>Ga0307373_10000756_pt1 | contig 61989 bp, 56 predicted proteins | sample OX2MG_FD_202534 | JGI IMG/M metagenome (GOLD analysis project Ga0307373, IMG submission 202534) | Soil microbial communities from Risofladan, Vaasa, Finland - OX-2 | ecosystem: Environmental > Terrestrial > Soil > Coastal area > Acid sulfate soil | place: Finland: Risofladan, Vaasa | collected... | reverse complement strand
CCCCAGCTAGCTCGGCAGACGTCGGCGATCCGGGTGATGTTAAGGCCGGCCTCAGATCCCGGCGTGGGCTCGTGTTCCAGCAGCAGCGCCAGCAAGTCGGTCTTGTCCTTGTCAGTGACCTCCACGATCTGCAGCTTGCTCAGCGCAAGGTCGCTGGCCGGCAGTGAGTAATGGTCGTCGATGTCCAGCCGGTCAGACAGCTTAAGCTCCTGGCACATCCGCAGCACGTCGAGGAAGACGTCGACATGGATTCCGGTCACCGGGCTGCTGAACATCATCTGGCGGCCGTAGTTCATGGCATTGAAATGCTGGTGCGGTTCCAGGCCGATGGCGGCCATTGCCACATCAATAGCCTTTGCGTCGCGGGAGCGCGCGCAGATGTCAATGTCGTGATAATCGCGGGACAGGCCGAGCTCCTGCATGCTGGGGCAGCGCAGCGCTATCGCCACGCCGCCGATGAGCCGGGCGGCGATGCCCCGCCCGGTCAGTGTCCGCTGCAGTTCCTGCGCCTGCTCCAGCAAGCCGGGCGGCCGGCTTTGTGATGTCACGTCGTCGGCCACGTGTGCCCTCCTGAAGGGCTCGAATGGCCGCGATCGGGCTGGTCCGGCCCCAGTATCGGTTCTCATCCCAGGAATTCCCTGGCAGTAGATTCCAGAATGCTGCACAACTGCACTAGCTCGGGCACCGATACCCACTCACCGGGTGCGTGCAGGTTGCCGCCGGCGGGACCGATCAAGACTGTCGGGATATCGGCTGACTGAAGCAGCGCAGCGTCGGTCCAGGCATTAAGGCCAACCTCGGTAGGGGCCCCGCCGTGCACACGCTCGAAGGCACCGTTCAGGACCTTCAGCAGGCTCTCGTGGCCGGCCGACGTGAACGGCTCGCGCTCCAGCTTGATGATGATGTCCCCGCTGAACGCCGGATCGGCGGCCGAGATGCCGGCGAAGATCTCCTCGATCTCCGCTACCCGGCTGGCCAGCTGCTCGCCCGGCTGGGTACCGATCTCGATCCCCAGCGTGGCCACCGTCGGGTAAGTCGCATAGTCGGTGCCACCTGAGATCGTGCTGGTGTGGAAGACCGTCTTGCCGCACGTCGAGCCCGCAGTCTGCGAGAACTTCTCGGTGTCCAGCGCGCGCAGCGCTGCGATGACCTGGCCCATGTGCGCGATCGCATCCACGCCTTGCTCAGGGGCGGAGCCATGCGCGGCGACGCCGCGGGTGATGACGTCGATCCAGCCGAAGCCCTGGTGGGCGACGACCACCTCGTCGAGACCGTGCGGCTCGATCACGATCGCGGCATCGATGCCGCCGCGGCGCACGAGGCTCTCGGTGCCGATCGACAATGCTTCCTCATCGGCCACAAATGCCGCGAGCAGACGCCCGGCGGCCGGCGGATTCCGGGCCAGCGACCGCAGCGTGAGCAGCATCGCCGCGCATCCTGCCTTGTCGTCCACGGCGCCCAGGCCATACAGGCGGTCGCCGTCCAGACGCGGGCGCAGGGCCTCGGCGCGCCAGTTGTCGAAGCCGACGGTGTCGGCGTGCGCATTCAGGCACAACGTCGGGCCAGGGCTTTCCCCGCGCACCGTGGCCAGCAAGTTTAACCGGCCTGGCTCGATCTGGTCGACCTCGAAGTCAATGCCGATGCTCTCCAGCCAGGACGCCATGTGGGCAACGATCGCGCTTTCGCCCGCGCCGCCAGGAACCAGCCATGGCGTCACCGACTCGATCTCCACCAGGTCACTGAGCAGCTGAATCGCTTCGTCGGCCGAGGCACTCACGGGACCTCCTGGCACTGCCTGACCGTCTGACGCGGCACTTCGCGAGCTATCCCTAGCCAGCGGACCACTGATCATGCTAGTCATACAGTGTATGAGATGTTGACGTCAAAGTAGCAATGGCAGCACCCACGGTCAAGGATCAGCTCGTGATGGCTTTCGGCAGATGTGCCCGCTCTCGGGCGGTGCCAGGGCCGGGGCCTGCAGACGGCAGGAGGCACGCTGATGGATCAGTTTCCCTTGTTCTTCGGGCGGCAGCTCGTCAGCGAGCTGGATGCCATCGCGCGGCCGCCTTACCTGGTGGTGACGATGGAAGACCTGTGGCCGCGGTTCGCCGCGCAGTTCGGCAGCGGCCTGGGGGGCGTGCATCTGGTGCGCAGCCTGGAGCGCGCCGACCTGGACCAGGCGGTCACCAGGTACGCCGGTATGGCCGCGGTGATCGGCGTCGGCGGCGGGCAGGCTATCGATGTCGCCAAGTACTTTGCCTGGCGGCTGGGCATCCAGCTGTTCCAGCTGCCGACGGCGCTGTCGGTCAACGCGCCGTTCGGGCATCGGGCAGGGGTGCGCGATGCCGGCGTCGTGCGGTATGTGGGCTGGGCGCTGCCCGAGGCGGTCTGGCTGGACTGGGACGTCATCCGCAGCGCCCCGCCGCTGTTCAACCGGTGCGGCGCGGGAGACGTCCTGTGCTACCACACCGCGCACTGGGACTGGCGGTACGCAGCGGACAAGGGCCGCTGCGAGGAGCGGTGGCCATATGACCCGGCCCTGGTCGCGGCCGCAGCGGCGGCGAAACAACGGGTGATCGACGCCGCCGACGGCATTAGGGAGCTGACCGACGACGGCATCCGCGCACTCGCGGGGGCACTGAAGTGGGGCGGATCAGCGTTCGGCTATGACGGCTGGACCCCGCGGCATATCGAGGGCTCCGAGCATTTCCTGTTCTACTCGCTGGAGGCCGTAACCGGCCGCAAGTTCATTCACGGGCAGGCTGTCGCGCTGGGCATCGTGGTCATGAGCGCGCTGCAGGACAACGCGCCCGAAGAGATCCGCGCCGTGATTGACCGCATCGGCATCCCTTACCGGCCAGCGGACATGGGGATCACCTGGGATGACGTGACCGCGGCACTGCGGAGGCTGCAGCAGACTGTTGAGGAGGGTCATCTCTGGTACACGATCGCCTCTGATCACATGGTCTCCGATGCCTTCATCGACGCGGTCAGGAACTGGATTGAGTCGGGGGGCGAGTTTGACCGGTCCGTCCTGGCCAGCACCCAGCGGGTAACCTAGAGCGCTGCCCGGCCCTCCCCGGCGCGCAAGACGTCAGCGGAGCGCCCCCGCCATCAGCGGCCTGCTAGCTCATCGCGTGCCCGCACATTCAGCCTGCATGGCCAGAGCTGCCCGGCGGGTGGCCAGCGTGATAGTGCACGGCGATGGCCTGGCGCGCCTGCTCGTGCTGTGCCCAGAGCGCGTCCCACACCGCGGCGCGGGCCGCGTCCGGCTCAGCAACGGGCGGCGCCGTGCCGTCCGATGATGAGGGGAGCCACTGCCCGTCGATGCTGCGGCCGCCAGCATGGCCGCGCCGCGCGCCGAGAAGTCGGTGTCATGTCCAGTGGCCATGGCGACTACGCGGCGGGTCGCGTCCGCCAGGTCAGCGCGGAATGCCGGGTCGGAGCGCTCGGCCGGCTACCGCTAGGTCATGGCTGAACGGCGCCGTCTCCTCCAGCACTGCCAGGCACCGGCGGCTCTCCAGCACTATCCCGTTGACTAGGCCGGCACCAACGGCGCCGCACAGGTCATCACCCCAGGCGTCGGCTCGGCCGTCCTGCCAAGTGATCGCCGGGCCGGCAGGCTCACCGTCAGCACCGACCGTCACCAGGGTCGGGAGCATCGCCGACAGCGATCAGCGCGACCCCCTTGAGCCCGGAAGTCCCCAGGTCCAGGCCGATGTAGACGGCAGCGCGTGGTCAGGTCACGCGGGCCTGCCTACCAGCTCTGCTTCGACCCTGTCACCGTGGCTGCAGGCCGGCTCGGTGCAGAACGGCGACTGGGCGATCCGCTGCCAGACGAACGACAGCAGCAGCCCGACCAGAGCAAGGCTGGAACCGAAGATGATCCCGACCGCATTCAGCGAGTCAGTTGCCAGCGAGTAGAAGATCACGAAGGCCAGGAACGCCGTGCCGAGGCTGGGCAGTGTGCTACAGGATCGCCGCCATCGGCCCAAGCGCGCGGCGGCCAGTGTCCAGGCCAGCGAACCGGAAGCTCCTGGGATCAGGGGCTCCCGATCAGGCTCGCTCGCTCCGGGATCGCCGTGCGCCCGAGCCACCTACTATGCGTGCGCCACTCGCGCCGCTTAGGGTGCCCTCGTCCGGAAGTGACCGCAGGTCCCAGTCCTGGAACCGGGGCGTAGGGAATAGGTGTCGTGAGGCGCTGCCGGAGATCGCGAACGCGAACTCAGCGGCGGGGTACAGCTGTTCGAAGCAGTCGAACGGCGTCCCGGCCCTGTCCATGCTCAGCCCCCGAATCCTGACTGCCTGGGTCCGGGGGGGAATGTTCAGCAGGCGCCGCTCCTGCTGGCTGGGCATGATGACCTCGAGGTACTGCTCCTCGTACTCGTCTTCCAGCCCGCATTCGCTGGCCAGCAGGTCATACAGCGAGCCGGTCATGCGGCTTACCATCTGGTCCAGATTAGGGGCGAGCACCACCGGGATGAGCGATGTCTCGGCCACGGCGGGCTGCCCGCCGATCATCCGCTGGCGACGCAGCTGCCACACCTGGGAGTCGGCGCCAATCTGCAGTGCGCGGGCTATGTCAGGAGACGGCAGGCCGCGTCTCATCTCCAGTACCCGGGTGTCGAGACGCTGCACCCCCGGACCCTCGCTCTCGGCCAGCGTACCCAGCAGACTGCCTGCCCTGGTCGGCTCGGTAACGATTCGCGGCCGCGCAAGGAAGGTCCCCAGGCCCTGATGGCGGCGTACCTTCCCAGCCCGCTCCAGTTCGTCGAGGCCGCGGCGGACGGTAATCAGGCTGACGCCGGTGAGCTCGGCCAGCTCGGCGTAGGTGGGCAGCAGGTCGCCTGGGGATAGGCCGCGGTCGGCGACTAGCCGCTCGACGTACTCGACTACCTGCTCATAGAGTAGGCCGGTCCCGGACCGGCCCGGCGTCTGAGCCGGGCCCGGCCGCTCCGGCCGACTGCCGCCAAGATCGAGCACCATAGCGATTCATAACCTTAGCTCGGCGTGCGGCTGATCACGGCGAATGCCTGGTCCGCGGCATCCAGCATGCACTCGACGTCGTCTTTAGTGTGCACTAGCGAGAGGAACAGGTTCTCGTACTGGCTCGGGTGAAACAAGACGCCGCGCAGCAGCATTTCCTGCCACCACCGAGTGAAGAGCGGCTCGTCAGCGTGGCGTTCGGCGTCCCGCCAGTTGCGGATGGGGTGCTCGCTGAACCACAGCTGGAAGACCGTGCCGAGCCCCTCAACGATCACCGGCAGACCCGCGTCGGCGGCGAGCTTACGCAGCCCGCTCATCAGTGACTCGCCCAGCTTGCGCTGCCGCTCGAACAGGCCGGGCTCGGCAAGAACGTCCATGGTCGCGCTGACCGCCGCGCAGGCGACGACATTGGCATTGTAGGTCCCCGAGTGCGAGTAACGGCCGTCCGCGATCATCGACATCACCTCGCGGCTGCCGCCGATCGCGGCGACCGGGAACCCGCCGCCAAGGCCCTTGGCGAGGGTCGTCAGGTCCGGCGTTACACCGAAGAACTCCTGTGCCCCACCGCGGGCGAACCGGAATCCGGTGATCACCTCGTCGAAGATCAGCAGGGCCCCGTGCCGGCGGGTCTCCTCGCGCAGCAGCTCCAGGTAGCCGGGCTCGGGCAGGATGCAGCCGGTGTTGAACACCGCTGGCTCGGTGATGACGGCGGCCACTTCCTCGCCCCGCTCGGCCATCACCTTGGCGAAGCCCTCCGGGTCATTCCAGGTGAGCACGATCAGGGTGCCGGCCAGTTCGGCTGGAACCCCGGGACCGGCGGCCACGGGCCTGGGACTACTAGCCGGGCCGGCCTGGGCCGGATCGACATGATTGCTCCAGTAGACCGTGTCCTGCCAGCCGTGATAGTGGCCCTCAAAGCGGATCAACAGGCGCCGGCCGGTAAAGGCGCGCGCCAGCCGCACGGCAGTTCCGACAACCTCGCTGCCGGAATTGGAGAAGCGCACCATCTCCACTCCCGGCACGGCGTCGACGACCTTCCTTGCGGCCTCGATCTCCAGCTCGTAGGGAAGGCCGAAGCAGGTGCCCAGGCTGCCGATGGCCGCGGCGACGGCCTCCGTGATGGCAGGGTGACGGTGGCCGAGGATCATCGGCCCCAGGCCCAGCAGGTAGTCGACGTACTCGTGGCCGTCAGCATCGCGCAGCCGCGAGCCGGAGCCCTCGGTCATGAAAGGGGGATAGGGCTTCCATCCGAACTTGACCGTCCGCGCGCTGCTGCCGGCCCCGCCAGGGATGAACTGGCTGGCCTGGCCGAACAGCTCGTGCGAGCGCCTCGTCCGGCTCCGGTACCGCTCATCGAAGGTCACGTCCGGTTACTCCACTCCTCCGGTCGGCGACTGATCAGGACGCTACCTTGTATACTCTGCATGTTCAATACTGCATCTTTTTCCGGATGTGGCCATCCGCAGCGTGCCTGCTGTTGATGAGCACCGCGGCTAGCCGGGTCCGCGCAGATCGAAGCCTCGGTAACGAGACTGGGCGGGCACGCGGCAGCGCCGGCGTAGCCGGCTGCGGGGGCTGCCGGGCGCGTGCGGGGTCGGGTCGGCGGCCTGTCCCGGGGTTGTGGTGGCCTGCCTCGGCGTTCCGTCGGCTGGCGGGGTGAGCATGACCTGGTAGCTGAGCCGGGTCAGGGCCTGTGCGTGCCGAGAATCTCGTCCAGGCTCTGACCAGCGGGGGTTGCTCTCCTGGTGGTTCGGCCATGAGCGGCCGGGCCGACCTGGGCACAGTTCCTGCGCTCCCGGGCCGAGGCGATCCTGGACTGCGACTTCTTCACGGTCGACCTGCTCGATGGCACTCAGGCCCATGTCCTGGCCATGACCGAGCACGCCACCCGGCGCATCCGCATCCTCGGAGTCACGCTACATCCAAGCGGGCAGTGGACCACCCAGCAGGCCCGCAACCTGATCATCGACCTCGGCGACCAGGCGGCCCGGGTCAAGTTGATGATGCGCGACCGCGCTCGAACTTCACCACCGCGTTCGACACGGTCCTCGCCGACGCCCGTGAGCAATGGTCGTGAATGTACACGCCAAGGATCATTTACTTCTTGACCAGCCTACTGAGATATCGCGTGTACGTCACATTTTTGTAGATCTCAAGATCACGTTTCGCCAAGGCTTGCCGCCAGATAGAATTAGTGACATTTTCCTGAGCGTTGACAATATCCCCTTCCGCCTTAGCCCGGCGTTGCGCAAAATCTCCTTGTGCCGCCATTCTTTCATTGGACAAAGTTATCTGGATTGGAGCCCACTCTTGGCGGACCGCTTGCACTTTACTCGCCGCGTCAGTGCGCGCAGTCCCCTCCCGAAGGATGAGATTTTCTAGATCTTCGGCAAAGCGTGCTCTAATTGAATTAGCCTCTCCGGCAGGAAGTGATGACGGCCGAGATGCCCTGGCTCTCGCTTCAACGGAGCGTCTCCACGACTCAAGGCTGGTCGCCTTCTTCTGACCTACGCCCTGGGGATGAACGCTGCCACCGCTACGAAGCCGTATATAAACCTGCTGGCTGCCGCCTCTACCTGGGCCGTAGGCAATACCCGAGAAGTCGGCAGCACTGCGGATTCCATAGGCCGCCAGACTCGACGCTACGCCGGTGCCGATACCCGGGATTCGCGCGCCACTGATGGTGGCTGCCCGAAGGATGCTGTCTACGTGCTGTTGCTGCAGTGTAGACAACGCCCGCGCGGTCTCAGCCGCCTCGCGCGAATTCAGAGATTGCTTCTGCTTATCTATCTTGGCTAGCAGCGCATCGCGTTTCTTATCAAGGACCGCAATCGCCTGCTCCTCAGATTTACGGGCCCCTGCAACGCGTTTCGCTATTCCGGCAAGCACCTTATGTTCATCATTATCAATAACCTCCGACACTTTCCTCAGCCGTTGGACTTCCTTCTGCGCCTTGGCCGAGTCGGACCGGCACGCGCCAACTCTCCTTCGGCGCGTCCGTTTGTCCTGCCACCCTGCCGTAGCGCGATAGAGCGCTGAACTCACCGCAGGGAACACGAGCGCTGTAGACGCCGTGACCGGAACTTCGGCTAGCAAGAGATGCGAGCCAGAAGTGGCCCACGCGCCTGCGGCAGCCATCGCGGCAAGCCAGATCCCTGTGAGGATCCTTAGCCGCGATCCACGCGGCTCGTACGGCACAGATGCCGCACGCGGAAGTTGCTCGGTTATCCACGTAGAATCTCCTCTCCGCGCCGCCACGCCGATGCGCTCGTAAGCTACGTCCCTGAGCCAACGAGGAACTGCTCCATCTATGTCGGCTTCATCCGGGTGCGAGCTGCCAGGTGCCGCAGACACCCCTACCGTCGTCCGCGCGGTGACAAAGCTGTTTAGAGATGGTATTACCCGGATATCCGAGGCCCAGAGGGCGGTCATCGCACTGCGGAGTTCCTGAAGTTGCCCGACTGGGCCCTCGGCCAGGGCCCGAAGTGCGCGGGACGTATCGGGCGAGACGAAGTCGTCCTTGCGGAAGAGCAGCGCCTCGTCTCCATCTCTGTGGAGCAGTGCCCACATGGTCGGATCGATTGCAAGCGCAGTTAGAGAAGCATAGATTACCCAGCTTGAAAAATTGTCGAGGAACGGTCCCCAGTCTGCGGTGGTCCTGTAGGGGGATTGATAGTTGGGGTGACCGAGCTCACTAGCGCCCACATCTTCGAGCCCCGGAACAAACATTCCGTCGTAGTCAATGAGCTTTAGTTCTCCTGATGGCGTCACCAAAAGGTTGCCGTGCTGCAGATCGCCGTGCGCTATCCCACGGTCTGAAAGATCATCGACAAGGCGCAAGAATTGCTCGGTCAGTCCGCGGAGTTTTGCAGTATCACGCAAATTTGATTCGAGATAGCTGATAAGACTTGTTCCTTCTATCCACTCCATCTTAAGCACGGGGAACCATGTGCCGTTGCATAGTACTCCATCATTCAAATATTCAAAGTCGATTTGCCACGGCGTACGCCTCGACGTCAAGGTCTGGCTGATACGCTGGTACCTGACGAACTGGTCTGGAACGAACCTAGTAAAGCATTTTATCGCGATGCGAATTCCCGATACATTTCGCACCGTAAAGACGCTCGCGGATCCTCCGCTGAGAGGCCTTGGCATGCCCAGAGTGTCCAGGTCGGGCTTTCCGCCAGTCAGCGCAGGATCTTTGAAACATCGGCTGGTATCGAAGAGAGCCTCGCGATACTGCACTCCTGTCGGATAGATGGCAGACATTAATCCTCACGTATGGCGTCTATGCGTATGAGCGTTGTGTCATCGTCGCTCATTTCGTGGTTGTCGCGCCTCTCATTCACCCAGTCCGGGAAGTCGGAATCTGCATCGACAGTATCCAGATCGCGGAGGGGCTCCCAGGGCCGCCTGCCATCGGCGACGCTGGTCAGGAACCAGGCCGCCAGTGCATCAGTGGCAAGGTAGAACGTATCTCCTGCCACCCACTCGCCGCCACACAAACAAAGGTGAGTACGCACAACTTCCTGATCAATTCCCCGGCTGCATAGGAGCGGTGGCTGATATGAGAATTCTGATGCATCGGCGATAGGAAAGCTAAGGACGATCGCCTCGTCTCGGACTTGAAATATGCACGAATCTCCGAGTCCGGAAGCGGTCCAGCGTGCACCAATATCCTGCTCGGCCCCCCTGAGCTGCATGGTGGCCACGGTCGCCGAAGCTCCTCTTCCAAGACCGGGCTCCTCATACCAGTGCAGTGGAGACCCACGAGCCGCCCGATCGGCAAGGTAGAAGCTGAGCTGCTGGTCCCAGCCCATGACAGCAGTCTGGTACGCAGCTAGGAATCCATCCGTGCCCGCGCTCGCATCTGGCGTCGTCCCGAACGACGCGACGAGGCTCCTGGCCCATCGACCAGCGAGCATGGATTCGCTTGCGCCGTCGGCAATCGCAACGGTCAGTGTCTCAAGCTGGATCTCGCCGTCGCTGGACCCGTCCGGGCCGACCCAGATCGCATCTTCGAACTCCTGCTGCGTGCTGCCGCGCTTGGGCGTCCAAAAGGTGGAGACGTGCACTTGCACAGCTGCATCCTTCTAGCGAAGATCGCTAGCTCTGGTGCCGATGTCCAGGAACTGGACCACCGACGTTAGATCTGAATTGAAAACGAAACCACGCGTTCTATCAGACACCTTGTGCCCCTGCTGCTGCGCATAGGTCCGCATGCGTTCCGGCAGCGGACTGGACATGCCGAACAGCAGCTTGGCGTACTGACTGGGCAACGCGTCAGCTTCATCGGGGAAGCTGACTGCAGCACTCGCGTCGGAGGATACGTGCAGATTGAAAAGGAGAGTATCTCCGTCGGTGCTGGCCATCCGGCAAAGCGCGGCGGCCGCTGCCGTGGGATCGCCGTCGGTAGATTCACCGTCAGTCAGGTTCAAGACGACTGGCGGGAAGCAGGTGGGATGCTCAGTTAGCCACGCTGATACTACTGTCTGCGCGCGAGTCAGCGCCTGGGACATTGGCGTCCCGCCGTTAGCCAAGGGATCAACCCAGATAGGGAATTTGACTTCCACGTCAACGAGCCCACCTGCGCCGTCAGGGACCTTCCTGAGCCGTGCCTCCAGACGAGCCGGCGAGGATGCGATCTCACTCAAGGCGACAATATCCCGGCCAGTGAGGGGGCCGATAATGGCAGGTCCGACAGTTGCGCCATATCCGATAACCGCCACATGGAAGTAGTTCCGGACGCCCTCCTCCTTCGCGCACTTGATGCACAACTCTGACAGCAGTCGGTTCAGAGCATCAGCCACGACATCGCACTTCCGCTGACCTTCGCCGCTGCCGATGTTGTCGACCATCGATGCTGACTGGTCGATCAAGAATACGAAACAGGTGGGGCTAGAGCGGCTGATCTCAGTTGAGTACACGCTTACAACTCCTATTGCCTGAAATTTCACATATTGAAACGACTACCCATACCTCGCTCAGTCCGCCGCCATCGCGGCCCGAGGATTGCGGCATCTATCCGGGGAGCCAGGACTGAAGCCAGTCTGGCAGACCGGCTTCGTGATTGGGCGGCCCGGAAGACCGACCCGGTGAGGCTTGCGGGGGTTGAGCAGCCTTCACCGCAGGGCGACTTGCGCCATGCGCATCGTAATAGGCCGCTTGCGCATCGGGGGTAAGGATCTCCCCGTAAATGTCCAGCTCTGCCTCAGCCACCTTCAGCAGGCGTTCGTCCGGGGTCATGCGTTTCCAGGCCCGTTCCGGTGACATTGCTGCCAGTTTGGCGGCGCGCTTGGCTGCCTTGGCCTGCTCGGCGGCGGCTTGGCGCGCAGCAGTAGCCGCACGCTCCTCTTCCCGCCTCTTCGCCTGCGCGACCGCCTCTGCTGCCTGGGCTGCAATTCTGTGGGCCTGGGCAGCTGCACGCTCCTCTTCCCGCCTCTTCGCCTGCGCGGCCGCCCCTGCTGCCTGTGCAGCGGCCCTTCTCCAGACGAAGTTAGCCATCTGGCGGGTACTCGAGGAATTCGAGCAGGTAAGCGCAGCGGTCTCGGTCCGGTGGTTGTGCTCGCACTGGTAGAGCTGCCCGGCGGGGCCACGTACCTGCCCGTGGTAGTAGGTCATGACGTCACCTCCAGAGGCCTCCATACGCGATCCAGTTGTAAGCAATAGCGCCCCACAGGCAGCCAGGGCAATCTGGCCAACATTTTCGCTTGCACGGACTCCCTCTGTCCAGCGTGGCTGTCAGCAGCCAGAACTCGAAAGCTAAGCGGCCAGTGGTGCGGTACATGTCAGGGCCATGAGATCACCATGGGAGAACCGCCGGAACTCAGACGTGGGAACTTCGGGTCTAGTGCATCAAATGGTGTAGCAGGCCAACAGCATTGGGTCGACCGTAGACCCCCAATGCCGATCGGCTGCGCGTAAATCAGTAGCGGGCGAGGTCCGCCGCTACTTCAGCCCCGGCTCGGGGACCGACAGTCCGAGCGCGGGCGCCGGCGGACCGAACGCGCCTCGGTCCGGCCAGACCCGGACAGCGCTCCGGCTCAGTCATCGCTCTATGAGCTTGACGTCGACGGGGTGCTCGCCAAAGCCGTCCGGCTCCGCCGCCAGCTGGCCACCGAGGTGGATGACAGCGACCCGCAGCGTTCGGCCACGACCAAGCGTCGGCAGTGGCACGACTACCAGCAGATCACGGCGCAGCTCACCGATGTTGCGGACGCCGTGATCGCGGCCGGGCTGCGGCTCGGCGGCAAGCCAGGCAGGGCGCTCCAGGCCCCGTATCAGGATCTGGCCCTGGCGATCGAACGCGCTTACCCCGGCGATTTCGGCACGCCGGACCGTACGATGCTCGACGCGATCAAGGACGCGGGTCTCACCCCGACGGTCACGACGGACTACAAGCGCTGGAGACCGCTGCACTGGATCATCGCCGTTCCCGACGTCATGGAACGAGGCGGCTTCGACGCGATCATCGGCAACCCGCCCTTCCTCGGCGGTCAGAAGCTCACCGGCGCGCTCGGCACGAACATGCGGGACTGGATGGCCCCGGGCGCCGGGTTCACGGTTCGCTGCCGGGCGGCTGCACCACGAGGGCGGCGCCATCCCCGACGCCTGGATCACCCGGTCGCCCGCAGGCAGCGGGCGCCCGCCGCTGACTGATGCCGAAGTCGTCGACTTCGGACTCACGCACGTCGGCGGGCTACCCGATTATCTCCTCTCACTGGTTGTCAGCGAGCTGCGCACCGAGCGAGACATGTCACTCCAGCACATACGCCGCGTCGTAAAACATCTTCAGTCCCGCGGGTACGCAGCGCCGCTTCGCGAACTCAGATGCGACAGTCGGCCGACATATCTACTTCCAGCACCCAGACGGCGCATGGGAGGGGGATATCCAGCCTGATCAGATTATCCTCGAAAAGACGATTCACCTGGACCCGCTGCGCGCCCGCATCGACAATGCGACTAAACGCCAGTCGAAAGACGCCGGCCGGGTCGTCCGGCGCCACGTTCCCGGCCGCCGCGGGCGGCAAGCGTCTCGACCGCAATCTGGTCGCTGATGCCCTCGGCAAGCACGACGGCCTCTGTGGCCGCCACCTTCGCCAGCGCCCGGGCCGTGGCCTCGGTCGCAGCCGCCGGGCCATGCACATAACCGTCCAGCAGCCGGCTGGCAAGCTCACGGCGCCTGGTGATGTCCATCGAAGTCGTTCTGTCCGTGCCGCCAACCATACCGAGCGACCGCGGCGGGCCACAGCCTTCCTGGGAGGTGGAAGCGAGGAAGTCGACGCAGCCGCAGCCGATGCCCATGGCTACTCCGTCGCATCGACTCCCGCTCGCCGAGCGGCTCGCTCGCGCCGGCGAAGGGTAGGAACCCGGCTCGCCGCGTCCCACGCGACCGGGATCCGCCATGGCCTTCTCGCGCGAAACGCGCTCACCGGATGGCATGATCATTCCGGCTTGCTCCCCTGACCCGGAACGAAGATCAGCCAAGTATTCGAATTTCAGCCCTGACCCGTGGAGCTATGGGGATTCAAATCCCAGACCTCTTGCATAGGATGCCGATGGGCAGCCTCACTGCGAGTGACCGTGCGATGCACGTGATTTGCTCGTCACAACCTGGTCAACTTGTGTGATGAAGGTCGCCATGCTAGCGCCGATCGCCTGGCGCACGCCGCCTGAGCATTACGGGCCGTGGGAGTCGATCGCCAGCCTGCTCACGGAGGGGCTTGTCGCGCGAGGAGTCGATGTCACCCTTTTCGCAACGCTGGATTCGGTGACGGCGGCAGCCCTCGATGGCATCTGCCCGAACGGCTACGCCGAGGACGCCCAGCTGGACGGCCGGGTCTGGGAGGCACTGCACGTCTCGCATGCGCTGGCCCGATCTGGCGACTTCGAGCTTGTGCACAATCACCTCGACTGGCTGCCGCTCGCATTCGACGAGCACGCGCGGGCGCCGATGGTGACGACCATCCACGGATTCTCCGGTGCGGGCATCCTTCCTGCCTACACTCGGTCACGCTCGGCCTTCGTCGCGATCTCAGATTCCGACCGCTACGTCGGGCTCGACTATGCCGCGACCATTCATCACGGCATCGACCTCACGATGCTCCCGTACCGCGCCAGCTCCGGTGACCAGCTTGTCTCATTCGGTCGCATCCATCCTGACAAGGGAACTGCGGACGCGATCGAGATCGCCCGTCGCGCGGGTCGACGGCTGGTGATCTGCGGCATCGTGCAGGACGAGCGGTATTTCGCCGACGCCGTGGAGCCGCATATCGACGGGGACCAGGTCGTATTTCTCGGCTCGGTCGGCCCGCAGCGCCGGGCGGATGTCCTCGGTGATGCGGCTGCGCTCCTGCACCCGATCCATTTCGATGAGCCGTTTGGCTTGTCCGTCGTGGAGGCGCTGGCGTGCGGCACCCCGGTCGTGGCCTATCAGCGCGGTTCCATGGCCGAGGTCGTTGACGAGGGCGTGACCGGGTACCTGGCCCATGACATCGAGTCAGCGGTCGAAGCTGTCCGTGCGGCGGTGCGGCTAGACCGCTCGGCAGTCCATGCCCGGGCCGCCTCGCGGTTCGGTGCAGACCGCATGGTCGAGGACTACCTTCGTACCTACGAGGCGCTGCTCACGTCGGCCAGCACGTCGCCGAGCGGCGCATAGGCAACCCCGATACGGCTGTCATCTATGCCGTAGGGAATCCACACCAGACCGTCGTGCAGGAAGGCTCCGCACGAGTAGACGACATTGGGGACATAGCCATCCTGCTCGTCCGGGTACGGGGACAGGAGCGGCGTCCTCGAATAGCCGACGACGCGGGTCGGGTCATCGAGGTCGAGCAGCAGCGCGCCGATGACGTAGACCCGCATAGGGCCGACGCCATGTGTGAGCACAAGCCAGCCCTGGTCGGTTTCGATGGGCGGCCCGCAGTTCCCGACCTGCAGCATCTCCCACGGAGCGGACGGTTCCTGCAAGGTTACCGGCTGGTCCCATACGTAACCGTCCGCCGAGAAGGCCAGGCTAGTACTCTCGCCGTCGGAGCGGCACAGGGCGAGGTACTGTCCGTGCACCTTCCGGGGGAACAGTGCCATGCCCTTGTTCCGGGCAGCCGGCCCGGCCAGCCGATGAGCACGGAACACTCGCAGGTCCGAGCTGATGAGCAGGCGCGGGGCGATGCGTGTCCCGTCATAGGCCGTATAGGTGGCGCGGTACTCGGCGGCCCCGTCATCGTCGACGAACCGCGTGAACCGCGCGTCTTCCATGCCATTGCTTTCCTCATCGGCGGACGGCGACAGGATCCGCTGGCCGAGGTCGCTGTTGCGGGCGAAGGTGGCATCGTAGGCAGACGAGACCACCTTGCGCAGCAGGTCGACGGTAGCGGCGGAACCGGCCCGGGTCAGCAGGTCGCGGTGGGCCTCCCCCAGTGCGCGCTCGAGATCAACGGCATCGAAGTCGGCGGGAAGGGCGTGCACGACGGCCTCAGCGAGTTCATCGAGATGACCCTGGTCGGCGAGGACAGCATGCAGGTGCGCCCGGCGCCAGCTGGCCGGCGTTGTGTCCGCCACGGAAACCGGCAGCAGGCGCGGCTCGAAGGACCACTGAGCGCCCGGGCCGACGACGGCCGAGCAGAAGCCGATGGAGGATATGTGGCCTTCACCGATGCCCCGCAGGCTGAGTGCCACCCGAGCCTGGCCGGTGCGCAGGCCGATCTGGTCGGGACCCAGCACGGCGCTCGGATTGCATAGGGCCGCGGCCTCCGTCGCGTACTCCGCAGTGAAGGTCGCGCCCAGGAGCAACGTGCGCGCAGCCGTCAGCTCACGCGACGCCTCGATGTGCGCGGAGACAATTGACGCATGCCGCTGCAGGAGCGCCTGATAGTTGTGATGCCGGCCGTCGAAGTCACGGAGCAGGCCCGCAGCCAGCCGCTCGACCTCGTCTTCCGCCAGGCTCATGACGCGGTCGATGACCTGTCCGGCCCGCGAATGGCCACTGTGCAGCTCCTCGCCAGGCAGGAAAAGCCGCGCGATGACGCGGGCCGGATCGGGGTGCAGTCCGGCTTGAATGCGGTGCGCGATCACTCCGGCTCGCTGATCTGACGTGCGCGCTGCGCGGTCGCGAGCATTGCCAGGGTGGACTCGGCACCCTGGTTGAGGTTGCGGCCGTGACGTTCCAGGCCGTCGTAGCCGCCACCAGTACGAGGGTCGAACATCGGCGTTCCGCTGTCGTTGTCACCGAGGAACCAGTTCCATGCGAGGCGGACACCCGTCAGCCAGGACGCCTGGTGCGTAATCCGGAACGCGCTCGCGCACGCATCAGCGAGCGCGGACACCTCGATGGGCTGCTGGTCGTAGCCGGGTCCTACGTCGTCGCGGCCGCGGCCGCCGACCGGGGTCACCGACAGGTGGCCATCGCGAATCTCGGTGCGCAGCAGGAACTCCAGGAGGCTCAGGCCACGGTTGAGGGCCGCCATATCGGGAAGCGCGTGACCCGCGACGATCAGCGCTTCCGCAATCGACGCGTTTCCGTAGCTCAGGCGCTCTTCCGGCCAGGGCCACCGGGAATCGTCGCCCGCCGGCTTGCCGATCGCGGCCAGCGTGTCCGTGAGCAGTCGCCTGGCAGCCATTTCATCCGGTCGTTCCCCGAGCAGCTCAGCGGCACCCAGCGCAGCAAACGCCATCGACCGGAGGTGCGGGGAACGGCACTGCGCCGCTATCCGGAACCCACCGAGCGCCCGGGCCCGCATGCCCGGCGTCTGCGCGCTCGTGGCAGCGACACCGAGGCCCCATAGCGCCCGTCCCCACCAGTCACCGACCGCGGCCTCGTCGCGCCATTGCCCGTCAACGGCCATCCTGTTGTGGCATGCCCCAGTGGGATCGAGCGCGGCGAGGACAAAGCCGAGGTAGCAGCGGGCCAGACGGCGGGCAGCCGGCCCGGGCGCTGGCTCACGGCACACCACCACGAGCCCGCGGGCGACGTCATCGACGCAATAGCCATGAGCCCGCCGGGGGACAGCGTGGAGCGCGTGCTCGAAGAGCCCGCGGTCGTCAGTGAGCCGTTCCAGGTGATCGAACACCAGCTGAGGAGCGTCGCTCACGGGAGTCACGCGACCAGCGATCATGCAGCCACGCTCGCGGTGATCAGGCGGCCGGCCAGCTCGCGGTACCGGTCCGCGATCGCCGGCCACAGCACCTGCGGCGCAGTCGCGGTAGCGGCGGCGGCCATTCTCGTCATGACGTCCCTGCACGTGATCACAGAACGGAGCGCCGCTGCGATCGCGGCTGAATCGCGATGCGGCACGAGTAGGCCCGCTCCGCCCGAGAGCAGCTCTCTGGCGTGCGGGAACTGCGTCGCCACCACCGGCTTGCCGGCAGCTACCGCCTCGATGAGCACGCCCGAGGTCACCTGCTCAGTCGAGTCGTATGGCAACAGCACCACGTCGGCGGAGCGGACGAGGGTGGCTAGCGCGCGGGTGTTCCGGTAATGACCGTCGAAGGTAATACAGGATCCCATCTCGGCCTGCCGGACCTGCTCGCGGAGGCGATTACGGTAGGCCTCGCCTTCGCGGAGTAGCACTTTCGGGTGCGTCTGGCCGGCGATCTTGTAGCGCGGCATGGGCTGGAGATCGCGGAGCAGCGCCATTGCCCCGATGCCCCACTCGATGCCCTTGCCGGGCCCGAGCAGACCCCATGTCAGGACCGTAAACTCCCCGGTGCGGAACGTCGGCTCTGCCATGGTCGTCTCGAGGCCGGGCGCGCCGTGCGCGATGATACAGACCTTCGTCATGTCGGCGGCATACCCTGACGCGAGCCGGTCGCGCGCAGTCATCGTCATCGTGACGACGGCATCGGCCTTCGCCACCACTGACTCGAGGACCTGACGCTGGTGTGGCGTCGGGTCGGTCAGCACCGTGTGCAGTACGACCACGCATGGCACCCGGACCTGGTCCAGCAGGTGCAGGATCTCGCTGCCGTCGGCTCCGCCGTAGACGCCGTACTCGTGCTGCAAGATGGCGACGTCGCACAGGTTCAGCTGCGCGGCCGCGCCGCGAAGCGACGCGGAGTCGCCAGAGATCAGCTGCGCGAGCACCGGGTCGCCCGGTAGTGGTGCGGACGCGTCGACCAGGCGAACGACCCAGCCCTCATCAATGGTGGAGCGCAGGAGGGAGCTGCGGAGGGCGGCGGTAAAAGTGGCCAGTCCGCACTGGGTTGGCGGGAAAGTGCTGACAAAACCGTATCGCGTGCCCATTGTTCAGGTACCTTCCGGTCGGACGGCCCCGAGAGAATCGAGATCGAAGCCTCACGCAAGAAGAGCTGCGGCCCGCGGGCAGCGTGTCTGTGCCCGACCAACCGCAGTAACAGGCCTACATATGTGGCGTAGGCATAAGGAGGCTAGTACGCGCTGCGCAGCAGCTGCCAACCTAGCCGGGCGCACCAAGCAGGTGCGACAAACGTCAGTCTATCCGGGACGGCCGGTGACGGCAGCCGGGGCATGCGGACCAGTCATGGGCCTCGGGAGCAGTCGCTTGCTGCTCGGGTGATCTCCGCCGGGCGACTCAGCGAATTCGTCGCCAGACAATGGATTCCCAGGGCTGGAGGACGAGATCGACGGGAGGTCGGGCGGGCTGATCCGGCCGGCTGGTCAGCACTGTCGCGGCCGCCGCCCAGCCGTCGTCGAGGGGCAGCCGCACCGGCACGGCGTCGGCGGATAGGTTCGCTGCGATGAGCAGGCTGGCGTCCCGGCCGGGGCGCAGGAACGCCCAGACGGTCCGGTGTTCCGGCAGCAGGAGCTCGAAATCGCCGTCGGTGACAACCGGATCGTCGTGCCGCAGCTCGATCAGCCGACGGTAGTGCTCGAAGACCGAGTCGAGATCCCCGACCTGCGCCGAGGCGTTGATTGCCACGTGATCGGGGTTGATGCCGATCCATGGCGTTCCGGTAGTGAAGCCGGCGCCCGGCGAGGCATCCCACTGCATCGGCGTCCGGCCGTGGTCGCGGCTCATCCGGCCCATGGCGGCGATCAGGGCGGGAACGTCGACATTTCCCCGGTCGACCGCCTCGGCGTGCGCGTTGATCGCCTGGATGTCGCGGTACTCGCTGATCGTGGTGAACGGGGCGTTCCGCATGGCGAGCTCGTCGCCCTGGTAGACGTAAGGAGTGCCGCGGTGCAGGTGCAGCACGGTCGCGAGCGTCTTGGCCGAGGCGACGCGGTACGTGCCGTCGTCACCGAATCGGGAGACCGCGCGCGGATGGTCGTGGTTTCCAAGGTAGAGGGAGTTCCAGCCGCGGTGTGCCAGGCCCCGCTGCCAGGCGGCCATCGACGCCTTCAGCGCTGGGAGCTCCAGCTCGCGCAGGTCATACCGGTGGGCGCCGATGTCCAGCTGCATGTGCTCGAACTGGAAGACCATGTCAAGCTCTTCACGCCGGCGGTCTGTGAACAGCGCCGCCTCGGCCAGGGTCACGCCCGGCATCTCCCCGACGGCAAGCACGTGGGCGTCCCGGCCCGCGAACACCTCGCGGTGCATCTCGTGCAGGAATTCGTGGGTGCGCGGGCCGCAGGCAACGTGCTGGTGGCCCGGGCCGTACGGCGATCCGTGCCGCGGCGTGGCGTCCGGCAGCGAGGTGTCTTTGCTGATCATGTTGATGACGTCCATCCTGAAGCCGTCCACTCCGCGGTCCAGCCACCAGCGCATCATCGCGTAGATCGCCTGGCGCACCTGCGAGTTCTCCCAGTTCAGGTCAGGCTGCTTGCGCGAGTACACGTGCAGGTAGTACTGACTCGTCGCCTCATCCCACTGCCAGGCCGAGCCGGAGAATTCCGACTCCCAGTTCGTCGGCTCAGCGCCCGGCGTTCCCGGCGTGGCCCCTGGCCGCGGGTCCCGCCACCAGTACCAGTCCCGCTTCGGGCTATCCCGGCTGGCCCGGGACTCGATGAACCACGGGTGCTCGTCGGAGGTGTGGTTGACCACGAGGTCCATGAGGATCTTCATGCCGCGGTCGTGGACGGCAGCGAGCAGCTCACCGAAGTCGGCGAGGGTGCCGAAGACCGGGTCGATGTCCTGGTAGTCGCTTATGTCGTAGCCGTTGTCATCCATAGGGGAGCGGCAGACCGGCGACAGCCAGATGACGTCAACGCCGAGCCGCTGCAAGTGGCCCAGACGTGCCAGCACCCCGCGCAGATCACCGACACCGTCACCGTCCGAATCGGCGAAGCTCCGCGGATAGACCTGGTAAACGACCCAACGCCGCCAGTCCTGCTCGACAGCGCTGACCTGGCCAAAGCTCGATCCCAAGCGGACCATCCTCGCGCGCGCTACTGGTTTACCTCGACTATCATGCCTGCTGGCGCATCGGCTGCAACATACACGCGAAATTCGCGGCCGTACTACGGTGAAGTGGCGGTGGTCTAGCGTCGCGATCTCGGTCAGCTGGAGACGCTCGGCGATAGCGATCACGGCAGCGTCGACGATGCCCAGCGGGAGGTCAAGATATGTATCGACCAGTTACGCCATGCGCGGGATGTCGTCATCTTCGAGCTCAGCGATGTGGAAGCCGTCACCGCCAAATGACTGCAGGAAGGTCACCTCCGCTTGCGGCCCAACCCGCGACTGCAAGAGGCCGAGCTAGCCGTGCGGTGGTCAGCGTGATCGACAGACGCGGCGGCCACGGCGCGGGGGTGTCCGCGTAGCTGGCCGGGGAACTGGAGCGGCTGCGTGCGGAGAATGCCCGGCTGTGAAGACCGCATGGCACCCGGCCGTCAGTGCTGACATGGTCGGTGCCTGTGGGCAAAGCATCCGCCCCCTGCCGCCGCTCGGCTGCGGAGCGGATCGCCAAGGCCAGGAATCTGAAGCTGACGATCACCGCGCTGCGCTAATCCGGTCGACCTCTACACCGGGTTCGTCGACCGGATCTATGCGGCCGGTGATAACGCGAGCTCAGCGAAAGGGCTCGGCGGTCTGCGGCGGGCGGCGGCTCCGCTGAAGGGCCTGAAGAAGGGCGCACGGAACGCTGACGGCGGCCAGGTGCACCTGGCCGCCTGGCCGGGAAGCGGGGCGTGATGGCCGGCCAGGTCGAGGCCAGCGCGAAGACGAACGAAATCCCGATGATCATCCCGCTGCCGGGCGGCCTGGACCTGCGCGGCTCTGTCATCACGGCCGATGCCATGTATCGGAGAGTTAGCTGGGGGCGCGTGGCAGCGCCCGGCGGAGCGCAGCGGAGCCGGGTTGTTGTCGGGCTGGTGGTCAGGCGGCCGGGTGGAGGGTGACTGTGTAGCCGAGGGCTTCGAGCTGGCGGATGTGGGTGCGCTTGCGTCGCTCGGGGCTGATGCGGGTGTCGTAGAAGTCGCTGCCGAGGTCGGTGTAGCGCTTCTCGGGGTCTGACAGCACGTGCCAGGTGATGACCAGGACGAACCGGCCGACAGCGACGATGGCGTTGCGGGAGCCGCGGCAACGGGCGATCCGCCGGTACCGCTCGCCGAGGAACGTATCGGTGCGCGATGCGCCGATGGCGGCTTCGCCGAGAGTTCTGGCGAGGTAGCGGTTGCCAGTGGTCGCGGCAGTAGGAACGCCGACATTTGCGGCACCAGAAAAGGCGCCAGCTCCCAGCGCAGCGCGTGCAGCGCGCCCGGGTCAGCCATCGCGGCTGACAGCAGCTCGCTGACCCTGGTCCACGTGGCCGAGTCGACCGCCTGCCAGCTGGCACCGCCGAGCCATCGGTCGATGACCACACCGTCCTGCACGTACTCGTGAGCGCCCATAGCCGGCCCCACATCGACCACCGTTCCGGCCCGGACAAGACGAACCATCCCGGATAGCACATCCATTCCGGCAGAACGGTCAGGACCGCCACGCGACCTACATCGTCGCCGCCTAAAACACGGCCGCAACGTGCGATCAGCGGCTGCTTGGCGGGCAGGGCAGGCCCTTGAACTCCGGGTGGTCGCCGGGGGTGGGATCGGTGAACCGGCAGCCGAAGAACGGCGACGCGACTGCCCTCGGATCGAGGATGTCGTCGCCGGCTGGCCGCTGGCCCGTGGTAATCCAGGACACGAGGGCGGAGAAGCCGGCCGACAGTTCGTTGGTCGTGTAACCGCAGTGGGTGACCTCGCGGATGGCCCGGTCAACGAAGAGCCTGCCCTCGCCGTGCGCCACCATCATCTTGTCGTAGCGCTGGTCCATGGAGAAGGGAACGAACAGGTCCCCGATCCCGTGGATCGACAGCACCGGGATTCCGGGGTCTCCGTGGATCGCCGGCAGTTCCGCTGGGGACAAGGCGTCGGCCGAGGAGGTGGCGGTGACCGGAACCCGGAGCACGGCGCGGTTGAGCGCGATCTCCTGGGGCAGCATGCGCAAGGGCTGGTCGCTGAAGGTGTAGAAGGTGCCCTCGTTGCCTGCCACGCTGCCGTTGGCGAACCCGAGAGTGCCGCCGCTGGTCCCGGGGTACAGACCGAACAAGAACGGGATCTTGGTCAGCGGGGCGAACCCGAAGGAGTCCCAGTAATCGAGGGCGCTCTGGAAGCCGGGCCGGGTGCCGCCGGACAGCTGCTCGACTGTATCCGCCCACAGCGTCCCGGTACTGGTCAGGTCGGTGGCGAAAGTCTGCCCGCCGGTCGCCGGGTTGGGCGTGATCCCCAGGGCCGGCAGCTCCGACTGGACAGCGGTCTGGTAGGCGGGTGCGTAGGCGGTGCCGGCGGCCAGCGTCGCCGGGTAGGCAATCGTGGTGCTGGTCAGCGCGGCGGCGGTGACGTTGGCGCCCAGGTAGTAGTCGAACAGGTCGTTGCCCGCCAGCACGCCGCAGTAAGGCATAGCGCCGACGAAGTCACCCTTGTACGCCTCGATCTCGGCTGTGGTGATCTCGCCGCCCATCGACAGCCCGGTCATAATCGCCTGCTTCGGGTGCAGCCCCGTTACGGACGGGAACGCCTGGAGCAGGTCGTGGGTGTCGATGACGCCGTCGCCAGGGTCATAGCCGTTCATGGCGTAGCTCGACGCCGCCCACGCGTACCCGTGGTCGACGAAGTACTGGCGCAGCTGAGGCTCGTCGACCCACACCACATTGCCGGTGCCCCGGAAGCCGTGGGCGTACATGACGAGCGTGCCGTTCCACTGCGGCGGAACCTCGATCCGGTAGGCGGCTCCGTCGCTGGCGATGCCTGTCCACACCTGGGACTGCTGGCCGCCGGCGCTGGCGATGGGCCCGAACGGGCCGGTGTAGGCCGACCCGTTGAACTCGCAGGCCGGGTCGGCGATCTGAACGCCGGGGACGACAGTGCTCGGCGTGGTGACGCAGCTGCTGGGATCGAACGCCGGGGCGACAGCGCTGGCCGGGATGGCCCCGGCAGCCCATCCGATCGACAGCGCGGCGGCGCTGACCAGCGTGGTGACGACGCGGCGTGTGTGATGGCGACCCGGCATCGTGACCCTCCAGCCAGAGTGGTTTGGGCCGAGTTTACCGGGAATGCATCCAGCCGTCTCGCGGCTCACGGACGCAGCTTCGCGATCGCTGAAAATGCAAGTGTGATTCCGCGCCAGACAGCTCCGTCGGATCGACTCCCGCTCGCCGAGCGGCTCGCTCGCCCCGGCGAAGGTAGAAATCCGGCTCGCCGGGTCCCACGCGACCGGGATCCGCCATGGCCTTCTCGCGCGAAACGCGCTCACCGGATGGCATGATCATTCCGGCTTGCTCCCCTGACCCGGAACGAAGATCAGCCAAGTATTCGAATTTCAGCCCTGACCCGTGGAGCTATGGGGATCCGAACCCCAGACCTCTTGCATGCCATCATTGAGCGTCGGCCGGACGAACCAGTCGCTTCCCTGCGCACCCTACCGTTCGGCCCGTACGGCCAGGGCCTGGTCACCTTCCTTATCTACCCACCTGACGACCTCGTCCTCGTCGTAAAGATCCAATGGCTGGGCGACTGACACGCACGCCGACGGCTCTGATCTGTATCGACAGGCAATCAGCCGGCGTGGTCATTTCGCCGCGCAGGAATGGACATTACGCAGGCATCTGGCAGCGTGACGGTTCCGTCTACCGATGTCCGCCCGGGCGGCGCAGGGACAAGAGGAACCTGGTCTCGCAACTCAGCGTCCCAGCGACTCGCGCTCGTGCATAGCGGCGGTGTCCTAGAACTGGCGGGGACGGTAGATGTCGGCGCGGTGCTCGATGGCTACGACGTCAACGCGACGGGCCTGGTCGTCGATGCGGTAGATGATCCGGTAGTCTCCGCGCCGGGCGCAATGCAGCCCCTCCAGCCCGAGCCTGAGCGGCTTGCCGACCCGGTACGGACTCGCCGCCAGCGACCCGTAGCAGAACTCTACGACGGCGGACGCGACCTTCTCCGGCACCCGGCCCAGTGCCCGGCGGGCAGGGGCCGTCCACGCGATCGCGTACCCAGCCACCGTTACCGGCTCGTAGTGAGCCGAAGGGCCTGGTCCTTGCTGAGCACCTTCGCCCCGCCGGCGGCGATCTCGGCCAGGCCCTCCCGGATGTCCGCCAGAAGATCCTCGCTGCCCATGATGTCCAGAGTCTCCTCCAGTGACTCCAGGTCAGCCACGCTGATCACCACCGCCGCCGGATGCCCGTGCCTGGTGATGACCACCCGGCCGTGCTCGCGCTCCAGCAGGTCCACGACCTCGGACAGCCGGTTCTTCACGTCCGCCAGCGACATCTGCTCACTGATCGTCATAGCCAGAAGTATAGCTAGTTTCTCTCACGTGATGCCAAGTGAGGCCGGTCCGCGCAACCGACCAGCCGCATCGACGTTCATGCAGGTCACAGCACGAGTGGGCCGGAACGTCCCGCCATGCGAACCAGCCCATCCTGATAGACGGTGGCCCGCTCCCGGTACGTTTGAGCAGGTCACGGGTCGTAAAGGGCACGCGGTGAGCCGCGTCCAGGCCGTTCCGGCGCAGGCCGCAGGCGGCACGGACCGGAGGTAACGCTATTCCATGAAACCTTGAGCGCATTGCGCGCGCCGCGTTTCGGTTTGCGGCCAATCTACCTGGAGTCCTTCTGGATCGTTCTCAGGATCGCCGTTAATGACTACGCCGTAGTCGTGCTCGGCGACGGCAATGCTGATATAGCCGTCTCGTACGTCCCGCCGGACCCGCTCCGGCTCACGCTGGAACGGATCTCCCCAGCCACCTCCGCCTGCCGTGATGTACCTGAAGATAGCGCCAGGCGCCGTCCGCCAGATCGGGCGGCTGGCGAAGTAGAAGTACTGACCGCGCTCAGGGTCGCGCGCCTTCGTTTCCGGGTTGAGCATGCCAGCAACCGGAGTCGACCTGGCGTAGACCGCATCGTCGACCGGAAGCAGTTCACTCCCGTCGTCCGAGGCGGCACCGCTGGCCTCAAAGAGCCAGACTGCTCCGAGCTTCCCATCGTCGCCGCCATAAACCCCGAAGCCGCTGGGACGTTTCGTCTGCAGCGGGCTCGACCAGTGCTCCGCATCGGTCAGCCATAGGGAATCCTTGAGCACTGCCGCTCCGCCGCGGTTGTAGCCTGCCCCGGAGCTGTCAATGACATACTCCTTGCGCAGCAGCACGACTGGCGCGTCTGATTCGAGCGCCTCGGTCGCCGGGTCGAGGTTGTTTCCCTGGTAATTGACGGAGTAGCTGTCAGCGTCGCCGTGCCGGGTGGCTGACCACGGCCCGTGCTCACCACCGCACTGAGCCGCCGTCACCCATGGTGTGCCGTCGGAGAAGACGCCGTTGCCGCTGTGGATCGTCGTCGATCCGAAATCGCCGCCTAGCGCGTTCACGCCGACCGCCTCAGCCAGTGCCTTGAGCAGGGCGGCCAGGACCGGGTTGGCGCCTTCCCAGTACAGGAAGACCGCGCCGTCTGGCGGTGTCGCGCTAGCGATCGTACCGGGGGGAAGCACGATGTCGATGGACCGGTACGTGCCGGACGTGAACGGCGAGTCCGGGTCGAGCAGATATTTCAGCCCGATGCCGACGGCCGTTTTCGTATCGAGGACGCTGGCATTGATCGACGTCCTGGCCTGCGGAGAAGAGCCGCTCAGGTCGACCTCGATGTTCGGCCCGGCCTTTCTGATCGTGACCCTGACCGTGTATTCACGTGAGGCGTCCACGCCATCGGCGTCGATGAGCGTCTCACCAAGGTAGGTGCCGTCAGGCAGGGCCGTGATCGCCGCGGTCATCGAGTCGGCCGAGACATCACAGCTATACCGGATCGCCGAAAGGAGGGCACCGGACCCGTACCGGCCGACAGTCTCAGTCAGCAGCCGCTCCCCCAGCTTCAGGTTCTGGTAGATCGTCCGCAGATCCGGCAGGAGCAGCGATCCGTAACGGGCATTGTCCAGGATGAGGTTGAACGTAGACCGCACCGGCCTGTCTGCTTCGTACAGGAGCTGCGGCGAGATCACCAGCCCGGTTTCATAGACATTGCGCTTCGTGGCGCTGAAGCCGGCTGGGACCGGCCCGCCCATATCCAGCTGATGCGCGCGCAAGGAGACGAAGGCCAGGATCTCGCCGTCATGGAACACCGGCCTGGTCAGCAGGACGTCGTTAACATGCGTGCCGGTCCGGTAAGGATCGTTGCAGATCAGCACGTCGCCTGGCTTCAGCGTCCCAGGGCCGAACTCCTCGACCGCGTTGCGCAGCCCGTCGGCCATGGTGCCGAAGAACACGGCGAGGCTGTTGCTCACGGCCGCCATTGGATAATCGGCACCCGGTGGGCCTGAGATAGTCGCGGCGAAGTCGTACCAGTCGCGGAGGATCTGGGAGAAGGCGCTGTTAAGCAGGTTGCCGCACATGTGCTCGACGATGAACCTCATCTTGTTCGCGAGCACCGACATCGTGAACCTGTCGCTGCCATAGCACGCCGTGAACTCCGCTTCACTGAGGTCACGCAGGCGCCCGTTACCCGCCGGCGACCGCTCCTGACTAGTCATCTCAGACCTGCATTCCGCGTCACGCGCAGCTCTCCGAACGTGCCGACCGTCGCCATCTGATCAGCCATGACGAGAGTCGTCGAGAGTGGTTCCCTGATAATCGCCGGGCCCTCGATCATGTCGCCGGACCGAAGCGAGTCACGGCTGTACTGCCGGGCCATGACGTCCTTCTCAAAGAGGTAGCGCAGCGGCGTGGCCCCGAGTGGGACCGGAGAGCCCTGGGCGCGGCCGTCGAGCCGCGGGTACTCGACCTTGCTGGCGGGCAGCCGGGCCTGGACGCGGTACGTCACGCCCTGCACGGGCAGGTCTTCGAACATGTTCCCTGATCTCGCTCCGTACACCCGGTGGAAGTCACGGATCATCTGATCGACGGCGTCACCGTCGATCGCCCCGCTCGGCACGTCGATAAAGGGAGTCTCCCAGGTCTGCCCGACAAGCCGGCCGTCGAAGCTGCGGACGAATTCCGCGGCCTCGCGCTGATCGCTGGCCAACCGGGACCGCAGCACGGCCTCCATCTCGGAATAGACCGCGGCGATGCCGTCGGCCGCGTCGCGGGTCAGCACCGTGTAAGCGCTGCGGCTGTCGGCGTACACCAAGTCAGAGCTCACCAGTCCAAGCGCCGAGAACAGCCCGGGGTAGGGAGGGACGAGGACGTCTCGCGCGCCGACAAGGTCAAGGACGGCCGGCAGCAGCATCGGGCCGGCGGCCCCGTACGCCATAAGCGTGTAGTCCCGAGGGTCGAGGCCATGCTTGATCGCGACGTTGGCGACACCCTCCGCGATGTTATGGAGTCCCGTCTCGAAGGCTTGCCGCACTCGGGCTCCGAACGACAGCGACGTGTCCAGCCGGTCAAAGGCATTGACGGCTGCATCCACGTCAAGCAGCATCCGGCCGCCAGCGAACCCGGCCGGGTCGATGATGCCTATGAGCAGGCAGGCGTCGGTCATCGTCGGCTGGGTACCGCCGCTTCCGTAGCATGCGGGACCCGGGTCAGCTCCGGCGGAGCCCGGGCCTACCGTCAGCTCCCCGAACTCGTTGATCGAGACAATGCTGCCGCCCCCGGCACCGATGCTCGAAACCTCGTTGGACAGGGCATTCACGACTAGGTCGTGCTCAAGCTCAAGGGTGGTGTTGACGTAAGGACTACCGCCGGTGACGACGCTGATGTCGGTGGAAGTCCCGCCGACATCGCAGCACAGCAGGCTTTCGTCACCGGTCAGCGCGCCGAAGTGAGCGCTCGCCATGGTGCCCGCAGCGGGTCCGGCGAACACGACCTGAAACGGATGTTCCATGGCGACGTCGACTGGCACAAGCCGGGCAGCGCAGTCAGCGAAGTTCAGTTCCCCTTCGAAGCCGAGCGGCCGCAATCCGCCGATCAGCCGCTGGGTGTAGTCGGCATAGATGAGCTTCATGAACACGTCGATGACTGTCGTCGAAGCCCGCGCGAACTCCTTGGCCAGCGGTGAGACCTCGCTGGAGATGGACACCTCGATTCCGGCACCGAGTTCCTCCTTCGCGAGCTCGCGCAGCCGCTGCTCGTGGCGCCCGCTGACGTAGGCGTTGAGCAGGCAGATCGCGACGCCCTGCACCTGGCACCGGCGCAGCACCCTGAGATGGGCGCGAGCGTCCTGCTCGTCAAGCTCGATCAGTGTTTCCCCAGTCGCGGTCAGCCGTTCGCGGACGCCGCGACGCAGATAGCGAGGCACGAGCGGCCGGGCGGCGTCGCCGAACGGACGGCGCCACCCGGCGTTCGTGAGGCCTTCGAGCGGGCGCCAGCAGCGCCCGATGTCAAGGATGTCGCGGTGCCCTTCCGTGGTCAGGAACGCGACCTTGGGCAATCGGCGCGTGATGATCGCGTTCAGCCCGTGCGTGCTCGCATGATTGAAGATCGCGGCGTCAGCCACCCCGGCTTCGCAGGCGCCGCGGAGAACAGACCGCTCAGTGCTGACGACATCGGTCGGCACCTTGACGGTCTGGACGGAGCCGCCGCGGACGGCCACGATATCGGTGAACGTCCCGCCGACATCGACGCCGATGATCGCGCGCCCGGCCGCGCTCATTCGAACGCCAGCCCGGCCGAGGTCAGCTGCACCGGGCCGAGCAGCGACCATCGCTGCCTGCTCACGCTGTGCAGGCACGCGGCGCACTTGACGACGCTGAACCAGCCGCCCTCGCTCAGGACGGGATAGGCTCGCAGTTCCGGAGCGCCGCATGCCGGGCAGGTGCCGGGCACCGGCACGCGGTCCACCCGTGGCCCGGGGACCTGATCAGGCATCATCGCGCTACCCACATCTCTCACCGCTCCCTTCTCAGAGAGTCACTCCTCCGTCCACTGCGATCTCCGCGCCTGTGATGTAGCTGCTGTCGTCGGACACGAGGAACACGACCAGGCTGGCGACCTCGTCCACGGTTCCCATGCGGCGCAAGGGGACCTGATCGATCCGGGCCGCGCGCTCGCCGGGCGTCTGGAAGCTCAGCATCTCGGTCGCGATCGGGCCTGGGTGAATGGAATTCACCCTGATGCCGCTCGCGGCCAGTTCAGCCGCCGCGGCCTTGGTCATGCCGCGGACCGCCCACTTCGTCGCGGAGTAAGCGATGGCGCCAGGAGCGGCTCGGAGGCCGGCCGATGACGACACGTTCACGATCGATCCGCCCCCCGACTCCGCCATCAGCGGCGCCGAGCATTTCATGCCAAGGAAGCAACCAAGCTGGTTGACCCGGACATGCAGGTCAAAGCTCTCGACGCTGGTCTGGTGCAGGCCCCCTATCCGCAGCACGCCGGCGTTGTTGACCAGCGCATGACAGCCACCCCACTCAGCCGCGGCGGTCATGACCGTGCGCCAGCTCCGCTCGTCCGATACGTCGTGGCGGACAAACCGGGTCCGCGCGCCTAGCTCAGTGGCCAGCCGGCTGCCCTCTTCGTCCAGGACGTCACCGATCACGACGCGAGCTCCCCGCCTGGCGAGAGCGCGGACCTCAGCCTCGCCCTGGCCTCGCGCGCCGCCGGTGACGACCACGACCTTGTTCTCGAACAGCACCTGACCCGTCGCGATGACTCACCGCCCACGCCGCAGCCCGCGCCGCGGCCTGCCCTCGGTATGGATCACCCATCATGGAATACGTTGCATACTGTACATACAGTCTGCCGATGCCTGCCGGTTTGTCAATAGTCGGGCGGGATCCAGATCAGAGTGGAACACCGGAGTATGCTTCGCATACACTGCATACGGCGAGATCGGCAGTCTGGCCTCGCGGCGCTTGCAGCGCACGGCCAGACCGCTGCAGAACTGACCAGAGCTCACACTGATCGGCTCACACTGATCGGCTCACACTGATCGGCTCACACTGACTAGGGGTCATGATTCGGTGACGATCGACGACGCGGCCGGTGTCATCGCGGTGCGCTACGGATCCATGGACTCGTCTCGGTCGCACCAGTTCTATCGGTATGACGCTTACGGCGAACCGGACGCACCGATCAGGCTGGACTACTTCTTCTGGGCGATCCCCCGGTCGGAAGGCACCATCCTCGTCGACAGCGGCTATCACCCGTCCGCGATCGCTCACCGGCCCGGCCGCGAGTGCCTGGCACCGCCGGTCGAGGCGCTGGCGTCCATCGGCATCGACGCTGACCAGGTGTCACAGGTCGTGGTGACGCACTTCCACTTCGACCACATCGGCAATCTTGCCGCGTTCCCGAACGCCAGGTACCTCGTCCAGCGCAGCGAGCTGGAGTTCTGGACCGGGCCGCATGGCCGGCGCGCGGCGGTCGCTGCCAGCGTCGAGCAGGGGGAGATCCAGTTCATCGTCGAGGCGGAGCGGGCCGGCCGGGTGGATGTCATCGACGGCGACTGCGAAATCGCCGAGGGCATCAGTGCCAGGCTGGTCGGCGGCCACTGCCCGGGGCAGCAGGTGGTCACCGTCGGGCCCGGCCGGTCGCTCGTCCTGTGCTCCGACGCCCTCCATTTCCGCGAGGAAATGGATCGTTACATGCCATTCAACGTCCTGTTCGACGTTGCGAAGATGTACCGGGCCTACGACTTGTTCAACGAGTGGGCCGCCGACGGCGCGACCATCGTCCCCGGTCACGACCCTGCGGTCATGTCAGACTTCGCGCCAGTGCCAGGTGCCGACGGACTCGCCGTGCGGCTTCGATGAACTCGGGGCAGCCATGAGCCAGCTCACGACCAGGCACTTCACGCAGACGCTGTTCACCCGCGCGGCCGGGATACCGGAGTCCGCGAAGGCGGCCGCCAGGACGCTGGTCGCCGACGTCCTCGGCGTCGCGGTCGCGGGAGCGGCCACGCCGGAGGGGCGCATCACGCTCAGCGTGATGTCAGGGATGGGCGGACCGGGCACCAGCGCCGTGCCGCTGGACGGCCGGCAGTTCGATCCGGCGACTAGTGCCCTTATCACCGGCACAATGGCCTACAGCATCGGCCTCACCGACACGCACTCACAGTCGATCACCCATCCCGGCCCTTCGGTCGTGCCGACAGCGCTCGCCATCGGCGAGCTGACCGGAGCCAGCGACGACGAGATCCTGCGGGCGATCGTGCTCGGCGTCGAGACTGTCGTCCGGGTTGGCGCGGTGGTCAATCCCTCGCACCGGGCCAGGGGCTACCACCCGACCGCGACATGCAACCCGTTCGGTTCCGCCCTGACCGCGTCGTACCTGCTCGGGCACACGACCGACCAGGCGCTGTCGGCACTGGGCATAGTGGGCAGCATGGCAGGCGGGCTCTATGAGTTCAGGCACGAGGGATCCATGCTGATGGCGCTGCACGGCGGCTGGCCCGCGCACAGCGGCATCAAGGCCGCGATGCTGGCGGGCGGCGGATTCACCGGACCTTCGACGGTCCTTGAGGGCACAGAAGGTTTCTTCCGCGCCTTCGCCGACGACATCCGCCCTGAGCACCTGGCCGTCGCCGCCGAGGGCGAGCCCTGGGGCATCGAGGAACTGGCGCTGCGGCCGTACAACGCCTGCCGCTACGCGCACTCCGGCATCGACGCCCTGGCGCTGATCAAGACCGAGCACGGCCCGATCGCCGCCGACGACGTTAAGACCCTCGCCGTGTGGACACACCGCACCGCCGTGGAGCAGGAATGCGAGCCGACGTCGCTCGTGGGGGCCCGGCTCAGCACGGCCTTCACGATCGCGTTCACGTTCATTCACGGGCCGCGGCAGGACGCGATCACCGAGGACGAACTCAGCGATGACCAGGTGCAGTCGCTGCTCGCCCGCACGAGGATCAGGGAAGATCCCCGGCTGACCGCCCTGTTCCCTAAGGAATGGGCGTGCCGGGTCGAGATCGAGCTGAACGACGGGCGCATCTTCGAGGCCGAGGTGACGGTGCCGAAGGGCGAGCCGGGCAACCCACTCAGCGAGGCGGAGAAGGTAGACAAGTTCGTCCGCCTCACCGGGGCCCGCCTCGGTCGGGCCGCAGCCGCCGACCTGGCGACGCGGCTCCTGACCGGTGCCGGCGAGCCGCCCCTGAACAAGGTCGTCGCCGGGCTCGCGGCCTGCACCACCATCGAGTAGCGATCAGCAGGAGGGCAGCGTGGAGGTCGAGGATCGGCTGCTGCAAGGTGCGCTGGACCTTCACGCGCACGGACATCCTGAGTTCACGACGCGCCGCCGGCCCAGGGTCAGCAACACCGAGTGGGCCAGGCTCGCCGCCGCCGCGGGCATGCGCGGCTTCGTGATGAAGTCCCATGTATGGCCGACGGTCCAGGTCGCGGGCATGCTCGCCGAGCTCAGCCCGGAGCTGGAGATCTTCGGCAGCATCACCCTCAACCCGCCCGTCGGCGGGCTGTCGCCGACCGCCGTCGAGTTCGCCGGCCAGCTGGGCGCGAAGGTCGTCTGGATGCCGACGTGGGCCGCGCGCCGCGTCCCGCCGAGGCACAGCATCACCCTGGAGCGCATGCGGCCGCTGATGAGCACCCTCGACCCGGAGCGCGCGCTGGCGGAGGACGCCATCACGATCACCGAACCCGACGGCTCGCTCAAGGCAGTCGTCAGGGAGATCCTGACGGTCTGCTCTGCTTACGGCCTGACGATCGCCAGCGGCCACCTGCCGCCCGAGGCGAGCATCGTCCTGGCCGACGCTGCGCGCGAGGCGGGCGTCCGCTTCGTGCTCACCCACGCCTGCAGCGGGTCGGTCGACGCCAGCATCGAGCAGCAGCAGGAAATTGCCAGACTCGGCGGCTTCATCGAGCACGTCTTCATTAGTTGCATGCCGATGCACCAGCGGGGCGACCCGCGGAATATCGCGACCGCGATCCAGGCGGTCGGCCCTGAGCACTGCGTGATGGCGAGCGATGCGGGCGAGGCATGGAACCCGCCGGCCCCGGAAGTGCTCAGGATGTTCATTGCCTCGATGTTGGCCCTCGGCATCCCCGCGGACGCCGTTCACCTGATGACCCACGAGAACCCGGGCCGGGCGCTCGGCGTTCCCGTGCCCCCCGCTCCCGCGACATGACAGAGGTCCCAGCTATGCCTGACGCAACGTCCGGAACGGTCGCCGTGATCGGCCTTGGCAACATGGGCGCGGAGATCGCCCGGCGGCTAGCGACCCGCTTCGACGTGATCAGCTATGACACCGACCTTGATAAGGCAAAGAGGCTGGCGGAAGCCGCGCCGGTCCAGGTGGTCGCCGGCCTGGCTGAGCTGTCCGCCGCCGACGTCGCCGTGCTCTCGCTGCCCACCCGCGAGGCTTCGCTCGGCGTGGTCAGGGAACTGTCTTCGGTTCTCGCGCCGGGATCGGTCGTGGTCGAGACCAGCACCGTCAACCCGGCCGATGTCATCGCGCTCAGGGACCTCTGCGCACCGGCTGGCCTGGAAGTCGTCGACGCCGCGATCCTGGCCGGCGTGGCGCAGATGCGCCTGGGCCAGGCCGCGGTCATGGCGTCCGGCGACGACGCGGCCGTGGCCAGGGTCACCCCGCTGATCGAGACGATGAGCGAGGATTGGACCCAGGTCGGCGGGCTCGGCAACGCGATGGCGCTGAAGGTGATCCATAACGCCGTCATCCACGGCGTCATGGTCGTGCTCGCCGAGGGCCTGGCGCTCGCGCACGCCACCGGAGCCGACCCCGGCCAGCTGGTCACGATCCTCAAGGACCCCGACCGCGGCCTGCTGCGGCCGCTGACCCACCGTGTCGCGGAGCGGATGCTGACCGGAAGCTACCAGGGCGGCATGCCGACCGAGGCCGCGCTGAAGGACTCGACGCTCGCCCTCGAACTCGCGCAGAAGGGCCACGTGCCGCTGTTCGCGATGCAGTCGTCGCACACGGTCTACGAGGCGGCGGTGGCCAAGGGCCTCGGCCGGTTCGACTACGCCGCCATCGCCCGGCTGTGGGAAGAGTGGGGCGGTTACACCTTCGGTGCCTGAGGATCCCGCATGGTCAGCCCGACCAGGTCACGCACGCCGTGCCGTTCGACGTTCAGGCAGGCATCAGCGAAGGCGTGAGCCTGCTGCGGGCCAAGCGGCATCTCGGGCTGGAGCAGCCCGGCCAGCTCAAGGGCCCGTTCCCGGCCCCACGACCCGTCGCTCGGCGACGCCGTGTGGCCTTCGACGATCTCGGCGCCCCCGGCTCTGACCACGAGCCGGCAGGAGTTCTCGGTCAGGCCCGGGTCGTCGACGACCAGGAACTTCCTGACCAGCGCCTGCTCCGCGGGGGTGAGCTCAGATTCCAGGTCAGCGACGCCGATGTGCCCCCGTGACATCGCCACGACGACGCAGAACTGCGCGCTCATGAGCGCCGCCCCGGCGCTGCCGAACGGCCCCGGATTGTCGATCGCCGGATACCTGGCCTGGTGCGGCGGCAGGCAAAGCTCAATCTCGCCGATCGACCCGAGCGGCACCTGATGCTCGCGCATCAGCCGCAGCGCCACGTCGGTCGGGTTCTGGTTGATGGCGCAGACCGGGTGAGGCTTGAACGACACGTCGAGAGTATTCCAGTGCCTGCCCAGGTCGCCGACCGGCTGCGAGTCCCGCGGTTCGTCGGTGAACGCGCGGTAGAAGCCCGCCGCACCTTCGAGCGCGTCCGGCGCGCCGACGACGCCCCGGCTGGCCAGCAGCGCCGCGGTCAGGCCGTTGCCGCTGGCCGCGCCCACCTGGTACTGCCACTCCTGTCCCCCAGAAGCCCAGGTCTGGTTCACGCCGCCGCCGAACGCCGCGGCCAGCGCGAGCGCGGACCGCACCCCGGCGGGGTCGAGGCCGAGCAGCCGCGCGCAGGCCGCAGCCGCCGCGAACGAGCCGAAGATGCTGGCCGGCCGGAACCCCCGCGCGGTCGCGGCCCGGGACGCCTCCCGCCCGATCACCGTCGCGACCTCGTAGCCCACGATCATGGCGGCGATGAAGTCCTCGCCGGACCGGTCGTCGCGGTCGCCGAGGGCGAGCAGTGCGGGCAGCGTCGTGCAGCCCAGGTGCATCTGCGCGCTGAGCTGCGAGTCGTCCTGAGTGCGCGCGTGGATCAGGGCGCCGTGCGCCAGGGTCGCGGCGTGGACGGCGACCGTCTCCCCGGTGACCAGCAGCCGGGCGCCGCCCGAGGTCACCGCTCCGTACTCCGCGCCGAGCCGGGCCGCGGGCTCCGTCTCCCGGTAGCCCGCCAGCGCCACCGACAGGTCATGCAGCAGCGTGACCCTGGCCTTCTCGACCACGTCAGCGGGAGCATCAGCCAGGCGGAAGGATGCCGCGAACCCGGCGATGCGATCAAGCAGCGTTGCGTTACCCGTCCTGTCGCTGGCCATCGCCCACCTCCAGTAGCGCCGTGCCCGGCGCGCACAGCCGGCCGTTCTGATCGCGCTCCTCAAGCTCCCAGGCGACCCGCACGCTGCCGTCGAGCCAGCTGACCCCAGTGACGGTGCCGGTGCAGGCGAGCCGGTCGCCGGGCACCGCCACGTCGCGGTTCTGCCAGCTGAACCGCAGCAGCCGGCTTCCGGGGCCGCCCCAGGCCAGGACGGCCTGGGCCAGGAAACAGCCGTGCAGGTGTGACTGCACAAGGATTCCCGGGTATCCCTCCGCGCTGGCGTGGGGCAGGTCGTAGTGGATCCGGTGCGCGTTCCACGTCACTGCGCTGAACCGGAACAGCTGAACCTCGGTCGGCGTCACGAGCCAGGGGCCGAAGGAATCGCCGGCCCGTACCGTCGCCGGGTCGAGCGGCACCGGCGCGCTCACCGGGCCATCAGCGTCTCGCGGCAGGTGACCAGCAGCGTGCCCTGGTCATCCCAGTACTGGCGGAGCACGTGCAGCAGCAGGAGTGAGCCACTGCGCCCTTCCTTGATCTCGACATCTTCCAGCGAGAACTCGCTGCGCACCGTCATGCCCTCGGTGACGTCGGCGTGCAGCTCCAGGTCCTGGCCGCCGCCCATCAGGCGCAGCCCGGACAGCGGGATGGCGTCGATGTCCAGCACCTCCGTGCCGTCCGGCCGCAGCTCTTCGTTAGCCGGGCCGGGGCGCCAGCCGAGAACGGCCGTCAGGTAGAGCGGATGCGCGACGAGCGGCCTGCCACTGTCGGGGCCCGCACGGCCCGGACTGGCGATGCTGGCGCCGGTCGCGGCGCAGAAACGCTCGAGATCGCGGCGCTCGATGCGCCCGAGCACGCGCGGGTGCACGACGCCGACGAGCTTGCGGGTGTTCTCGTAGACCTCGGCCATCGATGCCGTCATCTCAGCCCGCCTCGGGCCGCAGGGTGTCCTCGCGGCGCAGGGTCCGCTTCTCGATCTTTCCGATCGAGGTCTTCGGCAGGCTGTCCCGGATCTCGATGATCGTGGGGACCTTGAATCCCGACAGGTGCAGGCCGCAGTAAGCGCGCAGGTCCTCCGGGCCAAGCGCCGATCCGGCGGCCAGGACCACGCAGGCCTTCACAGCCTCGTCCCTGATCGGGTCGGGCACGCCGAAGACGGCGGCCTCGTCGACCTCCGGATGCGTCAGCAGGACGGCCTCGACTTCCAGGGCGGAGACGTTCTCCCCGGAGCGCTTGATCACGTCCTTGATGCGGTCGTAGAAGTACAGGTAGCCGTAGCGATCGAGGTACCCGCTGTCGCCGGTGTGCAGCCAGCCGTGCCTGATCGTGGCCGCCGTCGCCTCCGGGTCCCTGAAATAGCCCTTCATGATAGAGATCCCGGGGATGCCCCCGACCGCGATCTCGCCGATCGTGCCGGTGGGCACGTCGTCGCCGTTCTCGTCGACGACCCGCACCAGGCGGTCGTGCAGCGGCACGCCCACGGACGGCCAGCGGGTGTCACCGTACAGCGGCGTCCTGGTGACCGCGCAGAACGTCTCCGACATGCCCCACCCGTTCATGAGCCGCAGCCCGAAGCGGCGCTCGAACTCCTCTTTCTCCGAGTCGAGCACGTTGATCGCGTAGAAGTTGCAGCGAAGCTGGTGGTCGGCGTCGCCCGGGCCGGGCGGCTGTGCGAGCAGCGTGCGCACCTGCATCGCCACCAGGCTGGTACAGGTGGCCCGGTGCGCCCTGATCTGCTGCCAGAACCGCCGGGCGCTGTAGTTCTCGACGAGGACGCAGGTCGCCCCGGCGACGAGCGACACCATGATGCTGGTCGCCTGGGCATTGGCGTGAAACGCCGGAAGCGCGGTCAGGAACCGGTCATCACGGCCGAGCAGGCAGCTCATGACCTTGCGGACGCCGGCCCTTATGCAGTTGGCGTGCGTGATCATGACCGCCTTGGGCGCCGAGGTGGTTCCCGACGTGAACAGGAACTCACAGATGTCGGTCTCGTCCAGGTCTGGCTCAGGCGGTGCGGCGCCCGAGCCGGACAGTTCCTCGAACGGGACCGCCGACAGGCTCGCGCCGGACGACGCGGCCGCCTGGCCCGCATCGGTGACGACGCCGAACACCTCCCGGTGCAGATCGCGGAGCGTCGCCTCGAACGTGCCGAGGTAGCCGGACGTCGTGACGAAGCCGGTCGCCTCCGCGAGCGCGAAGAGATGGGCAAGCTCCCGCTCGGTGTTCGCGAGGTTCGACGGCACCATGATCCCGCCGATCCAGGCCAGCCCGAACCAGGTCAGCATGAACTCACGGCAGTTCGGGAGGTGGACGACCACCGCGTCGCCCTTCTTCACCCCGAGCCGGGTCAGCCCCGACGCCAACCGCCGGACGCCGGCGGCGAACTGCGCGTAGGTCAGGTCAGACTGATGCCCGTCCGCCGACTCGAACACGAAGCACACGTCGTCTGGCTGCTCCGCCTCCCGCAGCTGCAGCAGATCCCTGAGGGTCCGCAGCTGCGCGCCTGGCAGCAGGTCACCGTCGGCAGGCATCATGACTCCGGTCCGAGGTCGGCGAGCAGTTGATCGGCCGACTCCAGGTCAGGCAGGCCGGCAATGCTGCCGAGCAGCCGCTCGGAGCGGGGCGGAGAAACCGAGTCCACCGTCAGCTTCCCGAATTTCTCGCTCACCTCCGCGGCCGTCATCGGCTGGCGGGCACTTCCCCGGGCAAACCACCGCTCATCTTCCAGAACCTCGCCCGAGCTCAGCGTGACCGAGATCTTCGTGTGATGCCGCCCGGAGTCCCCCTCCGCGTCGATCGCCTGATCCGCGGCGACGACGACCCGGCGGCTGAAGTCGACCAGCTCAGGCGCGGCGACCCGCTCGGGCGTGAACTGCCGCACGAATGCGTCACCGTCGGCGATCGTGACGGCGGCGATGAACGGCAGGTTCATCTGCGCCGTCGTGATCGTGTCGGGGACGTAGGGCCAGCCGACGTGCTTCAGCGTGGCGCTGGAGACGGCCAGCCGCACCGACGCGACGTTGTCGAGGCGCAGGCCGTGCGCGGCCCGCAGCTCGAGCAGCGCGTCGATCGTCGGATGGCAGCTGCCGTTCGTGGAGTACGGCTTGAAGCCCACGGCCAGGGTCTCCCAGGTGGTGCCAAGTCCGGCCGTGAGCGCGCTCGGGTCGTAGGCCGGCGAGAACGTCGGCCCGTAGCCGCCGTAGTCCGCCTCGAAGAGGTTGCTGATGCCGCGGTAGCCCCTGGCCGCCAGCAGCGCCGCGTACAGCCCGCTCTGCGCGGCCCGACCGGCGTGAAACCGCTTGACCATCGACGCATACTGCGCGCTCATCAGCCCGCCCGCCTGCGTTCCCGCGGTTCCGAGCGCATCGACAAGCTGGGCGGCGGACAGGCCGAGCACGGATCCAGCGGCCGCCGCCGCGCCGAGTGTTCCGTGCGTGGCGGTCGGATGCCAGCCCTGCAGCAGGTGCGCCGCCCCCATCGACCGGCCGACCCGCGCGGCGACCTCGTACCCGGCCACGATCGCGGTCAGCAGCTCGCGGCCGGACACTCCGCCGCGGTGCTCGGCGGTCGCGAGCGCGGCCGGGATCACGACCGAGCCTGGATGAACGATCGACCGCGGGTGCAGGTCGTCTAGCTCGAACGCATGGATCGCGGCTCCGTTGACCAGCGCGGCGTGGACGACAGAAAGCCGGGCCGCCGCGCCGATCAGCGTGCCGCTGGTGCCGCTGTCGACCGTCGCCAGCGTCTCGCGCAGGATCACCGACCACGGCAGCGTGGCGCCGTAAAGACCGCAGCCGAGCGAGTCGAGGACGCAGAGGCAGGCGTGCGCGACGACGTCGCCGGGAAGGTCGGCATACGACAGGCCGGCGGCGAACTCGGCCAGCGCGTACGTCGACTCGCCGACGGGCGGATCGAGGGTCACGTGCGATGTCACTCCCCTGCGGCCTTAGTCCACGGCGATGACGTCGAACAGCGCCTCCACGGAGGGCTGCTGTTCGAAGCTGAAGGCTAGCTTCACGAACTCCCCGAACCGGTCGGCGCCGATCACCGGCGTCGCGAGCGACCGGCTCTTGGCCACGAGCGTCTCGTCGTCCATTGGCCGCTGGACCGACCCGAGCGGGTAGTCGACCATCGACTCGAGCTTCTCACCCGACCGCAGGGTGACGATCATGTGGCAGGACACGCCGCGGGCGAGCGAGTCGTCGGGCTCGATCTCGACCCGGCTGGCCAGGTCGAGCACCTGCTCGTCGGTCGCGACCCGCTCGTCGGAGTACTGCGCGGGCAGTGCCGAGCCGTCCGCGAAGGCCACCGCCACCGAGAAAGGCAGGCTGACCTGCGCCTCGTGATAGGTCCTCGGCCGCTTGACCACGTGGTAGCTCGCCCAGGCCGGATGCCGGCGCACCAGGATCATCTCGATCCTGCTCAGGTCAGGGACCTGGCGGCGGATCTCCATGGCGCAGTCGATGGCGTTGTGGATCGGCCGGGCGCAGGAGTACGGCTTGTACTCGATGATGACCGGCACGTCCGTGCCGAGACCGTCGGTCAGGTAGCGCTCGTCGAGCTTCCCGGCGAACGCGCGGCCGAACCCGCGCTCGCCGTCGAGAATCGTATCGGCGCCGGTAAAGCCCAGCGCGGCCAACTGCGCCGCGGTGACCCCGTTGCGAGCCGCCGGCCCGGGATTGAAGCGCTTCTGCATGGACGTGCCGTACATCTCCATCAGGCCGGAGGCCTGCGCGCCCGCCAGGCCGAGCGCGCTGGTCAACTGGTCCGCCGACAGCCCGAGCAGCCGGCCGGCCGCCACCGTGGCCCCGAACGCGCCGCAGGTCGGGGTGGTGTGGAAGCCCCGGTTGCGCAGCTCTGGGTTGGTCGCCCGGCTCAGCCGCGCCATCATCTCGCACCCGCTCAGCGCCGCGTTAAGGATCTCGCTGCCGGAGGCGCCGACCTGCTGGCCGACAGCGAGCGTGGCGGACATCACCGGCGGGGCGTAGTGGAACAGCGCCTCCTCGTCGACGTCGTCGAGTTCGAGGCTGTGCTCGGCGATCGCGTTCGCGAACGCCGCGTGCACGGCTGGCACCCGCTCGGCCCGGCCGACGATCGATGCCTGCGGCACTCCGCCGAGCCCGGAGGCGAATTCACCGGCGATCCGACCACTGTCGGTCAGCGAACCGCCAAGGGCTATCCCGACGTAGTCGATGAGCAGCCGTTTCATCTCGTGCAGGCCAGCACTCGGCTGGCGCTCGGCGGTCGTCGCGCTGAAGTGGGTAGCCAGCTGCCGGGTCAAGGTCACGTCAGTCGTCCGTCCTGTCTGTCGAAATGGTCATGCCGCAGCTCGTCAGCGCGTGCTCGTCGCCCGGACGGACAGCAGTCTTGCCTCGAGTTCCTGCATCTGCGGCAGCCCGATCAGATTCTGCCGGTCTTCCCAGCCGAGCATCCGGCCGACCAGGTCCGCCGTGCCGCCCTGCTCGCGCAGCACCTGCATCGCGTGCTGCACGGCGAAGACGGCGGCGCGCAGCGCGGTGTTCGCGAACAGCGCTATCCGAAAGCCCATCGCCTCGAGCTCGGCCGCATCGATCATGGGCGTCTTGCCGCCCTCGACCATGTTGGCGATGATCGGGGCATCAAGCAGCCTGGGCAGCTCCCGCAGGTCGTCGGTGTTCGTCGGCGCCTCGACGAACAGTGCGTCCGCCCCGGCCAGCTGGTAAGCACGCGCCCGCTCGACGGCACCGGCCAGGCCTTCCTCCTGGTAGGCATCGGTTCTCGCGATGATCACCAGATCGGGGTCGGACCTGGCGTCGATGGCAGCGGCGAGCCGCTGCACCATCTCATCGGCTGATACCAGCCGCTTGCCGTCGAAATGCCCGCAGCGCTTGGGCTCAGCCTGGTCTTCGATCTGGATCGCGGATGCCCCGGCCAGCTCGAGCTCGCGCACGGCCCGGCCGACATTGAGGATGCCGCCGTAGCCAGTGTCCGCGTCCACGACGACCGGGACGCTCACGACGCTGGCGATGCGGCGCACGTGCTCGCGGATCTCGGGCAGGGCAATGAGCCCGATGTCCGGCACGCCGAAACTCGCGTTCGCAAAGCCCGCGCCAGTGACATAGACGCCCTCGAAGCCTGCCTGCTCGATCACTCGGGCGGTGATCGCGTCGACGGCGCCAGGAAGGACGGTAATCCGGCCGGCAGCAAGGATCTCGCGCAAGACCCGCCGCGCGCTCTTCGGCTCCGTCCCGGCCGGCACGTCCGCGTCAGACTGGTCCACGTATCGTCAACCTCTCCCTGATCACTTGAGGGTCAGCGTGATCAGGCCTCAGAACAGCCACGTCATCGCGAGCGGTACAGTACACGAGGTATACAATGAACACGACTGCCCCTTATGTCAAGCTCGGCGACTGTGGCGCTGCCTCCGGGCCTAGATTGACACTCAGCACTGGTGTATGCCAGCGTATACAAGGTATGAACGTGACCACAAGAGCTAGATTTCGGATATGACTCAAGACTCAACACATCATGATATTAATTTTATTTGTCATCTTTATGCTGTTATGTCGAATATTAGGCATTTCGAGATGGCTGCGGAGCGGTTGCAGGCGAGCGGCATCATGGAGTCGTCGCTGCACCTGTCCATCGGGCAGGAAGCGGTCGCGACCGGGGTGTGCGACGTGCTCCGGCGGTCGGACCTGATCGCCACCACGCACCGCGGCCACGGTCACTGCATCGCCAAGGGCGGTGAGCTAGCCCCCATGATGGGCGAGCTGTTCGCCAAGAGCGGCGGGTACTGCGGCGGGAAGTCCGGATCGATGCACATCGCCGACCCCGCCAGCGGGATCCTCGGCGCGAACGCGATCGTCGGCGCGGGCATCCCGATCGCCCTCGGCGCCGCGCTCGCGTTCCAGCAGCGGGGCCAGGACGACGTCGCCGTGGCGTTCTTCGGCGAGGGCGCCGTGGCCGAGGGCGTCTTCCACGAGTCGCTGAACATCGCCGCGCTGTGGAAGCTCCCGATCCTGTTCGTCTGCGAGAACAATGGCTACGCGGAGATGACGCCCGCGTCTATCCACCTGGCCAGCACCGACGTCGCGGCGTTCGGCACGCCGTACGGCATCCCGGCGGCCAGTGTCGACGGCAATGACGTGCTCGTGGTCAGGGCGGCAGCCGAGCGCGCCGTCAGCCAGGCTCGGGACGGCGCTGGCCCGGCCCTGCTGCAGGCCATGACGTACCGCTGGCGCGGGCACTACCAGGGCGACCCGGAGACCTACCGGAGCCGCGAGGAAGTCGAGGAGTGGCGCGAGCGTGACCCGCTGGCGCGCCTGCGCGCCGCGTTCCCCGAGGCGGCGGACCACTTCGACGCTCTCGACCAGGCCGCGGCGCAGGCGGTAACCGCGGCCGTCGAGAAGGCCAGGAGCTGGCCCGACGCGGAAGCCGCCGCTCTCACCGAGCACGTCTACGCGGCGTCCGCCTGATCATGATCAGTCCGGGAGCCGGCTCATGAAGTCACTGAAATACTGGCAGAGCATCAATCTGGCCCTGCTCGAAGAGATGCGCCGAGACGAGCGGGTGATCGTTCTCGGTGAGGACGTCGGACTGCCGGGCGGCCCGTTCGGCGCCACCCGGGGCCTGCAGAAGGAGTTCGGCCCCGGCCGTGTCCGTGATACACCGATCAGCGAAGCGGCGATCGTCGGCCTGGCCCTGGGCAGTTCGATGAGCGGGCTGCGGCCCGTGGTCGAGATCATGTTCATGGATTTCATCACCCTGGCCATGGACCAGCTGGTCAACCAGGCTGCGAAGACGGCCTACATGTCCAACGGCTCGTACGCCGCGCCGATGGTCGTGCGCACGCTGGCGGGCACCCACCTGAAGTCGGGACCGCAGCATTCGCAGGCGCTGGAAGCCTGGATCGCCGCCGTGCCCGGGCTGAAGGTGGTATGGCCGTCGACGCCGGCCGATGCCAGGTCCCTGCTCAAGGCGGCCATCCGCGATCCCGGGCCAGTGGTCGTGATCGAGAGCGCCTCCCTGTACACCAGCCGGGGCGAGGTGAATGTCGACTCCGACGACGTGGCGGTGATCGGCCAGGCGGCGGTTCGCCGCAGCGGCGGCGCGGTCACGCTGGTGTCCTGGGGCGGGGCCATGGCCAGGACGCTGGCGGCGGCCGAGATCCTGGCCGGCCAGGGCATCGAAGCCGAGGTCATCGACGTGCGCAGCGTGAGCCCGCTTGACCACCAGGCCATCGGGTCGTCCATTCGCCGGACCGGGCACCTGGTCGTGGTCCAGGATGCCAACGGCCCGTGCAGCGTGGGATCGGAGATCATCGCAACCGCGGCGAGCAGGTACTTCGCCGATCTCGCGGCGGGACCGTCGCTGCTGTGCCCGCCGTTCGCGCCCGTGCCCTCCACGCCGGGCCTCCAGACCAGCTATTTCCCATCACCGGACGCCATCGCGGCCCAGGTAGCGAGCCAGCTCTCTCGACCTACGGAGAACCAATGACGAGCGCAGACCCAGCCGCCGACGGCCTGGTAGACGTTGTCGTGCCGAAGTGGGGGATGACGATGGACAGCGCCGTCCTGACCACCTGGCTCAAGGGTACCGGCGACGTCATCGCGGTCGACGACCCGCTCGCCGAGGTGGAAACCGACAAGGCGGTCAACGAGCTTGTCAGCCAGGTGTCAGGGACGCTGGCCGAGCTGCTCGTCGAGCCGGGCTCGGAGGTCGAGCCGGGGCAGGCTGTCGCCCGGATCCGGCCGGACTACCCCGGTCAATGACCGAGGGCTACACGGTCGCGGTGCCGAACCGGATCCGCCGGATCATGGCCGCGCGGATGCGGCAGTCGGCCGCCGAGATCCCGCAGGTCACCCTCCATGCGTCGGCTGACGCCGAACGGCTCGCCACGGGACGCATGCCCACGGGCGACGGCGGACCGCGCATCACGGTGACGGTCCGGCTGCTGCACGTGATCGCGCGAACGCTCGCCCGCCATCCCCGGCTGAACAGCGTCGTCGTGGACGGCGAGACGCGGATGTACGAGGCCGTCAACCTGGGCGTGGCGACGGCGACCGGCCAGGGGCTGCTCGTGCCGGTCATCCGTGACGCCGGCACGCTGTCGGTCACCGAGATCGCCGGCCAGTTCGCCGCGCTGCGCGAGCGCGCGGAGAACGGGACGCTCCGGCTCGAGGAGATGACCGACGGCACGTTCACGGTCACCAACCTCGGGCCGTACGGGGTCGGGCACTTCAGCCCGCTGGTCAATCCGCCCCAGGTCGCCATCCTCGGAGTCGGCGCGCTCGAGCCGCGCCTCGTCGCCGGCGGCGCGGAACCGCAGGCGAGCAGCAGCCTGCCGCTGAGCCTTACCTTCGACCACGCCGCGATCGACGGGGCCGAAGCTGCTACGTTCCTGCACGAACTCGCGCAGGCGATCGGGAACTATCAGCCAGATCCGGCCGCCTGAGCCGACTTCAACCCCAGAGGGACCGTTATGACTGTTGCCGCTGCCGCCAGCCGGGCGCCTGAACCTGTCATCGTCGCGGCCCGCCGCTCGCCCGTCGGCCGGGCGTTCAAGGGCTCGCTGCGCGAGGTCAGGCCCGACGCGCTGCTCGCGGCGGTGATCAAGGCCGCGCTCGCTGACCTGCCGGCTGACGTCGCGGGCACGATCGACGACGTGATCATCGGCTGCGCGCAGCCCGCCGGCGAGGCGGGCTTCAACATCGGCCGCGTCAGCGCACTGCTCGCCGGGCTGTCCGCTCCCGGCGTGACCGTCAACCGGTACTGCGCGTCATCGCTGCAGAGCCTGCGGATGGCCGCGCACGCGATCAGCGACGGGGACGGGGACGTCTACCTCGCGGGCGGCGTGGAGACGGTGAGCCGCTACCGGGACGGCGGCGCCGACTCAGGGCCAGCGAACCCTGACCTCGCGGCGGGAGCCGGGCACACGGCCCAGTGCGCGGCCGACGACTTCGACTGGTCACCGGGAACCTCCCTGCCTGACGTCTACATCGCGATGGGCACCACTGCCGAGTTCGTGCGCCGCCGGGAGGGCGTGACCCGCCGCGAGATGGACGAGTTCGCCGCGCTGTCCCACGCGCGGACGGTCGCGGCGCAGCGGGAGGGTTACTTCGACGCGGAGATCACCCCGATCGAGCTGCGGGACGGTTCCTTCGTCACGCGAGACGACTGCCCGAGGGAGGGGACCACGGTCGAGCGGCTGGCCGAGCTCAAGCCCGCCTTCCACGCCGACGGCGAGGTCACGGCGGGCAACTCCTGCCCGCTCAATGACGGCGCGGCCGCCGTCGTCGTGATGGAACGCACCCGCGCCGAATCGCTCGGCCTGCGGCCGCTGGCCAGAATCGTCGACTCGGCGGTCGCGGCCGTCGAACCCGAGCTGATGGGACTCGGCCCGGTGCCGGCGACCACGCGGCTGCTGGAACGCCGCGGCCTGGCCATGTCGGACATCGACCTGGTGGAGATCAACGAGGCCTTCGCGGCGCAGGTGATTCCGAGCGCCCGCCTGCTCGGCATCGACGTCGGCAAGCTGAACACCCGGGGCGGTGCGATCGCGCTCGGGCACCCCTTCGGGATGTCGGGCGCCAGGCTGGTGATGACCCTGCTTAACGCGCTGGCGCGGGACGACAAGTCACTGGGACTCGCGACCATGTGCATCGGAGGCGGCCAGGGCATGGCCCTGCTGCTCGAACGCCTGAGCTAGCCACCGGGTTAACGACCAAGCTAGGAGAATGCTGAGATGACCGATACCGCTGCCGCCGGCTCGCCGCCGCTGGCCGTGCTCCGGCGGGAAGGCGCCGTCGCCTGGCTGACCCTGTCCCGCCCGCGCAAGCGCAACGCGATCAACGAGGAGATGCTCGATACGCTGCTCGGCCTGCTGGCCCAGGTACGGAGGGCCCGCGACCTCGGGGTGGTCGTGCTCGCGGCCGAGGGTCCGGTCTTCAGCGCCGGGATCGACTTCAACTCGGAGCTCGCCATGGACAAGCCAGGCGCCACGGCGTTTGACGGGCTGGACGGAGCGCAGCGCCAGCACGAGCTGATCTCGGCCGTCTTCGGCCTGCCCCAGGTCACGATCGCGGCGATTCAGGGTGACGCCGTCGGCGGCGGCGGGTTCGGGCTCGCGATGGCCTGCGACCTGCGGTACGCCGTGGAGTCGGCCAGGTTCTGGATGGTGCCGACGTCGCTGCACGAGGTGCAGGACTTCGGGCTGTCCTGGCTGCTGCAGCGCTATGCGGGCGACGCCAGGACGCTCGAGTGGGTTCTGACCGGGGAAGTGATCGACACCGGCACCGCGCTGCGGCATGGCCTGCTCCAGCGGGTCGTGCCAGACGCCGAGGCGCTGACCGCGCTGGTCAGCGCCAAGTGCGCGGCCATCACCTCGACCACGCCCGATGTGGTGAAGCTGCAGAAATTGTCGCTCCGCCACGGCCGGTCGGCCTCCCTCAGCTCGCAGCTCGACGTCGAGGCGCTGGCCTCCGCGCTGTGCTTCCGCACCGACGAGTTCGCCCAGGCCATGGCGGCGGCCCGCGGCCGGCTCAGGAAGTCCTAGGCACCGATGACCGACGCGTCAGCAGAGCCAGCAGCGGAGCGGCCGGCCAGGATCGAGCCGCTGACCCGCGAGGAGTACCTGCGACTGCGGAGGGACCTCGGCAGCGCGCCGGTGTCGGAGATGGACGCCGGCCTGCACATCTCGCGTACCTGGGCGAGGAACCCGGCACTGATGATGGCCCAGACCCCGCTGCAGTCGTACTTCATGACCAAGGCCGCCCTGCCGGCCAGGTTGCGCGAGATCGCGATCCTGCGGATCGGCTGGTGCTGCCGGTCGGATTACGAGTTCGGGCAGCACAAGGTGCTGGGCCGCCAGGCCGGGCTCGGCGACGACGAGATCACGCGGCTGGCCATGGCCGGCGTCGGGACCGGGTGGTCGCCGCTCGAGCGGGCCGTCATCGACTGCGCCGACGAACTGCACGCCAGCCACGATATAAGCGACAGCACATGGGCGGCCCTGGCCGGGCACCTCGGCCCGGCGGAGATCATCGAGCTGCTAGCACTGATCGGGCGCTACTGGACGGTTTCGGTCGTGACCAACGCGCTGCGGATCCAGCTGGAACCGGGTGCGACCGGCATCCCTTCCGCGCCTTCCCCTGGCACCGCACCATGACGGACGGCGCGCCGTTCCGCTACGTCATCGGCATCGACCCGGACCCGGACCTCACGGCCAGCGAGGTCGCGGCGTTCGGCGAGTTTTACGACACCATCCACCAGCCCGAGGTGGTGGCCGCTAACGAGGGCTTCCTGGCCTGCCATCGGCTCGAGGCACTGAACCTGCCCGCCGACGACCGGTGCGGCCCGCGCTGGCTCGCGTTCTACGCGATCAGCGACCTGGCCGGGGTGCGGGAGTACGTGAGCAGGCAGCGGGTTCCCGGAGCGGGCATGAGCTATACGCCAGGGCCGATCCTGTGGACCAGGATGACCACGATCTGGCGGGCGATTCTCACGGTGGCCGCCGGGCCGCGCGACGTCACGCTCGGTCAAGGTCCGATCCTGCTCAGCGCCTCAGGGCCGGACTCCGGGAGCGCCGAGCCGACGACCACGTTCGAGGTCTGCACCGAACTCGGCGGGCTCAGCTCGTTCCCCAGCCCGCTCACGGCCCGGGCGGCCGCAGGGCCGGCCGAGCCAGGTCCGCATCCCACCTGGAGCCGGCACTACCGAAGGACGGGAACCCAGTCATGACCGACCAGATCGCCTTCCCGACGCCCCGCGACCAGCCCCGCGACCTCGACGCCTACGCGCTCAGCGGGTCGTTCGCCGTCGGCGGCCTGACTGTGCACCACGTCTCGGACGGGCTGACGTTCGGCAACCGCCGGTACTGGTTCAACGGCATCGACCCTGCCGCCTGGATGCCACCGCTCGGGCTCATCGATCCCGACACTCCATTCCCGGTCAACTTCGGGCTGTTCGTCGTGATCGGCGGCGGGGCGGTCACGCTGGTCGACTGCGGCTTCGGGCCGGCCATCGGGGAACTGTCCGGCGTCAGGGGCGGCAACCAGCTACTCACCAGGCTGGCCGAAATCGGCATCGCCCCCGAGCAGGTCGACAGCATTGTCCTCACCCACCTGCACACCGATCACTGCGGCCAGCTGGTCACCGAGCTCCCGGGCGGCGAGGTCCGGGTCACGTTCCCGAACGCGAGCGTTCACATCCAGGCCGATGAGCTGGCCTACTGGACCGGGACCGCGGCAGACGACAACCCGATGAGCCCGTACGTGCGGTCGCGGATCATGCCGGTGGCCGCGGCGGACCAGGTGCGGACTTTCGGCGCGACCGCGCCGGTCGCGCCGGGCGTGGAGGCGATCGCGATGCCGGGACATACCGCCGGGCACACCGTGGTCCGGGTATCGGCCGACGGCGCTACCTGCTTCCTCGTCGGTGACCTCGCCCACCACCCCGTGCACTTCTGCTACCACTCCTGGCTGCCGGCGATCGACGCCGACCCGCCCCGGTCGGTCCGCGCCCGCGAGGACCTGGCCCAGCTAGCCATCGCGCAGGACGCCGTGGTCACGGCGCCCCACATGCCGATACTGACGCTCGGGCGGCTGGCAAGGAACTCCGGCGGGCAGATCACCTGGCGGCGAGTCGAGCCGGAGCGCTAGTCGTGGGACGACAGCTTCAGCATGTTTCTGGCGATCATCCAGCGATGGATCTCGCTGGTTCCGTGCCCGATCCGCCACACTCGCGCCTGCCGGTAGAAGCTCTGGATGGGCAGTTCCTTGCTGTAGCCGAGTCCGCCGAAGATCTGCAGGCAGCGATCCGTCACCCGCTGCGACATCTCGGAGGCGTACAGCTTCGCGATGAAGGCCTCGTTGCGGATCGGCAGTCGTTCGTCAGCCATCCACGCGGCGCGGTAGGTGAGCAGCCGCGCCGCCTGAAGCTCGACCTCCGAGTCGGCCAGCATCCACTGGACAGCCTGCCGGGTCGCGATCGGCTTGCCCCACGTCTCCCGCTGGCCCGCCCACTCGACGGCCATGTCCAGGCAGCGCTGGGCGATCCCCAGCTGGAAAGCCGCGATCTTGGTCCGGCCGTGCGAGAGCTGGTCGGCGCCGAGGCCCCAGGCGCCATCCACCGGTCCGAGCCGGCACTCGTCCGGCACCCAGCAGTTACTGAAGGTCAGCTCGTACGGCTCCCAGGCATCGCCCATCGTCGGGATCGGCCGCGACACCTCGAAGCCAGGCGTTCCGAGGTCGACCAGGAAGCAGGTCATGCCGCGCGACCCGAGGGCCGGGCTGGTCGAGGCGAACACGATGCAGAAATCAGCGCGCTCCACCTCGGAGATGAAGATCTTCGAGCCGTTGATGACCCAGCCGTCATCGCGTGGCTCCGCCGTCGTCCTGATGCCGGCGAAGTCCGAGCCGGTCCCTGGCTCGGTGAAGGCGTAGCAGCTTCGCTTGCCTTCCTTGATGATCGGCAGCAGGTACTTCTCGCGCTGTTTCTCGTCGCATTCATAGAGGATCGGCTCAGGTGACCCGCCGAGCTGGAACATCGCCGGGTGCTTGAACAGCTCCTCGGCGACCAGGCAGGCGCCCAGGTTCCCCACCCCCTGGCCGCCGAGTTCCTCAGGTACGTCCAGCGCCCACAGCCCGTGCCGGCGGGCCCTGTGCTCCAGTTCGGTCCGCAACTCGGGGGTGAAGTCACCATCTCGCAGAAACTGCGGCTCAAGCGGCATCAGCTCGCTCTCGCGGAAGCGGCGCGCGGAGTCGACCAGGGCGACGTACTCGTCGGGAATGGTGAAGTCCATCTGCGGCGTCCGTTCTCAGCGGTCAGTTGGTGGCATTGCGGCGGTCGTGAAGGGAAAGAAGCCCTCCTGCGCGACGACGGCGGCGAGCGCGCCGTCCGCCGACCGCAGGCATCCCTGGCCAAGGCCTCGCCTGCTGGTGCGCAGCACCGGCAGGAAATCGAAGACGTGCCAGTCGCCGAGCCTGGTGACCTGGCCGAACCGCAGGTCGTGGTCGACGCTCGCCCCGCTGTAAGCCATGACGGCCTCCGCGGACGGCACGCAGCCGGACAGTACCCCCATGTCAGAGATGAAGGCCAGCGCGCAGGCGCTGAGCAGCGGATCGGCGCTGAGCTCCCGCGCCGAGCGGACCCAGCAGGGATGGAAGGCGCGCGGGCCGTCAGAGGGCGGCCGCGGGAACCTGACCTCGAAGCCATCGGTCGCGGGGAACGTCGCGAGCGGGGCACCCGCGTAGGCCGGGTCAGGCCAGCAGTCGCCAGGCTCAGGGATAGGCACGTGCGGCAGCCCGCACGACACGACTGGCACGTCATCGGCAGCTGTTTCGAACGAGGCCGCCAGCGTGAACACCAGCCGGCCGCCCTGCGAGGCATCGACACGGAACGAGGACAGGTTGCGGCCCTGCTTCAGGTCGGTCACGCGGTAGTCCACGGGCAGGCCCGAGGTGACGGGCCGCAGGAAGTAGGCATGCAGTGAGTGCGGCCGCAGCCCGCCCGGCGCCCGCTGGCCCGCCGACCACAGCGCCTGCGCCACAAGCTGACCGCCGAAGGCCCGCTCCGCGGGGAACGCGGGATACGCCGGACTGCGGAAGCTGGAGTCGTCCAGCGATCGCAGGTCCATCAGGTCGCGAAACGCTACCGGCGCCGCCGTCACTGCCGCCAGTCCCTTCTGAGTGCCCGGATAGCCTCGGTTCGTGATGACATCCCAGCGTAGGCTTACGTAGTATACGTTGGATGCACAGCATACCCCGTTAGCGCGGGTCACTACCAGAGCTCCAGGCTGGAGGCTTCTTGCCTGTTTCGCCACGATCTGTCACGTTCATCGGTCTTGGTGCGATGGGTCATCCGATGGCCGCCCGGCTGCACCAGCACGCCCCGGTCGAGCTGACGGTCTTCGACGTGTCAGCGGCCGCTATCGCGAGAGCCGCCGGGATCGGGCGGCCGGCGGCCACGATCGGCGCCGCGCTCCGCGGCGCGGATGTGATCATGACCATGCTACCCGCCGACGCCCACGTCACCGAGGTCGCCGCGCAGGTGCGTGAGCACGCGAGGGACGGCGCGATCCTCGTCGACTTCAGCACCGTCCACCCGGACACGATCGCCGCGGTAGCCGCCAGCCTGGCCCCCAGGGTCGGGACCGTGTCCGCCAGCTGCATGAAGAGCGTGGCCGCCGCCGTCAGCGGCGAGCTGACCCTCTACCTCGGCGGTGACCAGGCACTGCTGTCCGCCCTCGACCCGCTGCTCGCCCCGATGGCGACCACCAGGATCGACGTCGGCAGCCAGACCGGTGCCAAGACGCTCAAGCTCGTCAACAACCTGATCGTCGCCTCGACCAACCTCGCCATCGCGGATCTGGCCGTGCTCGGCGCCAGCCGCCAGGTGAGCTACGCCAGCCTGGTCGCGGCCTTCGAACGCGCCGGGCTGGGCGGCTGGGCGCTGGTCAACCAGGTCAAGAAGCACACCCTCGCCGATGACCTCGGACCCGGGCGGTTCAGCGCCCGTTACATGGCCAAGGACGTGACGCTCGCGACCCGGATCGCCGACGACCGCCAGGTGCCGCGGTTCCTCGGCGGGCCGGTGCTGGCCGCGCTGCGCGGCGCCGAGGCCTACGGCTACGGCGACCACTACCACCCGGTCGTGATTCGCTGGCTGGAAACCGCGGCGAACGTGACGCCCTGGCCGCCCGGCCAGGACGGGGACGCGGCCCGTGCGGTCATCGCCGACCTCTGCGCCGCCATGGCCGCGCTGGACCGGCTGATCGCCTGGCACGGGCTGAGCCTGGCGGTCGCCGCGGGGATGGCGGCCGGGCCAGCCGCCGGCGCGCTCGGCCAGGCGTCGGCGGAATCGGCGGCGCTGGCCGAGGCGGCCGCCGACCTGGCCGCGGAGCGGGCCGTCGGCCGCGAGCAGCTGGCCGCGGTGCTCGACCAGGCCGGGGCGCTGGCGATCGCCAGCCACGTGCCCGCCCTGGTCATCGAATCTGCCCACGACTACCTCAGCTACCTCGCCGCAGGAGGGCTCTCATGAGCGAAGGCGCGAACCTGGCGGTCCGCATGCCGCTGGCCGGCCAGTGCGCGGTCGTCACCGGCGGAGGCGGGGGCATCGGGTCAGCGGCGGCGCGGGCGCTGGCGGCGGCCGGCGTCTTCGTGCACGTCGCCGACTACCGCTACGAGCCAGCGGCGGCGGTTGCCGCGCAGATCACCGACGCCGGCGGCGCGGCCATGCCGCACGCGGCCGACGTCAGCTCGGCCGATGCCGTCGCCGGGCTGTTCGGCCAGGTCGAGTCGGCGGGCCACGCTCCCGACATACTGGTCAACGCCGCAGGGGTCATCACCTACGGGGCTATCCCTGATCTGCCCCAGGCGGACCTTTCCAGAATGGTCGACGTCAACCTCATCGGCACCTTCCTCTGCCTTCAGGAAGCCGCCAGGCGAATGGCGCCGCTCGGCCGCGGCCGCATCATCAACATCGCGTCCACCGCGTCGTTCGTCGCGCCCCGCCTGCTGGCCGCCGCGTACAGCATGACCAAGGGCGGGGTGAGGCAGCTGACAGTCGCCGCCGCGGCCGAACTCGCCGCCAGCGGCATCCTGGTCAACGCGGTCGCGCCCGGCACGACTCGCACGGCGTTCGTGCAGGGCAGCCTGGCCTCAGCGAGGCAGGAAGCCGTGGCCGCCGCCAAGGTCCCGCTCGGCCGGGTCGCCGAGCCGGACGACATCACCGGCGCCATCTTGTTCTTCGCGTCGCATTTCGCCAGCTACATCACGGGCCAGACCCTGCTCGTCGACGGCGGCCGCACCACCAGGTCAGCCTGAAGAACCGGCCGCCCGGCGCCGTCGCTCAGGGGACGAGGACAACCTTGCCGACTGAGGACCTGTCTTCCAGTTGCCGCTGGGCGAGGGCCGCTTCTTCTAGCCCGTAGCTTCCGTGCACGACCGCGCTGACCTCGCCCCGGGCGACAGCGCCGAACACCTGATGCAGGTCCTGGGTCGTGCCGGCGAACGAGCCGATGACCTCGATCTCCTTGGCGAACAACGGCCAGAGATTCAGCGATACGTCGAATCCGGTGTGCCCGCCGCACGTGACCAGCCGCCCGCCCTTACGCAGCGAGGAAATGCTGCTCGCCCAGGTGGCCTGCCCGACATGCTCGAACACGAGGTCGACGCCTTCCCCGCCGGTGAGCTGCCTGACCTGACGGTGCCAGCGCTCTGACATGTGATCGACGACCTCATCGGCGCCGAGGTCGAGCAGCCGTTCGCGCTTGCTGGCGGAGCCCGCGGTCGCGATCACGCGGGCGCCGGCTCTCTTGGCGATCTGGATCGCCAGGACGCCGATGCCGGAAGCACCCGCGATAATGAGGACAGTCTCGCCGACCTGGAGCCTGCCCCTGGTGACGAGCATGTGCCACGCCGTGGGGCCAGTCCCGACCACTGCCGCCGCTGTCCGCGCCGACACCGTGCCAGGCAGCCGCAGCAAGCCCCGCTGCGGAACCACGACGAATTCGGCGTACCCTCCGGGCGCGTCGACGCCGAGGATCTTCAGGTTGTCGCAGACATTGTCGTGACCGGTCCGGCAGGCCCGGCACAGCCCGCAGGACATGAGCGGACGGGAGACAACGTGGTCACCGGGCAGCCAGCCTGGCCGGGTGCCAGGGCCTACCTCGACGATCGTGCCGGCGACCTCACAGCCGAGTATGTGCGGCAACGGTGGCGCCGTCGGCGTCTGCCCGTCGCGGATGAGGATGTCCACCCTGTTGATGCCGCAGGCTTCGACCTGGATCAGCACCTCCTCCAGGCCGGGCCGCGGTCGCGGGACGCGGGCAACGCTCAGGCCGTCAGGTCCTCCGGTGCTCGTGAGCAAGGCGGCACGCATGTCAGTAGTCACTGGCGATCAGAACCTCGTGATGGCCGACTCGATGAACTGGGCCACCGCGTGCGGCTGGGACAGGAAGGGCGAGTGACTCGCTGCGAGGTGATCCACGTAGCCGGCCCGGTTCGCCAGCGTGCCCTGCACGTCAGGCAGCAGGCACCTGTCGCTGTCGCACACGAGGTAGGCGCTAGGCAGCTGCCGCCACGCCGCGGCGGTGACCGGTGTCATGAAGGATCTCAGCGACTGCGGCCGCAGCCGCCGCGCCGATTGCTCTGCCACGTCGGGCGGGCAGTCGCCGTAGAAGACGGCCTCGGCGTCACGGGCCACCGTCACCCCGGCCTCGGGATCGACCGTAATCCAGGGCCCGACCTGCAGCGGGTCAGTGAAGTCGGTCCAGACCGGCTCGCCGACGTCCGGCATCCCCGCGCAGAGGTAGACGGTCCCGACGACGTTCGGAGCGCCGGCCGCGCCCTCGCTGATGACGTACCCGCCGTAAGAATGACCGACGACGACCGTCGGCGCCGGATGGGCGTCGAGCGATCGCCGGACCGTCGCGGCGTCGTCGTGCAGGTCAGCCTGCGGAGATCCGGCGCTGGCCAGATCGACCGTCCTGGCCGTCCAGCCGCGCGCGGCGAGGATCGGGACGAAGGCGTCGAACGCCCATGAGCCGTGCCACGCCCCGTGCACGAGCAGCAGTTCGGTCGGCCGGGTCACGACGTGCCGCCGGTAAGGTACGACGATTCGATCTCGCTCATTCTGTCCCGCAGAGTCATGGCCGTTCCTTCCAGGGTGATGCGGCCCCGGCTGAGGATGTAGCCGTAGTCCGCCGCCGCGAGTGCCTTGCGGATGTGCTGCTCGACGAGCAGCACCCCTGTCCCCGAACGCGTGGCGGCTTCCTACAGCCGAGCGAGCAGCCGCTGCACGATCTGCGGTGCCAGGCCGAGCGACAGCTCGTCGATGAGCAGCACTTTCGGCTGGCGCGCCAGGGCGCGCGCGAGCGTCAGCATCTGCTGCTCGCCGCCCGACAGCAGGCCGGCGATCACCCCGAGGCGTGGCTTCAGCTCGGGGAACAGCTCGAGGGCATCGTCCACCTGAACGCGGCCGACTCGCAGATTATCGATGGCGGTCAGGCTCCGGAAGATTGACCGGTCGTCCGTGACCAGTCCGAGCCCGTCGCGAGCGCGGCGGTACAGCGGCGCCGTGGTGACGTGCCCGTCCGCCGCGACGTGGCCGGACAGCAGCGGCAGCCGACCGGCGAGAGCGAGCAGCAACGTCGTCTTGCCGGCGCCGTTGGCGCCGAGCAGCGCCACGATCTGGCCTGTCCCGACCCGCAGGCTGATGTCGTGCAAGACGGGAACCTCGCCGTACCCGGCGGTGAGGTGACGAGCCTCAAGCACCGGCACGCTCGCCCGCGTGCTCGCGTCACCAGCCCGCCCGGCGCCGTCGCTGCTGGTCATGCCTGCCCCACTGCGGGCGGCAGGCCAGGCACTGGCTCATCGCCTGCCAGCTCGGTGCCGAGGTAAGCCGCGATGACAGCGGGATCGGCACGCACCTGTGCCGGACTGCCCTGGGCGATCTTCTTGCCGAAGTCCATCACCACGATCTCGTCGCAGATCGACATCACGAAATCCATGTTGTGTTCCACCAGAAGCACTGCCACGCCCCAGTCATCGACTAGCTGCCGCACGAGCCCAGCCAGTTCGCCGGACTCGCCGGAGCCGAGCCCGGCCGCCGGCTCGTCGAGAAGCAGGACGCTCGGAGCCGAGGCGAGCGCCCGCGCTATCGCGACCAGCCGCCGTTCGCCGTAGGAGAGATCGGAAACCTGCTTATTCAGGTGGTCACCGAGCCCGAAGTGCCGGATCGCCAGGATCGCCTCCGGCGACAGCGGCGGATCGCGCGGGGCGACGAGATCGGTCAGGTAGGCGAACAGGTCGCGGGAATCGCACGCCGCCCGCAGGTTGTCGATGACGCTCATGTCCTCGAACAGCTCAAGCGACTGGAACGTGCGGCTGATGCCAGCACGGGCCCGGCGGCTGACGCGCCAGCCGCCGATCGTGTGGCCGTCGATCTTGATGCTGCCCTCGGCGGCCGGCACGAAGCCGGTGATGGCGTCGATCGCGGTCGTCTTCCCGGCGCCGTTGGGCCCGATCAGCCCCACCACCGTTCCCGGCCTGACGCTGATGCTGAGCTGGCTGACCGCGCTCACGCCGCCGAAGCGAACGGTGACCGACTCGACGGTCAGCGTCCTTGGCGGGACGCGCGCCGGCTCAAGCGATGCTGACAGCCAGCTATCGCGGCGCGGCTTGCGGGTGAGGAAGGATAGCTGACGGCCGCGCAGGACCAGCCGCTTGATGATGGCGACCTGGCGCAGTTGTTCCTTCGCGATGCCGTCCTGGTTTGTGAGGACGACCACGATCAGCAATGCGCCGCCGATGACACCCAGGTAGTTTCCCGCGTTGGGGGCAATGGTGTTGAGGATCTGCGAGCCGATCGTGCCGCTGACGAAGGTGGCGCCGACTAGCGGCCCCCACAGGTAGCCGATGCCGCCGACCATGGCGTACGCGACCATCGTGATCGAGGCGAAGTCGGTGAAGCCGGCGTAACTGATGTTCGTGTTCTGAAAGGCGAGCAGAATGCCGCCGAGCGCGGCGATGGCGGCGCCGAGGCCGAAAGCATAGAGCTTGGAGCCCGCGACGGAAATGCCAAGAGCAGCCGCGGCACGTTCGTTCGCCCTGGTGGCGAGCAGCCGCCGGCCGCTTCGCCCGCGCCGCACGTTGCCGACGATGATCGCCACGACGATGAAGGCGATGACGCACATGATCGTGTATCTGGCCGGAAACAGGATCGGGCTCAGGCTGTAGCCGAACAGCGATAGGTTCCCGACGTTCGTGCCTATGTATCCGCCAGCCCAGTTGCCGGTGCTTTCGAATACCACGATCTCGACGGCCGAGGCCATGCCCAAGGTGACGACGGCAAGGCTGATGCCGCGGGTGCGCAGCGCGGGCCCAGCGAACCCGACACCGACCGGAACGGTGAGGAGGATGCCCAGCAGCAGCGCCTCTGGGAAGCTCAGGTGCCACCAGTAGTCGAGGCGGCCGGCGATGAAGGCTCCTATGCCAGCCAAGGTGTACTGCGCGAGCGAGAGCTGCCCGGTGTATCCGGTGAGGACCACGACCGAGAGCAGGATCAGCGCGGTCGCGAACGTGTTCGCGATCGCTACCTGCCAGTTGACCAGAAGGCCTGGCACTATGAGGCAGATGACCAGCCCGAGCACGGCGGTGGTGACCCAGCGGATCCGGCCGGTCCCGACCGACGGCAGGCGGCTGAAGATGAAGTCGCGGGTAGGCAGGCCGCGGCCGACGATGACGAGCCAGCCGATCACGACCAGGAACGGCACCGCCTGCCCGAGACCTGGCACGGAGACGTAGCGCTCGACGAGCGACTCGACCACGCCGATGCCCAGGGCCGCCCAGAAAGTGCGGATGAAAGACTTGAAGTTCGCCAGCAGCGCGGCCGCCATGGCGGCCAGCACGACTGTTGTCATCGTGGAGATCCGCAGCTGCAACGTCGGGACCACGAGAATTGTCGCCGCGCCGGCCAGCCCTGAGCCCAGAGCCCAGCTCCAGATCGCGATGGTGTCAGGCGACCAGCCGAGCGCTTCGGCGGCTGGCTCGTTCTCCGTCGCGGCCGAGGTCGCGAGACCGAATCGGGTCCGGCGGTACAGCAGGGTCAGCGCGACGCTCACTACCAGGGCGATACCGACGAGGATCACGCCATCGGCGGAGAACTGGATGGTCTGGGTGATCTTGATGGTGTTCGTCGGCAGTTCAGAGGGAACGACGTTAACGTTATCGCCGAAGATCACCTCGAGCACCGACTGGATGAGGGTCAGCACGCCGAGCGTGGCCACCACGCGCGCCAGCGCCGAGCCGCGCCGCAGCCGCCGGATCACGGCCACGTGGGTGAGCACGCCCACCAGGATCGAGGACGCGACACCGGCCATGAAGGCGACGCCGAACGGCAGCCCGTGCCGCACGTCCATTTCCCAGTAGACGTACGCCGCCACGGTGCCGATGGCACCCTGCGCGAAATTCAGGATCCCGGCACCGCGGTAGATGGTGATCAGGCCCTGGGCGGTCAGGGAGTAGATCGACCCGATGCCGAGGCCAAGGATGATGTAGAGAATTACTTCCTGCATCGGAGTCGCCGGTTCACCTTTCCTGACTGGATGCGTTCACCGGGAGGCCGACGATGCCGTGACCGCCGGCCTCCCGCGTCTGCGCTGGCTCAGCCGACGCCCTTCGCGAAGATCGCGCCCATGGGGGTGAACTGCGGCTGACCGGGCAAGGCTACCTCAAGACCGACTGAAGCTGTCTTTACCAGGCTAAATGTCACAGACTGGTCGAACAGTCTCGTGAACCCGCTGACGCCGTACGGTTTGGTGAAGTTGAACGGCGGGAACAGGCCGCCTGTGCTCAGCGAGGTCGTGGACTTCAGCGTGGCCAGGACGTTGGCCGCGGTCACCGGCATCGACGTGGGCATGCTCGCGATCAGGTTCTGGAAGACAAGCAGGCCGCCGTAGGTCAGCTGGGCTCCGAAATCCTGGTAGTCATACTTCTTGCTGCCGTACTTGGCCGTCATGGCCTTGTAGTTGTTCCAGACCGGGCTTGAGTACGGCGGGAAGATGCCGGCGTTGATGCCGTCCTGGGTCAGCTTCGGGTTGCTCTCGTCAACCGGGTGACCAATGGTCTGGCTGTTGAGGCCGATGATCCGCTGCGTGGCGCCCGCATGCTCAAGCGCGGGATAGAGCGCGCTGGCCATGGTGATGCCGCCGTAGACGATGAGACAGTCGGAGCCCTGGATCGCCTGGGACGCGATCGGCGCGTAATCAGTGACCTGCTGAGGCACGACGATGGTCCGCACCAGCGAGCCGCCGCCGGCCTTGACGCCGGCGGTAATGGCCTTGTCGTTGAACTCCAGGGACGGCTGCTGGAGGCTCATCAGCGTGGGATGCTTGCACAGCTTGCCTGCGATGTAGCCCATGCCGGACAGGATGAACGGGGTGCTCGTGGTCGGGAAGTCGATCGGCGCGTTGTAGTCCGACGGAGCGACCGGGTACGACGACGTGTACGGGATCTTGGCGGGCGCCAGTATCGGCTCGATGACCGCGCTGTTGGCCGCGTAGCTGGCCACGACGGCCGAGACGTGGTCCTGGACCGCCTCCCTGGCGCAGTCGGCGGTCTTGTTGGCGTTGACCTGGGCGTCGCAGATGATCAGATTCACCTTCCGCCCGTTGATGCCGCCGTGCGCGTTGACCCAGTCGGCCCAGGCCTGAGCGACGGAGCCGTTCTTCGGATACGCGAACGAGTTGCCGCTTGGGTCGGTGCGGTCCGTGATAACCATGGCGGTTACCCGACTCGACGAGTCACCGCTTGCCGTGCCGCCATTGCTGCCAGCACACGCCGCAAGGCTCCCGCCGACGATGACGGTCGCTGCTATCGCAACCATTGTGCGCGTGAGAATCATGACGCTCCTATCCCACTGGGTCGCTATGGGTTCCGTTACGAAGTCCTGAGCGGGCTCTGTCGCACTCGACGATTCGCCCCCTATCGGACATTCAAGATATATGCCATGTTCCGCATGCCGAAGCTAGGCGGTCCTCGCTGTACTCATCCGTATACTGTGGATGCCGATGGACGTTATCGGGGTGTTGCACGGGCGTCAAGTGCACATTTCATTGCGATCCGTGTGGTTAGCATGATCAGCCTGGCCTGAACTCGGCCATCGCCGGACCGGGAGCGAATACATGGTATGCTGCGTGTGTGGACGTATCGGCCGAGTTCTCACCGCGGAGTGCCTGGCCCACGCGCGCGGCGCGCGCTTACCATCAGATCCGCGAGATGATCTTCGATGGGACCATCTCCGCAGACAGCGTTCTCGTCGAGGCCCGGCTGGGCGAACTGCTCGGCATGAGCCGCACGCCGGTCAGGGAGGCGCTGTACCGGCTAGAGGCCGAGGGTTTCCTGACCTCGCTACCGCGTGGTGGCTTCAGCGTCGTCGCGCTGAGCGAGGATGATCTGCACGGCTTGTACATGATCCGCGCGTGCCTGGAAGGCCTGGCCGCTTCCACGGCCGCGACCAAGCTGACCCGAGTCGACGTCGCGCGACTAGAGGATCTCTATGACGAGATGCGGGCCGCAGTAGAAGCTGGCTCTGACGAGGAACTGGCCCGGCTCAACCGCGAGTTCCATCGGACCATCGCCGTCGCCAGCGGCAACAGGCACTTGCGTGAGATCCTCGACAATGTCAAGGGAGTGTTCGAGCGTTTCCGCGCGAACGCCGTCGCTGATCCCGGTCGCCGGGCGCAGGCCCATCTCGAACACGGTCAGCTCATCGACGCACTGCGCGACCGGGACGCTGACAAGGCCCGCCGTCTGGCCGAGGACCACGTGCACCGTGCCCTCAGGCAAGGCACCGATCTCAGCAAGAAGAGCTAGGCGCCGACCGGGCGTAGGAAGCGATGCGCCGGTAGAGCAGTCGCCACTGAGTCCGTCGGCTATTCCACGCCTGCGGGCCATCCATGGGGATGGCGTCGGCAGGGATTCCCTCTGCCGCCCGGCGGATGACTTGTTCATCGCCGTCATAGACAGCCATGAACCGCGGGCAGCCAGGTCCAGGATGAGCCAGGCTGCATAGCCGTTCAAACCGCAGGCCCCGCTCGTACCCTAGTGCTCGCACGACTTCCGGCAGGTGAACCTGGTCGTAGAAGGCGTTGAACGCCGCCAGTTCCCCGTCATCGGTCTCCGGAGGAACATCCATCCCGATGAGATAGAGGTATGGCCTGCCCAAGCGGCCGATCGCACCATCGTATCCGGGACGGCGCCGCCATGCGACGTGCCAGCGCACCCGGCTCTCGTGATGGTTCCACGGCTGATAGCGCGGCCGGTCGGCCGCCGCAGCCAGTCCCAGGTAACCAGCGACCGCATCCTCGCCGCTCAGCTCGTACACGGTCAGCCAGCCTGGCCCGAGGTCACCGCGAGGATCAGGCTCGACTAGCTGGTAACGGGTCCCGCGCAAGAAGCCCTCATGCAGGTTGACGACATCTGGAAGATGGACCTGGGAGTAACTGTCATTGAATGCGGCAAGGTCGTCGGCATCGAGCTCGCTCACCGGCAAGTCCTCGCCGACCACGAGCAGAAATGAAGCCTCGTCGACAGTGGCCGTGCTGGATGCGGCAGCAGGCCCTCGATCGGCATCGACCATCACTCAGCGCTCGGGACGTATCGATCCATGCCGACGAAGAAGTAACTGAATCGCCAGCAGCCATCGGCTTCACGGCGCAGGTCTGCGGTATAGATGACGCTGGCAGCGAGCTGCAGTCTGGTGCCAACCGCGGTCACGACGCACTGAGCAAGCGCCCTCGCCGTACCCTGCTCGAGATCAAGTTGCTCGATCATCACATTGCTGAAGAGATGCCGACGCTGATCTGCC
>Ga0307373_10000755_pt1 | contig 62053 bp, 56 predicted proteins | sample OX2MG_FD_202534 | JGI IMG/M metagenome (GOLD analysis project Ga0307373, IMG submission 202534) | Soil microbial communities from Risofladan, Vaasa, Finland - OX-2 | ecosystem: Environmental > Terrestrial > Soil > Coastal area > Acid sulfate soil | place: Finland: Risofladan, Vaasa | collected... | reverse complement strand
CCCTTCAGCCTGCCAGGACACTAGGGCAGGGCGCGAGTACACAACATTGAATGACAGTGGTCGCCGGTGTATGACCCTCAGCCTCGCCGCAGGTGATTCTGAAGCATGCTGCTGACCCGGTTCTTTCGATTCGCTGGCGGGCGGGTTGGTAGGGCAAAGGCGGAAGTAGGGCACGCGTCGCCCGGACATGCGCTCGTACTTGGGCACAACCGGCCAAAGTTCCACTGCGTGAGCACGGGCCCTGTCATAGGCATCGGCGTCGAGCTCTTCGGCGTGGACGGGCACTCTGCGGCGCTTCACAATCACCGCCGCGGCGGGGTTGGCGCGCAGGTTCGCCACCCAGTCGGGAATCGTGGTCATGCCCGCTGCCCCCCCACCCACGTAGTGGTAGCCGTCGTCCCCTATCCAATAGGCGACGGGTGTGGATCGGTGTCGCCCTGTGCGGCGACCGGTGGTCTCAATCACCAAGATCTTGGTTCGTCGCAGCACCGTCATCCCGCTGATCCCGAATCGCCGGAGCTGGGAGGCTTCGAGACGGTTACCGACACGCCACAACGGGCGGGTCCGATCCGCCCAGTTCCTCCGGGGCAGGTCGTTATCCACCCGAACATGATGGTCCCGCGTGCTGCGCAGCGGCGACTCCTGCAACCATGAGGTGCGGCCTGACTACCCCGATGCAGTCATCGACGCGATCGTCGCCTACGGGCAGTTGCCGGCACGACCACGTGTGCTCGAGCTCGGCGTGGGATCCGGCCAAGCCACCGCGCAGATGGTCGAGGCCGGCTGGGACGTCGTGGGTGTCGAGCCTGGTCCTGAGCTCGCCGCCATCGCCCGCGCCCGGCTTGCCCGGTTCAAGGGCCCGAGCGTCTCGATCTCGACGTTCGAAGCGATCGAGCTCCCCGACAGTTCGTTCGATGTCGTCGCGTCGGCCACCGCCTGGCACTGGGTCGACCCTTCCGTCGGCTACCACAAAGCGGCCCGCGTGCTTCGACAAGAGGGGACAGTCGCGCTCTGGTGGAACGCACATGTGCCCGATACCCGTGACCCACGTTGGATCCCGGTCCGACGGGTGTACGAGCTGGCCGCTCCCGAGCTTGACGTGCTGCCTCGGCTCACCCCGGATCGTCCTGACTACGACCCAGCCGCTGAGCTTCATGCCTCCGGCCGGTTCCGCGATGTCGTCCAACACGTCTTCGCCTTCTCGGTGACCTACACCGCCGAGGGCTTCTTGTCCTTGCTCGACACGTATGCCAGCCACCGGCACCTCGACGCTGACCGTCGTCGCGACCTCTATGACCGGCTGGCGGAGGCAGTCGGAAACGAGCTGGGCGGGTCCATCACCAAGCCCTACGAGGCCGTGCTCGTTCTCGGAAGACCGGCGTAACGAGCGCGGCCCCGCCGCACGCTCGAGTTCGTCGGCACAGGACGGTCTCCGAGGAGCGCCCGATTCTTCGATCTGTCCGTCACCGTCGGGACGCGGCCTGCCGATCGCGGGCCTCACGAGGGTTCCGGACCCCGGTCATCGACTCGACCCCTCCTCGGCCAGCTCCCCTACCTCGCACCCCGCTCTCGCATGTCGTGTGCGGGTCCAGGCGCCTTGCGCCGACCCCTCAGGCGGTGCCCGATGTGGCCCAGATGTTGTTGCAGCGCTCGCACACCTCTTCGGGGACGATCCCGGCCCGCATGAGGATTGCGAATGTCTTGCAACCGAGGCAGTAGCCCAACGCCGATTCCAGGAACGCTGCGCCGGCCAGCATCCCCAGCACGATCTGCGCGGCACCCCAGTAGCCGAGCCCGGTCAGGAGCAACGCGGCGACCGAGAAGGTGACGCCCACCCCCTGGGCGAACCGCTTGGGCGGACCGGCCACCGGTCGCGGTGCGATGGGGAGGCGGGGCGTGACGACCCGGGTCACGAATTGACCGAGCGGGCTCAACGACGGCCCGGTAAGCACGCGGGCAATGAAGCCATAGGCGATCACGACGGTGGCCCAACGGAGGTCGAACACGATGGTGCACAGGGCCATCACGATGACGCCCCCGGCCACCAGGCGGGCCGACACTTCGTTCACCGGATTGGGGAACGAGAACAGTGAGCGGAGGGTGCCCCGTGTGGTCGATTCCCTGTCGGTGAGGCTCATCTCCGTGCTCCTTGATCTGCTGCGCAGCGCCTACCCCATAACCATGACCATTTTAGTCATCTATTGACGGAACCGTGCCAGGCTCCACATCCGGTGCCTGGCACGGGGCGTCTCCGTTGGGTCACCCCTCGTCGATGAGCACAGCCGAGGGATGGCCTCCGACCGCGATGGGGTGACCCACCACTCCCGATGGCACGTCTACCGGCACCAGGTCGCCCGCCTGGAGCGCCACCCAGGCTGTCGTACCTCCCGCGCCGAGCGCCACGGCCTGCGCCACATCGGGCAGTTGGATGGGCGTCCCCACCACCAGGCCGGCCACGGTCAGCGGCACGATGCTGGCTCCGCCCGAGATGTACGCCGTGGCCCCGGACGGCGCCACGGCGATGCCGGTCGGATCGACCGGCAGAGCCACCGGGGGACCGGACTGGAGCGTCGCCGTGACGATCGGCGTCAGGGTGTGGTCACCGAAATTCCCCACCAGTGCCACCCCGGACGCTATGGCGATCGCCTGGGGGCTCGGCCCCACCGCTATGGGGGTGCCGGCCTGCAGGGTCCGCACGGTGATCGGCGTCACCTGGTCGCTCCCGAAATCGACCACCAGCGCCGTCGCCGCGCCGGAGGAGTCCAGGGCGACCGCGATGGCCACCGGATGCGAACCCACCGGGATGGCCGGGCCGGCACGCCAGGTGCCGAGATCGACGGGGGTGACCGAGTCGGAGGCGAGGTTGGCCACCAGTGCGATGCCCGCGCCACCCGAACCACCCGGGGCGACCGCCACCGCATCGGGCTCCACCCCCACCCCGACCGAGCGCTCGACGGCACGGTTCGCCGGGTTGATCTCGTGCAGGGTGTCGTCCCCCTGGGTGACCACGAGGAGCCCGGTGCCGCCCTTGGTGAAGGCCATGGCAGAGGGCAGGCTGCCGACACTCACCTTGGCCTCCGCCTTCCGCGTGCGCAGGTCGACCGGGGTCAGGACGGTTCCGGGCAGGGTCACCGAAGCGTCCGTGGCCACCCAGGCCACCCTTCCCGCCGCTGACCCGGAGCCGTCGACCGGTCCGGAACAGGCGGGGAGGAGCAGCGCGCACACCGCCAGGACAGGCAGCGCGGCGCCGAGCGGCGTCCTTCCCATCAGGGGACTACCCCCGCGCACAGGCCGACCCGCCGGGACGGTCGCCCAGGGCCCAACCCTGCGCCTCTCCCTGGGGCCAGTAGTCGCCGGTCACGGCGTCCTGCTCGTAGGGCACCGGGGCAGGGATTCCCGCCGCCAATGCGCCGAGGGCGCTCAGCAGTGCCTCCACGTCCTCGCTCGACGTCCCCAGCCCGCAACTGGCCCGCACGGCGCCCGGTATGCCGCTGCGGTCACCCCGCTGGACGGCGGCCCGGGCCTCGGCCACCCCCGCCTTGTCCACCCCGAGGAGGCGCAGGAGGTAGGGGTGCGCGCAGAAGCATCCGTGCCGCACCCCGATACCGAACTCGGCGCTGAGCCGGGCCGCCACCAGGGCGTGGTGCATCCCCTCCACCGTGAAGGTCGCCACGGCCAGAGAGTCGGCGTCCGCCCCGACGCCCGGTCCGAGCACCCGCACGCCCGGGGTGGCCCGCAATCCGGCCCGCAAGCGGGCCGACAGTGCCGCTTCATGGGCACCGATGACCTCCCAGCCGATGCGGTCCAGCTCGTCCATGGCTGCGCCGAAGGCCACCGCGCCGATGACGTTGGGGGACCCCGCTTCCTCCCGATCGGGGGGCTCGGTCCAGATGACCTCGTCCAGGTCGACCAGGTCGACCGCGCCCCCGCCGGCCAGGAAAGGATCGCCGGTGGCGAATGCCCGCCGGGGACCGATCAGCGCACCGGCGCCGAAGGGGGCGTACATCTTGTGACCGCTGAAGGCCAGGAAGTCGGGACCGCCCGGCAGGGGACGGTGGGGGGCCAGCTGTGCGGCATCGAGGAGGACGGGGATGCCGCGGGCGTGCGCTTCGGCGCAGATCTCCTCCACCGGCGGGAGCCATCCCGTCACATTGGAGGCTCCGGTCATGGCCAGGAGCGCCGGGGTCTGCCCGTGGTCGAGGACCGCCACCACGTCCTCGACTCCGAAGGTGCCGTCGGTTCCGCATTCGACCCATCGGCGCTGAGCCACCCGGGCCCACGGCAGCAGGTTGGCGTGGTGCTCCACCACGGTGGTGGCCACCACATCATCGGGTGCCAGGCGGAGACGGTAGGCCAGGTGGTTGATGGCCTCGGTGGTGTTGCGGACGATGACCACCACGTGGTCGCCGTCTTCGGGTCGTCGGGTGAAGCGGTGGGCGCTGGCCCGGGCCTCTTCGTAGGCCGCGGTGGCTCGCCGGGACTTGTACCCCGCACCCCGGTGCACGCTCGAGTACCAGGGGAGGAACTTGCCGACCCTGTCCGCCACCACCTGCAGCGCCGGGGTGGACGCGGCGCAATCGAGGTCCCGGTACGGGCGGTCGGTGCCGTCCAGGCAGGGCACCAGCATGCCGGCGCCCACCAGCGGCGCCCGGGGGGGTTTGGTGGTCACGCCGTCACACTACGGAGCGCCGGGCGGCTCGCGGTACCGTTGGCGTGGTGGAAGACCGTTATGAATTCGATCTGTCCCGGTCGGACCGGGTCCTGGGCGACGTCGAGCGGGCCCTGGAGCGCCTCAGTGACGGCTCTTACGGGTCGTGTGAGGCCTGCGGCGCCCTCATTCTGGCGGCCGATCTCGAAGCCGATCCGACCCGCCGGGCCTGTGAGCAGCACCTCAATCTGGAGCCGGCGCACCCGGCCGGAATCCCACCGGCCGGCTGAGGGCGCCCAGCTACAAGCTCAGGCCCTTGGCCGCATCGAAGCGGGCCGACACATCAGCCCAATTGACGATGTTCCACAGGGCGCTGAAGAAGTCGGCCTTCACGTTCTTGTACTGCAGGTAGAAGGCGTGCTCCCAGGCGTCAAAGACCAGGAGGGGGACCGACCCGTTGCCGACGTTGCCCTGGTGGTCATAGATCTGCTCAATGATCAGACGACCCCCCAGAGGCTCGTAGGCCAGGGCGCCCCACCCCGACCCCTGAATGGTGGATGTGGCCTGGGTCAGGTGAGCCTTGAACTTGTCGAAGGACCCGAAGTGCTCGTCAATGGCCGAGCCGAGTGATCCATCGGGCCTGTCGCCACCGTCCGGGTTCAGGTTCTTCCAGAAGATCGAGTGCAGCACGTGGCCCGAGATGTGGAAGGCCAATGTCTTCTCGAGCCCGACCACCGCGGCGAAGTCGTCCTTGTCGCGGGCACCGGCCAGCTTCTCCAGCGTCGTGTTGGCGCCGGTCACATAGGCGGCGTGGTGCTTGTCATGGTGGAGCTCCATGATCTGACCCGAGACATGGGGCTCCAAAGCGGCGTAGTCGTAGGGAAGGTCAGGAAGGCTGTAGTCGGCCATTTCGATGCGGTCTCCTCATTGCGTGGACGGTCGTGGTCGACCATACCCGAACGAAGTGGCGCCCGACCCGAACCGGGCCGCTCGACCCGAATTGACCGGACGCAAGCACTACGCTTGCAGGAGTGAGCGCGGACCCCAAGGATCGCTGGCGTGATCTCGGCTCGTTCATCCGCGAACAGCGAGGCACGGCCCGGCTCTCCCTGCGTCGGCTGTCCGAACTCGCCGGCATCTCCAACCCCTACCTGAGCCAAATTGAGCGTGGGCTCCGGCGCCCCTCGGCCGAGATCCTCCAGCAGATCGCCAAGGCGCTGCGCATCTCCGCCGAGACCCTGTATGTGCAGGCAGGGATCCTCGATGCCCCTGACGGCACCTCGGACCTGACCAGGCTCATCCTGGCCGATCAGACCATCAGTGAGGAGCAGAAGCAGGCGCTGATCCGCATCTACCTCTCGTTCCGCCGCGACTACGACGACGAGCACGGGACCCCGACCGCCGACGTGTCCTCCTCCATCCTCTCGGCCGAGGCCGGCCTAGCTCCGGTGCCGCAGCCGGCCGAGCCCGTCGCCCCTGCCTGAATCCCGTCCCCGGAGGGCCCCGGTGGCGGCCCGGGTCGGGAAAACGGTGACCGCCGGTAGGATCTGACCGCCATGCGCAGGCTCGCCGTACTCTCCCTCCACACTTCACCCCTGGCCCAGCCGGGCACCGGGGACGGCGGCGGCATGAACGTCTATGTGCGCGAGCTCACCGCCGCCCTGGCCCGCTCAGGTGTGTCCTGCGACGTCTTCACCCGCGCCTGGTCGCCCGACCTTGCCCCCGTGGTCGAGGTCGAGCCCGGCCTGCGGGTCCACCATGTGGCGGCCGGCCCCCTGACCGTGCTCCCCAAGGAAGCGCTGCCCACCGTGGTCGAAGCTTTCACCGAGGGTGTGCTGGAGCGGATGACCTCACCCAGTCTGTCCGCCCTGCCCTACGACGACGGGGGTCCCTTCACCTCGGTGCACGCCAACTACTGGCTGTCCGGGCTGTCCGGCCACGTGATCAAGCATGAACTCAACCTGCCGCTGGTCTGCACCTTCCACACTCTCGACCGGGTCAAGGCGGAGGCGATGCCCGAGGAGGTGGAGGCCGACATGCCCCACCGGAGGGCCGAGGCCGAAGCTTCCATCATTGAGTGTTCCGACGCCGTCCTGGCGTCGTGCACCGTGGAGGCCGAGCAGATCGCCTCGCTCTACGGGGCCGATCCCGACCGCATCCGGATCGTTCCGCTGGGCGTCGACCACGCCTTCTTCGGGCCCGGGCACCGGCCGCAGGCCCGCCGCGCCCTGGGGCTCCCCCTCGACGGACGGCTCCTCCTCTTCGTCGGGCGCATCCAACCGCTCAAAGGCGCCGACGCAGCCATAGAGACCCTCTCCCACCTGCGCGCCACGAGCGACGAGACGTACCGGCTGGTGGTGGTGGGGGGCCCGAGCGGGCCGCACGGCGAGAAGGCGCAGCAGGGCCTCTTCGATCTGGCCGATGCCCACGGGGTCAGCGAAGGTGTCCACTTCATCGACCCCCAACCGCACGAGCTGCTTTCCTCCTACTACCGGGCGGCCGACGTGAGCATCGTCCCCAGCCGTTCCGAGTCATTCGGGCTGGTCGCCCTGGAGGCCGCCGCCTGTGGCACACCGGTGGTGGCCTCGGCCGTGGGAGGGCTGACCACGTTGGTCGACCATGGGCGCACCGGTTTCCTGGTGGACGACCCGACCCCGCAGCACTATGCCGCCGCCGTGCGTCAGATCTTCAGCGAGCCGCTGATGGCTGAGCGCCTCTCCACGGCCTCGGTGCTGCGGGCCCGACGCTATACCTGGCGGGCCGCCGCCAACGCCTTGCTGGAACTGCACGACGAGATCGGCTCGGGCCGCCTCGTCGAGTGCTCCTGAGCGGGCACCGGCGGCCACGTGCCCCTCGTCGACCTGCCCGAAGATGAGGAGATGGCCGCCGCCGTCGCCTGCGTGGATGCCTGGACCGCGCGCGAGCTGGCTGGCGCAGGCCTGTTGGTGGCCGCCGAGCGCCAGGAGGTCACCGACCGGACGGCATCCCACCGGTGGTACCTGCGATTCAAGGGGGAGGAGAAGGACTTCATCACCGTCTGGCTCACCCTGCGCCAGCGCACGCTGCACCACGAGGCCCAGTTCATGCCGGCTCCAGAAGAGAATGCGGCCGAGGTCTTCGCCTACCTCCTGCGCTGCAATGCCGGCCTCTTCGGCATGTGGTTCGCCCTTGGCCCGGAAGACGCCGTGTACCTGGTCGGTCGCGTCCCCGCCCGGTTGATCGACGAGGACGAGCTTGACCGCATCGCCGGGTCGTCGGTGCTCTACACCGATGATCACTTCCCGACCGCGATGACGTTGGCTCACCCTTCCGTCTACCGGCGCCGGCCCCGCCGGTCGTAGGGCACGGGCTGCACTCGTTATCGTCATCCCATGCCGGTCAACCTGCTCATCGTCGGAGGCGGAAAGATGGGAGGGGCGCTCATGGGGGGGCTCCTCGCCTCGGGTTGGGCCCAGGCCACCGACCTCGCGGTCGTCGAGCCGGACGCCGGCCGCCGGGACGAGTTGGCGGCCGAGTTCCCCGGTGTCAGGCTGTTCGGCGTCCCCGAAGCCGGTCTCCTCAGCGACTCTGGCGAGCGCCTTTCTGGCGCCGTGCTGGCCGTCAAGCCCGATGCCGCCGAAGGAGCCTGCCGCGTGCTCGGGGCCGTTGGGGTCACGCGCGTCCTCTCCATTGTGGCCGGCATCCCGTGCGCCCGGTTGGAGACCGCACTGGGCGGCGAATCGAAGGTGGTCCGGGCGATGCCCAACACCCCGGCCCTGGTGCGTGCCGGCGTCACGGCCATCAGCGGTGGGTCGTTCGCCACGTCCGCGGACCTGGCCTGGGCCGAGGAGGTGATGGCAGCCGTGGGGACGGTGGTCCGCCTTCCCGAGCGCCAGCTTGACCCGGTGACCGGCCTCTCGGGCTCGGGACCGGCTTACTTCTTCCTCGTGGCCGAGGCCCTCATCGAATCAGGCGTGCAGATGGGCCTCACCCGTGAGATCAGCCGGACCCTGGTGGTCCAGACGATGCTCGGCTCGGCCAAGCTCCTGGCGGAGACCGGCCAGGACCCCGAGGTGTTGCGGGCCATGGTCACCTCACCGGCCGGGACCACGGCGGCGGGGATCCGCACGCTTGAGGCGCGTGCCGTACGCTCGGCCTTCATGGAAGCGGTGGCCTCCGCCACCGAGAGGGCGCGCTCCCTCCTGCGCTGAAGGACCTCACTATGGCACCGAGTCCCGTACAGACCGTCTTCTTCCTCTCCGACTACGGGACTCAGGACGAGTTCGTCGGGGTCGTGCATGCGGTGGTGGTGGCCGGCGCCCCCGGCGCTTCCGTCATCGACCTGACGCATCACATCCCGCCGTTCGACGTGCGGGCCGGCAGCCACACGCTGATGCGGGCCGTGCCCCACCTGGGCCCCGGCGTGGTCCTCGCCGTCGTCGATCCCGGCGTGGGGGACCGTCGACGGGGACTCTGTATTGAGGTGTCCCTGCCCGGCGGCGGCCCGATGTTCTTCGTCGGGCCCGACAACGGTCTGCTGATCGCCGCGGCGGAGCTCGGCGCAGAGGCTCCCCTCGCCCACGCATACGAGCTGCACCGCCGGCACCGACCCGACGATCTGGGGAACACCTTCGACGGTCGTGACCTCTTCGCCCCGTCCGCCGCGGCCCTGTGCCGGGGCACGCCGCCGGCCGATCTGGGTGACCCGGTCAATCCCGATTCGGTGGTGCGGCTCTTCGGCGGAGTGGTGGAACAGGGGCGCCTGCACGACGGACGGACGTGCCTGAGGGCGGAAGTCACTTGGGTCGACCATTTCGGCAACATCCAGTTGGCGGCCACCGTGGTCGACGCCCGCGGCGCCGGGCTGCCTTCCACCGGAAGCATTGCGGTGCTGTCCTCGACCGACGGTGATCTGGGGGCCCCGGAGGCGCTCGCATCCGCCCTGGTGCCGGACGGGATCCACCTTCGCTGCGTCAATGCGTTCGCCGAACTGGCACACGGCGAGCTGGGGCTGCTGGTCGACGCCAACGGGCATCTGGCGGTGATCGCCGGGGAGGCCTCGGCGGCGCATTGGCTGAACGTAGGTGCCGGCGAACTGATGGTGCTGGCCTGGTGAGCTTTGGTGCCGACGCAATGATGGTCGGTACCATCCCGGTCCGTGAGCGTTGAGCCGCCACCGTCGACGAGGCGTATTCCGGAGGCCACGGTGGTGCGCCTCCCGATCTACCAGCGCATCCTTGACGGGCTGGTCCGCAACGGCGTGGCCACGGTCTCCTCGGAGCAGCTGGCCACCCTGGCCCGGGTCAACGCGGCCAAGGTGCGCAAGGACCTCTCCCTCCTCGGCTCGTTCGGCACGCGAGGGTCGGGTTACGACGCTGCCTTCCTGATCGCCCAGATCGATCGTGCACTGGGCACCGACCAGAACTGGCCGGTGGCGGTGGTGGGCATCGGAAACCTGGGTCGGGCCCTGACCAATTCGGCCGGGTTCGCCTCCCGGGGTTGCCGTATCACCGCTCTCTTCGACATCGACCCCGCGGTGGTCGGTGAGGAGATCGGGGGCTTGAAGGTGCGCCACATGGACGAAATTGCCAAACTCCGGCCGGCAGAGCGACCCGCCATCGGGGTCATCACCACGCCCGCATGGGCGGCCCAGCAGGTGGCTGACCTGCTGGTACAGGCGGGGATCACCTCGCTGCTCAATTTCGCACCCCGCGTCCTGGTCGTGCCGGCGCAGGTGCACCTGCGCTACGTCGATCTCTCCGTCGAACTGCAGGTCCTCGGCTTCTACCGGGCCCGGCCCGACGGCCCCGAGAGCGGTGCCCCAGCTGACAGCGACCGGGTCCCTCTGATTCGCTCGGTGGGCCGGACCCCCACTTCTGGACCGATCTGAGCACCCTCCGGATGTCCTCCCGGTGCCCGGGAGAAGGGTGACTGGCATGGGGCGCCGAAGGACCGGCATGCTTGGTGTCCGACCCAGGAGGTCACAGAGTGTCCGTCGTTGTCGTAGGACTGCAGCACCAGCAGGCCCCGCTTTCGCTGCTTGAGGCGGTCGCGGTAGGCGACGCCGACCTGCACAAGGTGCTGGGCGCCCTTCGTCACCGCCGCAACGTGCAGGAGACCGTGGTGCTCTCGACCTGCCTCCGCACCGAGGTCTACGCGGTGGTTGACCGTTTTCACGATGCGGTGGCCGAGGTCTACGACGTCCTGGCCGAGCACTCCGGTGTCTCAACCGATGAGCTGGCTTCCCGGGCCACCATCCGCTTCGACGATGACGTGACGTCGCACCTCTTCTCGGTCACGTCCGGCTTGGAATCGGCCGTCGTGGGCGAAAGCGAGGTCGTCGGGCAGGTCCGCCGCGCCTTTGAGTACGCGCAGGAGGAGGGCGCTTGCGGACCGGTGCTCTCGGCGCTCTTCCAGCACGCCCTGCAGACCGGGAAGCGGGTGCGCACCGAGACCGGCATCGCTCGGGGTACCACCTCGTTCGCCTACGCCGCCGTGACAGTGGCCCGGGGCGATCAGGAAAGCGGTCTCCGGGGCAAGCGGGTCGTGGTCCTCGGCGCAGGGGAGATGGGTCTCGGCGTCTGCCGGGCCCTGCGCGAGATCCCTGACGAACACGCACCCAGCAGCATCGTCGTGGTGAACCGATCGCTGGCCCGGGCCGCGGATCTGGTCCGCGAAGCCGGCGGCGCCGCCAAGCTGCGGGCCGCTCCTCTCGAAGACGTCCATGCCGCGCTGGCCGGCGCCGACGTTGTGCTGGCCGCCGTGGCCGCCGAGTCCCACGTGCTCACCACGGACCACTTCTCCGGTGTGGCCGGACCCATGTTGGTCATCGACTTCGGTGTCCCCCGCAACGTCGAACCGGGCGTCGGCACGCTGGCTGGGATCACCCTGCTGGACATGGACACCTTGAGCGCGTCAGTGGCCCGGGCCCTGGGTGACCGTGCCGAGGAGTCCGAGGCGGCCCGGCTCATCATTGCCGCCGAGGTCGAACGCTTTCGCACGGCTAGTCGCCAGCGCGGGGCTGCGCCGATCATTGCGGCCCTGCGGGCTCGAATGGAGTCGCTGCGCGAGACCGAGCTTGAGCGGCACCGAGCCCAGCTGGCGGACCTCAATGAGGCCGAATGGGAACAGGTCGACGCCGCCACCCGGGCCACCATGGCCAAAATGCTCCATGAGCCGACCATGCTCTTGAAGGAGACGGCAGGCACGCCGCGTGGTGAACGCCTGGTTGAGGCTCTTCGCATCCTCTTCGATCTTTAGGAGGCGCCATGAGCACACTCCGTCTGGCCACGCGCGGGTCACCGCTAGCTCTCCTGCAATGCGAATTGGTGGCCGACGCCCTCCGGATGTCCAATGCCGGGCTTCAGGTCGAGGTCGTCGTCATCCGCACACGGGGCGACGAAAGTTCCCTGCCTCTGGACCAGATTGGTGGGCAGGGTGTCTTCGTCACCGAGGTGGAGGCAGCGGTGGCGGACGGACGGGCCGATGCCGCGGTGCATTCGGCCAAGGACATGCCATCGGTCATGGGGGAACGTCTTGTTCTGGCTGCCGTGCCCCCCCGGGGCGATCCCCGCGACGGACTGGTCGGGTGCGCGCTGGCGGACCTGCCGCCCGGGGGCCTCGTCGCCACCGGTTCGGCCCGGCGCCGGTCCCAGCTGGCCAATCTGCGCCCCGACCTGATGTTCACCGAGGTACGGGGGAACATGGAGCGCCGGGTCCGAACGGGGGAGGACGGCAGCGTATCCGCCGTCGTGGTCGCCGTGGCCGCCATGGACCGGTTGGGCTGGACCAGCCGCCTGAGCGACATACTGGATCCCATGGACGTGCTGCCCCAGGCGGGTCAGGGCGCCCTCGCTCTGCAGTGCCGGGCCGGAGACACCGACACCATCCGGGTCCTCCGCACCGTGGACGACGACGCCACCCACCGGGCCATCCGGGCTGAGAGAGCCGTGCTGGCGGGCCTCGGTGGCAGTTGCGCGGTGCCGGTGGGGGCGTGGGCTGAGCCGGTGGCTGATTCGTCGGAGTTGCGGGTGCACGGACTGCTGGCCAGCGGTGACGGACGCACGGTGATCCGAATGACGCACACCGGCGAAGATCCCGAATCCGTGGGTGGCGAGCTCGCCCGCCGCCTCCTGGTCGATGGTGGTGGTTCGGGTATCGACGGCTTTGATGCCGATGCCCCCGTGCAGCCCGGTGCCTTCGTGGCGCGGTGACCGTCTATCTCGTCGGCGCCGGCCCCGGGGACCCAGGCCTCCTGACCCGCCGGGGTGCGGAGCTCCTTTCCCAGGCGGACGTGGTGATCTATGACCGCTTGGTCCATCGGTCGCTCCTTGTCCTGGCACCGCCTTCGGCCGAGCTCATCGATGTGGGAAAGCAGCCCGATGCGGCACGCGGTGGCCTGTCTCGGCAGGACGAGATCAACAGACTCCTCGTCGCCCATGGTCAACGCGCGCCCACGGTGGTGCGGCTGAAGGGGGGGGACCCGTTCCTCTTCGGGCGGGGGGGTGAAGAGGTCGAAGTCCTGTCCCGGGCCGGCATTCCGTGGGAAGTGGTTCCCGGGGTCACCTCGGCTTTCGGGGTACCGGCCGCGGTGGGTATTCCCGTCACCCACCGGGGCCTGTCCTCTTCGGTCACCGTGGTCACCGGGCGGGTCGGTGACCCGCCTGCGCCGGGAGGAATCGACTGGGCCGCATTGGCCCGGGTCGACGGCACGCTTGTGATTCTCATGGGGATGACGACCCGGGCCGAGATCGCCGAGGCCCTGGAACGGGGCGGCAAACCGCTCGACACGCCGGTCGCCGTGATTGAGCGCGGGACCACTCCGGCCCAACGGGTGGTTCGCACCACACTCGACCAGCTGGCCCAGGTTGACCTCGTGTCCCCCTCCGTGATCGTGGTGGGACCAGTGGCGGCGCTCGGAGAAGGAGCGCCGTCGCGCTTCGCGCCGGGTCGCCTCTCCGGTCGCACGGTGGTCGTCACGCGATCGGGACCGCGCGCGCAGGGTCTGATAGACGCCCTGAACTGGGCAGGGGCCCGGACACTTGAGTTGCCCTTGACCGTGCAGACCGATCCGTCCGATGGGGGGGCCGCCCTGCGGGCCGCCGCGGCGGAGGTGGGCATCTGCCGGTGGGTGGTCCTCACGTCGGTCAACGCGGTGCACCGCTTCATGGGTGCGTTGCGCGATGCGAGGTCCCTGGGCGCGACTTTGATCGCCGCGGTGGGTCCCGAGACGGCCGCCGCCCTGCGCGTGGCAGGTGTGGAGCCCGACCTAGTCCCGAACGATCACCGGGCCCGCGGCCTCGTTGAGGAGTTCCCCGCTTGCCCGGCCGACGCGCCGCGCGCGGCCGTCCTCTTCCCGTGTGGGGATCTGGCGCCATCCACCATTGAAGACGGCTTGGGCAAGAAAGGATGGCAGGTCCGCCGAGTCGAGGCCTACCGGACGGTCAACCTCCCCCCGCCCGAACCGACGCTCCTCACCCAGATTGCCGAGGCGGATGCGGTGACCTTCACCGCCACGTCCTCGGTTGCCGCCTACCTGGCTCTCCGGGGTGCTGACGGTGAGCGGTTGCCCGTCCCGCCCCGCGTGGTGTGCATCGGACCGACAACGGTCCAGGCTGCACGGGCCATGGGCATGGCAGGTGTGGAGGAAGCACCCGAGGCGTCAACGGCGGGCATGGTGGCTGCGCTGGTGGCTACCTTCGCCGGTGACCAGGGCGTCGGACCGTAGGCTGGTTGGGCATGGCACCCGCCATCTCCTCCCCGCCACCACACGCCGGCCCCGGATTCCCGGTGCGTCGCCTGCGGCGACTCCGTCGCACCTCGGCATTGCGCCGGTTGGTGGCCGAGGCGCGCCTCGGAGTTGACGACCTCATCGCCCCTCTCTTCGTGCGGGAGGGGATCGACTCGGCGGTCCCCATCGCCTCCATGCCCGGCCAGTCCCAGCACACCGTCGACTCGCTGGTGGTGGTGGCCAAGCGCCTGGTCTCGCTCGGCATCCCGGGCATCATGCTCTTCGGGGTGCCCACCCGGAAGGACTCCCAGGGTAGTGAGGCCTGGAACCCTGACGGTGTCGTGCAGAGCGCCCTCCGGTCCCTGCGCGACGCGGTGGGGGATGAGCTGGTCCTCATGGCCGACCTCTGTCTCTGTGAGTACACCGACCATGGGCATTGCGGGGTGCTCGGCCCCGACTCCGGGGTGCGCAATGATCCGACGCTCGAGCTGTACCAGCGCATCGCCCTGGCCCAGGCCGGGGCGGGGGCGGACGTGGTGGCACCGAGTGGGATGATGGACGGGCAGGTGGCCGCCATCAGGGCCGCGCTCGACGGTGGTGGTGCCGACCGGGTCGCGATCCTGGCCTACGCCGCCAAGTACGCCTCCGCCCTGTACGGCCCGTTTCGTGACGCCGTCGACGTGACCATTGCCGGGGGCGGGGACCGTCGCGCCTATCAACAGGATCCGCGCAACCGACGCGAGGCACTTCTTGAAATTGCCCAGGACTTGGCCGAAGGGGCCGACATGATCATGGTCAAGCCGGCCATGACCTCGCTCGACGTGCTGGCGGCCGCCCGCCGCTCCGTCCGTGTCCCCCTGGCGGCCTACCACGTCAGTGGCGAGTACGCCATGGTTCAGGCCGCAGCCGCAGCCGGGTGGATCGACGGGCCCGCAGTGGCCATGGAGCAGCTGATCGCGCTCAAGCGCGCCGGCGCCGACTTCATCCTCACCTACTTCGCGGCAGAGGTGGCTGAGGCCTTGGGTGGCTGAACCGGTGTCGGCGTCGAACGCCGAATGGTTCGATCGGGCCCAGCAGGTGCTCCCCGGTGGTGTCGACTCACCGGTCCGCTCCTTTGCCTCGGTGGGCGGGACCCCGTACACGGTGGTCAGCGGCGAAGGTCCTTACGTCGTCGATGCGGAAGGCACCCGTTACATCGACCTCGTGCAGTCCTACGGAGCGGTCCTCCTTGGGCATGCCCACCCGGTCGTCACCGAGGCGATCACACGGGCGGCCGCTCTGGGGACGACCTTCGGCGCGCCGACTCCCGGCGAGGTCCTTCTGGCCGAGGCGATCTGTGCGCGTGTGCCCGGATGCGAGCAGGTCCGCCTGGTCTCGTCGGGCACAGAGGCAGCGATGAGCGCCGTGCGCCTGGCCCGGGGGGTGACGGGTCGGGACCGGGTGGTCAAGTTCGACGGTTGCTACCACGGTCATTCCGACGGGCTGCTGGCCGGCGGCGGCAGCGGCGTGGCCATGCTCGGGCTTCCCGGATCGGTCGGTGTCTCCGCCGGAGCGGTGGCGGCCACCGAAGTGGTGCCCTACAACGCGGTGCCCGAGCTCGACGACCGCGTGGCTTGCGTCATCGTGGAGCCGGTGGCGGCCAACATGAACCTGGTGGCTCCCCAACCGGGCTTCTTGGAGGGCCTCCGTGCCGCATGCAACGCGGCGGGCGCGCTGTTGATCTTCGATGAGGTCATCACCGGCTTCCGGATCGGTGCCGGCGGTGCCACGACATGGTCGGGGGTCACGCCCGACCTGTGGTGTTTTGGCAAGGTCATCGGCGGGGGATTGCCGGTGGGGGCGTTCGCCGGGCCGCGCGACCTCATGGCGGCCCTGGCACCCGGTGGCCCGGTCTATCAAGCGGGCACCCTGTCGGGGAACCCGTTGGCCACGGCGGCCGGACTGGCCGTGCTGGCTCACCTGTCCGACACCGATTACGACGCGCTCCACCTCCGGGCGGCCGCCTTCGGGGCGCGCCTGGCGTCTGCCATCACCGACGGTGGCCTGGCGGTGTCGGTGCCGGTGCTCGGGCCGCTCGTCGGGCTGTTCCTGGACACGCTGGACACGGCCACAGGGCCCGCATTGACGGCGCCGGTCGACTACGCAACGGCCAAGGTGTGGGCGGGCAATGGAGTGTACGCGCGCTTCTTCCACGCCATGCTCCGGCGGGGTGTGGCGCTGGCCCCCGGGCCGTACGAGGTCATGTTCCCCGGTATGGCCCACAGCGAGATTGTGCTCCAACAAGTTGTAGAAGCGGCCGGTGAGTCGGCCCATGAGGTGGCCTTCGGCCGATCACCCGCTGACAACTCCCGTAGCTGACCTGAAAGCGGCCGTGGCGTGTGGTTAGCTGGGAACGGTCGACCGTGAGATCACAGCGGGCGAACTTGCCACCGGGAAGAGGAGAAGCACGCGTGCAGGCGATTTGATGAGCACTGCCACACTCTCGGGCTCTTCCGACCAGCGGGCGACAGAGAGCCAGTGGGCCGTCGAGACACACGGACTCACCAAGCGGTTCGGGGAGAACGTCGCCGTGAACGGCGTAGAGCTCCTCATCCCGCGCGGATGTGCGTTCGGCTACCTCGGTCCAAATGGTGCGGGAAAGACCACACTGATCCGGGTGCTGCTCGGATTGACCCAGGCGGACGCCGGGACGATGTCCCTGCTCGGTTACTCCGTTCCCCGCCATCGCGCTGCAGCGTTGGCCCGGGTCGGGGCCATCGTCGATGAGCCCCGATTCCATGGCCACCTGACCGGGAGGCAGAACCTCCGACTGCTCGCGGCCGCACGAGAGCGGGCCGCGCGGGATCGTATCGATCCATCGCTCGAGCGCGTGGGCATCCTGCACCGCGCCGATGACCGGATATCGACGTACTCCATGGGCATGCGCCAGCGCCTCGGGGTCGCGGCGTGCCTGATCGGGGATCCGCAGCTGCTGATCCTCGACGAGCCGATGAACGGATTGGATCCGGCCGGCATGCAGGACATGCGTGAAATGATCCTGTCGCTCGTGGCCGAGGGGCGCACGGTCGTGTTGTCCTCTCATCTTCTGGACGAGGTGGAGCGGACGTGTGACGCCGTGGCCATCGTGGACCGGGGCAATGTCATCCGCCAAGGGCCGATCTCCGAGCTGTTGGCCGGCGCGTCGCTCGTGCTGGAGGTCGACTGTTCCGATCCCGATCGCGCCAGGGCGCTCGTTGCCGCCACCGCCATCGGCGCCGCGGACGGGTCCGAGGTCACTGCTGAACCGACGGGACTTGGTTTGACCCTGCCGGCAGGCACAGGGCGCGAGGTGGTCGCCGAGGTCAACCGCCTGCTCGTCGACGGCGGGATCTCGGTGTACCGGCTCCAGGTGGTCCAAGCCTCGCTCGAGTCGTGGTTCCTCCAGGTCACGAGCCGGCTGGGGGAATCGCAATGACGATCCTGCCCGATGTCAGCTCTTCGGCTCCTGGCCCGGCGACGACCGGTGCGCAACCGGACCATCGGGGATCGTGGATCCCCTCGGGAGCGATGATCACCACCCGGTTCATGGAGCTGCGTAAGCGTCGCGGCCTCATGATCGCCCTGATGCTGGTGACCGTCGGGATCCCCACGGTGTTCCTAGCCATCCGGCTGCTGCTCCATGCCTTTGCGCCCCATACCTACGGGCCTGCAGGCGGCTATGTCATCTACAGCGCGCTGGTCTCGGGCGTGTTGTACGTCTTCGGCTTCATTGTGGCCGCGACCCTCGGCGCCACCGCCGGATCCGCCGATCTCGGCGAAGGAATGTTCCGACACCTGGTGGTCACCGGCCGATCGCGCCTGGCGCTGTATTTGGCCCGGATCCCCGCCGGGCTCGCCATCATCGTGCCCCTGGTGGCGGTCGGTTTCACCATTGTCTGCGCCGTGTGTGTGTTCGCCGCACCGACCACGCTCAGCTACCAAGGTGTGAACGTGCCCATCGGCCTGTCGAGTGCCGGCCTCCAGACCTGGGCCTCCGACCATGCCGACGAGGTCATCTGCAACTTCGCAATCAGGATCGGACCGTCAACACCAAACGCTTCGACGCTCAATGCGGTGCTCAACAGCGTCCCGTGCGGCAACGGTCCCGGCAACGGCCCCGGTTCCGGCATCGCCAATGGCCAACCGCAACCCTCCCAGACCCAGATCCGGGGGGCGGCCAGTTTGATCGCCAGGATGAATTATTCCGGCTACGCCCGCCAGTTCCTCTACCCGTCGAACTCGCTGATGATCAAGAGTGGGCTTTGGCTCGAACTCGAGGCGGTCATCGGGTTCATCGTCGGGTTGGGTCTCGGTTCGCTCATCGGGCAGCGGACAGTGGCAGTGATCATGATGATCGTGCTTGAGGTCGTCCTGACCCCCATCCTCTCCCGAGCGCGCATCCCCCATCTGTCGAACCTGCAGCGTGCGGTGGTCGGCCTGGCCACGGCTCACCTGAGCCCGGGCGGACTCCCCGTGTTCGGGGGCGGGGGTGGCGGGCCGGGCGGCGACGGGGGCAATGCCGGGCTGCTTCCAGAGTCCACCACGGTGGCCGTCTGCGTCATCGTCGCCTGGCTGGTGGGCTGGACCATCCTCGGCGCGTGGCGGATGATCACCCGGGACGCGTGAGGATCACGGCGGCCCGACCAACTAATGGGGCGCCGCCCGGAGGCGGCGCTCAATACGACCGAATGACGGAGTCAGGTCCCATGACGATGACCGGGTGCAGGGCGGGGTTCAGCCACCTGAGCACTTCAGTGAGGTCGGACAGCGGGAGCGACACGCAGCCCTGGGTGAATCCGCCGATGGTGGCATGGAGGAAGATGGCTGACCCGATGGGACCTGTCGATGGTGTGTTGAAGTTGATCACAGCCATGGAGGGGTAGGCGTTTCCTTCCGTCCACAGTGCTTCCGAAGCGCCGGCGAACGGCGGGTTCGTCCCGCAGGCGACGTGCTGGAAAGTGTTGTAGGTCGGGCTGGCTGCGTCTTCGTCCCACCAGTCGCCGCACACCAGCTGGTGATAGGGGAACTGCGTTCCTGGGTCCGGATTGACGCCGTACATGGTGGGGCCAATGGCGTAAATGCCCTCGGGCGTGGCCCCGTCACCCTCGCTGCGCTGGGGCCCGGGGATCCAGCCGTTCACGCCATTGACGGCGGGCATGGAGTTGAACACCTGGTACCAACCGCTGCCGTCGTTCTGGAAAGTAGAGATGGTGGCCATGGTGCTGCCGGAGTTCGCGGCATCGACGGTGATCACCTGCCGCGCGCCGCCGGTGTCCGAGAGCTGGTCGACCAGCAAGGGGCTGACATCGGCCGTCGCCGACCCGTGGAACGCGGCGTCACCGAAACTGAAGACGCCGCCATCGGAAGCGACCAACCAGTAGCCGGCGCCGGTGGGGGTCGCGGCCAGGCCGACGATGGGCTGGTTGAGACGGAGCGCACCCGCCGACCCGCCGAACGCGGCGTCACCGAAACTGAAGACGCCGCCATCGGAAGCGACCAACCAGTAGCCGGCGCCGGTGGGGGTCGCGGCCAGGCCGACGATGGGGGCATTGAGTGCCTGTCCACCCATCGACCCGAACGACTGCGCGTCACCGAAGGAGTAGACGCTCCCTTTGGCCGTCGCCACCCAGTACCCGCCTCCGTCCGCAGTGCGTACCAGGGCGATGGCGTGATCGGTCGTTGAGGGCACCGCAGTCGCTCCGGCGGGCCGGGCAATTGAGGGTTGCCCGCCCGTGAGGAGCAGGACGATGACCAAACTCCACACAAGCCGCAGTGGCATTGGTACTTTCCGGGTCAAGGCTCCAGATTAGAGAGCGACCGATGAACGGCCGCCGATACGCTGGCACGTGGTGGAACTCCTCGCACAAGGGCGTATGGCAGAGGTGTTCGCCTACGGCGAGGGGCGAGTGGTCAAGCTCGATCGGCCTGAGTGGAGTGGGGTCTCGGCCTTCGAGTCCGACGTCATCACGAAGGCCGCCGAGGCCGGCCTGCCCGTGGCCCGCTCGCACGGCGTGGTGACCATTGACGATCGGTGCGGCGTGGTCCTCGACAGGATTCATGGTCGGGAACTGACAGGGGAACTGTTGGACGCAGGGGACGCCGAAGTGGCCCTCCTGGCTGCCCGCTTCGTCGACCTGCAGATGTCGATCAATCGAACCCACATTGCGGGCCTGCCCGACTTGGTCAGCCGCCTGGCTGGGGAGTTGGCGCACAGTGGGTTGGCGGCCGGTGTGCTCGGTCAGCTCACGGGCGATCTGGCCGCGCTCAATGATGGCCGGCGCGGCGTGTGCCACTTCGACTTCCACCCCGGCAACGTCATGGTCAGCGGGGACGAGTGGGTGGTCATCGACTGGCTCGGCGTGGCCAGCGGACCGCCGGCGGCGGATCTGGCCCGCACGCTGGTGTTGTGCGGTCAGTGGACCGATCCCCCGATCAAGACATTCATGGAGGAGGTGCGGCGCCTGGGCCTGTCACGGCACGGCATCGACGACCACACCTGTGATTCCTGGGTTCGGGTCCTGGCCGGGGCGCGGCTGGCCGAGGGCTTCGGCGGGGAGTTCTCGGCCTGGTTGCACCGTGTGGCCGAGGGGGAAGTTCGCCTCTTCGCCTGAGTCGTCAGGCGACGGCGAGCTCGCGCTGGGGGGGACGGTCGGGCAGGAGGCGGGACACCAGCTCCATGGCCCGGAAGCCGATTTCGGCCGGACCGGCGGCATCGGGCCGCATGAGGTTGGCCATGATGCGCAGCAACTGGCTCATGAGGAACTCCGAGCGCATGCCGAGACCCACGCAGACCTTCATCGCCTCAGGGTTGGAGATCATGTGGACAAAGGCGCGGGCCACCTTGAAATACGGACCGTAGGCGGCGATCAGTTGGCGGTCATAGTCGGCCAGCGCATCGGGGAATTGACCGGCCAGCGCCTGTCCCAGCGCGGCCGCGGCCAGGCGACCGGTTTCGTAGCCGTAGGCGATGCCCTCGCCGTTGAAGGGGTTGATGGCCCCGGCGGCGTCCCCAACCACCATGACGTTGCCGCCCGCCCGGGGCCCGACCGAGAGGCCCATGGGGAGCTTGCCCCCGGTCGGAGGGCCGAGACAGGTCTCGGGTCCCAGGCCCCAGGATTTAGGAGCCCAGTCGACGAAGGCGTCCATGAGGTGAGACGTGTTGACGCCCTTCCACCTGCGGTCGGTGGAGAGCAGCCCGACGCCCACGTTGACCCGGCCGTCGCCCATGGGGAAGATCCAGCCGTAGCCGGGGACCATGTTGCCCTCGGCGTCGCGGATGTCCAGGTGCGACTCTATGAATGGGTCATCGTGGCGATCCGAGGTGTAGTAGCCGCGCAAGGCCATGCCCATCGGGAGGTCACGGCGGCGGTTCGTGCCGAGCATGCGTCCCAGGCGGGAGTTGGCTCCATCGGCGACCACGACGTAGCGGGCCTTGATCTCCCGCATCGCGCCGGCGTCCTTGTCCTTGACCGTGACCCCGGAGAGGAAGGGCAAGGTCGCCGAAGAGGGGGCCGCCCCGTCCAGGACCGGTCCCACCACCTCGGTGCCGGCCAGAAGGGTGGCTCCTGACTTGACCGCCAGGTCGGCCACCAGGCCGTCGAGGTCGTGGCGGGTGATGGTGTAGCCGTAGCCAGGGAAGTTGGGGTGCTCGGGCCACGGCATCTCAATGGACTGACCGAACCCGTAGGCCCGTAGGCCGCCGTACTTGTGTGACCCGGCCAGGGCATCTTCGAGGCCCATGTCGGCCAGTTGGCGCACGGCCCGGGGCGTGAGCCCGTCGCCGCAGGTCTTGACCCGTGGGAAGTGCTTCTTCTCCACCACGACCACGTCCCAACCGGCGTCGGCCAGCCAGTAAGCACAGGACGATCCGGCCGGCCCGCCACCGACCACCACCACATCGTGGACCTTGTCGCCGCGTGGAGCCGGGGCGGGTCGCTTCGTCGGTACCGGGCGCTTCGCCGTCGACACCGGGGCCTTGGCGGGAGCCCGGGTGGTCTTGGACACGGTCTTGGACGGTGCCTTGGACGGTGCCTTGGCGGGTGTGGCCGGGGTGGCCGGGTCACCCGGAGAAGGGGTCGCTTTGCGTGGCGGCACCGTTGCATCGTAGGTCCACCCCAGGGCCCCCGGACCAGCCTGGCGGATGTGCCTGGGGAAAGGGTCGCATGGTAGAAACAGGAGACCGTGGACCAGTACCTCCCGATCCTCCTCCTTGGGCTGCTCGGCCTGGCCTTCACCGTGTTCTCGCTCGTCTCGTCGGCCCTGCTGGCACCCAGGAAGAAGCCTTCGATGGCCAAGCTCTCCCCCTACGAGTGCGGGATCGTCCCCAACCGGGAGCCGCCGCAGCGCTTTCCCGTGCGCTTCTACCTGGTTTCGATGATCTTCATCATCTTCGACATCGAGATCGTGTTCCTCTACCCGTGGGCGGTCGTGTTCCACCAGGTCGCCACCTTCGGGCTGGTTGAGGTGGTTGTCTTCGCCGCCGTGGTCTTCGTCTCCTTCCTCTACCTGATCTCCAACGGCGCCCTGACCTGGGGCCCCCCCAAGACCCTGCAGTCAGGCATGCCCGCTCGCACGTCGGAGTCGACCATCTCCCGTATCAGCGCAGCCCGCACAGACCCCGGCGAGGCAGCCTGAGCCATGGGGTTCGAGGACCTGCAGCATAATTTCTTGACCGGGAGGATTGAGGACCTGGTCAAGTGGGCGCGCCGCAACAGCGTGTGGCCGGCCACCTTCGGACTGGCCTGCTGCGCCATTGAGATGATGTCGGTGGGCGCGGCCGACTACGACATCAGCCGCCTGGGCATGGAGGTCTTCCGGGCCTCGCCGAGGCAGGCCGACCTGATGGTGGTGGCCGGGCGGGTCTCCCAGAAGATGGCCCCCGTCCTCCGGCAGGTCTACGACCAGATGATGGAGCCCAAGTGGGTCATCTCCATGGGCGTGTGCGCCAGCACGGGAGGGATGTTCAACAACTACGCCATCGTCCAGGGAGTGGACCAGATCGTGCCCGTCGACGTGTACGCGCCGGGTTGCCCGCCGTCACCCGAGACGCTGCTGCACGCCATCCTGACCCTGCACGAGAAGATCCGCACCGGCGAGATCACCCGCCGCCCGGGGAGCAGCATCCCGGCCGGCGAGCAGGCAACGGGTGGCTGGGTGCCGACGGTGCCCGACGCGGTGCGGGTGGCCACGCCAAGGTGAGCAGCCCGAGTTCGGCTGGTGCTTTGGCGACGGCCACCAGCGTCCTGCCCGAGGTGCCCCGATTGCCCGACCGCCTGGTAGACCAGCTCGCCTTCCCGGGGCGGGACACCTACCAGCGCATGGTGGCGGCATTCCGCGACGCCGGCTTCGAGTCGTGTGCCGACCTGTGCGCCGTCGACTACCTGACCCACCCTGGTCGGTCGCTGCCAGCTGGGGTCACGGCGGAGCGCTTCGAAGTCGTGGTCAATCTGCTGTCGCTCAGCATGCGCCAGCGGGTGCGGATCCGGGTCCAGGTGCCCGAGTCGGATCCGGTTCTCGACAGCTTGGTCGACATCTACCCCGGGACCGACTCCATGGAACGCGAGGCCTTCGACATGGTGGGGATCATCTTCACCGGTCATCCCGACCTGACCCGCATCCTGATGCCCGAAGAGTGGGAGGGTCACCCTTTGCGCAAGGACTACGGCGTGGGTCGGGTGCCGGTGCAGTTCAAGGAAGCACCGGGACCGCGATGAGCGAGCACGGGGACAATCAGGAAGGCGAGGGCGCGGCAGGCGGCCAGACCGAGGAGCCGGAGAGCGCGGCCTGGCAGGCGGCGCATCTCCTGGCCGAAGAGGCGGCGCTAGTTGCCGAGACGTCCGAGGGGGCCCAGGAGTTGCTGCCCCGTGGCACCACCGGTGCCCCGGACCTGCGCCGCGAGGTGGGTGCGGTGCTCCGCCTGCCCGAGGGCAACTACATCGACCCGGGTGACATCGACATTGAGCGCCGCGACGACCAGACCATGATCATCAACATGGGGCCGCAGCACCCCTCGACGCACGGCGTGCTGCGGTTGATGCTGGAGCTCGACGGCGAGACGGTGCTGCGCACCAAGCCGATCATCGGCTACCTGCACACCGGCATGGAGAAGACGGCGGAGGAGCTCACCTACGTGCAGGGCTGCACCAACGTCACCCGCATGGACTACCTGGCGCCCCTGCACAATGAGCTTGTCTTCTCACTGGCCACAGAGGCGCTCCTTGACGTGGAGGTGCCCCCGCGCGCGGTATGGATCCGCATGTTGATGGCCGAGCTCAACCGGGTGTCGTCCCACCTGATGTGGATGGCCACCAATGGCATGGACCTCGGTTCGACCTCCATGATGATCTACGGGTTCCGCGAACGCGAAATGGTGCTTTCCTTCTTCGAGAAGACGACCGGACTGCGCATGAACCACAATTTCATCCGACCCGGCGGGGTGGCGGCTGACCTGCCCGACGGGTGGCAGGACGACATTGAAGTCATCTGCGACACGGTGCTGGCCCGCACCTTCGAGTACGACGAGCTCTTGACCGGGCAACCGATCTTCCGCGAGCGCACCGAGGCCGTGGGCAACCTCTCGGCCGAGGAGGCGCTGGCCCTGTCGGTGACCGGTCCCATCCTGCGCTCCACCGGCGTGCCCTGGGACCTGCGCCGGACCATGCCGTACCTGGCCTACGACAAGCTGGATTTTGACGTGATCGTGGGCACCTACGGTGACAATTTCGACCGCTACTCGGTGCGCCTCAACGAAATCCGGGAGTCGATCAAGATGGTCCGGCAGATTTCCGAGATGATGCCGCCGGGCGACTACCGGGTACAGGACCGCAAGGTCACCCCACCCCCCAGGGCGCGCATTGACGAGAGCATGGAAGCCCTCATCCACCACTTCAAGATCTTCACCGAGGGTTTTCGGGTGCCCGAAGGGGAGGTCTACGTGGCCATTGAGTCGCCACGGGGCGAGCTCGGCTGCTACATGGTCTCCGACGGCACCTCCAAGCCGTACCGGATGCACATCCGGGGGCCGAGCTTCGTCAACCTGCAGGTGCTCCCGGTGCTGCTGCGCGGGGGGCTCATGGCCGACGCCGTGGCCGTGATCTCCTCGGTGGACCCGGTCATGGGCGAGGTGGACCGGTGAGCCACCTCTCCGTCGACATCTTGACCAGGGCCAAGGCCCTGTTGGCGCTCTATCCCGAGCCGCGCTCGGCGCTCATCCCGCTGTGCCACCTGGCCCAGGAGCAGGACGGCTGGCTGCGGCCCGAAGCCATGAGCGAGATTGCCGAGCTGGTCGGGGTCACGGCCGCCGAGGTGCAGGGGACCGCCACTTTCTACGACATGTTGCACACCGAGCCCGTGGGCACCTACGTGGTGTCGGTGTGCACCAACATCGCCTGCCTCCTGGGCGGTGCGCAGGAGCTCCTGGTGCACGCCGAATCGGCCCTGGGCGTGCGCGCCGGCGGGACGACTCACGACCGGGTGTTCACCCTGGAGGAGTCCGAGTGCCTGGCCGACTGTGACCGCACGCCGTGCGTGCAGGTGAACCACCGCTACGTGGGCGCGCAGACGCCCGAGAGCTTCGAACGCCTCCTCGGTGACCTGCGCTCGGGTGCCCTCTCCGACACGGTGCCCCCACATGGCACCCTGATACGGGTGCGGCGCAAGGTGGGCCTGGTGGCCGACCGGACGGCCGTGGCGGCGGAGCGGGCGGCCATGGCCGAGGCGCAGGCGGCGCGGGCCCCGGCCTCCGCCTCGGGAGGGGGAGCCTGATGGCACTCACCGACGCCCCCAAAATCGTCACCTCCCGCCTCGGCTACGAGGATTCGCACACCCTGGAGCGCTACCTCGCCACCGGTGGCTACACGGGGCTGCGCAAGGCGCTGACCATGACGCCCGAGGCGGTGGCGGCGGAGGTGGATACGGCCAGCCTGCTGGGCCGGGGCGGTGCCGGTTTCCCGGCCGGGCGCAAGTGGTCGATGCTGCGCAAGAACCCCGTCACCTACCTGGTGATCAACGGGGATGAGAGCGAGCCGGCCACCTTCAAGGACCACCTGCTCATTGAGCGCGACCCCCATCAGATCCTTGAGGGCGTGCTGATCTCGGCCTACGCGCTTCAGGTGACTCAGGCCTTCATCTACCTGCGCGGCGAGTTCGCCCTTGGGCTGGAGCGATTGGAGGCGGCCCTCAACGATGCCTACGCCCACGGTGCCGTGGGAGCCGACATCTTCGGGTCGGGCTTCTCGCTCGATGTCGTGGTGCACCCCGGCGCCGGGGCCTACATCTGCGGCGAGGAGACAGCCCTGCTGGAGTCGCTGGAGGGCAAGCGTGGCTTCCCGCGCATAAAGCCACCGTTCTTCCCCGCCCTGAACGGCCTCTACGGTGAGCCCACGGTGGTGAACAACGTGGAGACGATGGCCAACATCCCCTGGATCATCAACAACGGCGGAGCCGCCTTCGCAGCGCTGGGTCAGGGGCGCTCGACCGGGACCCGGCTCTTCGCGCTGGCCGGCCACGTGCGCAACCCGGGCACCTATGAGGTCGAGATGGTGAAGCACACCTTCCGCGATCTCATTTACGCGCCGGTGCTCGGCGGGGGGATCAGGGGTTCCCACACTCTGAAGGCGTTCATACCCGGTGGGGTATCGGCGCCGTGGTTCGGCCCCGAGCACGTCGACCTCCCGCTCGGGCAGGACGAGGTGGGCCAGGCGGGCTCCATGCTCGGGTCAGGTTCGGTTGTGGTCCTGGACTCGGCCACCTGCGTGGTGCGGGCCGCCTGGCGCATCACCAAGTTCTTCTCCCGGGAGTCGTGCGGGCAGTGCACGCCCTGTCGCGAGGGATCCGGCTGGTTGGAGCGGATCATGCACCGGATTGAGAACGGGGCGGGGCGCGAGGAGGACCTGGACCTGCTCATGGACCTGTGCGACAACATTTCGCCCGGCGTGTCCTGGCCGCCCGAGCAGACGACGATCTGCGTGCTCGGCCCCTCCATCCCGTCCTCCATCGCCTCGGGCATCCGCATGTTCCGCGACGAATTCCTCGTGCACGTGAAAGACGGGGGGTGCCCCTTTGACTGACGTGAGAGAGACGCCGCCGGAGGGGATCACCATCAGCCTGGACGGGCGGAATGTGCTGGCCAAGCCGGGCGAAATGCTCATCGCCGCGGCCGAAAGGGCCGGGACCTACATCCCGCGTTTCTGCTACCACCCGCGCATGGAGCCTGTCGGCATGTGCCGGATGTGCCTGGTCGAGGTGGACGGCCCGCGCGGCGCCACGCTGCAGCCGGCCTGCTTCATCGCGGTGGCCGAGGGCATGGTGGTGGGCACCACCTCGGAGAAGGTGAAGAAGGCCCAAGACGGCGTCCTGGAGTTCCTCCTGGCCAACCACCCGCTCGACTGCCCGGTCTGCGACAAGGGTGGCGAGTGCCCGCTGCAGGACCAGACGCTGGCCTACGGGCCCGGGGAGAGCCGCTTCATTGAGGAGAAGCGTCATTTCGAGAAGCCCATCGCCATTTCGGACCTGGTGCTGTTGGATCGCGAGCGGTGCATTCAGTGCGCCCGCTGCACCCGGTTTGCCTCCGAGGTGGCTGGCGAAGCGCAGATTGATTTTTCCGGCCGGGGCGAACAGGTGGAGGTGTCCACCTTCCCCACCGAGCCCTTCTCCTCCTACTTCAGCGGCAACACGGTGCAGATCTGCCCGGTCGGCGCCCTGACGGCCACCCCGTACCGCTTCACTGCCCGCCCCTGGGACCTGGACCAGGTGGAGTCCACCTGCACCGCCTGTGCGGTCGGGTGCCGGATAGCCGTGCAGTCGTCCTCAAACCGGCTGACCCGACTGCTCGGCATCGATTCGGACCCGGTCAACCACGGCTGGCTCTGCGACAAGGGCCGTTTCGCCTTCGAATCGGTCAACGGCGACGAGGTGTCCGCCGGACCCCTGCCCGAGCAGCTGGCCAACGATGCGGTCGATGTGGCGCCGGCCACGGCGGCCCAAGTGGTGGGCCTCGGGGTGTCGCGAGGCCAGTTCCTCGGCGAGTCCCGGGAAACGGGTCGCTTCGAGCACGGCCGGTTGATTGAGCCCAAGGTCCGCAAGAACGGTGAGCTGGTGGCCGTGAGCTGGGGCGAGGCCCTGGCGGCGGCGGCGGCGGGACTGTCGGCGGCGCGCGAAGCCGGGGGCGCCGGCACCGTGGCCATGATCGGAGGGTCCCGCCTGACGAACGAGTCGGCCTACGCCTGGGCCAAGCTGGCCAAGGGCATCATCGGGACCGATTCAGTCGATGCCCAGCTCGGTGACGGACTGCCGGCCGACCTGGTGCTCCGCCTGCCCCGGGCGACCATTGACGGCGCCTGTGCCGCGCCACTGCTCATCACCTTGACGGGTGACCTGCGCGAGGAGCTGCCGGTGCTCTTCCTGCGCCTGCGTGAGGCCGTCGTGGGCGGCACCTCCCTCATTGAGATCGCTCCGGCGCCCACCGCCCTGTCCGCGCTGGCCACGGCCACCCTGGCGATGCGCCCCGGTGACGCCGCCCTCGTGGCCCGGGCACTGGTGGGCGACGAGCCGGCGGTCAGCGCGCTGGCGGCACACCCCCAGGGCTCGCCGCTGGCCGGCGGTGCGCTGCAGGCGGCGCGGGCGGCACTGGCCGAGCGGCCGGATGGCGAAGGAGTCGTCATCGTGGTGGGCCGGCCCTCCTATGCGGAGTCGGGTGAGCTGGTGGCCGAGGCGGCGCGTGTCCTGGCCGGCGCCCTGCCCAGGGCCACGTTCCTGCCCGCGCTGCGCCGGGGCAACATCTTCGGTGCCCTGGACATGGGCTTGGCGCCCGGCCTCCTGCCGGGCCGGGTCAGCCTTGAGTCGGGACGCGAGTGGTTCGCCGCCGCCTGGGGCTCGGTGCCGGAGCGCACCGGCCTGGACACCGCAGGCATTCTGGCGTCGATGGCCGGGCCGGCCGGGGGCGACGCCGTCACGGCGTTGATCCTGCTCGGATCCGATCCGCTCGGTGACTTCCCCGATCGGACCCTGGCGTTGGCGGCCCTGGCGGCCGGCCACTTCGTGGTGGCGGTCACCGGGCACCCCTCCGAGTCGGTCGATGCCCACGCCGACGTGGTGCTGCCCTGCGCAGTGGCCCACGAGCGCCCGGGTACGACGACCAACATGGAGGGTCGGGTCAGCCGGCTGGGCCACAAGCTCACCGCCCCGGGCTTCGCCTGGCCGGACTGGATGATCGCCTCTGAGCTGGCGGCTGCGCTGGGCGCCGACCTGGGGGTGAGCAGCGCCAACGACCTGGCCGACGAGCTGCACCTGACCGCGCCGGCCTACGCCGGCCTGACCCAAGCCGTGCTCCATTCCGCTGTGGCCCATGACGGGATACTGGTGCCGATCGTCGAGGGTGCGTCCCGCCGCGCCGATGTGGAGCCCATCGACCCGGTCGCTCTCCCCGGTGTCGAGGCGGTCGAGCGCCAAGGTGCCCCCCCGCGGGTGGGGATGGCGGGAGGCGACGGTGCGGCCCACCTCCGCGTCGGCGCACTCGGACAACCGCCGGCGCTGCTCTCGGGTCCCGGACCCGCCGGTGCCGACGCCGCGCGCGTTCCCCCGGCCGACAGCTACGCGCTGCGTCTGGTGGCGGGGCGTCGCCTCTATGACGCCGGCAGCTCGGTGACCGGGTCGCCCTCACTCACACCACTGGTGCCGACACTGGTGGCCCGGGCCAATCCCTACGACCTCGACCGACTGGGGGCCGGGACGGGTGACCGGGTGCGGTTGCGCTCGGCGCGCGGGGAGCTGGTGCTGCCGGCCGAGGCGCATGCCGGGATCCCGAGAGGGACCGTTGCGGTCGACTTCAATGTCCCGTCCGGGCCCGAGGCCCAGGCCAACGCCGTGTCCAGCCTCATCGACAGCCGGAAGCCGGTCACCGACGTGCGCATGGAGTCCGTGTGATCGCCGCCCTCTTGAGCAACGTGCCGGCCTCGCCGGACCAGGGTGGCGGCGACCCGCTCTTCTTGAGGGGCCTCAATTGGGAAGTGCTGCTCATCGTGGCGATCAAGGTCCTGGTGGCCTTCGTGGCGCTGCTGGTGGCCACGGCGCTGATGATCTGGTTCGAGCGCAAGGTGATCTCCGACATGCAGAGCCGCGTCGGCCCCAACCGGGCCGGGCCATGGGGGCTGCTGCAGACGTTGGCCGACGGCACCAAGCTGATCTTCAAGGAGGACCTGCTGCCGGAACGGGCCGACTCATTCGTCTTCAAGCTGGCCCCGTACCTCTCGGTGATCCCCGCCGTGCTCATCTTCGCCGTGATCCCGGTGGGCGGCATCATTTCGCTCGGGAGCCACACCTTCGAGCTTCAGGTCTCCGATCCCCCCATGGGGATCCTCTTCGTGCTGGCCATGTCGGGCATCGCCGTCTACGGCGTGATGCTGGCCGGTTGGTCGTCGGGCTCGAAGTACCCCTTGCTCGGATCGGTGCGGGCGTCGGCCCAGGTGATCTCCTACGAGGCGGCCCTGGGCATGTCGGTGGTCACCGTGGTCCTGGTCAGCCACTCGCTGTCCACGCGGGCCATCGTGGCCGCCCAGTCCAACGGCTTCTGGAACTGGAACCTCATACGGCTGGGGTTCCTGCCCTTCATCTTCTTCATGATCGCCATCACGGCGGAGCTCACGCGGCCACCGTTCGACCTCACCGAGGCCGAGCAGGAGCTGGTCGGCGGGTTCCACACCGAGTACTCCTCCATCCGCTTCGGGCTCTTCTTCCTGGCCGAGTTCATGAACACCATCACCATGTCGGCCGTGGTGGTCACCCTCTTCTTCGGCGGCCCCAACGGGCCGATCCCCCATGCCGTCCCGGGGGCGACCATCTTCCTGCCCATCATCTACTTCCTGCTCAAGACGGTGGCCTTCTGTTTCATTTACGTCTGGTTCCGGGCCGCCCTGCCCCGGTTGCGCTACGACCAGCTCATGGACCTGGGGTGGAAGCGCCTCATCCCGCTGACCCTGGCCTGGCTGCTCATGGTGGCCAGCGTGGTGACCTGGCGCTGGGGTGGGCTGATCATGCTGCCCGTGGTGCTGGTGGCCGCTGTGCTGCTGACCCGGGCCAACCAGCTCGGCTCCGGGCGCAGCGAGGAGGATGCCATCATCCCGCCGGTCGGTCGCCGGGTCACCTCGGCGCCGCGCCTGAGCCCGGCCGCGCCGCAGGGAGGTGACGCCTGATGGGCGTCGGTGACGAAATGAAAGACCAGCTCAGCTTCCTCGGCGGCTTCAAGCTCACCCTGCAACACCTGACGCGCCCCCGGGTCACCACCATGTACCCCGAGGAAAAGAAGCCCAAGCAGCCGCGCCAGCACGGCCGCCACGTGCTGAACCGTTACGAGGACGGCATGGAGAAGTGCATCGGCTGTGAGCTGTGCGCCGGGGTGTGCCCGGCGGACTGCATTTACGTGCGCGGGCTGGACAACCCGCCGGACCACCCCGTGTCACCGGGTGAGCGCTATGGCTACGTCTACGAAATCAATTACCTGCGCTGCATCCATTGCGACATGTGCGTGGAAGCCTGCCCGACCGAGGCCATCACCGAGTCCAAGCTCTTCGAGTTCTCCTTCACCAACCGCTCCGACGCCATCTATACCAAGAACGAGCTCCTGGTCGACGACCTGGGCATGCCCCAGAAGCTCCCCTGGGAGGACTGGCGCGAGGGCGACGACATGATGACGTCGGGCTGGATGCGCGCCACCTCGCCGTCGGGCAACGCGGCCTACGAGGGTGAGGTGCAGTGGTCGGGTGAGCTCGGCTACGGCGTCCGCGCCCCCGAAGGTGGGCAGTCGGGCCGGCGCGACGACGAGGCCACCGGCTCCAAGCCGTTGCGGGAGGTCCTGGAAGCCCACCTGCTCAGCGAGGACATCCCCCTGGCTCACCGGGGCATGCAGGGGCGGGTCTGGCGGGCCAAGATGGGGGCAGCCCGTAACAAGAGAAAGATGGCGGACACCCGGGCGCGCCGCCTCGTGCAGCGGGCGGCCCGCAAGACGGCCAAGTCGCCGGAGCAGGACTGATGCTCCACGTCACGCTCGCATTGGTAGCAACGCGCCCAGCGTGGCCGGACATCCTGGTGTTCGCGGCCAGTGCCTCGGTGATCCTCATCGGCTCCGTCGGTGTCGTCACCGCCCGCAATCCGGTCCACGCGGCACTCAGCCTGGTCATGACGTTGTTCGGCGTCGCCGTGCTCTTCATTGAGCAGGAGGCCGACTTCCTGGCCGCCGTGCAGATCATCGTCTACGCGGGTGCCATCGTCGTCCTGTTCCTCTTCGTGATCATGTTCCTCGGGGTGGACCGCCACGAGGACGTGACCACCGAGCCTCTGGCCGGGCAGCGCCCGCTGGCCTTCGTCCTGTCGGCGGTGACGGCGGCCGGCGTGATCGCCATGGCGGCCACGGCGCACTGGGTCACCGGAGCCCCCCAGGTGGTGGGGCCCATTCAGGGCCACATCACCGACGCCGCCTCACCCGCGGGCGAGACGGCGCAGTTGGGCAAGCAGCTGTTCACCACCTACCTCTTCGCCTTCGAGGCCACGGCGGCACTGCTGGTCATCGCCGTGGTCGGCGCCGTCGTGCTGGCCCGGCGGCCCCCGGTGCCCGAGCATCCCGACGACGAGCGGGCAGAGAGCGAGCTCTCCTCATGAGCCTCTCGGGCGCGTGGTACCTCGGGCTGGCTGCCGTGGTCTTCACCATCGGGGCCATCGGCCTCATGGTGCGGCGCAACGTGCTCGTCATGTTCATGTGCATAGAGCTCATGCTCAACGCCGCCAACCTGACCTTCGTCACCTTCGCCCGCATGCTGGGTGACATCGGCGGCCAGGCCATAGTCTTCTTCGTTCTCGTCGTGGCAGCGGCGGAGGTCGTGGTGGGGCTGGGCATCGTGGTGACCAACTTCCGCCGCCGTTCCACCACCGTGGCCGACGACCTCAACTCGTTGAAGGGCTGAGGAGACCGTGCTGCACTACGCCTACCTGATGCCCGTCCTGGCGCTGGCCGGCTTCTTGGTGCTCGTGGCGACCGGGCGGCGGCTGGGCGACCCGTTGGCCGGATGGCTGGGCACGACCGCCGTGGCCGGCTCCTTCGTGGTGGCCTGCCTGGTCCTCAACTGCCTCCTGCAGTCCTCGTCGTCGAACCGGACCTACGTGCACAACTACTTCACCTGGTTCCACTCCGGCGGGTTGACGGTGCCCATCGGCATTCAGGTCGACCCGCTCTCGGTGACCATGTGCATGTTCATCACCGGCGTGAGCGCGCTCATCCACCTGTACTCCATCGGCTACATGAAGGGCGACCGGGACTATTCCAAGTTCTTCATATACCTGAACCTCTTCGTCTTCTCCATGCTGGTCCTGGTGCTGGCGGACAACCTGCTGCTGACCTTCGTGGGTTGGGAGGGCGTGGGGGTCTGCTCCTACTGGTTGATCGCGTTCTGGTTCCACCGCGACTCGGCGGCGTCGGCGGGCAAGAAGGCGTTCATCTACAACCGCATCGGCGATGCCGGCTTCCTGCTGGCCATCTTCCTGATTTTCGAGCGGACCGGGACGATCCAGTACGAAAGCGGCCCGGGCGGGGGGATCTTCGGGCAGCTGCACCACCTGGGGGGCGGGACGGCCACCGCGGCCGTGCTCCTCCTCTTCCTGGCCGCCACCGGCAAGTCGGCCCAGATCCCGCTGTTCAACTGGCTGCCCGATGCCATGGAGGGCCCCACTCCGGTCTCGGCCCTCATTCACGCCGCCACCATGGTGACCGCCGGGGTCTACCTGCTCTGCCGGGTCAACCATCTCCTGGTGCTGACGCACTCCGGCATGCTGGTCATCGCCTCGGTCGGGGGCGTCACCGCCTTCGTGGCCGCCACCATCGCCTGCGCCCAGCAGGACATCAAGAAGGTGCTGGCCTTCTCCACCGTCTCGCAGATCGGTTACATGGTCCTGGCCGTGGGCAGCGGGGCCTACGTGGCCGCCATCTTCCTCATGGTGGCCCATGCCTTCTTCAAGGGTCTCCTCTTCCTGGCCGCCGGCTCGGTGATCCACGGGCTGGACGACGAGCAGGACCTCAAGCGCATGGGGGCCCTGCGCCGGACCATGAAGTGGACGGCGGCCACCTTCACCGTGGGCTGGCTGGCCATCGCCGGCATCCCTCCGCTGGCCGGCTTCTGGGCCAAGGGGGACGTGCTCGACAACGTGTACGCCCACTACAAGGTGCTGTGGGCCCTCGGCCTGCTGACCGCCGTGCTGACGGCGTACTACATGAGCCGGCTGCAGATCCTGGCCTTCGGCGACGACCCCCGCTGGGACAAGGTCGGCCCGGGCGGCGAGCCGGCCCACCACGCACCGCACGAGTCGCCGTGGGTCATGCGGCTCCCGCTGGTGATCCTGGCCGTGGCCGCCTTCCTGGGCGGCGCCCTCAACCTGCCCTGGGCGCACCGGGTCAGCCTGGACAGCTGGCTGGCCCCGATCTTCGCCGGCTCGCTCTACCACGACGGCCTGCAGCGGTCGGCCCAGTGGGCCCTGGCGCTGACCGATGTGGCGGCGGCGCTCATCGGCGTGATCCTGGCGGTGGCGCTGTGGCGGGGGTCCCGGGTGGACAAGCCCGCCCTGGAACCGCAGTTCCTGCAGCGGGTCTGGTACTGGGACGACGCCTACGACACCGTGCTCGGCCGGCCCAGCCGGAGGCTGGCCACCTTCCTGGCCTGGGTGATCGACGCCCGGGTGATCGATGGTGCGGTCAACGGCACGGCCCAGCTGGTGAAGGCCACCGGCACGGCCACCCGCAAGCTGCAGACCGGTTACGCGCGGCACTACGCACTCGGCATCGCCTTGGGCATGGCGCTCATCATCGTGTTCATGCTCACCCGGACGTGGTGGGGATGAACCACACCGTTCCCTTCCTGACCCTGCTGATCATCCTGCCGGCGGCGGGATCGGTGGCATTGGCGCTGCTCGGGCTGGACCGCCGGGTCTCCCAGGACCTCTGCTGTGCCCTGGGCATCGCGGTGTCCCTGGCCACGCTGGTGGTCGCCATCTCCGCCATGGTGGCCATGAAGGTGTCCACGGGCGGGTACCAGTTGGTCTCGAACCACATGTATACCGGCGACACACTCGGTGTGCATTGGTACCTGGGCATTGACGGGATCTCGGTCTTCCTGGTCCTCCTGGCCGCGGTGCTCTTCCCCCTGGCGCTCATCCTCGGCCGGGACCGGGCCAAGGGCCGCGCCTACTTCGCCTGGTTGCTCCTGTTGGAGGCGGCGGTGCTGGGGAGCTTCCTCTCCTTGGACCTGATCGTCTTCTTCTTCATGTTCGAGCTGACGCTCGTGCCTTCCTACTTCATCATCGCCGGGTGGGGCCACGAGCACCGCGCCTACGCAGCGATCAAATTCTTCCTCTACACCTTCCTCGGTTCGGCCTTCCTGCTGGTGGGCATTCTCGCCCTGGCCTTCATCCACCAGTCCCAGACCCATGTCCTGACCTTCTCGCTCGGGGCGTTGGCACAGACGCACCTGGCGTCGTCGACCGAGCTCCTGCTCTTCGGCGCCTTCACCGCTGCCTTCGCGGTCAAGGCGCCCCTGTTCCCCTTCCACACCTGGTCGCCCGACGCCTACACCGAGGCGCCCGAAGAGGGCTCGGTGGTCCTCTCGGGTGTCCTGGCCAAAATCGGCACCTACGGGATCATCCGGTTCGACCTGAACCTGTTCCCCCACGCCACGCGGACGCTGGCCCCGCTCCTGCTGACGCTGGCCGTCATCGGCATTGTGTACGGGGCCCTCGTCGCCTGCGCCCAGCGGGACCTGAAGCGCCTGGTCACCTACTCGTCTCTGGCCCAGATCGGCTTCATCGCCCTGGGCACGTTCGCCCTGAGCACGCAGGGCCTGGCCGGCGCCGTGCTGCTCATGCTCAACCACGGGCTGATCGTCGGGGCGCTCTTCATCCTCGTCGGCTTCATCTACCAGCGTCGCGGGACCTGGCAGGCCGGCGAGCTCCGGGGGCTCCAGAAGGCGGCGCCGGTCATGGCGGGGGTATTCACCGTGGCCATGATGGCGTCCATCGGCGTGCCCGGGCTCAACGGGTTCGTCAGTGAGTTCCTGGTCCTCTCCGGGACCTTCCTCACCCACCGCTGGTGGGCCGTGGTCGCCGTCCTCGGGGTGATCGTGGCCGCCATCTACCTGCTCTGGGCCTACCAGCAGGTGTTCCACGGCGAGCCCGGAGCCGACGACGCCGTGACCGGCGACCTGGTCTGGCTGGAGCGCCTGGTGGTGGCGCCCCTCATCATCCTCATCGTCTTCCTCGGCGTCTACCCCAAGCCCGTGCTGGACCGGATCAACCCGTCGGTGAACCAGCTCATCGCCCACGTCGAGAGCAGCACCGGCCACCACCAGCCGGCGGTGGCCACCACGGGAGCCGGGGGGCAGCCATGATCGCCGCCCTGCTGGCCACCGCGGCGCACGGTGCCACCACCTCCAACCCGGACCGGCTGGTCGTCCCCCCCATCCGCTACCTGAGCATTCTGCCCCCCATGATCATGATCGGCGGAGCCGTGGCCGTCCTGGCCCTGGCCTCGCTGGTCAGCCGGCCGTTGCGGGTGCGCGTGGGCACCGCCGGCACCGTCGTCATCTCCGGCACCGCCCTGGGGATCTCCCTCTGGCAGTGGGCCGACGTGCAGGCCCACGGCGCGCACACCTACGTCGCCCATTCGGTGGTGATGGACGGCTTCAGCGTCCTCATCTCCATAGTGATCTCCGCAGCCATGCTCCTGACCGCGCTGGTGGCCGACGGCTACCTGAACCGGGAGGGCATCGACGGGACGGAGTTCCATGTCCTGGCCCTGGTGTCGGCTTCGGGCGCCATGTTGATGGGGATGGCCAACGACCTGATCATAGTGTTCCTCGGACTGGAGATCCTCTCCATCGCCCTGTACGTGCTCACCGCCTTCAACCACCGGCGCGCCGCATCGGGCGAGGCGGCCCTCAAGTACTTCCTCCTGGGCGGGTTCTCCTCGGCCATCTTCGTTTACGGCATCGCCCTGACCTACGGGGCGACGGGGTCGACCAACCTGACCCAGATCGCCGACTTCCTCTCCAAGAACGTGGTGCTGGCCGACGGGCTGCTGCTGGCCGGGCTCTCCCTGATGCTGGTCGGCTTCGGTTTCAAGGTGGCTGCCGTGCCGTTCCACATGTGGACGCCGGACGTCTACCAGGGGGCGCCCTCGCCGGTGACAGGCTTCATGGCCGCGGTGGCCAAGGCGGGGGCGTTCGCCGCCCTGCTCCGGGTGCTCTTCTCGTCGTTCGGCGTGATCAGCTCCGACTGGCGCCCCATCCTGTACGGACTGGCCGTGCTGTCCCTGGTGCTGGGCTCGGTGCTCGCCCTGCGCCAACGCGACGTCAAGAGGATGCTGGCCTACTCGTCGATCAACCACGCCGGGTTCATCCTCCTGGGTGTGGAGTCGGCCCGGGCCGCCGGAGTGAGCGCTTCGCTGTACTACCTCTTCGCCTACACGTTCATGACCATCGGCAGCTTCGCCGTGGTCACCGTGCTGGGGCGCCAGGGTGACGGGGACCACGACCTCACCCGCTACCGGGGCCTGGCCAAGCGCCAACCGGTGCTGGCCCTGTCCTTCGCCGTGCTCCTGCTGGCCCAGGCCGGCGCCCCGTTCACGACGGGGCTGTGGGCCAAGTTGCAGGTGGTCTTCGCCGCCGTGTCGGGGGGCTCGGTGCCCTTGGCCGTGATCGCCATGGTGACCGCCGTGATCGCCGGCTTCTTCTACCTGCGGGTGGCCGCGCTGATGTACGCCGGGGGCGGGGACGCCGAAGGCGGGGGTGAGGCGCCGGCGCGTCCGGCGGGTCCGGACGCCGGAGCTGGCAACCACTGGGCTTCCCCCGAAAGCGTCTCCGGCTCGGTGGCCACCATGAACGACGAGATCCTCATGACCGGCCTGGCGGCGGCACCCTTCGGCGAGGAAACACCCAGCGTGGTCCCGGTGCCGGCACTCACCGGGCTGGCCATCGGCCTCTGTGTCGGCGTGACCGTGGTCTTCGGCGTGTGGCCCGGCCCCCTCCTCAATTTCGCCCACCAGGCGTCCCTGCTGTTCCTCGGAGCCTAGGCGCGGCATTGGCGCGCCCTCCCGCCCCGTATCCTGTATGAGGTCCGGGACGCCCAAGCAGTTCCTGATGTGCGAGAGGGAGGTGGGAACCAGTGGACGAGGAAGGCATCAGGGCGAACCTGGGCGGGTTGCCCCCCCTGGAGCACATCGACGACACGGATCTGCCGGTACATGAGGAGTTCGTGTTCGTTGCGCCCGCCGGGACGGTCCCCCCCCGCGCGCTGACCTGGCCCGGGACCACCAGCCTGTGGACCGGCGCGGTCGTCTGCGCCGCCGCCCTGATCGCCGCCTCGCTACTGTTCTGGCCCGGGGGCGGGAAGGCGCCGGGTGCCGGGGCGCACGGCGCGGCGCGGCTCACCGCCGCCGTACCCCCGACGTCCACGACCACGTCCCCGGCGTCGACCACCACGACCACGGCGTCGACCACGACAACCACGGTGGCCCCGAAGAGCACACCGGCATCTCGCCCCGGCACCTCCACGCCGTTGGCAAGCTCAGGCGGCACCACCACCACGGCCCCTCCGGACACCACCACCACGGCAGCGACCGGCAACTCGGGGACGGGGAACACAGGGGTGGGCAACACGGGGGCCGGCACGACCACGACCACCACGACTTCGACCACCACGTCGACTACCTCATCGACGGGACCCACCTGCACCACTCCACCGACGACATTCCCATGCACGCCACCTTCGTCTCCGTGACGTGATCGTGCGGCGGCAACCCCGGAGGCGCCGCCGCGGGTCACGAGTGGTGAGGCGGACGCTCCCGCTGCTGCTGCTCGGCCCAGCAGTGGTCGCAGTCCTCGCAGGCGCCGCCACCGGCAGCTGAGCGCACGGGATGTGCGCCCAGGTGCCCGCAGCGCGGGCAGGCGGCCGGGTACGGTGCGCTCATGGCCGGGGACCCGAGGGTTCGGCTTCCCGCCGGCCCGGCGCACCGTTGCCCTGGCCCAGCGCGGCCAGCACATCCGCGGGCACGGCCGGACCGCTGTGCTTGGCCGTCCCGGTGGCCAGCAGGCGCCCGATGACGGGGAGCTCGGTCAACGACTCGGCGCGCATGATCTGGACGGCCACCGGGACGAACTGTTCGGCCGAGTCGAAGACGATGTAGCGGGGGAGCCACCTCGGCTCGTACTTGGCGTTGAAGCGCCAGAGGGTCTCTATCTGGAGGACGCCGGAGAGCCGCCGCAGGGCCCAACGCTCGACCCGCTGGGTGACCCCGTCACCGGTCTCCCCCTCCAGAATGGAGCGCATGGCGGCGAAGTTGAGGCTCAGGCCCTTCATGCCCATCTCCTTCAGATGGGCAATGGTCGAGCACAGTGCGAAATCGAGCAACCCGTTGGGGTGGTCGGCCGGGTCCCGGCGCATGAGGTCGAGCGAGTACCCACCGATGGCCGGTGACGGGACGAACTGGCACATGGCCACTGGCTCGGAGTCGGGTCCCTCGACCAGGGTGAGGAGGAGGTCGGCGTCGCGGGGGTCGAACAGCCGACCGAGCATCATGGAGAAGCCCCGTTCCTGCTCGCCCCGCCGGCTCTTGGCCATGAGGTCCACCAGACGGGCCGCGTCGACAGGGTCGAGGTGGGCGGGATCCAAGAAGCGCACCGTGTAGCCGTAGCGGGCCACCCGGTTGACCGCCTGGCGCAATCCCTTCATCTTGCCTCCGTCGAGGGAGAACTCGCGGGGGTCGACCACGGCTTCGTCCCCGATGTAGAGGAAGCGCATCCCCGACGCCTGGTAGGTCGGGAGCCACTCCTCTCCGGCGGCCATGACGCCGAGTCCCCACCCGTGGCGGTCGACGAAACGGCGAAAGGAATCCCACACGTGGGCCCGCTCCGAGAAGGGGCCGATGGGATCGGGGGAGACGAGGCAGACACCGCCGAACACCGCGTAGGCGACCATGGAGTCGCGGTGGAAAAACCACTGCTTGTCGTCGCGCAGGGCGAAGTAGTCCAGGGTGCCGTTGCCGTGGCGGCGCACGATGTCGCGTGCCCTGAGCTCCGCGGCACGCCGCCCGACCGCTGCCCTCCCGGTGGAGAGTCGTCGATCGACCACGGGCCGGGTCAGCAGGAACAGGGCGACGAAGATCAGGCTCACGCCGACGGCGAGCAGGCTGGGAGCCGCGAACCGGTTGATGTGCGGCGGGAAGGCGACCCACTGCACACCGACGAGACGCTCGGCCGATCCGAGGAGCACACTCGGCCATCCCGGAAGGGGATGGTGGCGCACCCGACCGGCGAGCTCCACCCCGGCGAAGGACCCCAAGGTGGCCGTCACGCCGCCGATGGCCAGGATCAGGAAGGCGGAGACGATGGTCTCCCGTTCGGACTGGGCTCGGAAGAGCTCGCGCTGGACGACGAGAAGGACGAGGACCGCCACGCACACCACCATGGTGAGCAGGTCGGCCGCGTGGGCGATGTGCAGGACCAGCGAGGCGGTGAGCAGCGCAACGGCCACCAGCCACGAGCGGCGCTGTCCCCGCAGCACCCCCCGGGAGAGCATGATCATCCCGAGGCCGGAGATGGCGACCAGCGCCCCCGCGGCCTGCGACACCGCAACGGGGAGGTACTGGGCGAGGAGGTGGAGGTGGGAGCGGAGCGGGGAGGTCACTGCCGAGAGGAGGTCGATCATTCCGGCCACGAAGAGGGAGACGGCCGCGACCCGGCGGATCCGGCGGACCCGGATGTGATCGGCCGCCACTTCGGGGGCCGGCGGCCATGACGCTCCGCTGGGCCAGCTGGCCACCAATTCGGGGTGCAGGTCGGCCGCCTTGGTGCGGCCCTTGACCACGGTGTCGGCAGTGATGAGGCGCTCGCCCATGGTGGCCAGCGGGAGGTCCACCTCGGCCTGCATCAGCCGCACGTGGAGGTCGGCACCGGTCTCGAGCTCCAGGGTCGACTCCTGGCGGTGATGGAGGAAGGTCGGCGGCAGGCCGAACCGGCCGCGGTGCTCGTGGACGACCTCCGAGGTGGCACCCGGGCAGGCGAAGAAGCCGCTGTCGAGATGCGTCAGTTCGGGCACCAGTGCGCCTCCGACGACGACCCCCGCTGCGCCCCCGTCCAAAGCGGTCCGGGTGTAGTCGAGCGCATCAATCCCGTCGATGGTCAGGAGTGAATGCGCCGTGGGCCGGGCGCCCTGGTTGTGGGTGCCCAGACCGGCCCAGGGTACCGGGAGGCCCTCCCCACCCAGGGCGCGCCAGATGCCGCGTGAGAGGAAGGCCACGACCAGGCCCAGCCCGGCCAACAACGCGATGGCGACGGCCACGATGAAGAGGAAGCGGGAGAACCACGACGCGGCATAGGCGTGCTGGATTGCCCGTTGCTGGCGGGGCGAGCGGAAGACTCGCAGCAGCCCGTCAATGACCAGGTCCAGACGGAGCAACAGGGCCAGCGCGGCCAGCACCAATGGGGGCGCCCACACGTAGCGGCGGAGACGGCGGTAGAGGAGGCGCGAGGTGATGAAGCGCCGGGCCAGCCGGGGATTGTCCAGACGCTCTATGCCGATCAACCAGGGGCGCTCGTTTCCCGGAGCCGCCCCCAGGGGGGGGTTGGCGTCGGGCCGGAGCGTGCCGGCGCGCACCAGCACCGTGCGCACCCCGGTCCCGGTGATGCAGTGCAGATCGGCCCCGCTCTGCACGGACAGGCCCAGTGCGGTCAGCGCGCCGGCGAGCTCGTCGTCGGGAGCCGGGGAGGGCCTGACCACCACGACCTGGGAGTCAGGGCGGGCGGCGAACGTCGAGAGCGCCGCCGTCAGCACGCCATGGGAGCCCAGAGCGGCCGCCGGTCCGCTGTCCATGAAGGCGGAAGGGGCCACCAGCTGGCCGCAGATGATCACGATGCCGGGCCCCTGCCACTCCGCCAGGCGGTGGGCGATGTCGCGGCACGCCGCCAGTGAACTGGCCGTCGGCTCCGCCGGGAGGAGGAGGGCGCCGATCACCTCCACCCGGCGACCCAGTGCCACGTCGATGGACGGGCCCCCCGCGGTCACCGGGGCAGCGGGGCCGGGGCCCCCGTCAATGGTGTCTCCGAACATGGCGCGCCCATCGTGTCACCTTCCGGGTCGCCAGTTCCGGCCCTCTGCGGGTGTTGAGCTCGACCAGGTGGTGAACCGGTGCCCAGTAGGGTGGCTTCCCGTGCCCGGTCCCGGTCTCCCCACCCATCAGCGCAGCCATGCCGGCGCCTGAGGACGATCGGCTCAACTGGACCTGGCACGCCGGGGAGGGTGGGCAGCACCGGGGCGGCCCGGCTGTGGTCTTCGACATCGACGGGGTGCTCTCCGACGCCGCCGGGCGCCAGCACTATCTGGAGCGCGGGCAGCGGGACTGGTCGGCCTTCTTCGAGGCCTGCGGCGACGACCCGGTCATTGAGGAGATCGCCCGACTCCTCGAACTGCTCGACTCGTCCCTGGCCGTGGTGCTCCTCACCGGGAGGCCATGGCGCGTCCAGCCCCAGACAGTGGCCTGGCTGCACCGGTACGGATTGCGCTGGGATCTCCTCGTAATGCGTGAGCGCGGGGACTACGCGCAGGTGACCTCGTTCAAGCAGAAGGTGGTGGGGAACCTGCGCCGCCACGGCTTCGATCTCCGCCTGGCCTTCGAGGACGACCCGTCCAACCACGCCATGTACGTGGCAGCCGGGATTCCCTGCGTCTACATCCACTCGGGGTACTACGAGTAGACCCTGGTCCGCCTCTGCCGGGTCCAGCCGGAGATCAGGGCCAGGGAGGCGAGGACGAGGAGGGGCGGATCGCCCAGGTGGTCATAGAGCGTGAGGCCACGGCGCAAGGCAACCGTGGCCTCCAGCACCTGGCGCGGTCCGAGCAGGGAGCGCTGGAGCACCTGGCCTCTCTGGGTGACCACCGTGCTGTAGCCGGTGGGCGCGGCCTGCACCAGGTCCCGTCCGGTCTGGACCGCCTGAACCACGTCCGCCGCCAGCTCCTGGGTCGGGACCTGGGCCGCCCGGTACGACGACGTGTTGGTGGGGACCACGAGCAGCTGCGCCCCGGCGCGCACGGAGGGCCGGCTGCGGTCGGCGTAGAACACCTCAAAGGAGACGAGTGCGCCCAGTGGCCCGGCCGGCGTGCGCATGAGGCCGGTGCCGCGGCCCGGCACGGCATCGCTCGGCACCAGGGAGAGGTCGGCCACGTGCGAGAAGAAGGCCCGGAAGGGCACATACTCGCCGAAAGGGACCCGGTGCACCTTCTCGAACACCGACACGATGGAGCCGTGGGGCCCCCAGGCCACGATTTCGTTGCGGAACGAGTTGCCCGGTGCCGGCTCGGTCACCCCGGCCACCAGCGTCGTGTGCATTTTGGCGGCCAGGTGGCTCATGAGCAGAGCTTCGGGAGAGCCGGTCAGGCCGCGGTCGAGGGCGATCACGTCCTCGGGCCACAGCACGAGATCGGGAGCCCGGTGGTGCCGGGAGAACTGCTCGGTGGCGGCGACCTGGGCGTCGAACACGGTGGCCGGTGCCACCTGCTCCTTGTTCAGGCCGCGGGGTCCGCCTCCCTGGACGAGGGCGACGGTGATGGAGCGGAGCGGGGAGCCCCCGTCGGGCCCCACGGTCCCCGCCACGATCAGGATGGTCAGGCCGGCAAGGACGGCCAGCCCGGCCCACACGCCGGAACCGTCAAGGCGGCGCCCGGACTTGGCCGCGGCAACGAGCATGGCCCCGCCCACGCCGCCCGCCCAGATCCCGGCCGTGATGAGGAGCGGGCCGCCGAGCCGGGCCAGCTCCACCAGGGGGCCGTCCGCCTGGCCCAGGAAGATGCCGCCGAGGGGGAGGCCCCCGAACGGCCAGGTCATCCGGACGGCTTCGGTCAGCGTGCCGGCGGCCACCAGGGCGACAGAGCGCCCGCGCCCGGATGGCGTGAGCCCGCCGGCGGCGGCCATGAAGAGGGCCTGCAGGAGGATGAGCATCAGGGCGCCGTACCAGTTGAATGCCCTGGCCCACATGAGGCCCAGCCCGTAGCAGCCGATACCCGTGAGCCAACCGGACGACAGCCTGGTCCGCAGGGGTTGGCCGGCCAGGCGCCAGGCGAAGAGCCCGGCGCCGGCCAGGCCCAACGGCCACCATCCCCAGGGAGGCAGCGAAAGGGCGAGCAGTGCGCCGGCGGCGAGGGAGGGCAGCGCGATGTGGCCCCCGCCGTGGGGGGCTGTCACCACAGGGCGCGTGCCGCTGCCCGACCGCTGGCGATGCAGGCGGGGATGCCCACGCCCCGGTAGGCGGACCCGGCGACGGCGAGGCCGCCCAGCCGGGCCATCGCCGCCTCAATGCCCGCGGTGCGCAGAAGGTGGTGCACCCGATACTGGGGGAAGGAGCCGGGGTAGCGGACCACCAGCGACCCGGCGGGGTCGCCGGTGACACCGATGAACTTCCCCAGCTCGCGCCAGGCCCGCTCGCACACCTCGGCGTCGCTCCAGCCGGCGCACCGATCGTCATCCAGGCGGCCCAGCGAGGCGCGCAGGAGGACTTCTCCCTCCCGGGCCAGATGGGGCCACTTGCGGTCCAGATAGGTGCAGGCCGTCACGGCCCAGTCATCGCCGCGGCGTGGTCGGTGGCCGCCACGGGGCACCAGGAAGCCGGTGCCCACGAGGGGTGACGGCACGGCGGCGGCGTCGACCAGGAACGTCACCAGGACCACCGACGCGTAGTCGATGGCGCCGAGCAGGCCGGCCGCCTCGTCGTCGTGGGCCAGCATCAGGCGGCCGGCCGCCGGGGCCGGGAGGGCAAGCACCACGGCGTCGGCCTCGGTCTCCCCGCCCCCCGCCTGCACACGCCACGTCCCGCCGGTGCGTTCGAGTCGCTCGACCGGCATGGACCGCCGGACCTCCACGCCGCGCTCGCCCAGCCTCGACTCGAGCTGCGCCGGCAATGACGCCAACCCGCCATGGAGGGTCCAGAATAGGGGTGGGTCGTCGGGTGCCGGTGGCGGCACTTCGGCCCGCAGGCCCCGCATCAGGCTGCCCCTGCGCTGGGCCGCGGCCAGGAGCGGGGGGAAGGTGGCGGCGCTGGACATGTCGTCGACCGAGCCGGCGTGGATCCCCCCGATGAGGGGGTCGACCAGGGTGTCGACCACCCGCCGCCCGAGCTTGCGCGCCACCAACGGGCCGATGGAGCGGTCCCCGATCGGCCCGCGCTGGTCAGGGCGGGGCGCCAGCATGTCAAGGGCCAGCCCAAGCTGCCCGCGCAGGCCCAGGATGCCGGAACGGGCCGCCGGCCAGAAACGGGTCGGGATGCCCAGGGCCAGACCCTCGGGAAGGGTACGCAGGCGCCCGCGGGCCCACAGGCCGGCACCGCGCCGGGCGATGGGGACCAGCGCCTCGCCCAGTCCCACCTCGCGGCAGAGGTCCAGTGCCTCCGGACGACGCCCCAGGAACCCGTCGGGGCCGACGTCGACCACGCGCCCGCCGAACGCCTGGCTGCGCAACGCACCGCCGAGGCGGTCCGAGGACTCCATGATGACGATGTCCGGCGCTTGGCGCGCCGGCGCGGGCCCGCCGCTCAGCTCCCAGGCCGCGGCCATCCCGCTGATGCCGCCACCGACGACCACCACGCGCCGGAGCACCCCAGGAGCCACCGGCTCAGGCCGCCCTGGCGTCGGCCGCGGCGACGACGTCGGCCAGGGCGCCGAGGAACTGCGGGTCGTCGTTGAGCGAGGCGGTGCGGGCATAGGAAAGCCCACATGCGGCGGCCACGGCAGCCAACTCCACATCGAGGTCATAGAGCACTTCCAGGTGGTCGGCCACGAAACCGATGGGGCAGACCACCACCCCGTCGGTCCCTCCGGCGGCGGAGAGCTGGCGCACCACGTCGCGCACATCGGGTCCCAGCCAGGGCCCCGGCGAACGCCCGGCGCTCTGCCACGCCACCACCGGGCGGGGTACCCCCGCCGCCTCGGCGACCAGGCGCGCCGATTCGGCCAGCTGCTCGGGGTAGGTGTCGCCCGCCTCCCTCACCCTCTCGGGCACCGAGTGGGCGCAGAAGAGCACCGGGTAGCGGTCGAGGTCGCCGGCGCTGGCGGCGGCCAGCGTGGCCTTGACCCGTGCCGCCTGAAGTGACACGAAGACCGGGTGGGCGAACCACGGGGGCACGGCGATGAAGCGCGGCCCGTGCTCGAGCGCCGCCGCGGCGCGGGCCAGGTACTCCTCTGAGCCCATGGAGGAACCGTGCGGTGTGAGGACGAGCCCGACGACCCGGTCGACGCCGGCCCGGGCCAATGACCCGGCGGCGTACTCAATCAGCGGGTCCGTGTGCTTGGCCCCGAAGGCCACCACGTACCGCCCGGGCCGACGCGACTCAAGGGCGACGCGCACGCCGTCGACCTGGGACCTCGTCCGTTCGGCCAGCGGGGAGAGGCCACCGATGGCCGCGTAGCGGCGCTCCAGGTCCACCAACTGCTCGGGCTCAGGCGGGCGGCCCCGCCGAATGCGGGTGTAGAAGGGGGCGATCTCCGCCGGGCTTCCCGGCGTCCCGTGGGCCATGAGGAGCACGCCGGCCCGGCCCATCACGCGCCCGTGCTCTCGGCGTGCACCAAGTCCACCAGCGCGCCCAGGATCCCGATGTCGGCCTGGGGGGGCACGCCGTGCCCCAGGTTGAAGATGTGACCGGTCCCGCTGGCGTCGGCCGCGCCACTGGCCAGCACGGCCCGGGCCGCCCGCTCCACCACCGGCCACGGTGCCGCGCACAGGGCGGGATCGAGGTTGCCCTGCACGCCGAGGCCCGGTCCGATCCGGAGCCGGGCCTCTTGGAGCGGGACCCGCCAGTCGATCCCCACCACGTGGCATCCGGTCGTGCCCATGAGGCGCAGCAGCTCTCCCGTGCCGACGCCGAAGAGGATGGACGGCACCCCGAGGTCTGCGATGCCGTCGAAGACGGCCCGGGTGGCCGGCAGCACGAAGCGGGCGTACTCCTTTGGTGAGAGCGAACCGGCCCAGCTGTCGAAGAGCTGCACGGCCTGGGCGCCGGCCTGTATCTGGGCGCGCAGAGAAGCCACCGCCATGTCGGCCAGGCGGGCCATCAGCCGGCACCACAGGTCGGGATCGGCGTGCATGAGCGTCTTGACTTTGGCGAACGTGCGGGACGGCCCGCCCTCCACCAGGTAGCTGGCCACGGTGAAAGGCGCGCCGGCAAAGCCGATGAGGGCCACCCCGCTCCCGGCCAGCTCACGGGAGACCAGTCGTACCGCCTCGGCCACGTAGGGCACGTCGGTCTCGGGTTCGAGCGGCCGCAGGCGCGCCAGGTCACGGTCGGAGCGGAACGGCTCGGCCACCACCGGTCCCCGCCCCGGCTCGACGTCGACCCCGAAGCCGACGGCGTGCACGGGGACGACGATGTCGGAGAACAGGATGGCGGCGTCGACGCCGTAGCGGCGGACCGGCTGGAGTGTCAGCTCGGCGGCCAGGGCGGCGTCGCCGATGGCGGACAATATGGAGCCCTCACCCCGGGCGGATCTGTATTCGGGCAGCGACCGGCCGGCCTGCCGCATGAACCACACCGGCGTGCGCGAGACCGGCTGGCGGCGGCACGCACGCACGAGGTCCGTGTCGGCGACCGCCGGGGAGCTCACCCGAGCGGCTCTATGACGACTGCCGTGCCGTAGGCGCAGATCTCCGTCCAGTTCCCGCCCATCTCCGACGTGTCGAACCGCATGGCCAGGACGGCATTGCCACCGCGGGCTTCGGCCTCGGCCACCATGCGGCCCACGACCTCTTCCCGGCTCAGCTGGAGGTTCTTGGTCATGCCTTTGAGCTCCCCCCCGGCCAGTGCCTTGAAGGCGGCGCCGAACTGCGAGCCGATGTTGCGTGAGCGCACCGTCAAGCCGAAGACCTCGCCGAGGACCGAGGTCACCTTGTAGCCGGGCACGTCGTTCATGGTGGAGATGAGCATGGCCATCCTTTCGGTCCGGTTCATCGTAGGCGGCAGGCACCATGTGCCCCGGTCGGTGACCGTCGCCTAAGCTGAACCGTTTCCCTGGCGGGCGCGGGGAGAGAGGGGACACGTGCAGGAACATCCCGATCTGCAGGCTGAGCAGGAGTTCCTCAACCGCGCTCACGACGGCCTGGAATCGATGCGGAGCGAAGCTCGCCACATGTTGCAAGGGGTACTCGACCTCGGGAAGGGCGGCACATTCCAATCCCGAACCGAGCGGGACATCGTGGTGCGGACCAGCCTGGCCCGCCTTGAGCAGCTCGACATCGGGGACCAGGCCCTCTACTTCGGGCGGATCGACCGCTTCCCCGACGGCGATGCCGAGACCGGTTCGCTGCTCGGCGAATCGTTCCACATCGGGCGGTTGGCCGTGTCCGGGCCCGACCATGAGCCGTTGGTGGTGGATTGGCGGGCACCGGTGGCCGAGCCGTTCTACCGGGCCACCGGGTTGGATCCCCAGGGCCTGGCCCGCCGCCGTCACCTGGCCGTGCGCGGCCGTGCCGTGCTCGGGTTGGAGGACGAGTACTTCGTGGACCCGAGCCGGGCCCCCGGAGCCCCGCTGCTCCCGGTGTCCGATGCCGGCAGCGGCGCCTCCAGCGACGGGGAGCGCCTCTTGTCCGAGGGGATGGTGCTCGGCGGCCCCGGGGCCCTGCTCTCCGCCTTGAGCCAGGCCCGGACCGGACACATGGGTGACATCATCGGGACCATTCAGCGGGAGCAGGACGAGATCATCCGCTCCCCCCTTGCCGGCACCCTGGTGGTGCAGGGAGGACCGGGCACCGGCAAGACCGCGGTGGCCCTCCACCGGGCCGCCTACCTGCTCTACACCCACCGCTTCCCCCTGGAGCGTCAAGGGGTCCTGGTGGTCGGCCCCAACCCGCTCTTCCTGCGTTACATAGAGCAGGTCCTCCCCTCTCTGGGCGAGACCGGGGTGAGCCTCTCGACGGTGGCCGGTCTGGTGCCCGAGGTCCGGGTGCACGGGCTGGACGAAGCCGCCGTGGCCCGGGTCAAGGGCGACGCACGCATGGTCCAGGTCCTGGTGGGTGCCGTGCGCACCCGGCAGCGGCCCCTGCGCCGGGACGCCGAGGTGCCCTTCGGCGCCGGCGTGCTGCGCCTGCGGGCCGAGACGACCGAAGAAATTGTGGCGGCGGCCCGCCGGAGGCCGGGGACACACAATGTGCGCCGCCGCTTCGTCGAGGCCCAGGTGCTGCGCGCCCTCTCCGACGACTACCGGTCCCGGCTCATCCGGGGGCACGGTCCGCTCGACGAAGAAGGGCTCAGTGCCGAGGAGTTGCTGAACCTGGCGCAACGCCTGCGGCGCGTCCCCGAGGTGGTCGAGGCGCTCGACCGCATGTGGCCCCGGCTCTCCCCGCACGAGTTCCTGCACGACCTGCTGGGCGCCCGTCCCCTGCTGGGGGCGGCGGGCAAGGGCATCCTCGGCGGGCCGGAGATCCACCGCCTCTTCCGGCCCCGCAGCGCGTCACTCGATTCCGTGCGTTGGACCGTGGCCGACACCGCGCTCATCGACGAGGCGCGGACGCTTCTGGGTTCGCGGCGGGGCGGCGCCCGCCCCCCCGCGAACCGTCAGGGGCGCCATGAGGAAGGCAATGCACCCGAGGGTGGATTCTGGCCGCAAGGGTTGGCGGCCTCGCCCGTGCCCACCAACGGCGGCCCCAAAGGGAGCGACGACGAAGTCCGCTCGTTCGGCCACATTGTGGTGGACGAGGTCCAGGACCTCTCGCCGATGCAGCTGCGCATGCTGGCCCGGCGGTCCCTGTCGGGATCCATGACCGTGGTGGGCGACATCGCCCAGGCCACCGGCCCGTGGGCCCCGCAGAGCTGGGACGACATCACGCGCCACCTCACCGGCCCGCGGCGGCCCCGGCTGGTCGAGCTCTCCGTGAGCTACCGCACTCCTTCGGAGGTGGTGGCGTTGGCCGCCCACGTGCTGGCGGTGGCCGCGCCATCGATCGCGCCACCACGCCCCGTGCGCCAATCGGGCCACACCCCGCAGATCGTGCAGGCACCCCGCAACGGGCTGGCCCATGCCGTGGCCACGGTGGCCCGCCAGGAGGTGGCCGCCGTCGCCCCGGGAAGGGTCGCCGTCCTGGGCCCGGCCGTCCTGCTGCCCGAGCTGACCCGCGCCCTGGCCGATGCCGGCCTCGACCCCGTCGACCCCCGGGACCCCTCGGGAGACGGCCTGGCCGCCGGCCTGGTGGTCCTTCCGGCCGACGAGACCAACGGCCTGGAGTTCGACTCGGTGGTGGTGGTCGAGCCGGCCCTGCTGGCCTCCGTGGGTGAGCGGCCGGCGGGGGAGGGGCCACCGGTGGCCACCACGCGAGGACTGCGCACCCTGTATGTGGCGCTCACCAGGCCGACCCGGCGGCTGGCGGTCGTCCACGCCGAGCCCCTCCCCGTGGCCCTGGAGTGAAAGGGGCAGGGGCCCGAAGGCGGCACCCGGGCCGGAGCCGCGGCGTCGTCACCTGCTTGTTGGCGCCGCGAGGGCCCCGTCGACTAGAAATTGCCCTGTGACCCAGGCTGTTTCGGTCGAGCATCCCGCGCCACAGGGCAAGATCGTCCACGATCGACCCCCCATGCTGGCCGTGGGGGTCATGATCTGGCTGGGCTCGGAGGTCATGTTCTTCAGCGGCCTCTTTGCCGCCTTCTTCACCATCCGTGCCAATGCGCAGGGTCCCTGGCCACCGCCGGGGACGCACCTCGACACCATCCGGGGAGGCATCTTCACCCTGGTCCTGGTGTCGTCCAGTTTCTCCATGCAGTGGGCGGTCCGCCAGTGCGAGTGGCGCAACCGCAAATCCGCCCGCCGCTTCATCGTGATCACACTCATCCTGGGGGCCGCGTTCCTGGGCAACCAGGCCACCGAGTGGCTCTTCCTGACCACCCGCTGGTACACGAATGCCTACGGATCGCTCTTCTTCATCATGACCGGGCTCCACGGCCTCCACGTCTTCCTGGGCCTGGTGGCCATGGTCTTTCTCCTCGGGCGCATGAAGGGTGACATGGGCGGCGATCCCGGAGAGCTCTCGGCCATTCAGGGCGTCAGCTACTACTGGCACTTTGTCGACATCGTCTGGGTCGGGCTCTTCAGTTGCCTGTTCTTCCTCAAGTAGATGACAGGCGTGTCCTCCCACACCCGACGCCACGGTGGCCTCCGTTTCGTGCTCCCCGGCAGCCTGCTGGCGGCCGCCGCACTGGGCACGCTGACGCTGTTCTTCCCGGGTGCTGGTGCCGACGGGCAGACGGTGTCGGCCCGGGTGTCGCACACATCGGTTCCGCCCAAGGCGTGCGGCACGGTGAACCTCAAGGGTGTCAGTGCCACCCCCGACTCGGGCAACCCGTTCACGTCGAAGAACCTGACGTGCCGCGACGGCCAGATCGTGAGCTACGGCGACAGCGCCATCACCTACACCAACCCGCCCTCCGCCTACGTGGCCGCGGGCCGGCAACTGTTCGCCCAGACCTGCTCGAGTTGCCACGGCAACGAGGCCAACGGCGTGGCCCCCGACGGCCGGGCCTCCATCGGGCCCAACATGCAGGGCGTCGGCGCGGCCACCGTCTTCTTCTGGGTCAGCACGGGCCGGATGCCGGCCGCCGACATCAAGGCCGTGGAGGCGGAGCGCCGGCCGACCCGGCTGACCACCAAGGATGCGCTGGAGCTGGCCGCCTACGTGAACTCCCTCGACCCGGCGGTGCCCGCCGTACCAACGCCGAACCTGTCTGGCGCCGACCTCTCGGTCGGATCCGACCTCTTCTCGCTCGACTGCGCGGCCTGTCACACCATCACCGGTGCCGGTGATGCCCTGGCCTTCAACACCAATGCCCCGTCCATTCAGAACCGGACGGTCACCGCTCAGCAGGTGGCCGCGGCCATGCGCATCGGCCCGGCCAACATGCCCCGGTTCTCCGGGAACCTCTCAGACGCCCAGGTGCGCGACGTGGTGGCGTACGTGACCGAGCAGATTCAACATCCCGCCAACCCCGGTGGTGCCGGGCTCGGAGGTGTCGGCCCCGTTGCCGAAGGCTTCGTCGCCCTCCTCATCGGGGTCGGCGGCCTGGCCCTCATCTGCTTCTGGATCGGAGAGCGGTCGTGAGCGACTCCGACCACCAGGCCTCGCGCACCAGGGTGCCGATGCCCATCGCCACGCTGAACGACCCGCACATGGGCGACGCTGCCAAGAACCCGGGCCGGATTGAGGTCCTGGTGGCGCTCATCTTCGTGGTGGCCATCATCGCGCTGGCCGGCTTCGGGGCCGCCTACTGGCAGAACTGGAGCCCGTGGATCATCGGCGGCACCATGGGCGCCGGACTTTTCCTCCTCGGCTTCGGGCTGACCGCCTGGGGCAAGTACCTGATGCCGCAGGGCCCCTTCGTCGAGGAGCGCCACGTCCTGGCGTCGTCGGCTGACGAACGCGACTCCCTGGCGGCCGCCCTGGTCGAGCGCTCAGCCGTCGTGGTCAAGCGGCGCCGGGTGCTGGGCGGGCTTTTCGCACTCGGATCGGGCATCTTCGGGATAGTGGCCCTCTTCCCCCTCCTGCGCTCGCTGGGCCCCGTGCCCGGCAACTCCTTTGAGGTGACCGATTGGCGCAAGGGGTCGCTCCTGGTCGACTCCAACGGGCGGCCGGTGCACAAGGACACCATGGTGCCGGGCGGGATCCTGACGGTCTACCCCAAGGGTCAGGAGGCCAACCCCAGCGGTCAAGCCACCGACCAGACCGTGCTCATCCGGGTGCAGCGCACCGACTTCACGACCCGGCCGGGACGCGAGTCCTGGGCGCCCGAGGGCTACGTCGCCTATTCCAAGGTGTGCACCCACCTGGGCTGCCCGGTCGGACTCTACGAGCAGCAGCTGGAGCTGCTCGTGTGCCCGTGCCACCAGTCCATGTTCAACGTGCGCAACGGCGCCCAACCCCAGTTCGGACCGGCGCCCCGGCCCCTGCCGCAACTGCCCCTGGCCATCAACTCCGGCGGATACCTGGTGGCGCAGGGCGGCTACGACCAGGCCGTCGGCCCCGGCTTCTGGGAGAGGACCACCCGATGAGCGCCGCTCCCGCCAGGACCAAGCGCAACGCCAAGGCAGCCCAGGGCCCCTTCGGGCGGGTGGGCAATGTCGTCAACGAGCTCGATGACCGCCTCGGCGTCGCCAAGGGCGGCCGGGTCTTCCTGGACAAGATCTTCCCGGACCACTGGTCCTTCATGTTGGGCGAGATCTCGCTGTACTCGTTCGTCGTCATCATGGTCACCGGCGTCTTCCTGTCCCTCTACTTCGTACCGTCGACGAACGCGGTCATCTACCACGGCTCCTACGCTCCGCTGCGGGGGCAGACGATGTCCGAGGCCTACGAATCGACGGTGCGCATCTCCCTCAACGTCCGCGGTGGCCTCCTCGTCCGCCAAATGCACCACTGGGCGGCCGACATCTTCACCGGATCGATTGTGGTGCACATGGCCCGGATCTTCTTCACCGGTGCGTTCCGCAAGCCTCGCGAGCTCAACTGGACCATCGGCATCATCATGCTGATCCTGGCCATCTTCGAGGGCTTCATCGGCTACTCACTGCCCGACGACCTGATCTCGGGCACCGGCCTGCGTATCGGCTACTCCATCGCCGAGTCGATCCCCGTGGTCGGGAGCTACCTGACCACATTCCTGTGGGGTGGGACCTTCCCCGGCGACATCATCATCCCCCGCTTCTACATCATCCACGTCCTGATCATCCCGCTCATCCTGGCCGGTCTCATCGCCACCCACCTCGGCCTCCTGGTGCGCCAGAAGCACACCCAATTCAAGGGCGAGGGCCGCACCGAGAACAACGTGGTCGGCTCGCCGATGTTCCCGACCTTCATGGCCAAGACCACCGGCTTCCTCTTCATGGTGGCCGCCGCCTCGGCACTCCTGGGAGCATTCGCCCAGATAAACCCCATCTGGCAGTTCGGCTCCTACGACCCTTCCAAGATCTCCTACGCCGTCCAACCGGACTGGTACATGGGATGGCTCGACGGCGCGCTCCGCATCATGCCGTCATGGGAGTTCGCCGGGTTCGGGCACACCATCCCGCTGGAGGTCTTCCTCCCCGCCGTGGTCTTCCCCGGCCTCATCTTCAACATTTGCTTCCTGTGGCCGGCCCTGGAACGGCGGATGACCGGTGACGTGGCCCTGCACAACCTGCTGGACCGCCCGCGGGACCGCCCCAAGCGCACCGCCGCCGGTGCCTCGCTGTTCGCACTCCTCTTCACCCTGTTCGCCGCCAGTTCGACCGACGTGCTGGCCAACTACTTCCACGTGTCGCTCAACGTCGTGCTGTGGTTCTTCCGCTTCGCCACCGTCATCGTCCCCATCATTGTGGCCTTCGTCACCTACCAGCTCTGCGTGGAGATGCAGGGGGTCCACGGCATCGGGAAGCGCAAGCGCGCCCTCATTGTGCACCGCTCGTCCGCCGGCGAGTACTCCACGGTCACCTCCGACCTGCGACCCGACGACGAGCGCACCGAACTGCACCCCGAGCCGGTCCCGGTCCGCATCGACATCGAGCCACTGAGGGCGGGGTCGTCGGCCGCATCCGAGAGTTCGCCCACCGGCGTGCGGCAGGTCAACCGCTGACCCAACCGGTGGACCGGGTCGGCCACGCACTGACTGCGGCGCCCCCATTCACAGGCTCCGGATTCAGCCAGCACCCGTCTGCAGCGCAAGGGCCGGGTCCCCGGTCGGGGTGAGCGCCGCCTGCAGTTGCGAGGCGGTGGTCCCCGGGGAAGAGAACACCGCGTCCAGAAAGCGGACGGTGTCATCCCGCATGGTGACCTCGGCCGCACCGGGCCCGATGAAGGTGGTCAGGTGGTCGCCCCCGGCCAGGGTCAGCAGGGCCTTCGGCATCTCCGCCGCCTGGAACACCGCCAGCGAGCGGCTCAGCAGCCCGTACTCGTCCGCCGTGCCCACGGCCACCAGCAGGGCACCCTGGAAGGGAGCGCCCCAAGGCCCCTCGAGGCCCGCCGGGATCTCGCCGGACAGGGAAACGTAGGCCCGCACGCGGGGGTCGTGGTACTGGGGATTGAGCGCCATGAGCGCGACGTCCGTGCCGCCGTCACTGTGCCCGGCCACGGCGATCCGGGCGGTGTCGACGGGCCCGGCCACCCCGCCCAGTAGCGAGGTGATGACGAAGGACATGTCCCCCGCCTGTTGCGGGTAGTCGCTGATCGGCGCGCCGGGCAGCGTGCTGGCCGAGTCCGGAAAGGTTGGTGCAGCCACGAGGAATCCCGCCGCGGCCCACGTATCAAGCAGGGACTCGTACACCTCAGGGTTGCTGTTCCACCCATGGGCGAACACGACGAGCGGGAGCGGGCCCCCCAGGCCGAGGGGGCGACGGATGACCGTGACCAGCGTGCGCCCGGAGTGCCCCGGGACGTTGCCCCGCGCCGGGGTGTCGCGACTCGGATCGGACAGGGTGATGCTCTCGCCCACAATCCGGAAGGGCGGTCGCGGGGCGCTTGTCGTGGTGGTGTTGGTCGCCGCGCCACCCTGCCGGGGGGAAGACCGCCCTGGGGTCGCCGGCGCGGGTCGCGAGTGGACGGGGAGGGCGAGGGCGTACAGGACAAGGCCCAAGATACCCAGCGCCCCGATGCCGATCCAGACCTTCCTCCGGAGGGAAACGGGCGCTGAAGCGATTGTCCAGTTCAATGGGGACCCGACTCTCCGGTGGCTGGGGAAAAGTCTACTGTGGGCCGTACTCGCTGTACCCGTGGCGTATGACGCCGATCTCCCCTCCATGCCACGAAGACCGATGAACCGATCCCCTCGCAAAGCGTTCCTGTGGTCGGTCCTCGGCCCGTTGGCGCTCACCGCTTCTGCATGTGCCGGGCCGTTCCGGGGAGCCGCGCCCATCACGACCACGGTGCCCCCGACGACCACCACGACGGAGGCGCCGACCACGACGGTTCCGGTGCAACCGGGTTGGACACCGATCGCCACCGGCCCCAACGGCGTCATCACCGACCAGCGGAACGTCACGGTGCCGACCGGCCGGGTCATGACGGTGGTCCGCTTCCGGGCCGGGCAGATCCTGTTCAATCTGCACATCGGCAGCCAGGACCCGCCTGTGGGGAAAGTGATCCTCGGCCCCGAGTCCCTCTCCTACGTGAGCATGCCCGAGGTGTCGAACCTCCTGGCTGCGTTCAACGGGGGCTTCAAGGTCAATGCCGCCGCAGGAGGGGTGCAAGTCGACGGGCAGGTGCTTGCCCCGCTGACGACAGGCTTCGCCAGCTTCGTAATCGACGCCAACGGCTCGGGTCGCCTCGGCGTGTGGGGGTCCACTGTGCCGGTGCCCGGGGAACAGGTTTCCAGCGTCCGCCAGAACCTCATTCCCCTGATTGTGGGGGGGCAGATCAGCTCCCAGATCGGCAATCTCTCGCAGTGGGGATCGACCCTGCACGGGGTTGCCGCCCCGGCGCGCAGCGCCCTCGGCGAAGATGCGGCAGGCAACATCCTTTATGCCGGCAGCGCATCCGCCCTCCCGATCGACCTCGCCACCGCGCTGTCGGACGACGGAGCCACCGTGGCCATGCAGCTCGACATCAACCCGGAGTGGGTGCAGTGCGACGTGGCCACCACGCCGGGAGGCGCCCTGGCGGCCGCCGTGCCGGGCCAGAACCGCGGGCCCAATCAGTACCTGGTGGGCTGGACCCGTGATTTCGTCACAGTGCTCAACGCTGCTGTGGCCCCGAGCACGGCTCCGGGGTGACTCCCGCACCCGCCCTTGGCCGTGCGGACAGAATGGTGCGGTGACTGCCTGGGACTGCCCGAAGTGCGGACGCCGATTCAGCCGGGTCGGGCAGTCGCACGAGTGTGCGCCGGCCATGTCACTGGAGGAGTACTTCTCGACCGGCCCCGAGCGCGAACGTCCCATCTTCAAGGAGGTGATGCGGCATCTCGACACTGTCGGGCCGGTCCATGTGGAGCCCGTCTCGGTCGGCATCTTCCTCAAACGCGCCCGGTCGTTCGCGCAGCTGAGGCCGATGCTGCGTTGGGTGGCGCTCTCGTTCTCGCTCTCACATCCGGTGCAGCATCCGAGGATCACCAAGAAGGTGCAGACCTACGGGGGCCGTTACTTCCACGTGGCCAACCTGCGGGGTCCCGAAGACCTCGATGACCGGCTCCGCGGGTGGCTCACCGAGGCATATCTGCAAGCACCGGATTGATGGCGATTGAGAAGAGAAGGTGGCTGGCATGACTGACGAAGTTGAAGCGGGAACCACCACCGAGTTGGCGCCGGGAGTGGTACGCGGGGTGGGGCGCTATGCCATGGGGAACGCCGGGGACGAGCTCTTTGGCGTGACCCGCCGCTGCCGTCATCTGCGCGCCGACTTCGCCGATGGCTCCATTGACGAGAAGGCTCCTCGGTATCCCCTGGCACGGGGCGAAGTACGGCGTCACGTCGGGCCGAATGACCCCCGGGCCCCAGGGTGTCTTCGCCAAGATCCCTGGATTCAGTGCCGGCTTCCGATTGTTGACCGGGGTCTCTCCCCCTGGCCGGACCGAGGTGACCGGGCGGGACGGACGGGTCCTCGTGCGCGAGCAGCGGGACCGATCCGAGCCCTGGCCTGCGCCCTGGCGCAAGGCCGACGGTCACGGGCCGCGCCTACCATCGGTTGCGTGCAGATCCTGTGCGCCGGGTGCGGCTGTCTTGTCGATGCGGGAGTCCGGATAGCCGCCTGTGGGGACCCGGAATGCTGCTGTCGGGGGCTGCCGCAGCGTGCAGGCGATCCTGAATCCAAAGAGCCCGGCGCCGGGCCTACCTCCTGAGGACGTCGCTCGGAGGCAGAAAGCTCAGGGTTACGGCATGGCCGGCGACCGCCAGCGACATCGGCGTGCCGACCGGGATGGCCCGGGCAGGCCCCGAGAGGAGTTGCGCCGCCCAGGCCGGGTCAGATTCTGCGGTGATACGTCCACTGGCGGCGTAGGCCCCGGCTGCGGTGGCACGGAGCATGGTGACGCTGAAGTCGACCGTGCCGATCGGTGCGTTCGCCGTCGAGCAGGTGGGGCAGGCCACCAGGTCCGGACCACTGAAGCGCGATTTCCCGTCGGCCCGGATGTAAAGGGCACCACCGTCGGCGGTCCCGGCCACGTAGGAGCCGGCCACGGTTGAGAAGCTGGGCGGCATCGTCGAGGTCGAGATCGCCGTCCGGCTCGGTGTGGCGTCCCCGTGCGGTGTTCCCGGCGCCGCACAGGCGGCGGTCGCCGTCATGAGCAGGGAGAGCAGGCTGAGCGGGACGAACGAGCGGGGCCGGGCAGCGGTCACGGATCGATCCTACGGGTGGGATCCCGGCGGGGCGGGGCTTGACATGTGACTGAATGGTCACCTATATTGACGGGGTGGACGCGGTGTTCAAGGCGCTGGCCGATCCGACCCGGCGGAGCTTGCTGGACGAGCTCTTCCGACAGGACGGCCAGACGTTGAGCATGCTGGAGGAGCGCTTCTCCATGACCCGCTTCGGTGTCATGAAGCACCTCCGGCAACTGGAGGACGCCGGTTTGGTGGTGACGAGGCGGCGCGGTCGCCAGAAACTCCACTTCCTCAACCCGGTACCGGTCCGACTGGTCCACGACCGGTGGGTGAGCAAGTACGCGGAGCCCTGGGTGGCAGGTCTGAGCGAAATCAAACAACGATTGGAGAGACCGATGGAGAAGGTATACGAGATCTACATCCACACCACGCCCGAGCGCCTGTGGGAGGCCATCACCGACCCCGAGATCAGACGGAGGTACAACTTCGGTGCCGCCGTAACCTCCGACTGGAAGATCGGATCCCGACTTGAGCTAAGTGTGGCGGAGGCGGGCATGCTCCTCGGGGAGGGTGAGGTTCTCGCAATCGATCCCCCCCGCCGCCTGGTGCACACCATGGTGGCGCTGTGGAGTGATGAGGTGAAGAGCGAAGGTACCTCCCGGGTGACCTGGGAGATCGTCCAGATTGAGGATTCGTGCCAGTTGACCGTGACCCATGATCAGTTGCGTGACGGGGCCAACGATCAGCTCTTCGGGGGCTGGCCCATGATCCTCTCGGGCCTCAAGACGTGGTTGGAGACCGGTGAACTGCTCACGACCCCGGGATCCCTGATGTACCGCTGAGCACGCCGGCTTCCCGCCGCCGGTGGTTCACGGTTCCCACTGCGCCCGCAGGTCTTGCAGCCAATCGGGGAACTCCAGCGGCGGATCGGGCAGCGCCGTGGCGCCCTGCCGGGGTGGATCAGACGTGGCCGCCGCGCCGGCTCTCGACGGTGACGCCGGTCAGCGCGGTGAGGATCAGCGGCACGCCCAGGAAGATCAGCCACATGCCGAAGACCAGGGCCAGCACGGTGAGGAAGGCGCCCATGCCGAGAACGAACGGCCAGATGGAGGAGCCAGGGAAGGAGTTGATAACGCCGGCGCCCTCGGCGATGGAGGCGTCGTCCCGATCTTCCAACCGGTGGCCCATCCGCCGGTGCCAGAACCAGTAGTAGCTCCCGGGGAGGAACCCGAGCAGCGAGGTCCCGAGCAGCATCATGCCCCCGCCGTCCTCGTAGCTCCAGAACCAGTAGACGATACCGACGACGCCGAAGAAGACGCCCAGGAACAGGAGGAACAGCGCTTCGATCTTCATGCGACGGGCACGCGCTCCTTCTTGGGGTGGGCAGCCTTGCCGTGCGGGACCGTCAGGGCGTCCGGGTGGTTGTAGTCCCAGGTGGGGCGCTCCGAACGGATCGGTGGCAGGTGGGTGTAGTTGTGGTGCGGAGGTGGGGAGGTGGTGAACCACTCCAGCGTGTGGGCGTCCCAGGGGTTGTCCCCGGCCGGGATCGGGTTGCGCCACGAGACGACGAAGTTGACCAGGAGGAGGAGGAAGGAGAGGGCGATGAGGAACGACCCGACGGTCGACACCACGTTGTAGCTCTGCCAACCGAGATTCGAAGGGTAGCTGGCCACGCGCCGCGGCATGCCGAGCAATCCCACCACGTACTGAGGCATGAAGGTGACCCAGAAGCCGACGAACATCAGCCAGAAGTGCCACTTGCCGAGACTCTCGCGCAGCATGCGGCCGAACATCTTGGGGTACCAGTAGTAGACCCCGGCGAACCCGGCGAACACGGCCGTCCCGAAGAGCACCTGGTGGAAATGTGCGACCACGAAATAGGTGTCGTGCACGGCGAAGTCGATGGGCGGCGAGGCCAACATGATCCCGGTGACCCCTCCCATGAGGAAGGCGAAAAGAAACCCTATGGAGAAGAGCATGGCCGCGGTGAATTGCAGCTGCCCGTGCCAGAGGGTCCCGATCCAATTGAAGAACTTGATCCCGGTCGGGACGGCGATGAGCAGGCTCAAGAAGCTGAAGAACGGCAGGAGCACGGCACCGGTGGTGAACATGTGGTGCGCCCACACACCCGTGGAGAGTGCGGCGATCGCCATGGTGGCGAAGACCATCCCCTTGTAGCCGAACACCGGCTTGCGCGAGAACACCGGAAACACTTCGGTCACGATGCCGAAGAACGGCAGGGCGAGGATGTAGACCTCCGGATGGCCGAAGAACCAGAACAGGTTCTGCCACAACAGGGGAGAACCACACGAAGCGGTGGCGGCGCCGTTGACCAAATGGCACCCGACCGCCGTGAAGATGTGCGTGCCGAAGTGGCGGTCGCAGAACAGCATGACCATGGCGCTGGTGAGGACGGGAAAGGCGATCAGGATCAGGATGGCCGTGACCAGCATGTTCCAGGTGAAGATGGGCATCCGGAACATGGTCATGCCCGGTGCCCTCAGGTAGAAGATGGTGCCCACCAGATTGACCCCGGTGAAGATGGCAGAGAATCCGGTGAGGGCGATCGCCATGATCCAGAGGTCCCCCCCCGCCCCGGGCGAGCTGGTGGCACTGGAGAGCGGCGCGTAGGCCACCCAGCCGAAGCTGGCCGCTCCACCGGCCACGAAGAACCCGATCAGCATGGTGATGGAGCCCGTGAGGTAGAGCCAGTAGCTCAGGGCATTGAGTCGGGGGAACGCCATGTCGGGCGCCCCGATCTGCAGCGGCACGATGAAGTTGGCCAGTCCGCCGAACGCGAACGGTCCGGCGAACAGGTACAGCATGAGGCTGCCGTGCATGGTGAAGAGCTGGTTGTACTGGCCGAACGTGAGCAGCGACGAGTGCGGGGACGAAAGCTGCAGGCGGATCAGCAGCGCCATGATCCCGGCCAGGTAGAACATCACCAGCGACGTGATCATGTAGCTGAGGCCGATCACCTTGTGGTCGGTGGAGGTCAGCCACTTGAGGATGCCCGTGGGCCCGTGGCGCTCGTGCCCGCCGGCATGCCCTTCGCCCGACCCGTGCCCGGGGATCTGGGGCGGGAGCTCAAGCTGGGGTCGCTCCTCCTCCGTCTCAATTCTCGCCGGAGCGATGACGTCAGTCACCGTAAAGGCCACCTCCTGCCGTCGCACTGCCGCTTGAGCTGGTTCGGGGGTTCAGGTCGCTGGGGAGTCGCGTCACTGAAGACGGGTGGGCCCTCTGCTGCGCCAGCTCGGTGCGCAACCAATTCGAGTAGTCGCCCGGGGACACCGACTTCACGTCGAAGAACATGAGGGAGTGGTACAGCCCGCAGAGCTGGGTGCATTGGCCGCGGTAGT
>Ga0307373_10000754_pt1 | contig 62076 bp, 55 predicted proteins | sample OX2MG_FD_202534 | JGI IMG/M metagenome (GOLD analysis project Ga0307373, IMG submission 202534) | Soil microbial communities from Risofladan, Vaasa, Finland - OX-2 | ecosystem: Environmental > Terrestrial > Soil > Coastal area > Acid sulfate soil | place: Finland: Risofladan, Vaasa | collected... | reverse complement strand
AGAGATCTGCGGCCCTCGTCCCTCCAGCCAGTCGTGTTCCGACGAGTCCCACTGCACCATCTCGCCGTCACAGGGCCGGCGCGCCCGCCACACGTGCACCTCTTCCACCCGCCGCCGCTTCCGCTTCCACACTCCCGCCTCCATCAGGATTTGCCGCACGCTCTCTTTGCTCACCACCCCCCCGTGCTTCTCCCCCAGATGCTCGGCCGCCAGCGCCGGCCCAAAGTCGACGTACTCCCGCTTCACCACCCGCACCACTTTCGCCCGCACCCCCGCCCCCAGCTTCCGCTTCGACGCCCGCCCGCGCAGCCGGTGCAGAATCCCGCCATCCCCCTCCTTCCTCAGCCGCGCCACCATCTCCCGCACCCAGCGCTCGCTCACCTTTAACTGCGCCCCAGCCTGCTTCTGCGTCAGGTGTCCCTTTTCTGCTTCGTGCAACACCTTCAACCGATCCCGCTCTCTTGCACTCATCCACAGCTCCTGTTGTCTTTTCATCCCGACAGTTTGCCGGTTTCTAACAGGAACTTCTTACTTTGCTGCAATAGGATCTTTTCACTTTGCTGCGACACAACACTCTCCGCACCTTGACGCTCCCGGTGATGCGAACTAGAATGGACGTTTATACTTTCCACGCGAACTCAAACAAGAGGGGCTATGCTTGACGGTCCGATTCCCGAGGGGCTGACGTTCGACGACGTTCTTCTGCTGCCCGCCCGGTCGGCGGTGCTGCCCGCTCAGGCCGACACGCGCACGCAACTGACCCGCCGGATTTCACTCAACATTCCCATCGTCAGTTCCGCCATGGACACGGTCACGGAGTCGCGCCTCGCGATTGCGCTGGCGCAGCACGGCGGGTTGGGGGTGATCCATCGCACCATGCCCATCGACCGGCAAGCGCTGGAAGTGGACAAGGTGAAGCGCTCGGAGAGCGGCATGATCGTTGATCCGGTCACCATCGGCCCCAAGCGCAAGATCTCGGAAGCGCTCGAGATCATGGCCAAGTACAAAATCTCCGGCGTGCCCGTCGCTGAAAACGGCAAGCTGGTGGGGATTCTGACCAACCGGGATCTGCGTTTTGAAACCCGCACGGACCTGACCGTGGAAGAGCTGATGACCAAAGAGAACCTGGTGACGGTTCCCATGGGCACCACGCTTGAGGAAGCGGAGAAGATCCTGCACCGGCACCGCATTGAAAAGCTTCCGGTGGTGGACAAAGACTTCACGCTCAAAGGGCTGATCACCGTCAAAGACATTCAGAAGCGGATTAAGTATCCGAGCGCCGCCAAAGATTCCCACGGCCGTCTGCGGGTGGGAGCCGCCGTGGGCGTCACGGGAGATTATCTCGAGCGCGCGCAGGAACTGGCCCGGGCCAAAGTGGATGTCATTGTGGTGGACACCGCCCACGGCCATTCCGAGCGGGTGCTGGAAGCCGTCGCGCAAATCAAGAAGCTAATCCCGGGTACCGACCTGATGGCCGGGAACGTCGCCACCTTTGCCGGCGCCTCCGACCTCATCGAGCGCGGCGTGGACGGCGTGAAGGTGGGGATCGGGCCCGGATCGATCTGCACTACGCGCGTGGTGAGCGGGGCGGGCGTGCCCCAGATCACGGCGATTGCGGAGTGCGCGCGCGCAGCGCATAAGGCCGGCGTCCCATTGATTGCCGACGGCGGAGTCAAATTTTCCGGTGACATCGCCAAGGCCATCGCGGCGGGCGCGAACGTGGTGATGATCGGCAGCCTGTTTGCCGGCACCGAAGAGAGCCCGGGCGAGACCATCCTTTACCAGGGCAGAACCTTCAAGTCCTATCGCGGCATGGGATCGCTGGGCGCCATGACGGCGGGCTCCAGGGACCGCTACGGCCAGGAAGATGAAACCTCCAAGCTGGTCCCCGAGGGCATCGAGGGCCGCGTGCCTTATAAGGGCCTGCTGGCCGATATGATCGCTCAGCTTACCGGCGGGCTCCGCGCGGGCATGGGCTACTGCGGGTGCGCCACAATTCCTGAACTCCAACAGAGGGCGCGATTCATGCGGATTTCCGCCGCCGGCCTGCGCGAAGGCCACGTCCACGACGTCATCATCACCAAGGAGGCGCCCAACTATCGCCTCGAATAGTCCTCCCTCCAACAAAGCGCGCGAAGAGAATTCACAAGCATGGCTTTGGTGGGCGCCCGCCTTGGTCTGGGCGGGCGTCATCTTCTTCATGTCCACAAAGACTTTCGGCGGTTCTTTTTCCGCCCGGCTGCTCGCCTACATTCTTGCCTTGTTACATGTCCAAGTCTCACCGCACGCTTTTGTTCTCCTGGAGCACCTCATGCGGAAACTTGGCCACCTCACGGAATACTCGATTTTCGCCATCTTCCTCTATCATGCCTTGGGCGACGGCGACGGGTCGGCATGGCATCCCAGAAGAGCTCTCACCTGCATCGTTCTGGCGGGATTGTACTCGCTGACCGACGAGTTTCATCAGAGGTTCGTTCCGGGCCGCGGGCCGTCCATCGTCGATTGCGGTATCGACACCATCGGAGCAACGATTGGCATGGCGATCGTCTATTTCTGGGGCGGGCGATCGTCCGAGCGCGAAGAAGCGCAACCTGCCGTGCGGGACCGGCAGGCTTAAACAAACCCTCATGGATGTTCGGGCGGCAGCGAGGAACAATTTGAGCAGCGCGAGCCAGTGATCTGGTGGAAGTTGCTTCGCCGCGTGCCGAATGATTTTGCTAGAAACGCTGGCGGGCTAGCGGTGCGGTTTGGCAAGCGCGGAGCAAGCTTTTCTCGCGGCGAGTTTGGCAAGGTCGAACACCATAGCCTTTTCGTCGCAGCGATAATATTTTTCGCACTGAAGGCAGTCGCGCCAGACCTTCAGCGGCAGATCACTCCTTTCCACCCGATAGAAACCCATCTTCGTGAAGAAGCCCGGAACAACCGTGAGCGCGAAGGCGGTTTTCGCGCCGTAACTTTTGGCCTCCCGCAAAAGCTGCTGCGTGATCGCCCGGCCCAGTCCGGCGCTCTTCCGGGCCGGGTCCACGCAAAGCGAGCGAATCTCCGCCAGATCCTCGCTATAGAAGCGCAGCGCGCCGCAGCCAACGATTTGCCCGCCCTGCTCGGCCACGGTAAATTCCCAGATGTTCTCATAAAGCTCCGGCAAGGGACGGGGCAGCATCACCTCTTCAAGGGCATACGAGTGGATTAGCTTGAACAGCGAGGGAACATCGCTCAAACGGGCTTTGCGGAGGATGGGCAATTTATCCTCCCATGGAGAATAGAAATATCCTGCAGCGAGTCTCGATGGCTCCTGAGCGCCGGCCGCGGCTTCTACACCCTGCGGGGTTGCAGGAGGAGCAGGAGAAGCGCTTTTTGCACATGCAAGCGGTTTTCAGCCTGATCGTAGACCAAGGACTTGGGAGAGTCGATCACCGCGTCCGTCACTTCGTGTCCCCGGTGTGCGGGAAGGCAATGGAGAAACAGAGTGTCGGGACCGGCGGCGCTCATGAGGTTTTCGTTCACCTGATAGGGAGCAAAGACCTGAGTCCGCAAGTGCGCGGCAAATTCCTGCCCCATGCTGGCCCAAACATCCGTGTAGACGGCCTGGGCGCCCGCGACCGCCTCGAGTGGGTCGTGGGACAACAGGATTTTGGCTCCCGTATCCCGGCCCAAAGCCTTGGCTTCCGCGACGATTTCGGCCTTGGGCTCGAAGCCGGAAGGCGTCGCCACGCGAAGCGTCACGCCGAGCTTCGCCCCGGTCAGCATCAGCGAATGGCAGACGTTGTTGCCGTCGCCGACGAAAGCCAGCTTCATGCCTTTCAGGCGGCCGAACTTCTCGTGGAGCGTAAAGTAGTCGCCGAGCGCCTGGCAGGGATGGAGGAGGTCGGTGAGGGCGTTGATCACCGGAACGGAAGCGTTCTCGGCCAGCTCCACCACGGCCTGGTGGGAAAAGGTGCGCGCCACGATGCCGTCCACCCAGCGCGAGAGATTCCGGGCGACGTCTTTGATCGATTCGCGCTCTCCCAGGCGAGGCTTCGCGTGCTCAAGGTAGACGGCGAAGCCGCCCATGCTCGTCATGCCCACTTCGAAGGTTACCCGCGTGCGCAGTGAAGGCTTCTCAAAGATCATCGCCAGTTGCTTGCCGGCAAGAGCCTGGGAGAACGAGCCGGGCGAAGCCTTGACGCGTGCCGCCAGCTCGAAAATCATCTTCAGATCGCCGGTGGTAAGGTCTTGGTCAGCTACCAAATCCCGGACAGTGAGTTGTTCCTGTTTTTCCATAGTTATAACCGGTGTCATGCGTGCACCCCCTTGTTTTGCATGTTCGAGACAGAAGCCAGAATAGGCCGAAGTGCCGCGATAAGTTGATCGACATGCTGCCTTTCGATAATGAGCGGCGGCAGGAATCTCAGCACCCGCTCCTGCGTGCAATTAAACAGAAATCCAGCTTCCCGGCCCTGCCGGACGGCCTCCTTGCCCGGCACGGCCAGCTCCGCGGCAAGCATCAACCCCTGGCCGCGGACATCGCAAATCACCGGGAACTCCTTCTGCAGTTTCAGAAGTTGATTTCGGAAATGCGAGCCAACCTCACGGACGTGCTTCAAAAATTCCGACCGCTCGAGAATTTCGAGAAATTTGAGCGCCAACCGGCACTGAAGCGGACCGCCTCCGAACGTCGTCCCGTGCATGCCCGGATGGAACGCCTGGGCGACTTGCTCGCGAGCCAGAATGGCGGCGAGCGGCAGCCCGCCCGCCAGGGCCTTGGCCACCAAGACTATGTCCGGCTCCAGGCCGAAGCGTTCGTAGGCAAAATAGTTTCCCGTGCGTCCCAGTCCGCTCTGGATCTCGTCGCAGATCAGCAACGCGCCGTGGGTCCGGCACAGCTCCTGCCCTGCCTTCAGAAACTTCTCGTCCAGCTCGACCACGCCGCCCTCGCCTTGAATCACTTCCACCAGCAGCGCGGCGACGCGCGGGGAAAAGTTGCCGTCCAGATGCGTGATGTCGTTCTGGCGGATGAATTTCACGCCCGGCGGCAACGGCTCAAAGGGCTTGCGATATTTCTCCGGCCAAGTGGCGGAAAGAGCGCCCAAAGTACGTCCGTGGAAGGAATTCTCAATGGCCAGAATCTCGACGTGCTCAGAAGAATCGCGGCGGCCGTAGGCGCGGGCCAGCTTCATGGCGCCTTCGACAGCCTCGGTGCCAGTGTTGGCAAAGAAGGCGCGGTCAAGCCTGGTAAGCTTGGTCAGCTTGTCGGCCAGCGGAGCCTGAAAACGATGGTAGATGAGGTTCGAAACATGCAGAAGGCCTTCCGACGGGTCGCGCAGCACCGCCAGGATTTCCGGGTGCTCGTAGCCGAGGGCATTCACCCCCAACCCAGCAAGGAAATCCAGGTACTTGTTGCCCTGGTCGTCGTAAAGGTAACAGCCCTCGCCCCGGACTGCCAGAAAGGGCATGCGCTCGTAAGTCGGAACCAGCTTCCTTTTTTCGAGTTCGGCTATCTGTTCGTAGTTCATGCCGTCTTCACAATCCTTGTTCCCACGCTTTCACGTTTGATAACAGTTCGCAGCAAAGAGTTTGGTGTGTCCGGAGAAATGATGTCGATTTCCTTTACGCCGTGCTGAAGCGTGCGCGCGCAAGAGCGCAGTTTGGGAATCATCCCGTCGCGAACCGTTCCTTTCTGGATAAGGCTTCGAATTTCCTTCAACCGCACCAGCGGCAGCAGCTTCCGGTCGGCGTCCCACACCCCGCCCGACTCCGTGAGATAGAGCAGGCGGTCCGCTTTGAGCGCCGAGGCCAGTGACGCTGCCAGGTCGTCCGCATTGATGTTTAAGTATTCTCCCTGAGTACTGAGGCCCAGACTCGCCACCACCGGCACAAAGCCTTTTTCGAAAGCGAAGTCGAGAATGGCGGTATTGATCCGGGTCGGCCGGCCCACAAACCCCAGATCCTTCTTCGATCCGTTCAAAGTGCTGATGAGCTTGCGCGCCACCACCAGCTTGCCATCCCCGCCGCAAATTCCCAGAGCCGCCTGGCCCTGCGTTTCAAGTTCGGCGACCCATTGCTTATTGATGCCGCCTGCCAGCACCATCAGGGCCACGTCGCGCGTTTGAGCGTCGGTGATCCGCAAGCCGTTGTGAAATTCCGTCGGAATCGCCATGTGTTCGAGCGTCTGAGTAAGCGCCTTGCCGCCTCCGTGCACCACCACAACGCGATGCCCGTGCCGCCGCAATTCGATTATTTGCAACACCAGGCGCCGCCGCCGATCCCGCTCTTCCGCCGCTTGTCCTCCGATTTTGATAACGATCTTCAAGTAAGCGCCGCTTCCTCGTCGAAACCGAACATGAGATTCATGTTCTGCACAGCCTGTCCCGCCGCTCCTTTTCCCAGGTTGTCGAGCGCCGATACGACGATCATCCGCTGGCTGTCGCGATCGAGCGAAAAACCGATGTCCGTGTAATTGGTATGGGCCACGGATTGAATTTCCGGCAGCGCCGTTCCCAGCACACGGACCAGCGGCGCCTCAGCGTAAAAGTCGTGATAAAGTGCCGCCACTTCTTCACGCGAGCGGGGTTTGGCCAGCCGGACGTAAATGGTGCTCAAGATGCCTCGCGTGATGGGGAGCAGGTGCGGCGTGAAAATCATGTCCTTTTCCGCAAGTCCAAGAGCCTGGAGCATCTCAGGGACGTGCCGATGGTTGAAAAGGCCGTAAGCCCGGCAGTTTTCGTTGACCTCGACAAAGTGAAGTTTGTCGCTGGGCGCTCGGCCAGCGCCGCTGGCGCCCGATTTTGAATCAGAAATGATGCCGGCGCTCGGATCGACCCACCCCTTTTTTACGAGGGGCGCAAGTCCCAGAATGACGGAGGTCGCGTAGCATCCGGGATTGGCTACCAAGCGCGCTTGCCGAACGCTCGCAGCGTACAATTCCGTTAGCCCATAGACAGCCTCTTCCAGGGCTCGATGCGCGTGATGCTCAAAGCCGTACCAGCGCGGATAAGCGGCCGCATCCTTCAGGCGGAAGGCCCCGCTCAAGTCCACGATGCGAACGTTGAGATCGAGGAGCGCGGGCACAAGTTCGAGAGCCGTCTCATGGGGCGCCGCCAGGAAAACCAAGTCAACTTCCGAAGAGTCCAAGCCCTCGATCGAAAGCGGCTCGCAAAGGACGTCAAACTTCCCGCGGAGCATCGGATGCGAGTGTTCGATCGGGAAACCCTTTTTCTCATGCCGTCCGGAAGACATCAACCGGGTAACCCGGGTGTGGGGGTGACGGGCAAGCAGGCGCAAAAGCTCCCGGCCGGCATATCCGGTCGCCCCGGCAACCGCCACCCGGAGAGCCGCTTGGGGAGCGTGGCTGCGGCGTGAAGCGCCCCCGGCTTCTGCTGCCGCTAAAGTCCGCAAGATGCCTGCGTCTGAGAATATTTATGCATACTGCGCATAAATATGTTTTTACTTGAATAGGCCCCCTGTGTCAAGGGAAAATGGTGCGCGGTGGGGGGAAGGTCCGTCACCCTTATATTTTACGGAGGAGCTTCAAGGGTCGGCACGATGAAGATTGCCATTTCAGTTTCCGGAAAAGAAAAAGCCAAGGGCGCAGAATCGCCCTATTTCCAGGCCATGCTGAAGGCGGGAGCGCGGCCCGAAGAAATTCAGATGGTCACGGGCGCTGATGCAGGAAAAGTGTCGAGCAGGGATTTTGACGGGATTCTCTTTACGGGCGGGGCAGATGTCGACCCCGTATTCTATGACGAACAAATAAAGTATGAAAACGTTCATGTTGATCGCTCGCGGGATGAATTCGAACGCGAGTTGCTCGATGAAGGACGCAAGCTGGGCCTGCCGATTCTGGGTATCTGCCGGGGAATCCAGATGATCAACGTGAAATTCGGGGGGACGCTTTATCAGGACTTGAAGAGCGACACGGCTCTTGAACGCGATCACAAGCAGGCGGGGAGCCGCAGCGCGACCACTCATTCGGTGACCGTCACGGAACCGGATTCCCTGCTGCACAGCTTGATTCAAGGGAACTGCATGGTCAACAGCCTTCATCACCAGGCGATCAAGCGGCTGGGCCGGGGGCTGAAGGCTACGGCGCACTCCGATGATGAATTGTACGAGGCCATTGAACTTGCTGACCATTACCCTTTCTTTCTCGCTGTCCAGTGGCATCCGGAAGAATTGGTCAGCGAGCACCCTGAGCAGCTCAAGATCTTTGAGGAATTCATCGCCCGGTGCCGAAACCGGGCGGCGCAGGAGAAAGTCGCATCAAGATAGCACTCCGCGGAAGTGGTCCCTGGCTGCGCCCCTTGGGAGACCGAAAGTGTATCCGGAATTGCCGGACTATTTGCGTTCAGGCTTGAAAATTGTTTTTGTGGGTTTCAATCCCGGGGAGCGCTCGGCCGCCATCGGGCATTATTATGCGGGGCGCGGCAACCAATTCTGGAACTTTCTCTACGAGTCCGGGCTGACCCCGGTCCGCCTGGGCCCGGAAGAGGATTACCGGGTGTTTGAATTTGGATTCGGGCTGACCGATCTTGTCAAACGCTGGTCGAAATCGAGCAGCGAATTAAACGCCGAAGACTACCGCAGCGGCGTACCGAGCCTGAAGGCGAAGCTTCTTGCCGCCGCCCCTTGCATGGTGGCGTTCAATGGGAAGATGGCGTTTGAAAGGTTCCAGGGGAGCCAATCAGCGCTTGGGCTCCAGCCTGATCGCCTGGGAAACTCCCGAATTTTTGTTCTTCCTTCGACGAGCGGGCGCAATGGGAGCCTCACCCGCTCCCAAAAACTCGAGTACTTTTGCCGCCTTGCACGCTGGATGCACGCGAACGCTAAAGACTCGGTGCCGCGCAAGCATTGCAAAGCCGCAGCCGGCAGCCTGCGGAATCACTAGCCAGAGCCTGTCAACTGACGCTATTCTTTGGGTATCACCAGCTTTGCACAATTGAGGAAATATGCCAGCCAAAATTTACTTCTTGAAGGGCGACATCACCAACATGGAAGTGGATGCCATCGTGAACGCGGCGAACAACGATCTGATGTTGGGAGCAGGCGTGGCCGGAGCTATTCGGCGCAAAGGCGGTCCCCGGATCGAAGAGGAATGCGAGCGCATCGGATCGATCCGCCTGGGTGAGGCGGCGGTGACGCCAGGCGGCAATTTGAAGGCCTACTACGTGATCCATGCGGCGAGCATGCGGCTGGGCGGGCAGACGACGGCTGAGTCGCTCCGAAGCTCGACCCGAAACAGCTTGCTGCGGGCCGAGGAAAAAGGGTTGAAGACGATTGCCTTTCCGGCCATTGGCACGGGAGTTGCCGGGTTCCCGATGGACGAATGCGCGGACATTATGATCCGCGAAGTATTCGAGCATCTTAAATCGCGCAGCAGCCTTGAGAAGATTTACTTTGTCCTTTACGATGACGCGGCCCTCAAGGCGTTTGAAGAGACCTATAAGAAACTCACGGCCCGCCAGCCCGCGGAAGGAGCCTGACGGGGCGGTCGATAAGGCATCATGCGTGATCTGAGACGCTCGCCCTGTGCGGGTGCACCACGCACGGGGCTGAGCGCCGCAGACCGCGATTTCCCTTCAGGGTATCCCTTGAATAGTTATCAAACACCGCTCAAAGCTTATCTCCTCCAGACGCTCGCTCGTTCAGCCCGCATCACCTTTGAACGTTACATGGCGCTCTGCCTTTACCATCCGGAGCACGGCTATTACGTGCAGGGCGCCGAGCGCACAGGAGTCGCAGGTGATTACTTCACTAGCTCTGACCTTCACCCGGTCTTTGCGCGGCTGGTGGCCCGGCAGGCGGTGGAAATGTGGGAGATTCTGGGCCGGCCCCGCCGCTTTATCTGGGTGGAAATGGGTGCGGGAAGAGGACTGTTTGCGCGTGATTTTCTCGAATGGGTCAAGTTGCGCTGGCCGGAATTCGACCGGGTATTGGAATACGTGGTGGTTGAGCCCGGACCGCCCGTGCAGGCGCGCCTGAGAGAGAGATTTGCCGCGGCCGGACTTCAGGATCGAATTCAAATGGCCTCCACGCTCGAAGAGCTTCCGCCGGTTACCGGGTGCTTTTTTTCGAATGAACTCGCGGACGCTTTCCCCGTTGCGGTGATCACTCGATTTCAAGGCCGTTTGAAGGAAGTCTACCTCCATGCCGAGGGCGAGGCGTTGGTTGAGAGGCTCGGACCGATCAGCAATTCGGCAGTGGCGGGTGCGGTGGCCCGTTACGCCCACGAAGGGGTTGAAGAAGGCTGCCGCATCGAGGTCAGCCTGGCGGCCATGCAATGGATTCGGTCGGTCGCTGAAAAATTGGCCCAAGGTTTTGTCGTCACAATCGACTACGGCGATCTTGCGGAAAGGCTCTACGTGCCTGAGCGTTCAGCCGGCACCCTGATGGCCTATCATCGCCACGTGGCTTGCGAGGACTTATTGGCTGCGCCGGGCGAGCAGGATTTAACGGCGCACGTCAATTTCAGCGCGCTGATTGATGCGGGCAGGGAAAAAGGGCTTGAAGAGACCGGCTTCACAACTCAGGAGCGCTTCCTGCTGGCCCTTGGAGAAGGGAATGAATTCCAGGATCTTTACGAGCCGGACGCGACGGAAGCCAAAAGGCTTCAAGCCAGACTACAGTTGAAACGGCTGCTCTATCCCGAGGGCATGGGAGGTTTGTTCAAGGTTCTGGTCCAGCACCGGGGAGTTGTCGCGCCACATCTGGCGGGGCTCAAATTCCAGCGGCGATAGCCAAGCGGGGCGTTGGGGGTTCGCCTAACCGTTGGCGCGAGTCGGTTCGGTGTAGGGTTTCTGAATGTAGCGGTTGGCCAGGTCGAGGGCGCCTTGCGTATTGTCTTTGGTTTGCAGAGCGCGCTGGTATTCGTTCAAGGCGCGGTCGCGCTGGCCGGTGACATCGAAGATCTTGCCCAAGGTCAGGTGGGCCCAGACCTCCACCCATTTGGGTTGCAAGTTTCCGTCTAAAGCGGCTCGCAATTCTTCTGCGGCGGCGTTGTAATTCCGGAGCGTGAAATAAATCTGCCCCATGCGAAAGTGGGCGAGAGAGTTGTTCTTGTTCTGTCCCACAACCTTTTGGTACTGCTTGATGGCTTCGAGGTATGCCTGCTGCTCGACAAGCTGGTCGCCTCTTGCGATCTCCACTTGGGTCTTAATCGCGTCCGTGAGCTTCAGAATATAGCTGCCGGGATCGACTTCCACACGGGTGGGCCTGGTGACGGTATTCACTGCGAAGTCCGCCGTGGTTCCGACCACCTCGACGCGGTCGTTGATGGGCCTTCGGCCCTCGGAGTAGACACGGACATCGACAGGCATTCGGAAAATGTCCAGGTCCTGCTGGATTTTACCTACCACCTGGTAGTGCTGTCCGACACGATAGACCGCCCACGACTGCTTGAATTGAGGAACCCCAGTGGAACTTACCCACTGAGCGAAGAAGTAAGTCAACTTTTCTTTACTCGCTTTTTCCGCGAGTTGTTCAAAGTCCTGGGTGGTAACGGACTTCCATGCGTACTGGCGAGCCATATCCTGGAGAGTCGCATTGAACGCAGCATCACCGATCACCCAGCGAAGCATATGGAAGACCATCGCGCCTTTCTGGGAGACGATCGATTCGTATTCCGGTGTAAAGGGCTGAAGCGATCCTGCCTGGGTGATCGGAGCGGCTTCTTCGTGCGTAAGTGCCCCGATGGCGGTTGAATTCATCAGGCTTTCGAAAGCTGCCTCGCCTTGGGTTTTTTGCACATAGAGCGCCATGGAATACAGGGAGAGCCCATCGTCCAGGAAAGAGTCGTCGGGCGTGGCAGGACTTAAAAGGCAGCGCCACCACTGGCGCGAGATTTCATGGGCCAGCAACTGGTCGTTCACAGGCTCGGAGAATCCGCGCTTGGCGAGAGCGACGACGCCGGGTGCAGAATAACCGCCCACCGTATCATTTGCGATCTCAACCACGGCCAGATTCCCGTTGGGCAGGGAGCCGAAGGTGGAGGAAAAAAAGCTTAAAATCTTTGCTGCTGTAGCGCCATAATCCGCGGCGTAGTTTTCATCGCCGGGCTTCAGGTAGAGTGCAACATTCCCCCCAAAGGCCGTCTCGTGCTGAACGGAATACTTGCCGGCAAGCACGGTGCCGGGGAAGGACGGTTGGTCGTAATCGAATGAGTAGGTGACATTACCGGCTTCAGGAGCCGGGGCCGAGGAGGCGCCGGAGGCGACGACGGTTTCGTCGGAGGGCACGGTGATGTGCAGGCTTGCCGCAAAGCGGTCGAGGCCGGGCGGACTGACCGGAAACCAGCGTCCGGGGTAGAGCAGGTAGGACCCTTCAGGCCCGACGTACGCCAATTTCAGGCCTTCGATGGGGCTTCCTTCCGCCGAATTGAGGCTTCCCTTGTAGGTGACCGTCACGGAAGAAGGTTTCTGGGGCGTGAGCGGGTTGGATAAATTCAGATGAAGGCTTAGACCCTCTTGTTGAAACTGGACGTTCTGGCCTCCCGCGTCCACCACTTTTTCCACGCGCAGGGCGCTATTGAGCTGGAAATCGAGATCGGTGAGGCTGGTTTGAGGGATGAAGTCAATCTTTGCGCTGGCGTTGAGAATGTGGGTAGCCGGGTAGAGTTGAGCGTTGATGGTGTACTTGGTAACGTCAAAACCCGGCGAAGCGGCAGTCAAGGTTTTTGTGGCTCCGGCGAGGAAGGCCGCGCACAGAATGGCGACCGCGACTCCATGCCAAGCTCGGGATTCAAGATTGCCACTCCCTTTCAACCCGCGGAACAATCGGACACGATTCATGGAAGGTGTAAACCTTTCAAGACAGAATGTGATCGGTGGCACATTCCGGTGGTGGAATTTGCTTCGTTTACAAGTAAAAAAGTACACTTCTTTGGGTTCTCGCGTCAATGCGCCCCTCTTCAAGGATGCTTCAATCACTACTTATGGATGCCCCTGGGGGCTGAAGGTAACGAACTATTGCCTCGGCCGCCCGCTCGATGGCTCCTCCCGGGCCCAAGCGCGACTTAACTTCGCGGAGACCTTGAACCATTTGATTGCGCGCTTCGCTGTCATCAAGCAAAGACTCCACGCGAGCCGCCAAACTGGCTGCGTCAAAATCGTCTTGGATCAACTCAGGCACCACAGGCTTGCCGGCCAGCAGATTGACCATGCTGTAAAACGGAACGTCGATCATCAGCTTGGCGCACAGGGCGGTGAAAGGCGAAACGCGGTAAACCACCACCATGGGGCGTTCGCACAAGGCCGCTTCAATGGTGGCGGTGCCGCTCGCTACCACGGCAACATCGGCGTACATGAGCGCTTCGTGCGTTGCATCGCTGAGCGTACGAACCGTGGCTTGGCCCACGTAGCCGCTCGCTACCAGGGCCTCGATCCAGCGAGGATCCAGCGTGGGGGCGGCCGCGACGGCAAATTGAATGGGGCGTGACAACGCGAGACGGGTGGCCGCATCGAGCATGGTCGGGAGGTTAGAGGTCACTTCGGTTTTGCGGCTTCCGGGCAGCAGGGCGACCGTAGGAAGGTTCGGATCGAGGCCGGCGCGGCTGAAAAACTCCTCGCGGGTATGCCGGGAGCCTGCCACATCAACCAGCGGATGCCCAACGTATTCGACCGGTACGCCTGCCTTCCTGTAGATTTCCTCCTCAAAGTCGAAAAGACAAAGCATCTTGTCCACGCAGCGCTTAATCTTTTTAATCCTCCATTTTTTCCAAGCCCAGATCTGCGGACTTACAAAGTAAATCACCGGAATGCCCTGCCGTTTGAGCCTTTTCGCCAGTCGGAGGTTGAAGGAAGGGGAATCGATAAGGATTGCGAAGGCGGGCTTCCTGCGGACGGATTCTTCGACGAGCCGGCGCATGGCCGCGTAAGCCTTGGGCAGCCCTGAAACGACCTCTGAGATGCCAATCAACGCGACTTGATGGAGATCGACAACCGTTTCGACTCCGGCGGCGCGCATGGCCTCGCCGCCGCAACCGAAAACCTTGAGATTGCCGATCCGGGCGTTGAGCGCATGGGCCAGGGAAGCTCCGTATACGTCGCCGGACCGCTCTCCGGCAACCATCATGAGAGAGGTTTGTGGCATGATTCGCTGGCTCGACTTGTGGAAGCGCCAAGAAGCTCCTGATCCTTATATTGAAGCTGATAAAGCTTGAAATAAATTCCCTGCTGGCGAAGCAGTTCCTGGTGCGTGCCTGCCTCGCGCACCCGTCCTTTGTGCATGACGACGATTTTCGAAGCGTTCTGAATGGTGGAGAGACGGTGAGCGATCACCAGTGAAGTGCGACCCTCAAGGAGCTGCTCGAGGACTTCCCGGATCATATGCTCGGTCTCAGGGTCAACGCTCGACGTGGCTTCGTCCAGAATCAGGATTCTAGGGTTGTGGGCCAGGGCGCGGGCAAAGGAAAGCAGTTGTTTTTGCCCGGAGGAAAGCGTGGCGCCCCGCTCCTTGACCGGCTCATCGAAGCCCCCGGGAAGGCTTTCAATAAAATCGAGCATTTTGACGCGCCGAGCCGCCTCGCGAACCTGCCGGTCGGAAATGCCCGGGGTACCCAGGCGGATATTGCTGGCAATGGTCCCGGAGAAGAGATAAGGATCCTGCAAGACGATAGCGAAATTCTTCCGAAGGTCGTGCAGCCGGAGTTTGCGCACATCGATGCCATCGAACATCACCGAGCCATCCTGAACGTCATAGAAACGCAGCAAGAGGTTCGTGAGAGTCGTCTTGCCCGCTCCCGTGTGACCGACGACGGCCACGGTTTCTCCGGGTTCGATGGAAAAGGAAACATCTTCGAGCACGCGGTAATCATCCCTGTACGCAAAACCCACCTTGTGGAATTCCACGCTTCCCTGGGGGTCTTCGAGCCGCCGGGGCTCGGGAGGATCGGCGATCCTGACCGGCGTGTCCAGCAGCTTGAAAATCCGCTCGGAACTCGCCATCGCCGCCTGCAGGATGTTGTATTTGTCACTGAGATCCTGGATGGGCCGGAAGAAGCGCTGGGAATACTGGATAAACGCGATCGCGGTTCCGATGGATATGGCGCCGCCCAGAACCCTGCCGCCGCCCTTGTACAGGATCACGACGATCGCCAGCACGCCCAGGAACTCGACCGCGGGATAGAACAATCCATAGGCCAGGATCGAGTCCTTGTAAGCCTTCATGTGCGCCCGGTTGATTTCCTCAAACTCCTCAAAACTGCGCTCTTCCCGGTTGAACAGTTGGAGTACCGGCATGCCGGTGATGTGTTCCTGAAGGTAGGCATTGATCCGGGCGATGGCCAGGCGAATGCGCCGGTAGGATTCGCGCACGGCCTTGCGGAAAGCCACGGTGACTAGAACAATGAGAGGCAAAACGGAAAACGTCAGCAGCGCGAGCCGCCAGTCAAGTTCGAGCATGACCACCATGATGCTGAGCAGGGTAAAGAAATCCCCAAAGACCGCCACCACGCCGGAAGCGAACAGATCGTTCAGAACATCTACGTCGGTGGTGACCCGGGTGACGAGCCTGCCCACGGGATTGCGGTCAAAGAAGCTCATTTGCAGGCGCTGAAGATGGCCGAAGATCTGCTTGCGCAGGTCGTACATGACCTTCTGCCCAACCAGTTGCATGGCGAACGTCTGGGCAAATTGCAGGACAAAAGTGAGCAGGACGGTGGGCAAAAAGATCACGAAGGCAATTTGCAGAATGCCGGCGCGAGGGTTCGGGCTGAGAAAGCGAGCCAGAAATTGCGGAAGCTGGTGATGTTTCGAGGGATCCAGATATCGGTCGATTTCCACCTTCAGCAGGTACGGCGGCACCGCCTGCAGCAAGCCGTAAAAGAATATGGCGATGAGGGCAAAAAAGACCACCCGGCGGTATGGGCGCAGATACCCCAGCAATCGCCGCATCAGGCGCGAGTCATAAGCTTTGCCTAGAACTTCCTCTTCGTGCAAGCCGTCTGCCATGGGATTATGTCAGTTAAACTTCCTTTTCCAAGGCTTCTTCGATCAATTGCTTGTTGTACAGCTCCGCATAATGGCCGTTCATCGCCAGTAATTCCTCGTGAGAACCTTTTTCGACGATCGTGCCGTCATGCAGGACGACGATCTCATCGGCATTGCGGATCGTCGAAATGCGGTGCGAAATCAGGATCGTGGTTCTTCCGGCCATCACCCCGGTCAGGTGCTGCAAGATCTTTTCCTCTGTGTAGGTGTCGACGCTCGAGAGCGCGTCATCGAGAATCAGGATCTGCGGATCGCGAAGGATCGCCCGCGAAATCGCCACGCGTTGCTTCTGGCCTCCTGACAGCGTGATCCCGCGCTCGCCGACCGTGGTATCAAAACCCTTCGGGAAGCTCATGATATCGGAGAGGATATTGGAGATTTCTGCGGCGTGCGCCACTTCCTGCTGGGAAGCGTCCGGGGCGCCGAACCGGACGTTTTCTCGAAGGGTGTCGCTGAAGAGAAAAGTTTCCTGCGGAACGAACCCGATGTGGGAGCGCAAGGTCTTGAGCGGGAACTGGCGGACCGGGATGCCATCGACCAAAACGGTTCCTTCGGGCGCTTCATACAGCCGCGGGATCAAAGCGGCAAGCGTGGATTTTCCGGCGCCCGTGGCGCCCACAATCGCCACGGTCCGGCCCGGAGGAATGCGCAGGTTAATGTTCTTGAGAATCGGGAAACCGTTATAGCTGAAGGTAAGGTCTCGGAATTCAATTTCCCCTTTGAGCGCGGCGACGGGCTTCGAGGGAACCTTGCGGTCATCGATTCCCGGCTGGGCGGCGAAGATCGTCCAAAGGCGTCCGAGCGACGCCAGGCCGCGCTGAATGATGTTGGTGACCCACCCGAGCGCGATGATGGGCCAGATGAGATACATCAGGTAGATATTGAAGGCCGCAAACGTTCCCACGGTGATATCCCCGGAAAGAACGTGCTCGCCCCCGACCACCATGATCAGCAGGAAAGACGAGGCAAACAGGAGCGCCATGGCGGGCCAAAGAAAACTTGAGATCCAGATAAGCCGCTTGTTTTTCTCAACAAACAGCAGATTCATGCGGTCGAATTCCCGGTTCTCAGACTCTTCCTGGCAAAAGGAGCGAACCAGCCGGACGCCTGCCAGGCTTTCACGAACTCTCTCCGTCAGTTCCGAATACATCGCCTGGATTTTCTCAAAACGTTCATGAATCCTCTGCCCGAAGAATTTCACCGCCAGTGAAGCCAGAGGCAAGGGGGCAATCGCCAGAAGGGTCAGCCGCATATCGAGGTGGATCATCAGGATGATGGTGGCAATCCCCGTGACGAGGGTGTTGGCCGAATACATGATTCCCGGCCCCACAATATTGCGGACGGCATTCAAATCGTTGGTCAGCTTCGACATCAAATCCCCGGTGCGGTGCTCGTTGTAGTACTGCAGGTCGAGCCGCATGAGGTGCCGGAAGAGATCGTTGCGCAGGTCGTATTCGACGTCGCGGGAAATGCCGATCAGTATCCAGCGCATCCAAAACTGGAAGATGGCTTTGATGAGAGCAACCCCCAGAAGCAGACCGGCAAAGAAGAGAAGTTTTTGCGAGGCAATCCCACGCGTAAGGCCGTCAATCGCGTCCTTGATGATCAGCGGGACGGTAACGCCCACTCCTTGGGTAATGATGAGGGCCGAGAAGCCGATCGCATAGCGCTTCTTGTATTTCGTCAAGTAGGGATATAAGGGACGAAGAGGATTTCGCATGGGTATCGTTGGTAGTCCCGGTTTGGGCAGTGGCCAAAGATCCGCCCCGCAACGCCAAGTCTCCTTGATTATAACTGACCGCTCGCAGCGCTGCCAGCGGAGGATCCTCGCCCATAGCCACGCGCGGCCCGTCAATCGAATCTGCTAGCGCTGGCCCGATCGGACGGCAGACCCACGATTACTTTATAGTCCGTTAGATGTTTTCCCGGGATCGATGTTCCTCTGCCCATTCGGCAGCCTCAGTGTTTATTCCCGCCCGATTCCTGGCCTCATCCTGGCGGAAATCCACGATGTTTGCCAGGCAGCTTGTTTCTTTCAAGTTGACCCATCGAGCGGCACTACGTAAAATCGGGCTATGCTGTTTCCCTCATGGACGGCGGGAAGCCAAACGCGCGCGAAAGGCAGGAAAGGGTGAAACAGGGGAAGGCGCTGTTCATATTGGGCGTGGTTCTTGTCTTGGGCTCCTGCGCTTCCAAGCAGCGGGTTGCCGTCAAGCCGCCGACGTCAAAGGTTCCTCCTCCGCAAGAGGTTCCGATTCAAACTCTCCAGCCGGCTGCTCAGGTAGCCGAAGCCAAGCGGCAGGACCCGGTTGGGGTTCTGATCTCCCAGGTGGAGGCGGAATATAACCAGGGAATGCAGGCGTATCGATCGGGAAACCTGCAAGAGGCCAAGCAGAAATTCGACGGGGCTTTGAGCATGATGCTGGAGTCGAAATTTGATATTCAGAGCAGCAACCGTCTGGACGCCGAGTTTGAGAAGTTGGTCGAAAATACTTATGAACTTGAAGTCGCAACCCTGGAAAATGGCGACACGTTAAGCCAGCACGAATATGAGCCCGCTCCTATCGAGTCTTTTGCCGGCCTGACGTTTCCCGTAGACCCGAGGGTTCGCGCGCGCGTTCAACAGGAACTCCAGTCAGTCCGTTCGGACCTGCCGCTGGTTTCCAATGACTATGTGGTGGGATTCCTCACGTATTTTCAAAATCACGGGCAAGGCTTCATCGGGAGGGTTCTCCAACGGGTTGGAATCTACCAGCCGATGATTTCTGCGGTGCTTCGCAAGGAAGGGCTGCCCCAGGATTTGATTTACCTCGCGGCGGCGGAGAGTGCCTTCAATCCATTTGCAGTGTCGCGGGACGGAGCGAGGGGGATCTGGCAATTCATGGCGTCTCGCGGTCAGGAATATGGGCTTCAGATCAATCGATGGGTGGATGAGCGCGAAGATCCCGTGAAATCCACGGAGGCGGCAGCTCACCATCTTAAGGATCTCTACCAGGAATTCGGGGACTGGTATCTGGCGATGGCCGCGTACAACTGCGGTCCGTTGAACGTCCAGAAGGCCATCGAGCAGACCGGCTATGCGAACTTCTGGAAGCTCCGCGAGCTGCACGCCCTGCCTACCGAAACCCAGAACTATGTGCCGATTATTATCGCCACCGCCCTTATTGCCAAGGACCCGCGAGCCTACGGGTTTGACGTTCAACCCGATCGTCCTCTGAATCCGGACCCCGTGGTCGTCACCGTTCCCACGAACCTTCGCTTGGTCGCAGAACTGATTGACCGGCCGGTAAAAGAATTGGTCGGCCTGAACCCAAGCCTCCTAAGCTGGATGACGCCGATGAATGAGGCAAAGTATGTGCTCAACCTTCCGGCAGGAACCAAGAAAGAGTATGAGAAACGTATCGCGGAAGTGCCTCCCGCGAAGCGAATCTGGTGGAGGGCCTATAAGGTCAAAGAGGGGGAGACGCTTTCGGCCATTGCGCGCAAATACCGAATCCGGCGGACGGCCTTGGCCCTGGCCAATCACCTTGAACCGGGAGACGACCCGGAAGCCGGCCAGCACTTGATTCTTCCTCTTCCTCCGGGTCGGGAGGCCTTGTCCCGTGAGGGACACGAATACCGCTACCGCATCCGGCGAGGCGATACGCTCGGAGCCATCGCCGCTCGGTTTCACGTGAGCGTATCCTACCTCCGGCGCTGGAACCACCTGAGAGGATCAGAGATCATTGTCGGGAGAATCTTAAGGTTGTATGGCAAAGAGCCGGTCCGCTGGGCTCGCGACGGTGGCTCCAGAGGGGAACGGCATGGGGATGTTTACGAATATCGCGTTCGACCGGGTGATACGCTCGGCGTGATTGCCCATCATTTCCACGTGAAAGTTGCCGATCTTCGACGCTGGAACCACTTGGGCGGTTCCACGATTGTTGCCGGAACCACGTTAAGATTAAATGGCGGGAAGCGAACAAGCAGAGTCGCTGACAAGGGTGAAGGAGGAAGGAAGTCTGCCTCCGCCTACCATTACCGAATACGGCGGGGGGATACGTTGGATGTTATTGCGGATCGGTTTAAGGTGACAGTTGCCCAAATCCGACGCTGGAATCATCTGGACGGCTCTATGATTATTCCGGGGCAAACCTTAACTCTGTACGGGATTTCAGAGGATTGATCCCGCCTTATGGTCGGGATAACCCTTGACAAGACCCATTCAGTATTATACATCTGCCGCTTCTGACTGCTGTATCGGTGGCATGCGGCGTCCGCTGAAAAGAAGTTGCTCCTTACGGGAGGCAATCTGAAGAGGAGGATTTTATGGGGTTCGATGACGAAGAAAGAGAACCGGGAGACGAGTTAGAAGATTATGGTGACGAACTCTCCTCCGATTATCGTGAGGAGGAGGGAGAAGATGGCCTGCAAGAGGAGATGGAAGATCTGGATGAAGAAATTTCCGAAGAGTCGGAGGAGGTAGAGCGTATCGAGCCGGTGGAGATGCCTGCTCCCGCTGCCCCTACCCCTGCTCCTCCCAGAGTTCATCGGCCTGCCCGTCCGGCGAGGCGGCGCCTTCCCGAAGCGAAAGCCAAGCCCAAGAAGGCTGCGAAAGCCAAACCCAAGAAAGCCGCCAAGGTCGAGCCTAAGAAGGCCAGGAAAGCCATGCCCAAGAAGGCCACGAAGGCCAAGCCGAAGAAGGCCGCGAAGGCCGAGCGGACCAAGCCCAAAAAGCAAGTCAGGAAGGTTAAGAAGACTTCCAAGGCTAAGCAGGGCAAGAAGCCCGCTGCAAGCAAGAGCAAGCGAAGGGGCCGGCGCTGAGTTCAGGCTCAGGCAGAGTGGGCGGGCGCCGAAAGGCAAGGCTTAGGGGAATCGCCACAAGGAATGAGACTTGGTCCCAGGGCACGGGATTTCATATCCCCGGTTGTGACGGGCATGATGGGATGAGCCTTGACTCCCCGCGCGGCCGGAAGGATGCCGGCTGGATTCCTATTGAGAGCGTATGAAGGGTGGGGATATCTCGGCCCAAGGAGCGGAGCACCGGGGTAAGGCTCTTCCCTCGCCGGGATCGCTAGATTCTGAACCGAAGGAAACTCCAAGTGTGCGGAAAGTTCTTGCGGTTGAATTCATCCGTCGTATGCGCGGCGGCTCTCAGCCCTTTCTGATGGGCTGTAACGATGGGCACACCTACGTTGTAAAGTTCAGGAACAACCCCCAGCATGTTCGAATTCTGGCCAACGAGATGTTAACCAGCCACTTGGCCGTGCTTATTGGACTCCCCGTCCCTGGCCGAGCCTTTGTGGAGGTTTCTCGAAACCTGATTTCCGGCAATCCGCTTCTGAAGTTCCAAGTTGCGGCTCGGGAGGAACGGTGCGATGCGGGATTGCAATTCGGATCACGATTCCCAGGTGCGCCCAGCCGGACTTTAGTGGTGGATTTCCTTCCTGACCGTCTGCTCCGCCGGGTCAGCAACCTAGCGTCGATTTTTGTCGGCGCTTACGTGCTGGATAAGTGGACCTGCAATTGTGACGGCCGCCAGGTGATCTTTCACCGCGATGCCGATCAAAGTCGAGCCGAGTATTCCGCCACGCTGATTGATCACGGGTTCTGCTTCAATGACGGGGAATGGAACTTCCCCGACAGCCCGATTCGCAGCCTTTACCCGCGCCGCCTGGTCTACGAAAGTGTCCGCGGATTGCAGTCGTTTGAGCCTTATTTATCCCGAATCGAAAACATCGAGGCGGCCGACCTGGAGGACGGTCTTCGCAGTGTGCCTCGGGAGTGGTGTGGCGACGATCCTCCGCAACTGTCGCGCTTGGCGGAACGGTTATACTCCCGGAGGCGGCGCGTGCGCCAGCTCATCATTGACGCAAAAAACAGTTCGCTCGCGCCCTTTCCGAATTGGGATTGAAGCTTAAGGGACCCCATTCCCTAGCGGGAAGCAAGAGATCCGATGGCTGACGAGGAAAAACTCAAGGAATGTTCGGTCTACCTGGTCCACTATGTGCCGGACCCGGTGCGGGGGGAGTATCTCAACATCGGAGTTTTCCTGTACAGTCCTGCGGAGAACTATCTGGGCTGCCTTTTCACCGACGATTTCCGCCGCGTCAAGCGCTTCCATCCTCAGGCCGATCTGGATTTCCTGCGCGAACTCCAGCAGGATTTTGAACAACAGATCGACGAACACACGGAAGAGTTGCAATCCTACCTGGACTGGATGGAGCAATCGTTTTCGAATCTTGTGCAGATCTCCCCGGCAAGAACCTGCCTGCTCCGCGATCCGGCGGCGGAGATTCAGACTCTGTTCGATCGTTACGTGGGCGCCCGGATTGAAGGACCTCTTCCTGTGGACACGCGGGTGCGGATCAAGCAGCGCCTGCGGCTTTCGCTTGTCCGTGCCGGGGTGTGGGAACGGGTGGAGAGGAATATTCAGGCCGCGCGGTGGACGCAACCGGGAGATCCTTTTGCTTTTGATTTCGGCTACCGGCCTTTGGAAGTTGCCGGCAAACCGAACGGCCATATCAAACTTATTCACGCCCTCTCGCTCAAACGGGATGTTGAACTGGCCAAGGTGCTGGTTTACACCATGGAGCATGTACGGCGCAGCGAGCCTGCGGAACTCACCGCCGTGGTTGAGGGACTGGCTGCTCCCGATGACCAGGTGGCGATCCTTTCGCAGAACATCTTGCAGGAGGGCGGGATTGCCATCCGCCCCGTCTCCCTCGCGGATGAATATGCCCAGTCCATACACCGTGAGTTGGTGATTTAACAGGTTGCTGAAAAACCACTCGTGCGTCGTCATCCCGAGCCCTTCGCTCGTCATTCCGAGCGAAGCGAGGAATCTGCTTTTCCCCGTTCGCGAGCGGAGGGCGAACGGGCTCAGCATGACAGATGGCCTTTTTCAGCAACCTGCTAATCTGCCGGGAGGCTTCCCCTTTGGCCTTGAAGCTTCAGGTTGAATGTTATGCCGGGTATAAGGCGGACGAACGGCCCGTCCGATTCAGGTCCCATGGAAAGCACGCCCGCACGTTTGAAGTGGCAGAGATCCTGGACCAGTGGCATGGACTGGGATACCGGTGCTTTAAGGTCCGCGCGGATGACGGCAATCTCTACGTCCTTCGTCACGACGAAAGTGAGGACCTGTGGGTGCTTGATTCCTTCCGCCGGACCCAGCCGTAGCGCGGCGTCCCTCCTTTTATGACAATCTGCGGGACTCATGTTTTAATGAAAGAAGACGATGCGCTATGAAGGTTGTTGAACTCTTCCAGAGGTCGCCGGGCTGAAATGCGAAAGGGTGAACTGATCATTTCCACGATGCTGGCGACCTTGGCCATTCTCTTAGTTCTGGGCCTTCAACGCAATTGGCAGCCCACCAGCCTGAAGAGCGTGGCTTCTTCGGCGGAAGAGTATGTGCTGGGGAAATCGACCGCGCCTGGGGCATACCCGGACATTCCGGGTCTTCAGAGGATTCGCACTTTTCCCTTGAACCGCGAATATCGAGCGGCGCTGTACCGCTCCAATTCCATCACCTTAGGATTTGCCCCAGGCCGCCTGGTGATCTATGACCGGATGGACCAGCCTGTTTATAAGGTTGATACGCTCGAAGGCGCCAGGGAAGCGTGGACGGCCCTCTATGATTTCGCGGGACGCCGGGGATTTCCGGTGCGCGGCGGAAATCCTCGCTCCCTTTACACCCGCGACCTCAGCGCCAACGGCAAGGCTGACGTGGTGGTTGGGCAGTATTCAGGGGGAAACCGATGCTGCACCACCGTGAACATCCTGGAGATTGAAAAGGATTCTCTCCAAACCATTGGCCACATTGAAGGATTGGGCGGCTGGCCCTTTGAGAGCTTGGACATCCGCAGGATCGGACAGAACCCTCAGTGGGAGTTGGTCGCTCACCAGCCGCAGATAACGGCCTGCGGGTCGCTAGAAAACGCGGCTGACGTCATAGCAATTTATGCTTACTCGAACGGGCAGTATACGGACCAAACCCTTCGCTTTTCCGAATATCTTCAAGGCGTGCTTCGAGAAAATCTGGCCAAGTGGTCCCGGGAAAAGAATCCTTCTCTCGGACTCCTCCAGTCACTGGCCGCGCAGTATGGAGTTCTGGGCCAGCCGGATCGAGCCAAGAAATTCTTCGCAGAGAACCTGGCCCGCTTTCTTCCCCAGATGAAACAGCAGGGTTTCGATCCCCTCGCGTGCCGGGATGACTTAAACAGCCTGGTGGATCGGCTTGCGAAATCTCCGCCCTGATCTTTCTTGCCTCCGCCCGCCCTGGAACGGGCGGCGCTTTCACAGCACCGGTTCCTGCCAGTTCTCCAACCTGTCTTTCAAATAGGCCATGAATTGATCGGCGACCGCGCCGTCGATGATCCTGTGGTCAAAGGTAAGCGCCAGGTAAGCCATGGGCCGAATCGCAATAGCATCGTTCCGGACCACGGGACGCTTTTCGATGGCGCCGACCCCCAGGATCGCCACCTGCGGCTGGTGAATGATCGGCGTCCCGAACAGACTGCCAAAAACGCCCGGATTCGTCAGGGTGAAGGTCCCCTCCTGTACGTCTTCGACGCTCAGCCGTTTTGAGCGCGCGCGGTCGGCGAGGTCCTGGACGGCGCGGGCGATGCTCAGGAAGCTTTTCTCGTCCGCGCGTTTGATCACCGGCACGATCAACCCGCTTTCGAGCGCCACGGCGATTCCCAGATTGATCGCGCGCTTGTAAACAATGTTGGTGCCTTCAACCGAAGCGTTAAAGATGGGAAAGCGCTTGATGGCCTCGACGGCGGCCCGGACAAAGAAAGGTGTGTAGGTCAGCTTCAGTCCCTCGTTGCGCTCGAATTCCTGCGCCATGCGCTCGCGCATCGCAACGACGCTCGTCATTTCGACCTCGAACACCGTGGTCACGTGCGCTGAGGTCTTCTTGCTGGCCGTCATGTGCTCGGCGATCTGGCGGCGGATGGGCGTCATCGGCGCGATATGGGTCGGCCCGGTGAACTCAATCTGCTCCGGCGCGGGCCCGCGCACAACGGAAAGTCCGGCGGCTTCCGCAGTGGATGCCTCTTGCGCCGGGACCCTTGCGGCCGGGGCTTTATCCCCGGGCGAAGTTTTCTGGGCCAGGAAGGTGAGAATGTCTTTCTTATTGATCCTTCCACCCAGGCCCGTTCCTTCGATGCGATTCAGATCCACGTTGTGCTCGCGGGCGATGCGCCGCACCAAGGGTGAGGAACGGATCTTCTTGCCGGGGCGAGGTGTAAGCTCAGGCGCCGTCCGGGCGGGCAGCTCGGCTTCGCTCCTTGCCGGACTTGGCTTGGCTTGTGGGGTTCTCTCGGCCTCGAAGGTCGAGGTTCCGGGGGATTCCGGCTTCGCTTGCGCTTCGGCGGAGCCTTCCCGCTCGATCACTGCGACCACGGTATTGACCGCCACGGTTTCATTCTCGGATGCCAATATCTTGGAAAGAACGCCCGTGGCTGGCGATGGAATTTCCGCATCGACCTTGTCGGTGGTAATTTCAAACAAGGGCTCGTCGCGCTCAACACGGTCGCCGGTCTTCTTCAGCCACTTGATGATTGTCCCTTCGGCGACGCTTTCCCCCATCTGCGGCATCATGACGTTCGTGGGCATCAGTCTCCTTGTAACCAACCAAAGATCAAACGGCTTGTCAGGTTCCGGGCCGCCTATGCGCGTATCTTCGTGCAGCAGCAATACTTTGCCGCACTTGCGCACACGGGCCTGCATGCATTGCTCATCGTACGGCAACGGGGTTCGGAGGTCAACGATCTCCATGCCTTGTGTGCTGAACTGCTCGGCCGCTTCGAGAGCGCTCTAAGCCATCGCGCCGGAAGTCCCGCCAAGAGGGCAATTCCGGACCGGAATTGTCCCAGGCCGTGATGGGTGCTTCTATACGTAACGCCATAAGTCGGCGACGCTCCAAAACTGTAGCGCCGGTCTGCGACCGGCGGATTTCGCCGCTCAGGCAAGCAGCGCTTGCCGGCGAGCGGCGCTACAATAAATGACCGTCGCCGACTTATGGCGCCCTATATAAATTATCCCCGAGAAGGAGCGTGATTTTCGGAGAGAACGTGGACCATCTCCATGCCAAACACCTCGCCAAAGGCCGGGATGACACTCTCGATGATGGTGTTCATGGGAACCGCGCGGCCCAGGAGCTTTTCAAGCGAGGTCACTCCCTTGTCACGCAATCCGCAAGGCACAATCCAGTCGAAAAATCGCAGATCGGTATTCACATTAAAGGCAAAGCCATGAGAAGTAACCCAACGCGACACGTGGACGCCCATCGCCACCAGCTTGTCGTTACCCACCCAAACCCCGGTGGCCTTGGGATTCCGTCCTGCCGCAATTCCAAATTCTTCGGCGACGCGAATAAACACTTCCTCGAGCGACCGCATGTACCAGCCAAGGTCTCTGCGGTGCTGTTTGAGGTCAAAAACCGGGTAACCCACCAACTGGCCGGGACCGTGATAGGTTACGTCGCCGCCGCGGTCCGTTTCAAAGGCTTCGGCGCCGAGTTGCAACAGTCGTTCGCTTGAGAATAGGAGATTCTCGCGGTTGGCGTTTCGCCCGAGCGTGTAGACGTGTGGATGTTCCAGGAGGAGCAGCGTGTCGGGGATGGTCCCGGCCTTGCGCGCGGCCACCCGGGCTTGCTGAAGCTCGAGCCCCTCCGCGTAACCCACCACCCCCAATTTTTCAACCCGGCAGAGCATCTGGAAGGCGCTCAACCTCTGCTTTTCTGACCGGCGATTGCGGCGCTCCGATGGGAACGTGTCAAATATGGATCGCCATCCCGAATACCGCATGCGCCGCTTCAGACATAGCCTCTGTGAGCGTGGGGTGCGGGTGGATCGTGTGCTCCAAATCCTCCACCGTGCCTTCCAGGCGCATGACCGCGACAGCCTCGGCGATCATTTCCGTCACCCGCGGCCCGATCATGTGAACGCCCAGAATCTCCCCATAGCGCTCATCGCTGACAATTTTGACAAAGCCCGCTTGCGATCCCAGAATGGCGGCTTTGCTATTGCCCGCAAAGGGAAATTTGCCTACCTTCACTTTGTATCCGCCCTCGCGCGCCTGCTGTTCCGTAAGGCCCACGCTGGAGATTTCCGGCTCGCAATAGGTGCAGTTCGGCACCTGGCGGTAGTTGATCGGCTCAGCGGGCTTTCCCGCCGCATGCGTCACGGCCACAATCCCTTCCATCGATCCGACGTGGGCGAGCAGCGGGCTTCCGGCAACAATATCGCCGATCGCGTAAACCCCGGGCTCATCCGTGCTCATGTAAGAATCAACCTTGATGAATCCCTTTTCCAGCTTGACGCGCGTCTTCTCCAGGCCAACGTTCTGGGTGTTGGGCGCCCGGCCCACCGCCACCAGGCAAGTCTCTGCGTCGAGCTTCTGAGCTTTTCCCTGGGCGTCGGTGAACTCCACGGAAACGCCTTTGGCTCCCTTCGTGACTTTTTGGACCTTGGCCCCCGTGTGCACCTTGATGCCTTGCTTCTTGAACGCCTTATCGAGTTCGGAAGCGATCTCTTCATCCTCGAGCGGCACCACGCGCGGCAGCATTTCAAGGATCGTCACCTCGGTCCCGAAGCGGTGGAAGATCGAAGCGAATTCCACGCCCACCGCGCCCGAACCGATGACGATCATCGATTTGGGAATTTCCTTCAGGTCCAGGATTTCCTTGTTGGTCAAAATGGTTTTGGAATCCGGCTCAAGACCTGGAATCATCTTGGCTTCTGAACCCGTCGCCAAAACGATATTCTTGGCCTCGATTTCCCGGGACTGGTTCTTTGCATCGGTCACACTGATACGGCCCGGGCCCGCCAGCCGCCCGTAACCCTGCACGATTTCCACTTTGTTCTTCTTGAGCAGAAATTCGACTCCCTTGGCCAGCTTCGTCACCACCTTGGCCTTGCGTGCCTGGACGGCGGCCCAGTCGAGAGAGAATTCTTTGCACTCGATTCCAAATTCCTTGGCGTGCTTGAAGTAGTCGTAAACCTCGGCGTTCAGCAGCAGATTCTTCGTGGGGATGCAACCGACGTGCAGGCAGGTTCCGCCGAACTTGTTATCTTTTTCGATAAGAACGGTTTTCAACCCCAACTGCCCGGCGCGAATCGCTCCGACGTATCCCCCTGGACCACTTCCAATCACCGCAACATCGTACTTGGGCGTTTCAGCCAAATTGACACCTCCGCACCTTTCTAAACACAATTTGTTTCCGGTTCCAGCCCTGCCACCCGTCATCTTACATGATGCAAAAGCAGCGGACAAGTTACCGGTTTGTCGGGCAGCGGGTCATTTTGACGTAGAGGCGGCTTTATGCCGCCACATGGCGAGGTAAACTCGCCGCTACCCCAGGCAAATTGCCCCACCACCGTTTGTCGGAGAGTGCTTAAGAATCATAAAGTCCGATGCCTAGTGGCGCACACGGCGGCGTTGTGGCTTAGGGTCTCGCTGTGATAATTTGGTGAGTTGGGCAAAGCACTTCTTTTCATCCGCATTAACACTTTATTTTGGGAGGGAACGACATGAGCTGGGCGGCCGAACTCGTGCGCGAAATCCGCGGAGAAGTTCTTGTGGATGACGCCTCCCGCGAGAGTGTCTCGACGGATTTTGGCCGCATGATCGTGCGGAAACCGGCCGCCGTGGTTCGGCCTGCCTCGACGGAAGATGTGGCCAGCGCCGTCAAGTTTGCGGTTCGTCACGGCCTTTCCGTTTCCACGCGTGGCGGAGGGCACTCTCAAACCGGCCAGTCCCTTTCCGATCAGATTGTGTTGGACATGACCTCGCTCGATAAAGTTTTGGAGGTAAACCCCGGCCAGGAGGGTACAGTGACCTGCCAGGCTGGACTTAAATGGCGGACGCTCGTCGAGCAGCTTGCGCCGCAGCAGCTCTCGCCTCCGGTCCTCACTAACAACCTGGAGGTCACCATCGGCGGCACCCTTTCCAGCGCCGGGCTGGGCGTGGCCTCGTGGCGCCACGGAACTCAGGCAGACAACTGTGTTGAGCTTGAAGTCGTAACCGGTGAAGGGGAAATTGTGCGCTGCTCGAGCCAGCACAACCAGGACTTATTCGATGGAGTCAGGGCGGGCATGGGCCAGTTTGGAGTTATCACGGGGGCCAAGCTGAGAGTCCGTTCCCACCTGCCCGGCTTTCGTTCTTTCTATCTGCTCTACGACGACCTGGGTGTTCTTCTCGACGATCTGAAAATCGTCATGGCTGACGAAAGGTTTGATTACCTCGAATCGTGGTGCGTGCCCTGTCCGCAAGGGTTCAAGCAGGTTGGCGGGGCGCGCCAGGCGTTTGCCCAGTGGTTCTATCCGTTGCACGCCACGATCGAGACCGATGGGAAATCGGACCCGAAGACTGATGAAAAGCTGCGGGGGCTTAAGTTCTATAAGCACGTGCATACCGAAGACGGCGGCCTGATCGACTTCTTTGCGCGTCTCGATGCGCTGTTCGTAATCTGGAAGCGGGCGGGGTTCTGGGAATACGCTCATCCCTGGATGGAATGCGTTCTTCCGTGGCAGTCGACGCCGCTCTATATCGGCCAAGTCCTCCAAAATATGCCGCCGCAATCCATCGCGGGAGGGCACATTTTGTTGTGGCCGTCGCGTGGGAATTCTTCCTCAGTACCCCTGTTTATGCGCCCTGCAAGCGATTTTCTGATGGGCTTCGGGATCCTCCCGGCGGTGCCGCCGCGCTTTCTTGAAGAGGCGTTGCCAAAGCTGAATATGGCCAGCCAGGCCTCTGTGATGATGGGCGGGAAGCGCTATCTTTCAGGATGGATTGCCTTTGATACCGCGCAATGGAAGGCCCATTACGGCGAGAAATGGCCCACGGTGGTTCGGTTGAAAAAGCAATTCGACCCGCCCGGGGTCTTGAATCCCGGCTTTGTTAAATATGAGTAAGGGTGCGGTGGTTGCCGATCGTGGGGATGGTAATGGTACAGTTTGGGAACTATAGTGCCGGACTAAGTCCGGCAGGCCTTTTCAACCCATCCCATTCGGCGCTCATAGAGCGCCGCTACAGCAAACTGTACCACTACCGTGGGGATAGGTTTCTTGACACGTGGAAGATTGGCATGTTAAATTTTGAAGTCTTTCATATACTGAAGGATTCCAATCTGTGAGGCTGACCAACTCTAATGGGCCAGATAACGAGCCAACTGGGGCAGCTTTTTGCCCAGACCATCCCGACGGTTGTCTTTATCTTCTGCCTAGTGCTGGTTCTCGACCGGCTGTTCTTTAGGCCTCTCTCTCAAACTCTGGAGGCGCGCGCCAAGGCTACCAGCGGGGCTCTGGCGGAGGCTCGCGAACAGGCTGCGGCCGTGGGGGAGAAATCCCGCCAATACGAACAAGCCCTGCAAAAAGCCCGGCAGGAAATCTATCGCCTTCGGGAAGCCGCCCGCCGTGACGCCTTGAGCGAACGGGAGAATACGATTCAGAAGTTCCGGTCTGAGGCGGAATCCACGCTGAAAGACGCACAGCGCGCTCTTGATGAAGAAGTGGCGAAATCCAAGACGGACCTGCGTGCGGCGGTGGAATCGCTGGCGGCGGAAGTCACCGAGGCACTCTTGGCTCCGGGCCTCAGCAGGGATGATCGGGGGGGTGCGCAGGCATGAGTGGAGCAACTCGACGGATGCTTCGGGTCATCGTTTTGGGCTTCTGCTTGTCTGGCTTTAGCCTTGCGGCCGCCGTGCCTTCTTTTGCGGCTGCTCCACCTGCGGCCAAGGAGGCTGCGGCAACCCAGGAAACGGGGTCCGATCGCGAACTCTTTTTTGACATTATTAACTTTATTTTGCTCGTCGGCGTTCTAGTGTATCTCTATCGGAACCGCGGCAGGGCTTTCTTCAACGAGCGTTCTGAAGCGATCCGCGAAAGCCTGGAGGAGGGCCGGCGGGCGCTCGAAGCTTCGCGGGCTCAGCTTGCCGCGGCGGAAAGTAGGCTGGCGCAATTTGAGGACGAGGTGGCCGCCCTCAAGAAACGCGCGGAAAGTGAAATTGTGCAAGAGAGGGAAAGAGTCCGTCAGGCGACCACCGAAGAAGTTGGCAAGATTCAAGAAGTAGCCAAGGTCCAAATCCAGGCGGCCTCTAACGCTGCCAAGCTGGAACTCAAGACTTACGTGGTTGAACAGGCTCTCGAGCAAGCCGGAGTCTTGATCCGCGAGCGCCTGGACGCGAAGAACCGCCGGAGGATGGTAAGCTTTTTCCTCGCTGACCTGAAGTCGAAGATGAGCAAGAACTGAGCGAGCGATACACCTGCCGCGGGTGCTCCTATTCGGTTGCATAGAGCAGGAAGGGTCTGGAAGTATGTCGATGGCCATTGCCAGCCGTTACGCGCGCGCCCTTGCCGATGCGCTGGGGTCGGCCGAGGGCTATCGCTCAGCCTTAAGGGAGCTTGGGGACTTCATCGCGACCTGGCGAGAAAGCGAAGATCTGCGGAAAGTTCTGCTGACGCCCGCCGTCTCCTCCGAGGAGAAGCGGAAGGTTCTGGATCGGATTCTGGAACGGCTTGGAGCGTCGGTCGTGACCTCAAACTTCCTGAGGGTCTTGCTGATGAATTACCGCCTGGCATTGCTGGAGGAGATTTCACAGGCGTTTCAGAAACTTGCCAACGAGCGCCTCGGCATCGTTGAAGTGGAAGTGTCTTACGCTCAAGACCTCTCCCCGGACGAACAGGAAGATCTGCGGGCCAAGTTTGCGGAACTGACCGGCAATAAAGTTGAAATGAAGTTCCAGCACGAGGCGGAATTATTGGGAGGCTTGCAAGCCCGGATTGGAAGCACCATTTACGATGGTTCCGTCCGAGGATACTTGGAACGCCTTCGGGAGCAGTTGAAAGCAACTTACTGATGTTTACAAAATATAGTGACGCCGTTCTTTGTAGCGCCGCTCTATGAGCGGCGAAAGACACGGGTCATAGACCCGCGCTACAGTAATAGTTGTCACTATATTTTGTAACTATCAATAGCAGGACGATTCAGAAGGCCCGGCCGGGCGGAGTTGCGAGTCTTCCCATCGCAGTTTTTAGCGGCTTGGGTTTTTCAGGCTGGCAGGCAAATCCAATTTGCTGGTAAAGTTCAAATTGAAAATCAAGAAGCCCTGATCGCCGGTCCTTTCCGGCATACTGTGAAGAAACGATCAACTTTTGGCACGAATGAAAGCATAGGCTTATGGCAAAAATAAGACCAGACGAGATTACAGATATCATCCGGCAACAGATTGAGAACTTTGACCGCAGTGTGAGCGTCAGCGAAGTGGGCTCCGTGATGTCGGTCGGAGACGGGGTGGCGCGAATTCACGGGCTGGACCACGCCATGGCGGGCGAGCTGCTTGAGTTGCCTCATGGAGTGTCGGGCCTTGCCCTGAACCTGGAAGAGGATCAGGTCAGCGCGGTCCTGCTGGGAGATTATACGAAGATCCAGGAGGGCGACGTTGTTAAGCGCACCAAGCGCATCATGTCCGTCCCGGTGGGTGATGCGCTGATTGGCCGCGTTGTCGACGCTTTGGGCAATCCGACGGACGACAAGGGACCGATCACGGCCAAAGATTTTAGTCCTCTTGAGAGATTGGCCCCCGGTGTGGTGGATCGTATGCCGGTGCGCGAGCCTTTGCAAACAGGTTTGAAGGGAATCGACGGCATGATTCCCATTGGGCGTGGCCAGCGTGAATTGATTATTGGCGACCGGCAAACCGGCAAGACCGCCATCGGCATTGACACGATTCTTAACCAGCGGGGCGGAGATGTCATTTGCATTTACGTGGCCATCGGCCAAAAGCGCTCCACCATCGCCCAGGTCATCAGCGTTCTGGAAGAATACGATGCCATGAAATATACGATTGTCGTTGAGGCCAGCTCGGCGGACCCCGCGCCCATGCAGTACCTTGCGCCCTACGCCGGATGTGCCATGGGTGAATACTTCCGCGACCATGGACGGCACGCGCTGTGCATATACGATGACCTTTCCAAGCACGCCGTCGCTTATCGTGAGATCTCTCTGCTGTTGCGCCGGCCCCCCGGGCGAGAGGCTTATCCCGGTGACGTTTTCTACCTCCATTCCCGGCTGCTGGAGCGTGCCGCGAAGCTCAAGAAGGAAAAGGGCGGAGGGTCCTTGACGGCCTTGCCCATTATCGAAACGCAAGAGGGTGATATTTCGGCCTACATCCCGACCAATGTCATTTCCATCACCGACGGCCAGATTTATCTGGAATCCGACCTGTTCAATAGCGGCATCCGGCCGGCCATCAACGTTGGTTTGTCGGTTTCGCGCGTCGGCGGAAATGCTCAGATCAAAGCCATGAAGCAGGTGGCCGGAACGCTGCGCCTGGGTCTGGCGCAGTACCGGGAGTTGGCGGCTTTTGAGCAATTCGGCAGCGACCTGGATCGAGCGACACAGGCGCAACTCCGGCGAGGCCGGCGCCTGACGGAAATCCTCAAGCAAGACCAGTATTCCCCTTTGACGGTTGAAAAGCAGATCATCGCGATTTTTGCCGGGACCAACGGCTACCTCGATGATCTGGAGGTGGAGGAATGCCGGAGCTTTGAAAAAGGGCTTTACGACTTCCTGGATGCTTCTTATCCGTCGCTGGGGAGGAAGATCTTTGAAAAGAAGCAGATCGATGACTCCTTGCGGGCCGAAATCCAGAAGATGCTCGATGAATACAAAAAGAAATTTACGGCGGACCGCGAAGCCGCAGCCGTGTGAGGCAAGAGGAAAGTGGCAACCTTACGGGACATTCGACGCCGAATCGGCTCGATCCGGAACACCAAGCAGATCACCCGGGCGATGAAAGTGGTGGCGGCCTCTCGCCTGCGACGCGCCCAGGAACGGATCTTCAGCGCGCGGCCATACGCCAATCAGATGATGGCGCTGCTGCAGAGCGTCGCCGCGCGCCTTGAGCAACAGGAGCATCCGCTGCTGGCGCGGCGTCCGGAACGCAAAAGCCTGCTGGTTGTGGTGACGGCGGACCGGGGGTTGTGCGGAGCGTTTAACGCCAACCTGATTCGCGCCGCCCAAAATTACCTTGACGAGCATGGCGAAGACAGGGTGTCGCTGGTGACGGTGGGGCGCAAAGGCCGCGATTTCTTCCGCCGCCGTCCCGTCGAGATTGTTTCAGAGCACGTGAATATCTTCAGGAACCTGGCGTTTTCGCACGCGGAATCGCTGGCGCGCGAACTGATCGATCTCTACACGCAGGAATCGGTGGATACCATCGATGTTCTCTACAACGAATTCAAGTCGGTGATGGCGCAGAACGTGAAAGTGGAGCGGTACCTTCCGATCGAACCGATCTCGCCTCCTGAAGGTGAATTCCTGGTGGATTATATTTATGAGCAGCCGCCCGCCGACATTTTGCGGACCTTGTTGCCCCGCTACCTCGAAGTGCAGGTTTTCCGCGCCTTGCTCGAGTCGCAGGCGGCCGAATACGCGGCGCGCATGACGGCAATGGATTCTGCTACCAACAACGCCGACGAGCTCGTGGAAACACTCCGCTTGCGGCTGAACCGCCTGCGCCAGGCCGCCATCACCAAGGAGATCATTGAGGTGGTGAGCGGCGCTCAAGCTCAGGAGTACTGAGCTGGCGAGAAGAAAGTCTTTGCGCTTTGAAAAGCGGCAATTGAGGATTTCAAGATGAGCGAAGGGAGAACTATGGCGGGAGAAAGAACCGGGAAAGTGGTTGAAGTGATCGGACCGGTGGTCGTGGTCGGCTTTGAGGGAACCGATCTTCCCCCCATTTACAATGCTGTGCGCATTGTTTCGGAAGGTTTCGACGTTCCTGAGCCCATGAACGTGGTTGCCGAAGTCGAGCAGCATTTGGGTGAAGGCCGGGCAAAGTGCGTCGCCATGTCACCCACCGACGGCATGGTGCGGGGGATGAAGGTGATCGACCTCGGGAAGCCTATCACGGTCCCGGTCGGCAAAGCCACGCTGGGACGCGTGATGAACGTGATCGGCGAACCGGTGGATAATCTGGGGCCGATCAACGCGGAAACGTTTTTCCCGATCCACCGGGAGGCTCCCTCCTTGGAAGACCAGAACACCCAACTCGAAATGTTTGAGACCGGCCTCAAAGTCGTTGACCTCCTGGAACCGTACATGAAAGGGGGGAAGACGGGCCTGTTCGGCGGCGCCGGGGTGGGGAAAACGGTCATCATCATGGAGTTGATCAACAACGTCGCCATGAAGCACGGGGGAGTTTCCGTCTTCACCGGGGTGGGCGAACGGACCCGCGAAGGAAACGACCTCTGGCTGGAGATGACGGAATCGGGCGTGATCCATCCGGGGGATTCGGAAAAATCGAAGGCCGCACTCATCTATGGCCAGATGACGGAACCTCCCGGCGCCCGCCTCCGGGTCGGCTTGACGGGGCTCACGGTGGCCGAATACTTCCGGGATGTGGGCGGCCAGGACGTGCTGCTGTTTATCGACAACATTTTCCGGTTTACTCAAGCGGGGTCGGAGGTCTCGGCCCTGCTCGGGCGGATGCCTTCTGCGGTGGGCTACCAACCGAACCTTTCCACGGAAATGGGCGAGCTTCAGGAACGCATCACCTCGACGAAAAAAGGTTCCATCACCTCCGTGCAAGCGATCTATGTCCCGGCCGACGACCTGACCGATCCCGCGCCCGCCACGGCTTTTTCGCACCTCGACGCCACCACCGTCCTTTCACGCCAGTTGGTGGAGATTGGCATTTATCCTGCCGTGGACCCTCTGGAATCGTCCTCACGCATGCTCGATCCTCGCCTCCTGGGACAGGAGCATTACAACGTGGCGCGCTCCGTCAAGATGATTCTGCAAAAATACAAGGACTTACAGGACATCATTGCCATTCTGGGCATCGACGAACTCTCCGAAGAGGACAAGTTGACCGTGGCGCGCGCCCGGAAAATCCAGCGCTTCCTTTCGCAGCCTTTTTTTGTGGCCCAGCAGTTTACGGGGCTGGAGGGCCGCTACGTCAAGCTGGAGGATACGATTCGCGGGTTCCAGGAACTCGTGGAAGGCAAGCACGACGGCATTCCCGAGCAGGCCTTCTACATGGTGGGCACCATCGAGGAGGCTCTCGAAAAGGCGGAAAAACTTAAAGCGGAGTAGAGATCATCGAGGTTATTGAGAGTTCATCAGGAACAGGTGATATGGCTGATTCGCTTCCCATTCGGATTCAACTGCGCATTGTGACGCCAGACCGCGAGCTGGTGGAAGGGGAAGTCAGCGAGGTCTCAATTCCCGGCAAGGAAGGCTATCTGGGTGTCCTTCCGGGGCATGCTCCGCTCCTGACGGAACTTCAGTCTGGCGAGCTTACCTACCGCCAGGACGATATGGACTTTCATGTAGCCATTCACTGGGGCTTTGCCGAGGTTCTTCCCGATCGCGTGATCATCCTGGCAGACATCGCCGAACGGGCGGAAGAAATTGACGTGGAGCGCGCTGAGCGTGCCCGGCGGCGAGCCGAGGAATATTTAAAGCAGCCGTCGGAGTCCGAGGCCGAAATCGAGGAGGCTCGCGAAGCCTTGCGGCGCGCCGTTTGCCGCCTGGAGACGGCCCGGCACTCGAAACCCTAGACCTTTGCGTTGACGGCGCCTGCAGAACTTCCTGCTTCCGAAATCGCAGGACGCATCTCCAGGGAAAGGGCGAAATCATTCTCAGTTTCAGCTTTCCTCACAAGCGAAACGAGATCCTCCAAGCCGGAACCGTCTTGCTCCGCGCGGAAGGCCTTCCGCGATGGGCTAATGTTCCTCCTGCATGATCTTGCCGCAGAGGATTGAAACTGCTATCTTGAGGGTGTAATGGAAAGTGTCCATTTGATGGGTGTTGCCCTTGACCTCACAGCTCCTGCCAGCAGCGATGAAGCTGCCCTTGTGGAGGAACTCAAAGCGGGCTCGGAGGAGGCTTTTGCCTACCTGCTGGGAGTTTACCAGAACCCGGTGTTCAACTTGATTTTCCACATGATCGGCGATCAAACCGAGGCTGCGGATGTCCTGCAGAATGTCTTCCTTAAGATTCTGCGGGGAATCCGTCAGTTCAACGGGAAAAGCAGTCTTAAAACCTGGATCTACCGCATCGCGGTGCATGAGGCATCGAATCACCGCAGGAGCTGCGGCCGTCGTCTTTTTCATGAGCCCTTTTCCGTTGACGACGAATCGTTGCAAGCAAGAGTCCCCGGTGTCATGCTGGGCAGAGACAGGGAGACACCCTACCGCGTTTACGAGCAGGCCGAGCGCCAGGCCGAGGTCAAGCGTGCGTTGGAGAGCCTTGCGCGACCTTACCGTACGGTTGTGGTGCTCAGGGAAATCGAAGATCTTAGCTACGAGGAAATTGCCCAGGTCCTTGGAATTGCCGAGGGCACGGTCAAATCACGCCTCCGGCGGGGGCGTGAGATATTGAAGCGCAAACTGGCGGCCCAGATGGGCAGTTGAATAATGATGATATTCGAATCTTGCGCGGAAATTCGTAGTTATTTCTCGGATTATGTGGACGGCGCCTGTGACACCAGAACGGTCCACTCCATCCGCTATCATCTTTCAAACTGTATGCCGTGTAACGAGGAGCTTGAACGTTACCGGTCGCTCCAGACGGAACTGCACGAGCTGGCACGACGGCAGGTATCGAGCAGCTTGGCGCTGCGGTTGAGAGTCCAAGTGTCTCAGGAGTTGCACCGGAACCTGGCCCAGCGCGTCATGGTTCGGCTGGAAAATATGTTCCGTCCCGTGTTGCTTCCTTCCGTCGCAGGATTTCTGGTGGCTCTGGTGTGCATGGGCTTGGTATTAGGAGAGGGCACACCGCGGAGCAACAACATTCCTGATGTTCCCCTGCAAATTGTCACGCCGCCCCGCATCCAGGAGCTGGCCCCGATGAACTTCGATATGGGAGGCCGCCCGCTGGTTTTGGTGACTTACGTCAACGCCCGTGGAGAGGTGACGTCTTACAGTATCCTTTCAGGTCCGCACTCGCCCAAGCTCATGGAGCACCTCGATCGCATGATGTATTTCAGTCTCTTTTATCCTGCCACGTCGTTCGGAGTGCCGACAAGCGGCCGGCTTGTCCTTTCTTTCCGGCGAATCACGGTCCGAGGTTAGCCTGCTTGCTTTCGAGATTTTTGACGCCCAACCTTAGTAAAATGCCGAAAACACGCGGAGGGAAAAGGAAGGGCGGACCGGCGATCGGGAATTGGCTTATTGCCGGCGCAATTCTTTTTGCTTTCCTGGCTTCACCCCTGTCCGCTTGGGCTCAGCAGGGGAAAGTCGTTCTTGAGTCCAGCGAGCAGCTTTTCTCGGTCCTCGCTGCCCTCAATGCCGCAGGCTACGATACCGGAATTGGAGTCGGCACGGGCGATAAAACCCGCGAGGGGGTTCGCGCCGCGCTGGCTAAAGAAAACATTCCTATTCTTTCTGAGATCAAGACATTTTACGAGGCCCATAAAATCTCCGGCCATCCTGGCGCCGATTTAGGGCAATATGTTTCCCTTGCCCTGCTTTTGGGACCGCCGCCGGATTTCCACTTCACCGTTGCCCAAAGCGATCTTCCTCCGGACGCCAAAGCCGTCGCCGGCTTGGTTCCCCTGCTGAAGGTCTTTTGCAAGCAGGTGGATTTGGCGGACCTTTGGGCCCGCGCCCAGATCAATTATCGCACCCGGATCGAACAGTACAGCCCGCTGGTTCGCAAAAGCATCGAGTTTACCGATGCCTATCTTCGTTTCCCGGCGGGAGCTTACCTGGGCCGGACCTATACCATCTATGTGGACCTCCTCGGCGCACCGAACCAGATTCAGGCGCGAATCTACGGGTCGAATTACTACCTTGTCATCACGCCGTCGAAGCAGCTTGCAATCGACGACATCCGCCATCAGTACCTTCATTTTCTCCTCGATCCGCTGGCCGTGAAGTACGCGCCCCAAATCCATCAAGCCGCCGCGCTCGCCGCGGTGGCCAGAAAGGCTCCGGCGCTCCGAAGAGATTTCAAGGAGGACTTTCCTTTGCTGGTCACCGAGTGCCTCATCCGGGCGGCTGAACTACGAATCGATAAGCTTCCCGAGGCCCAGGCACAGAAACGGGTCAAGCAGCTAACCAGCTCGGGTTTAATCCTGGTCCCGTACTTTTACGAAACCCTGGCGGATTATGAAAAGCAGGAAGCTTCGATAAGCGTCTATTACCGGCAGATGATCCAGGGGATTGATCCCGGCAAGGAGGAAGAACGGCTGGCGAACGTCAAGTTCACCCCGCCGCCTCCGGAAGTGGCTGCGGCTCCGGAACGCTCGGAGGTCGAGCAACTGCTCGACCAGGGTGACAATGCCATCTATGCCGGAAAATACGAGGAGGCGCGCGCGGCCTTCCAAAAGGTTATCGAGAAGGATTCGCGGAATGAGCGCGCCTTGTTTGGTCTTGCCGTTGTTGCCAGCAACACTCGCAAGCCCGATCTGGCGCGGAAATATTTTGAAGAGACCCTGGACGCGGCGCGCGATCTCCGGCTGGTCACCTGGTCGCATATTTATCTTGGGCGCATCGATGACCTTAGCGGCGAGCGCAATCGGGCGCTGGCCCAGTACCGTGCAGCTTCGTTAACCGCTGCGGCCTATCCGGAAGCCCTGCGCGCGGTCGAAGCAGGGCTTAAAATCCCTTTCGGAGCAGAACCCCAAAGTCAATAAGCATGGCTGCGGCGCGCTTGCCCCTGCGGCGCGCGCGAGATCATCACGTCAAAATTCTAGCGGCTGCGGTTCGCGGCTTCTACGATGGCATCGGCCAGGCGCACAGCGGGGAGGATATGCTCCACGTCGTGAACGCGCACGATGTGAGCGCCGTTGAGAATGGCTGCTGTTACGGCGGCCGCGTCGCCGAATTCGAGCCATGCGAGGGTATTGCATCCGGGTTTAACCGGCGGATTGGCGAGCCTGGACTCCTTTCTGCGAGTCGCGCCCCGGGTTTCCTCGCCCTCGACGGCGGCCCGCACAAACGATTTTCTTGAAGTCCCCACCAGGATCGGCAGCCTGAAGTTCCGCAAGCGGCCGAGCTGAGCCAGAATTTCATAGTTCTGAGTTCTCGATTTGCCGAACCCGAGACCCGGATCGATAATCAACTGCTCCCGGCGCACGCCGCAGGCGAGAGCCCGCTGGATGGACCCTTCGAGCCCGCCTTGAATCGAGCGCCAGATCGACCGCACGAAAGGTCTTTGCTGCATGTTTTCAGGCCGTCCGCGAAGATGCATCAGGATAAGCGGGATGCGGCGCCGGGCGGCCACTTCGGCCACCCGCGCGTCGAAGCGCAGCCCGCTGATGTCGTTCACAATGCTTGCTCCTGCGCGCACGGCCTGCTCGGCCACGGTGGCCTTGGTGGTGTCGATGGAAATGGGGACTCGCCTCAGCTTGCGCCGAAGCCCGCGAATCACCGGAAGCACGCGCTCGGCCTCTTCCTCCGCGGAGATGGATTGCGACCCCGGGCGGGTCGATTCTCCGCCCACATCGATCCAGTCGGCTCCCTGCGAGACCATTTCGATTCCTCGGGAAATCGCCGCGTCTGAATCAAGATAAAGTCCCCCGTCTGAAAAAGAATCCGGTGTGGTGTTCAGCACTCCCAGGATGATGGTGCGGGAGCCGAGCCGCACCTTCCTGCCCAGCACGGCCAATTCAAAAGAGGGGCGAGTTTTCATGGTGATGGCATTTTGCCACAAGAACGATGCACTTCCAAACATGCTCAAAGGAAGCCGCCAGCGCTCTTGATAATTTTTGCCGGGTCATCCATTATTACTGGAGATGAAAGTCAGCCCTCGAGTCCGGACCGTTTTTCGCTTACTTTTTCTTTTGGCTGTCCTTATCACGGTTGCTGTGGTGTCCGCCATCACGACCATCCGTTTGACGGTGCACGGGAGGCAGGAAACCTTGCCAAACCTGGTTGGGTTGCCCGTCGCTCAAGCGCAGAAGGTTGTGGACGGGTTCGGTTTGCATCTGAAGGTCGAAGACAAGCTTTACAGCACTACCGTGTCTGCCGGCGGCATCGTTTCCCAGATGCCCACGGGCGGGACCCGCGTCAAGCCGCTTCAGGATGTCCACGTGCTGGTCAGCTTGGGTGCGCCGCAAGTGTCGGTCCCGGACGCCATCGGCAGCAGCCTGCGCGCGGCGCGGATTACAGCCATCCAACGCGGGCTGACCATTGGCGATGTGGCCGCGCTTTATTGGCCGCAAAGCCAGCCCAACGATGTTGTGGCTCAATATCCCCCGCCTTCCGCAAGCGATTTGCAGAGCCCCGCCGTCGATTTTTTGGTCTCACTCGGTCAAACGCCGCCTTCGTATCTGTGCCCAAGCTTTCAGGGCAAACCGCTTGCAATCGTTCAAGCGGAACTTCAGCAGGCGGGTTTCGAGAACCCTCAGGTTACTCGCGTTCCATCTTCCGGCGCCGCCCGCGGTGCAATCCTCTCGCAACAGCCCCTTCCAGGCAGCAAAGTAACGCCCGACACCGTTTTCACGTTTCAGGTTGCCGAGTAGCCTGGACTGTTCCCGCTCGCTTCAGTTTTGGATCATCAGTTTCCTAAGGGTAAGCTCCGCCGGGTACTGGCGGAGCTTACGATGCGACAGGAGGGTGGAAATGCCTACGAGCTAGCCTTCATACCGACGTGTTGCTGGAGCGCGGCCAGTTTTTGCGCCGCATGAACGTACTGCGTGAACGTTCCAACCGAGTCGGCCAACTGGTTGGCTTTGTGAGAGAGGATGCCGATGGATTGAGGATAGGGGGTTCCCTGAAGCGCCATCGTATCCTCCTGGGCGTTCAGCATTTTGATCGCAGCGTCAGTCTGGTAGACCATTTCATGGACATCCGGCGTCGTGCGCTTGAGAAGCCGCTGCTGCCACGGCTCCAGTTTTTTCCTCATTTCAGACAATTGCAAAAGGTCGCTGCCCATCTTATTGATCTGGCTTTTGATCCGATCCAAACTGCTGCCTTCGTCCTGCCAGGACAGTTCGTAATTCTGGACTTCGATGGGACCGGCCTCTTTATTGACCTTTCCGGCAAGCTTCTGCATTCGGTTAAAAAGAGTTGTAGCTGTTTCGGTATCCGCAAAGTTTGCGGTAGGGGAGGTTAAAGCGACCGGCTGGTGAGGTTCGATTGAAAATAAAAAGCCCGCCGGCGATAATAAAGCAAAGACAAATAGCGAACCAAGTGCTCGAACGGTTTTCACACGCATAATATCTCCTTTCCGTACAGTGAGTTAACCGCCGGCAGCACCTGCGTCGTGCCGCCGCATAACCCACGTTTCTTAGGATGCCCCCGCCGGGCAATATCGTTGCTTAGAACGTAGCAGAGATACGAAGGGCCGAATTTGTTTGGATTGAAGCGCGATTGCTGGGTCCAAAGCTCATTTCAGAACCTTGCGCCGTTCGTGCCGCGCGAGCTTAAGGCAGGCTGGCAAAGGGCAGCAGGAGCGGTTTCTGGACAAGAAAGGGCAGGCGTGCAATTTGGGCGACGGCCTTCCGCACGGACCCTTCTTCGGTGGGCTCAAGCGTCATCACAAAGGGCAGATGGTTTTGGGGCATGCCCGGTTCCTGGAGAACCGAGTCGATATTGATCCGGTGGCGCGCCAGGATGTCGCACACGCGGGAGAGAATCCCAGGGCGGTCGCGCACGACCAGGCGCAAATAGGCGGTAAGGATATTTTTGTCCGTTGGCGCGCTTTTGGCCTTGTGCCATTCGGAATAGCCGAGCGGCGTGCTGGCCGTGCCGCCCCCGGCCATCGCGCGCGCAATCTCCACAACGTCGGAAAGGACCGCGACGCCGGTCGGTTCGCCGCCCGCGCCGCGCCCGGTCAGAGTGGTTGTTCCTCCTTTATTGCCGATCAGCAGGATGCCGTTCGTGCTGCCCCGAATGCCGGCGAGCTGCGAGGATTGCGGAATCATGGTGGGCCGCACGGTGATTTCCAGGCGGTCGTCCTGCCGCCTGCGCGCCGCCCCAATCAGCCGGATGGTGTGTTTGAGCCGATGCGCGTAGGCAAAATCAATTTGTTCGATCCGGGTGATTCCCTCTGCCGGAATATCCCGGACCCGAACCGCCTGCCCAAAGCACACCATGGCCAGGATGGCAATTTTGTACCGGGCGTCAATACCCTCTACGTCGAAGGTCGGATCGGGCTCGGCGTAACCGAGTTCCTGCGCTTTAGCGAGCGCATCGGCAAATGACGTCGAGTGTTGTTCCATCTCGGTCAGGATGTAATTCGTGGTTCCGTTCAGAATTCCGTACACCGCGGCAAAGCTTTCTCCCGCAAGGCCCGCGCGGATCGCGTGCAGGATCGGAGTCCCTCCGGCCACGCAGGCTTCGATCCCCAGTTTTACTCCCTTGGCGCGGCTGCGCTCGGCCAGTTCGATGCCATACTCGGCCACAAGCTGCTTGTTGGCGGTCACCACGTGCTTGCCGGCCGCAATCGCCGCGAATGCAATCGCGCGGGCGGTCTTGAGATCGCCCACCAGTTCGATCACCGCGTCCACTTCCGGGTCATTCACCACGTCTTTCCAGTCGGAAGTGATTTCCACCGGGCCGCGCAGCCACGATAGGTCGCGCTGGTGGATCGTTCGCGAGCAGATCACCTTCAGCTCCAGCTTGCAGCCGAGCCGGCGCTCGATTTCCCGCTGGTGCTCTTCGAGGACTTTGATGGTTCCCGTCCCCACGGTCCCCACCCCAATGATTCCCAGGCGGACCGCCTTCGTTCCGCCCGATCCCGGCCTGCCGATTCCCGTTTTCGCGCTTTTGCTCATGCGTCGATTTCCTTCACGGAGGGCCTCAAACCCCCGTCGGCACAATGCATCATCATAATACAAGCAGCCGGTTGTTGGGCGATGGAAATTCGGACTTAGAGAGCGCCGAAAACTGGAGCGGAAACGTCCCGGTGCCTTAAATCGCTTTCGCCTTGCGCCCCTTCGACGGAAGGTGTATACAGGGTGACTTGAGAGACGTCAGCGCATGCCGCAACCGGCGTAACCCAATGCATCGCGCGCGGGGAGAATATCATGAAGAGAAAATGGTTTTTTCTCATGCTAGCGGCTTTTTTTGTGGTGACGCCTCATAGCTCGACGAACGCTCAGAGTCCGACGCATTCGCCACGCGAGACGACATACCCACCCTTAGGTCAAATTCAGAGACTCTATGTTGATACCGCGGGTAACGGAAGTCCAGCGAGCAGAGAGTTTGCCCAAAGGGTTAGAGATGCCTTGGCCAGCGGTAACTGTGTCGCACTAGTCGCGAGCCCCGAAGAGGCCGACGCAGTGCTGAGTGCACGACCCTTCAAAGAGGCGGCGTCTAAGACCGTTTATAAGTGGGTTTTCATAGGCGCGAAGACGGACCTTATCCTTGGTGACTGGAACATGCCCGACTCCTATTCGCCGATCTCATCCGAGGTCAGCGAAGTCAAGGACGCGCTCGGATGCGCCTCCTCTCAGCGGACCAACGCACCCAATCCGGCGCAATGGGGGGCAGTCATTCAAGTACCGAACGAGCTGAGGGGTCCGAGCCTTCCCAGCCAGCAGTCCACGAATGCTCTGCCCGGTCTCGGCCATGGGTCACCCTCGCTGCCTCCCGGCGTCACTGCGGATGACTATAACTATGTTCGAGGCATAGTCCTGCGGCTAGAGAAGAACCAATACAAGCTGCCATCCTTCCGCTGGACGATCGTTCCGGCTTCGCAGCTAAACTCTAGCGCCGATCCGCAGCACGGAATAGTCTTCGTTTACACCTCGATGATCCACTTCCTAAGAGACGATCCTGGAGAGATGGCTTTCGTCATTGCTCATGAACTCGGTCACGTTGAGGATGCACCATACCAGTTGGCGCGAATGCAAGTAGAGAAAAGGTCTCTACTCCCGCAACTTGTGCAGCAGGATTTAGAGACACGCGCCGACAACATAGGGTTTCAGTACCTCGTGGGGGCGGGCTTCAACCCCTATGATGCGGCTGCGCTTTTTGGAAGGATGCAGATGTTCCAAGGGGACACCGGACTGAGCGGGTTCTTTCAACAGTTCTTATCCAACCATCCAATAAACGAGGCGAGAGTTTCTAACTTGCGGCGTCTGTTTCAGCAATTTTGCGCGACAGGCCGCCTTCGGTGCGTGGCGACTAGCGCAGGCGACTAGCAGACCGGATAAAGAGGGCGACCGGCGGCTCGTGCAGCACATTTGCATCAGCAAGCCCCATGTCCCACGCGGCGCAAGACTTTTTGCAGGCAAGACTACTGGCTATGGTTCTCATCTGTCGCAATTGTGGTTCCGTCAACGCTGACCCTGGCGGAGACCCTAGACATTACCGGTGCGGAGTGTGCGGGGCATTGCGGCTTGAAAGGGTCGCGACGAGGGGCGAGAAAACCTTCGCTGCGGTCGTTACTGGCGCTGCGGTTGGGGGGTTGTCGTTTGGTCCTGTTGGGGCGTTGGTCGGGGGAATTGTCGGGCTGTTACTGGGAGAACAGAGATTGAGATGAGCGAAGGTAAAGTCATCCTTGTCCTCGTGGCTGTCGCGACGCTAGCGTACTCGAGTTGCGCCGCCGTAAAGAAAAGGAGGCTGGACTTAGAGGAGATTGTTGTGCTTGCCATGAACATGGCGGCGAGTGTTACGGGCGCTTACATATTCATCGGCGCATTTAAGGTGGCGACTAATTCGTCCCAAAACTCTGTGTGGGCGGGGATCACTGGCGTATGTATGGTCATCTATTTTTCCCAAAAAATAATTGCCAGTTTCGTAGGAATAGTTACCTGTGAGATGCCGCCCCAAAATGGTCCAAACAACCCGGGCAGCGCTGACCCCCCGCACGCGTGATCGACCAATGAATTTTATTGTTTTTTACGCACCCGCGCTACCGCCTCAGGCTTGGGAGAGGCCCTTGCGGGCGCAAATCTCAGCCACGATGACCTGGGGATTCTTCGTTCGGGCGTTGCGGAGCGTTCGCAGAATTGATGCTTCGGCGAAGCCGGCCGCCCGGAACTCCTCGAGGAAGGCAACTCCCTCCTTTGCTCCCGCGATTCAAGCGAACCAGTTACTCTCGCGGCGGCACTCTTGCAACGGCAGGGGCCTTTCCAGGATCAGCTCGGCGGCGTAGATGGCGCCTCCCCTGCGGACCACTCGCGCCAGTTCCCGAAAAATCGCCTCTCGAGCCGGGTTCAGGTTGAAGATGCCGTTGACCAGCGCCGTGTCAATGGATTCAGTCTGAACGGGCAGATTCTCAGCGTCGGCCCGGCAAAACATCACGTTGCGCACCCCCGCCTCAGCCAAACCCAATCCCGCCCGCCCCAGCATTGCCTGACTGAAATCTACACCGATAACCCTTCCTCGGCGCCCTGTCCTGTGCGCTGCAATCAGAGAATCCAAACCGGTCCCGCAACCCAAGTCCAGAACCGCCGCCCCTTCCGAAATGCAGGCAAAGACGGAGACATTCGAGACGCCAGCAAACGCATCCACGGCGGCTCGTGGCAGGCCCGCGATCCACTCCTGCGTGTAGCCGAGGCTCTCGGCAAACTTCCGGCCTACCGGGAACACGTGTTCGTCCTGAGGATGCTCGGCCGCCGCAGAATACGCGTTGCGAACCTTGCGGCGGATCGGCTGTTCGTTTTCCACTTTCTTGACCCGTCTGGAAAGTATTTCAGGCATCATTATGAACTAATTTCAACTGGTGAGCTACAGGAGGGATGGCATCTGGGGCTGCCGCAGACTCTTTCGGGTCTGCGATCCTTCCCGGCGCGATGCTCACGCGCAGACCACAGACGGTTTGTGCCAACCACGGCCCCTATGAGCGGTGAGAGAGGGCGGGCTTGCAGGTGACGGGCCGGGTTTCCCGGCGAACGCCCTAAACCATGCCCCTAAATGAAAACGGGGAGCCGCTCGCGGTTCCCCGTCTTCTCACTTTTTTTAACGCCGTGGCGGCGTTCCGGAAGCGTCGCCAACGGTACGCACCGCTAGAGCGGTGTGATCTGGTTTTCAAGCTGCGCCCGGCGGAGTAATAGCTCCTTCCGTTTGCATACCTTCTATTTACTCCCGTGCACGGCGAATTGCAAGGGGAATTTTCCGCCCCTCGCGCCACGGTGTCCAGCGGCAGTTCTAGACTTATCCTTGCTGCCGATTGACCGGGTGCGATCATCGCAGACATCGCAAAAAACGCGGTGTCTGCGCCACCCGCGGCAACGACACGTTCACCTACGACGGCGACGGCGAGCGCGTGGCTGGCGCAGACCTTTTAGGTCTGCGAGGTGAGCTGCTGAAGAGATTTCAAGGCATGCGGTCCATCTTCAGGACCGAGTCATTGCCGAGGTGATAGAACCTGAAGCTTGACCACGGCCACTGATCGGGAGCATCGGCCAGGCCGCGCTTCACGGGATTGGCATGCATGTAGTTGAGTTTTTCCAGACGTTTTTTCTCGCTGTAGATTCCAAACGGATAGAAGCGGCGCTGCCAGACTCGGAAGGCGGACTGAACGTGTACAGTCGGTGGAAGACGCAGCCGCGCAAGTGTTCGCTCACACCAGTGGTTGCCGGGATTTGCGCGAAGGATGCGTAAAAGGCGGGCGGCGGTGCGCTGCTTGAGTTGCTGAACGATGCGGCGGGTGGATTCGGCCGGTTGTGGCCAGATCAAAAGGTGGAAGTGCTCGGGCATCAGCACCCATCCGAGCAGGCGGAAATGGAACTCCTCCCGCACAGCCTCCAGCGCTTTCACAAACTCGCCGCAAAATTTTGGGCTGAGCTGGTAGCGCAGACCGCCGCCTTTGCGGTCTGCGGCTTTTCCCCGATATTCCTACGAAAACCCGCGGACCTGAAACCCGCAGGTCCGCGCTACGGGCTCGAGCCAGTGCGGGAGGTTTGACATGATCGAAACCAAAAGCCACGACTACGCCTGGAGCAAATCCTGGATTGAGTTCAAGGCCCCGAATGCGCCAGGCGTCTACTGGCTGCGGGACAAGGAAGGCAAGACGCTTTTTGTGGGCAAAGGCAACGTGCGCGAACGCCTGCTGAGCCATTGGTTCAAGGAAAATTCCGCCGCCGTCGCGATCTGGAACCATGCTCCGTACACGTTCCACTTTGAATTGACGAACAACCCCGCCCAGCCTTTGGCAATCGGAGAACCTACGATCCCACGGCATGGAAAGCCATGCCGTGGCTTGTATCTTTCCCATCGATGAGAGAGAACATACTGGGATGGGCGGAGGAGGTTTCGGGGAGGCCGGCCGTGGCTGAGGCCCGACGCAGAGTCGAGAGCCTGTTGGGTAGATCAGCCCCCCGCCTTCTTCTCCGACGCCGTGGAAGAATCTACCCCCACCATGCCCTGCGCTTGCTCTCCGAGCGTATTATGCACCGCGGCCAATAGCCCCCCGCGAGATTTGCGCTTGACATTTCCGAGTTATATGATAGCCTAGTATGGTGAGTTATTGGGCGCAGATCGGACGAGGCAAAGCGCCGGCGCGGCTTTCCCTCACCCACCGCTGCCGGGTCCTCTCCCGCAGGGAGAGGGCTGAATAAGGGCGGTTCGGCGCGAAGAGGCGCGAGGAACTGCGGCCGTGAGGACACGGCCCCTCCTACAAAATCGCGATAAGTGGTTGAAAAATAAGGAAGGCGATCTTGCCACGCCAGAACAGAAAAAAGAATTCTTTTTTTCAAAAACGAAGCTAGGAAGTTGTTGAAAACAAAGGACGGCTGTGGAAAAAACAGCCAAAACGAACCTGAAACGAATCACCAAGCAAACTCCACCCTGGTGCGGCGGGTCGCATACTCTTTGTAAGGAGCGACCCGCAGCGTGCGGATGTGCCCCGCCTGATCCGCATAGGCTAGGACAATGGTGAGCACGTTATTCTTTCCCGCGAATGTGAGGAAAGGTTCCGGGAGGTAGAAATCCTTTTGCGGACCCTCGGTGACATAGCGGCCCACGAATTTGCCGTTCAGGTAGAGCAGGGCATCGCGATCGGCTTCAAAAGTCACCTTCCAGGGAGCGAACCACTCTTGGGAAGGCTGCTCCAGGGCGAACTTGGTGCGGCACCAGGTGAAGGCCGGCGCAAGCTCCTTCGGGCCTCCGGCGCCGATGGGAGCGGGTTCACTCCAGCCGCCCGCGGGCGCGTCGGGGTCGATTTCTCTCGCGTGCATGGGCGCCGGAAATCGCTCGATCTGCCAGGGGTCGAGCGGAGTTGTATTTTCACCAAGGCGCACAGACTCAAGTCCTTTCAGTTCGCTCATGTTCTCTCCACCATTGGGCGAGCCGAAAAGCTCGTAGGCGATCTCCAGCGTGTTGTCTGCCTGCTGCGCGTATTTCGCGACTTCAAACTCCACTTGCTTGCCGGTGGTGGATGCCTCGGGCACCAGTTTGCCGTTCAGGAAAACCTTCTTTGCATCATCGGCGAAAGTTGAAATGAACATCTTGCTCTGGCCGTTGAGCTTGAGATGATCGAAGCGATACTTAACGTAACCGTAGGGGATGAGTCCGAATTCCTCGAGCGGCTTGAGCCGAGAGGCGACCCATGGGCCGGACTGGGTGTCGGAAAGTTTCTCCACCCAGGTGCGAACGCTTTGAAGCGCCATAGGCTCATAAGGCAGGTCGGGCGTGGCCACGGTCAGGCTCGCAGTCCGGTGGGGCTCGTCGTACTGAAATCGCGTCCGCGCGCCGTCCACATGACACTGGGCAGGAGAAGGAGGCAGCAGCACGCTGATCTGGTGCTCGCCCGGCTCGAAATCCAGCTCCGCCCACACGTGGTTTTCGCGGGAACCCGTCGAAGCCAGCAGGCTGCTGTCAGAAATAAACGGAATGGAAATAGGCTTATCTCCTTCGGTGCCCGGCAACGTTTTTGTGGGAACCTCCGCCACCCAGGTCCGCAGGGCTCGCTCGCGAGGAACCAGCACGACCATCAGATCTTCATTAACGACCAGGACTTGCTCACTTTTTTCGACGCGGGCCCCGATCACCACCGATTCATACTCTCTGTCCCAGTAGAGGTAGACCGTGTTGCCCTCGACGCGAGGCTCGCCGGAGGTCGCCAGGGAAATTTCCACCAGGCGCCCCGGATCGTCGTAAAGAATCAGGAAGGTACGGTCCAGGTTGAATCCATGCGCCAGAATTTCCGCCGTCGAATAGCGAAGCGTGCCGCCTGCAATAGGAACCTGAACGGCCAGCATCTTCATCTCACGCGCCCCGATGCTCAGTTCCCCTTCGCGCGGAACGCTGATGATCCGGTGCGACGGGCTGGCCGCGTCCACAAAAGTCATTTTGAACCGCTCGTCGGCGTTGGCGTTTTCCCGGACAAACAATACGCCGCTTTTGCCGTTGATCCGCTCGGTCACGCTGACGGCCGGGTTGGTCGATTGCGCGGCGTCATCCTGCCTTTGCGCACGCGCCAGCACGGAACCAAACATTCCACCGAACAGCGCAATCGCTCTGGCCTCATAGTACTTTGCCCACAATCCGCCGGGCTCGCGAACCGGCGCAGCGTAATCGTAAGTTGTCGTCAGACCTTTGGCGGCCCAATCAAAATTCGTGCCGCCGAAACCCATGTAGTAGTTGTAGAACGTCGCGCCATCTTCAATGACGGTCTTGGTCAAAACATCAAGCTGAGCGGGCCCAACACCTTCCTGGTCCACGGAAAGCTTTCCGCCAAATTTACTGAACCACCCTCCTTGCAGCTCGGTCACTCCCACCGGAGAGGAGGGCTCTTCAGCGCGCAATTTTTGGAGAGCGGGAGGTACGGATTTCAGAATGTTCCACCGCGGATAAAAATTGCAGAAGTCGGCGATGCGCGCCATATCGGGGTAGGAATTCTCCCGCGCCTGCCGGGTCCAGCAGGTGATGAGGGGAACGTCGATCCCGGCGTTCCAGGCCATTTGAGCCAGAGCGGAAATGTAAGCGCGCTTCTGGGCGTCCGGCACAAATCTCCAGAAATCGTATTCGTTTTCAATCTGCATCAAGATGATCGGTCCGCCGGAAGTGATCAGGTGCCGCTGGATCACCGGCAGAACCAGGTTGTACCAATGCTGGGAAGTTTTTATGCTTTCAGGATCGTCGCTGCGCAACGGGAAGCGCTTCAAAATCACCCAGTGCGGAAAGCCGCCGGCATCCCACTCCGCACAAGCGTAGGGGCCTACCCGGGCGATCAGCCAGAGACCTGCTTCTTTAACCGCGTTGATGAAGGCCTCGAGCTCGCTCATGTCAGCATGGCCTTCTTCGGGTTCGTGATAGTTCCAGAAGACGTAGGTTTCGATCGTGTTCAAGCCCGCCCGCTTGAGCTTCAGCAGGCGGTCTTGCCACAAGGGCTGAGGACACCGGGCGTAATGAAAGGAGCCGCCCGTGAGGAAGGTGTCCTGGCCGTTGAGGGTAAAACAGTCTCGGTCATAGCGGACAATCTGAGGATTGGGGAACGTTGCCTCGCCCGCCGGGGGCAGCATGGCCGCGAATGCTTTTACACCCGGCCGCCCCAGCGCCACGGCAAAAGGAGCAGAGAGAGCTGATTCGAGGAACCTGCGCCGGCCGAGCTTCATAAGGAACCTCCCAGGGTTACAGTGGCGAACCTGAAAATCTCTTGGGCCGCGGCGAACTTCCGCCCCGTTATGCCAAGCGGTGAACACAGAACTTTACCGCAAAGCGCCGATGGGAACAACACTAAGGCTGGTCAAAACGGATGGCAACCGTGCAGAAGGCCGATTTCGGGGTGAACAATCGGAGTGGCTTGTTGTGCCTGCCGGGCAAATGCAGCGTGAATCCGTCCGGCAAGCACAACAAGTCGCCTGGCGGGGCCATTTGTGCATGGCCTGCTCAGATCATCCCTTATCGGTGAACTGGCGCATGTGCCAGTCCTTCTCCCACATATTGAAGAAGCCTTCGCGATAAGGATGCTCTTTAATCAAGTCCTCGTTCAGTTCCACGCCCAAACCGGGTTTTTCCGGCGGATAAAAGTAACCGTCGCGCGGCCGGGGCGTTCCGGGCACGGCATCCACCACCCACGTTTCAGAGAAATCGTCGAAGCACTCCTGTACTTTGACATTCGTGGTGCAGAAATCAAAGTGGACGCTCGCGGCGGTGCAGACGGGGCCATTGGAGTTATGGGGCGCCATTAGCATCGAACGGACATCCGCCATCGCGGCAATTTTTTTCATCTCGAGCAGGCCGCCGGCGTGAATGACGTCAGCCTGGATAATGTCGGGCGCATTGGATTCGAATACTTCTCGAAAACCGTAGCGCGTGTAATAGCGTTCGCCGGTGGCTATCGGCAGATTGACGTGCTCGGAAACTTTAACGAGCGAGGGGATATCTTCGGGCGGGCAGGGCTCTTCAATCCAGCCGGGGTGGTAGGGTTCCAGCATCCGCGCGATCTCAATTGCGGTGGCCGCACTGAAGCGTCCGTGCATCTCGACGAAAATCTCAACGTCAGGCCCGACAGCTTCACGAATGGCGGCAACCATCTCAACCGACTTCACTTTTTCCGCGTGCGAAATTTCGAGCGCACCCGGGCCGAAAGGATCAACCTTGAGCGCTTTGTAACCCTTGTTCAGCACAACCTTGACTTGCTTTGCAAATTCTTCCGGCTTCCGTTCAACGGTGTACCAAGCGTTGGCGTAGGCCTTCACTTTTTCGTGGCATTGCCCGCCAAGAATTCTCCATACGGGTTGGCCGCACGCTTTGCCAACGATATCCCAGCAGGCGATCTCGATTCCGCTCATGACGGTTGTGGCGATGACCCCGTTCCTCCAGAACTCGTTCCGGTACATGCGAAGCCACAGGTCTTCGATGTTGAAAGGGTCAGAGCCGATGACGTGGCGGCGGGCAGCTCCCTGGATGTATCCGAGGACTCCTTCTTCGCGATTGTGAAGTGTACACTCGCCAATACCGACCAGGCCTTCGTCGGTTTTGACCTTGAGAAAAATGAGGTTTCGCCACGCTGCTCCGAGCACTAGCGGCTCAACGGCTGTGATCTTCATGGGGTATCCTTTCGATAACTTGATTGCGGCTGCGATATGGCGTTCCAGCCGAATCCGTAGCATCCATTCGCGACCCAAAACTTTACCGCAAAGGGCGGAAGGCAGCAAGACAAGGAGGATTTAATGTTCGAGAAGAGCCCAAGATGGGATCCAAATCCGCTGCGGAGCCAATCGCGGGGAATTAGGGCGCCTGCCGGGCAAATGCAGCATGAATCTGCCCGGCAGGCACACCCCTCCCTTTTGCCTTGGCGGCTGTTTCCAGACTGGACCTTACAGGAGGGGGACTAGTTTCTCGAGCGCATTTCTTCGCAGGTGAGACAACATTCCGCCCAGGGAACGGCCTTGAGCCGGTTGGGAGAAATCTGCTCTCCGCACGCCTGGCATTCGCCGTAGGTCCCACCGGCGACTCGCTCAAGTGCGTAATCGATTTGTTTGAGCATGCGGCTCCGGACACTTGCTGTTGTGACGTTCACATCCTGCTCAACAGTCTGAACCGCAAACTCCATATCATCCGGAGACTGCACACTTACAGAAAGGGCTTCCGGCCCACTTCTGGCGCGAGCAAGAAGCTCCTCGCGTTTTTTTAGCAACAGCGTCCGATATGTGCTCTTTCGTGACTTCAGTGATGCTGACATTGCGCAACCTTCCTTTTTGGGACCTTAAATATCGTCTTTCCGAAACTTCTGATGATTTGGAGCGGACGAAGGTTGCACGAAATCTAGCACGAACCTTAAAAATCTTCAACCGCTTTATTTTGTTCTCAATCGGACAATTGACCGTTATTATACGTATTGGAATCTGATTGGAACTATTACTTTTAGGGTCGGAGGGTCGGTTGGCCAACCGCAACGAGTTCCTGAGTTCTATTCGTAAGGCATTGAAAAAAAAGGATGGAGATGATTTTTCCAGGGCTGGCCGTCCGCTGCCGCCCCCGCTTGAAAATGTGATGCCCGTAATTCCTGCCGGGGAGCTGCTGGAGCGGTTTGAGGAGGAACTGCGAGAGCTTGGCTGTAACGCCCATCGGGCTTCCAGCCTATCCATCCTGGAGGGGATCCTTCGCCCGATCGTGGATCAAGCCCCGGCCTGCCCCGTGGTGCTTTCCCGTAATTCTCTTCTTGCCCATCTCCAGCTTGCTGCCATGCTCGAGGGCTGGGGTAAGCGAGTGAGCGTGTGGCCAAGTAGCGCCCGCGAGCAGCCGGAATCCGGCACGTTTCGTGACGAATGCTTTGCCGCTCGCGTGGGAATCACGGGCGCCGATTTTGCGCTCGCAGAGACGGGCAGCCTGGTTTTGACCAGCTTCACCGAAGGCAGCCAACTGGCTTCGCTCGCGCCATCCATCCATGTTGCGCTCTATCGGCGCAGTCAGCTTCGGGGCTCGCTTGATGAGGTGCTGCAAAATTTGCCCGTGTCTTGTGATCCCAGCCTGCCCAGTCCGGCTCGCTCCGTGGTTTTTGTTACGGGCACCAGCCGTACTGCTGATATTGAACAAATTCTTGTGCGCGGCGTCCATGGTCCGGGTGAGGTCCACGCAATCCTGGTCGAAGAAGCTTGTCTTGCCGGATAATCGCCCCCTTATCCGCGGAAAAAGCTGCCATGCCGAGGATTGAACTCAGGTGGGATGTTGCGCCAATCAGCTTGACGTCCGTTCGTCATGAGGAGTTGCGGGTTAGGGAGTGTGTCACGTTGCCGGGCGGAAAACTCAGTGAACCCTTGCCGCTGGAATTTTGAACGAGCGGCTGCCAAAATCGGTTATAGGAACCCTGTGAAAAATAATTGTTGAAATTGTGGCAATATGGCACAATAACCTTGCGTTTGTCGCTCTTGTGTACCTTTCGAGTTGTACTCAAAGGCTTCGCGGGTTAGAGCGAGCGGGGCCGTTTGTGTTTTTCAGCCCTGGAAGTGAAGCAGAGAATTGACGGCGCCATTTACCAAAAGGAGTAGAAGTAAACGTGAGTAACAATCGCGAGCAAGGAACTGTAAAGTGGTTCAACGCCAGCAAAGGCTATGGTTTTATCCAGCGGCAAGGTGGTGAGGATGTTTTCGTCCACTTTTCTGCCATCCAAGGAGACGGTTACCGCAGCCTGCAAGAAGGTTCGTCTGTGGAGTTCGAAGTCGTCAACGGCCCGAAAGGACTCCAAGCGGCAAATGTTGTTCAACTCTAGGTTGATGGGGGCCGGTTAACCTCCGGCTCCTATCCTCATCTTTATTCAACCCTCCCCGATTCATTCCTGTCATTCGACTTTGGAATCGTACTTTCAGACAGAAGGGTTCGTGTGTGTGAAGGTCTTTACCCAAAGCCCGCCCAGCGTTCACTTTATAATAGCTGGCTCAAGGGGGTCGACTTATGGCCTAATGGCTATGGGATGGCCACAAAGTCGGCCTTTTAATGTTATCTGGCCGCATCAACCGCAAGCTAGGGTTGCGCTGGAACTCGCAGCCGGTGTTAGAATCGCCTGTGAAGTGCGAGGCAACCTCAAATGCGGTTTGGGTGCTGCGCGAGTGGCGAGAAATCGCTTCCGTGAAACTCCAGACCCGCTGACCTTGTTGCCAAGGCTGAGACCATGACCCCTTTAATGGAAGAAATCCTGCAGCAGCCTGACGCACTTGCTTGCGTCCGGAAGTACTACGCAAGCCCCGGCGCCATTTCGCGAAAGGCCTTGAAGAAGCTGGGGGTCTCCCGGCAACCAACCGTAATGTTCACGGGCATGGGTTCCTCGCTTCATGCCGCCTATCCCGCACAGGCTTATCTGACGGCGATGGGGTATCGCGCGCTGGTTTGGGAAACCGCGGAACTCGTTCACCACCACCTGAAGATCCTGACTCCCGACACGCTGTTGGTGGTGGTTTCTCAATCAGGAGAGACGGCTGAGATCATGCGCCTTCTGGAAGATTTGCCGGCCAAGATAAAAGTCATCGCCGTCACGAATATGGAAAGAAGCCTGCTGGCGCGGCGGGCCGGCTTGATGTTGCCGATGATGGCCGGCGTGCAGGCTGCGGTCAGCACGAAGACGTATACCTGCGCGGTGGCCGTCCTGATGTATCTGGCCTTTGCCATTGCCGGTGAAGACCACCGGCCGCTTTCCCAGGCGCTAAAGCATGCCGTGGACGCGGAGGAAAGAGTCCTTGAGCGCCACGACGTTCTAATGCCCCCGACGCTGCAGTTTTTTAATCGCCCGCCTTACGTGGCACTCATGTCGCGGGGAGCCGACCTGGCCTCGGCCCATCAGGGAGCCTTGATGCTCAAAGAGGTCGCGCGACTGGCGGCAGAGCCCATGAGTGCAGCGCAGTTTCGCCACGGTCCCATCGAAATCGTCAATCCCGCGCATTGTTACATCATCTTTGTCCGGCACGCCCAGCCGGCGCCGCAGGGACGAAAGACGGCGGAGCTTCTTCTGCGCTTGGCAGAGGATATCCGTTCTCACCATGGCCGCGTGTTGCTTCTCGCGGATCGTCCGGTCGAGAACATCACCGATATGAGGCTGATCCAGGTTGATCCCATCCGCCTGGGGCTTGGAACCCTGGTGGATGTTGTCCTCATGCAACTTCTCGCGCATGATTACGCGGTCGAAGCCGGATACGAGCCTGGGAAATTCTGGATTGCCGAGGGCGTGACACGCCACGAATAGCCGTCCGCCGGAACCGTTACATTGTGCGGAGCGCGCGGAACCCAAAGAAGTTTATTCATGAGCGTCCGAGGGCGCAACTCCTTCGCAAGCAATTTCCTCACTCTTTATTGCCGCGCTCATGGGAGCGGCACGTTGTAGCTTGGCAGGCGGCCATCATCGCTGAAAAGATGGCGCCGTAAGTTTGTGTTTTGTCTCCGAGAGCGCTCAAACGAATCGGCGGGCAGTCTGGCTGAACCCTTTGGGCAACGCGGCTGACCGTCGTTAGCATGAAGTCCGGCGCGCCGCGGCTTATCCCCCCGCCCAGGACAATCAGGTCGGGGTCCATGACAGCCACGATATTGGCGATGCCAACCCCCAAGATCGCGAATGTTTTTTCAAGAACTTCGCGCGCCGCGGAATCGCCCCGGTGAAACGCCTCGAAAACAAAATGGGCATCGCGCATCTTGGCCAGGCTTGCGTGGCCGCTTTGCGCGCCAGCCTTCATGAGTTTCCGGCCCAGGCTCGCTATGCCTTGTCCGGAGGCGTGTCTCTCAAAATACCCTGTGCCGCCGAAATTCTCCTGCCAGCGCGGCCACTCGACGTTCATGAGGTGCAGTTCCCCGGCCGCTCCGCCCCGGCCCACGTAGAGCTGTCCGTTTACAAAAACGCCCGATCCGATGCCCGTTCCCAGAGCGATGAAAATGAAGTTGTCGGCGCTCTGCGCAACCCCCCGCCAATGCTCACCAAGGGCGGCCATGTTCGCGTCATTTTCAAGGGAGACCGGGACGCGAAATTCCTTCTGCAATTCATCCTTCAAATCGATGTTGGTCCACCCCGGCAAATTGTTGGCGAGGAGCACCAACCCGGTTCGAGGATCGACGGGGCTGGGAACGCCGAGGGCGAGGGCGCAAAGTCTGGCCTGCTTCCCTGAAGGGACCAGCTTCCGGATGCTTTTCTTAATCTGGCTGATCATTTTCCGAGGGCCGTCTTCCGGCCGGACCTTCACCGCAAAGCTGTCGATAACCTCGCCGGAAAAATCAGCCAAGGCAAGATGGAGATGGCTGGCTCCCATGTCGATGCCAACCAGGTAGCCGAACTCGCGGTTGAGCGCAATCTCGCCGCGGGCACGGCCAGGGACAACGAGATGTTTCCTGCGGAGCCTGCGGACTTGGGCTTCCAGGCTCGACGCTTTTACGCCAAGTTGTCCAGCAAGGTTCTGCATGGAGATGGAGGGATGTTTTGAAATTTCCTCGAGGACGCGGCAAAGGCCGGATTCGAAGTCATGCATGTTCTTCATAGGTTTTCTTCTCAATCAGTACGTTCCATTTTTTGCGCCAAGCCTGCTACTCAACCGGAAGGATTGGCCGTAAATGTTTTTCAGCCTTAAGGGTTCGCAGCGGTCGAGTCTATCGCGGTTTCAAAGCGTTGCCAACTATTGCCGTGACTATTGCCGTGACGCGGGGCCATTGGAAGCGGTACGCGGGAGAACGATCCTGCGAGTGTGCAAAGGGAGTATCATGAGGAAACCGAGGCTTATGAAACCCATTTTGCGCAGCCGTTGGAACCTTACTCCGCAACAGGCCATGCGGCTCCAGGAGCGGCTGCGCGACCGTGTCGTGCTCTCCGACCGCTTCGCACGCATTCGATACGTGGCGGGGGCGGACATCGCCTTTGATCCTGAAACGCAAATGGCCTTTGGCGGAGTCATTGTCTACCGTTTCCCCGGGCTTCGAGAGGTCGAACGCCGCATGGCACGCCGCAAACTGCGATTTCCCTACGTGCCCGGTCTGCTCTCCTTTCGTGAATGCCCTATTTTGATCGCGGCCTTTGCGCGTCTTGAAACGCAGCCCGATTTGGTCCTGATTGATGGTCACGGCCGGGCTCACCCGCGCCTGTTCGGGATTGCCTGCCACATCGGCGTGCTGTTTAACAAGCCGGCCATCGGCTGCGCCAAATCCCTCCTGGTGGGAGATCACAAGGAGCCCGCTTTGAGAGCGGGATCGGCCACGCCGCTTAATTTCCGCGGGGAGCGCGTGGGTGTCGTGTTGCGAACCCGCGATAGCGTCAAGCCGATCTATGTAACTCAGGGACATTGTGTTTCGCTGGAGACTGCCGTGAAATTAGTCCGACAGTGCGTTGACGGATACCGAATCCCCAAGCCCACGCGCGAAGCAGACCATTATGTTCGAGACCTCCGCCGGGCTTATCAACAGTCTCGTTGCCGGCGCTAGGTCTTTGATGTCAGCGGTTGTTTTTTAATCAGTCAATGGGAAAATCTTGCGAGGTTTTTATGCGGAGCAAAATGAAGATCTCGTTCAAATCCCCCTTAGTTCTTTTTCAACTTTCTTCCGGAGCCTGAAGGCTGAGGCCCACACCCTTGTCCTTGAGGTTTTTGTTGATTTGTACCAGGACGTTTTCGGGGCAGCCTTCCCAATCGGCCACAACCTTGTTGCCGAGGAACGGCAGGTCTTTCACACCCATTTCGCTGGAGAAGAATCCCTCCACCACCAGAGCACGCAGTTGGTTGAAAAAGGCCACATAGTTTGAATCCTCGGGTGATGCTTTTTCGGGGTAGGCGATCCGGTCGAGGATCTTCTTTTGCTCTGCCTGAGCGCAACCAGCGAACTCATGGCCGAACTGGTACTTGCATTCCACGTCCAGCCACATCAGCCCGCCGCGAATTTCCGCCCGCAAGTCTCCTCCCTGGAAGTTGAGCCAATCGTCAATAAATTGCGGCACACCGGCCTGGCTGGCACTGCCGCTTCGCTCATCGGCGGGGATAATCCAGTCACTCAACACCTTGACCGTTTCATATTCGTGCTCGGTCAGCGCCTTCAGATGATAGCCGCCGGCAACGGTTCGAGTCTCTGCGGCCCGTTTTGACGTTTGTCGCTCCGCAGCTATTGCCGATCCCAGCGGGATGAAGGCCGCTGCGGGTACCGCTGTAATCGCCTTCAGCATGTCGCGCCGCTTGAGCTTGCCCTCGTGGTTGGTGTTTCGGTCGTCACCCATGATGCTTTCAGCTCCCTCTATAAGGACTCGATCAGGGTCTCTAAACGTTTCTCTTGTTGATCTGGTCTCTGATGTATTCCGAAGTGCGCCAAGCCAGCGCCAAGATCGTGAGCGTGGGATTCTTGTCGGCGTTGCTGACGAAAGGTGCGCCGTCGGTTACGAAAAGGTTCTTGCAGTCCCACGCCTGGCCGTGGGAGTTCAATGGGGAGGTGCTGCGGTCCGCGCCCATCCTTACGGTGCCTACCTCGTGGATGATCGCACCGCCCTGTGAAATGCCCCAATTCTCTTTGGCGCCCGCGGTACTGACAACTTCTCCGCCTGCGGTCTCGATGATTTCCCGGAAGGTTTCCCGGGCGTGCCGGGCCTGAAGGATTTCGTCGTCTGTCCATTTGAAATGAAACTTCAGAACCGGAATTCCCCATTGATCCACAACATTCCTGTCGATCTCGCAGTAGCTCTGGTCGTTGGGAATCATTTCGCCCCGGCTCGAAAAGCCGATGAAGGCGCCATACAGTTTTCGGCAGCCGCGCTTCAGGTCCATCCCATAGCCGCCGCCCAGGTAGCGCTGGGAATCTGAGAATATCCCCAGTCCGGGCATGTGGCGTCCGCCACCCATCTCGATGTGATAGCCGCGCGAGAAAGGCAACTCATGCCGGAATTGTTTTCCATAGTTCCACCAGGGCATATAGAGGTGAAACCCGCCGGTCCCATCGTCATTATGGGGCGGAAGATCCATCAGGACGGGGAAAAATCCCGTGGTGCCGTCTGCGCCAACTGTATCCATCAGGTAGCGGCCCACAACTCCGCTCGAGTTCGCAAGGCCGTCGGGGTATTGGGGACTGCGGGAATTCAGCAGCAGCCGCGCAGTCTCACAACTGCTTGCCGCCACCACCACGACCTTCCCGCGCACCTGCACTTCCTGGCGAGTTTTCTTGTCGATGTAGGAAACTCCTGTTGCGAGGCCATCGCGCCCCACCAAAATTTCCCGCGCCATGGCATCGCAGCGAATTTCCAGATTTCCCGTCTTCATTGCCGGAGGAAGCAGGACCGTGGGCGAGGAGAAGTTCGAAGACGTCCCGCAAGAGCGGCCGCACTCCGAGCAGTAGTGGCAGGCAGGCCGGCCATTGAGCGGCCGCGTCAGGATTGAAAACCTGGAGGGAATGCAGGTAATGTCGAGCTTCCGGCAGGCCTGCTGAACCAATAACTCGTAGCAACGAGGTTTGGGCGGCGGCTGAAATTTGCCGTCGGGTGTGTTCTCAACGTGTTCGATGGATCCGAATACCCCGATCAATTCTTCCGTTTTGTCGTAATAAGGGGCAATATCTTCGTAGGTGATGGGCCAGTCGAATCCTTTGCCGTCGCGGCTGTAAGGTTTGAAGTCATAGGGCCCCATGCGGAGTGAGATGCGCCCCCAATGGTTTGTCCGGCCTCCCAACATCCGCGAACGGAACCATCTCCAGTCAGTTCCGGGAGCGTTGAGATAGGGCTCGCCGGGCACATGCCAACCATCCACAGAGGCATCGAAATAGCCAAAGGTCGTGTTTGGAGCTACCGCGCCACGGTGCGGCGCCTGGTAGTTCCATTCGAACATCTTCGATTGCTTTGCGGTGTCGTACCAGCCGCCGGCTTCCAGCATCAGGCATTTAGCCCCTGCCTGAGTCAGGACGTAGGCCGCCATGCCGCCACCCGCGCCTGAGCCGACAATAATTGCATCATACATCTTTGGACTTTTTTTGATTTGTGCCATTGCCCCTTGTCCCGATCTGAAGTTTCGCCAGGAGTTTACCACAAAATCCATTTGGCGGTTATCGTTCTTATAAAAAAATAAATTGAGTGGCGGCACTTTTTCTTGGATGGGAAAAACCAGCGCAAATTCCAGCACGATGCCGAGGGCTGCGGGCCGGCAGCAGATCGAAAGGCGAGTTCTTACCTGGGGAGCATGGGGGAAGAGTTCTGGCTCCTCAGTGTGTGATAGTGAGCCATGCTAACATTTGAAGGTACAACCTTGCTGGGGTAGGGGGCACAATGAGAGATCGATTATCGAGAATAATTCCTATCGCGCTGCTGGCGACGATGGGGATTGTGGCGGTCGAGGCTCCCAGCCTCCGGGCGGCAGATCTCAGTTCGGCCACAACGAAGGCGTTCGAGCGTTACGTCAAAGCGGCCGAGGCGAGGATGGACCGCGAGGGAACTCAGCCCGGCGACTTCCTCTACATTGAACAATTGCCTAAGCCTCAATATGACGAAGTGATGTCGATGCTCAAACAGGGGCAGGTTTATGTGGCACGGCTCCAGACTCTTGACGCCTCAGGCAATGAGATTAATGTGCCCGAAGGAATGGTTCATCATTGGGTCGGAGCGGTTTATGTCCCCGGCAGTTCATTGTCTTCGGCGTTCAAGGTGCTGCGAAATTACAACGACTATAAAGAGATCTACCAGCCCGAGGTTGTCCGTTCCCGTCTGATCAGCCATCAAGGCAACAATTACAAAATCTACCTACGCATGCAGAAGAAGTCCATTGTCACCGTGACCCTTGATACCTGGTATGACATCCACTTTTCACAGGTCGATGCCACCCAGGGGTACACCCGCAGCTTTTCCACCCGCATCC
>Ga0307373_10000750_pt1 | contig 62305 bp, 51 predicted proteins | sample OX2MG_FD_202534 | JGI IMG/M metagenome (GOLD analysis project Ga0307373, IMG submission 202534) | Soil microbial communities from Risofladan, Vaasa, Finland - OX-2 | ecosystem: Environmental > Terrestrial > Soil > Coastal area > Acid sulfate soil | place: Finland: Risofladan, Vaasa | collected... | reverse complement strand
GGCGCCGTGCGACCTGCGCCAGACGCTGGCTGACGCCGTGGCGATGGTGGATAAGCAAGCCCACACCCAGGAGGTTGAAATCGAATTGGACGTACCCGAGGGTCTGCCGGTGATTGACGCCGATTCCAGCCAGTTGAAGACCTGCTTCCTGAATATTCTGACCAATTCCGTTCAGGCCATGCCGCGAGGTGGAAGCATCCGGGTCTCCACCCACGAAACTCTGGAAAAGATCGGCACGGGAAAAATCCGGATGTGTTTCTCCGATACGGGTCCAGGAGTTCCCGCCGAGAACCGCGAAAAGATCTTCGCGCCTTATTTTTCCACAAAGACCACCGGCTTCGGCTTGGGCCTTGCCATCACCCGTAAGATTGTTGAGGACCACGGCGGACGGATTTACGTGGCGGCAACCCCCGGGCCCGGCGCCGAGTTTGTCATCGAGATTCCAATGAGCCACGCTCCGGTGCAGTCGGCGGAAATGGTGACCGCATAGACCATTTTGCCTTCTTGAACCAAGCGGAAACCCTGCACCTTTTCGGAGCCTCCGCTCGGGAAAATTGTTGTGAAGGAGCCGGGTAACGGCGGCGCGAAGCGCCTTGGAGTGCGGCGGCTAGCCGCCGCTTTTCCCCGCCCTGCGACCGCAAGCAAGCTTGCGGTTTGGGAAAGCGGGAGCAAGCTCCCGCACTCCACATACCGCAGGTATCGAGATCGGCGATTCTTTGTCTATGTTGGCCAGGAAGCGGCTGAAAAACCTGCACCCGTCAGCTTTAGGATCGCAACTACCCTGGGTTGTCTTTTTATCTGACTGCTGACCGCTAACGGCTAAAGATAATATGCCAGAAACCAGCATTCTCATCGTCGATGACGAAGAGCGTCAACGCGAGATTTACCGGGACGTTCTCGAAGACGAAGGCTACGGAGCGGACACGGCCCCTAGCGGCGAAACGGCTCTGCGCCTGATCGGCCAAAAACGCTACGACCTGGTCATTACCGATCTGAACCTCACCGGCATGAATGGCATTCAGCTTCTCAGCGCCATTCTCCAAGCCGATCCCACCGTTGCCGTAGTAGTGATCACCGGGTATCCCTCCATTCAAACCGCCATTGAAGCCACCAGGAAAGGTGTTTACACCTATCTCGAAAAGCCGGTGGACCGCGAAAAACTGTTGAATGTGGTTAAGGACATTTCCGGCCGCCTCAGCAGTCTGCGGCAGACCATTCTCGGCAACTCATCCGCCACCAAGGCCATGCTGCGCATGATTTCCAAGGTCGCTTCTACCAGCCACACCGTTTTGATCCTGGGGGAAAGCGGAACGGGCAAGGAGCTTGTGGCGCGCCAGATTCACCGCCTCAGCCCACGCCGCGACCGCCCATTCCTGGCGGTCAATTGCGCGTCGCTCACCGAGACGCTGCTCGAAAGCGAGCTCTTTGGCCACGAAAAAGGCGCTTTTACCGATGCTCATCAGCAAAAAAAAGGGGTGTTTGAGCGCGCCCATCTTTCCACTCTTTTCTTGGATGAAATCGGCGACACCAGCCTGGGCATGCAGGCCAAGATTCTGCGGGCGCTGCAGGAACGCGAAATCTTGCGCGTGGGCGGGACCGAAGCCATCAAAGTGGATGTACGCATCATCACCGCCACCAATCGCAATCTTGAACAATTGCTGAAAGAGGCTAAGTTCCGCGAGGACCTTTATTACCGCCTAAAGGTTATCCCCATCAACTGTCCGCCTCTGCGCGAGCGGCGCGAGGATATTGGAGTGCTCGCGCTCCACTTCATGCAGAAGGCGGCGCTGGTTTCCACCCGCAAGTTGAAAGGTATCTCGCCCAAGGCTCTGCAATCGCTCGAAGAATACGCATGGCCAGGGAATATCCGCCAACTCGAGTGGGCCATGGAGCGCGCCGTCCTGCTGGGCGAAACGGAGCTGATTGAAATCGAGGATCTCCCCCCGGAAATAGGGCAAGTGGCCGCTCCATTGGCCTCGGTGCCCGGCGTGCCCACGCCCGTTGTGGTTGCCGCAGCAACGTCAGATTTTGAGCCGGTCATTTCCGAGGGCTCGTGGGAGGAACACGAAAAAGCCAAGATTCAGGAAGCGCTGCAACGTACCAACGGCAACATCACGCGCGCCGCGCAACTGCTGGGCATGACGTTTCGCACCCTCCAGTATCGCCTGGAAAAATTCGGCATCAAGCGGGTGTGAGGATGCAGGACGTAGACACGATTTTCGTCTTGCGGACTGTGACTTTTTGCAGGCCCACACCTTATGACGTCTGCGGCTCCCCCATTGCGCTTTTCGTCAGGACCCCGCTTTAGCCATGCCGGTAGCAGCCAACAAGAATCGCGAGGCGTTAGCCGAGGGGGCCCGGCAAATTGCAGACCGTGGCGCCGTTTGAAGGAGCGCATGTTAAACTTGCCTCGCATACGCAAGGCGAGAGAAACCGAAAGCAGCCAAAAGGAAGCGATGTGAAGCCTGTAAAACACCCCTTCAATGAGGCAGTGGTGGCGAAAACCCACTCGCCGCTCTACTTGATGCACAAGTATTGGGCGAGGAAGCCTCACAACGTGGTTGCTCGCTATATTGAATATTACACAAACCCCGGCGACGTTGTTCTTGATCCCTTCATGGGAAGTGGCGTTACCGTGATTGAAGCTGACCGGCTCGGCCGTAAGGCAATCGGCAGTGATCTGAACCCAGTCGCGTGTTTTATCACGCGCGCAACCCTCGCTCCCGTCGATGCTAGCAAGTTGCACGCTGCCTACCATCGCGTTGAGGCGGCTGTCAAAGATAAGATTGATTCGTACTACAAAGTTAAGTGCTCAAATCCGAAATGCGATAGAGAGGCAATAAGCACACATATAGTATGGCGGCAGGATGAATTCAAAGACGAAAAAATGTTCCTGTTGAGGGTCGTATGTCCTGCATGTGGAGAAAAGACGGACCGCAAGCCTACTGACGACGACCTGCAACGGTATAAGAGCATCCTAAAGAAGCCTATCCCATTTTTTTACCCCCAAAATATAAATCTTCACCCGACGGCCAAGCGAAGCGTCGAATTCATCCATGAGCTTTTCACACATCGGGCTCTGATCTGTCTCTCAATTTTGCTTGAAGAAATCCGCAAGGAGTCTGAAACCGACCTCGAACTCTTGCTGTTATTCACCCTTACGTCAACGCTTGCACAGGTTACGAGGATGCCGCCTTACGCACCTTCCAGTGGAATTAGCTGGAAGGTGCCAAATTACTGGGTTCCGCCTCTTCATTGGGAGCAAAACGTCTGGCGCGCATTCGAGGAACGATCCAAGAAAGTGCTGCGAGGGAAGCGCGACTCGCCGACAGGTCGAGGCCGCAAATGCACAATCCTGACTGAAAACGCTACCACCTTGAAGGGCGTGCGGTCTAACAGCGTTGATTACATTTTTACCGACCCGCCCTACGGCGATGCGGTCCCATATTTCGGCCTTTCTTTAATGTGGGGCGCTTGGCTCGGCTGGCAGGACCAGTTGGATTTTGATCACGAGATTGTCATCCCCGAACGTGGCGACTACGAGAAGGCGCTTGAAGACTACCGGAGGAAGCTGGGGGATTCCTTCAAGCAGATGTTCCGCGTGCTGAAAAACAATGGAACAGTCACCGTAACATTCCATAATCGCGAGATTCGGGTATGGAACGCGCTTATGGCTGCTGCCTTTGAAGCGGGGTTGGTTTACGAAAATGACAACTATGTCCTTCCGGCGGTCAAGTCCTCCAAGTCGCAGATGGCAGTAAGCGGGAGCATGACAGGGGATATCTATATTAACTTTCGCAAACCGCCCCAGCGCGAGCTGCAAGGCGAGATGACATTTGAGGAAGTGAAGCGCGTCATCACCGAAGAAGCCCGTATGATTATCCAATCTCGCAACGGGCAGGCCAATACCGACCAATTGGCGCGTGGCATTTACTCGCGGCTGATTAAGAGCAATCTTTTTAGCAAGGTGCCAAGTACAGACATCCGCAATGTATTAGGCACGCTCCCCCTTGACGAGATCATGCCAAACGTGTGGCGACTGCCGGAGCCAGAAGCGGAAACGATGCTCGACTATATCCCCCTTCATAAACGCATCGAATTCATCATCGATAGTGTCTTGGAGAGTAACCACAAACACGGACTCAACCTGGACGATTTTCTCGTACCAATTTTCACTCAGCTCAAGAACGGCCTTACGCCAGATAACAAAGAAATCTTGGAGGTCTTGCGACAACGTGCCGAGGTGAAGCAAGACAAGTGGTATCCGCTGCAGGCCCGCCTAATTGAGGAGTTGCCGGAATATGAATTGCCTGCCAAAGGACCACGGCCAGAAGAGGATCTCCGGGAGCACGAGCAGTTCATCTTCCAATTAGCCCGGTTGGGGACAAGGCTCGGATATCAAATCTGGGTCGGCAGGAATGAGCAAAACAAAAGCGAGCTTTTGCAGAATCTAAGTGTCAGGCGGCTGGAAGTTCCTGGTTTGAGCGAAAAGTTCATAGCCAACAATCGAATTGACCAGATCGACCTCCTATGGCTCAATCCCGACGAAGGGAGATACGCGGCGTTCGAGATCGAAAACTCAACAGGTGTTGTACCAGGCATCCAGCGCTTGGCGAACTTAAGCGAGAAGCTGAAGCACATTAAGATCCCAACATTCGTGGTGATACCTGATAAGTTTCGCGGCATGGCGCAAAAGATATTTGACTCCCCGAGTGGGCGTGTTCTGGGTGACGAACAAAGGCGCGTGATTGTCTACTCCAAGCTTCTTCACCACATTGACCTTCTGCAAAACAAACTCATCCGCCCAGGGGAGCTACTCGCGGCTATCTCTGAGCCCGCGTAAGCTCGAAGAGGAAAGTGGACGCAGAAACCACCAGTTTGGGCTCAGGCAAGAACATGCGAGCGTACAACCCACAGCGCGCCTCGACACAACTCCCGTCCTGCGGGCTTCTTGTTGACACATCTGCTGCCATTCATTGCAATCTTCGCCAAGCCATGGCTTTAGGCATGTCGGTAGCAAAACACATTTTAGAGAGAGACTATCCAGGCAGCGAAAAGCTGCTGACGGAAGCTTTATCCAAGACGAAGTGGCAACTGAATGAGCCAGCGCGCCATTACTTTAGTATTCTTTATAATCGCGCATGCGCCCAGGCACGGCTCGGGGAAACGGATAGCGCCCTTTCTGACCTTAAAAAGGCAATTCCCCCGGCAAACCCTTCGGATGCACTGATGAAGGACCAGTTTTTGGCGGATATTCGGTTGTTAAAGAAGGGTTTTCAGCAGGATATTGAAGCGCCAACCGCTCAGAATCCCCTAGGTGGCGACCTTTACACGATCTCAAAAGATCGTCCTCAAAGGCTGCAGGAGATAGCCGAGAGGCTCAAGCAGCATTAAATTAGTGAGGCATCGTGATATCAGTCATGGCCAGACCTCGTTGTTGATTCATAGCCAATCTTAAGAACAGAATGGCGCCGTTGTCAAGGGCAATACGTATCATGCAACTACTTGAAAATACGGGACTTGTATCTACCGACTCTTTTCCATCCGCCATCCGCGGCGTCAGGTCATCTTTATCGTCTCAAATTGGCTCAAACCTGAGAATGAAGCTACAAGGTCTCACTCCCGAAATCCAGTGGGGTGCTGCCCAAGCGGCCCGGGCGGTGGGGTCAATAGCGTGGAGACCACAACGGCGTGAAGCCACTTACGTGCTTCACGATCGCCCGACAGTATGGCAGGCCCTACCGGCGATCCCAAGAAGATGACCGATCCAAGACCCAATCTTCTGCGGACCGCGACTGGAACTCCACCTGGGGAAACGGCAACAACCTCGCTATTCTCGCTGGAAACAGGGATGGCACGGCTGAAGTCGCGGATTTTTGTTTCAAGTGGCCAGAGATAATCGATATAAGGCAGGGATGCAGTCGTGCCAGCCGCCGGTTGACGGGGCGTTGAATTCGATCTCAGGTCGAGCCTGTCAAGCGATTGGGTTCCTCGAGGCTCCCAAAGTACAACAGGAGGTTCGGCATCAATCGAGAAATGAGACCGCATCATGCGGCGGTGATCCTCAAACTCCGAAAAATCATGGAAGATCGCCCCAGATTCAATCAGGACGGAACTCCCGGACTCCACCATGTCCCGAATTCTTCTGGTAATACCGGTTCCACCGCTTGCCAGGCCGGGAACGATGATGAGCGGGCAAAAAGGTATGGAATCTGCTGGGACCCGCTGGTATTCAGCACCCATCGCCTTCAGGCCGAATTCATACCCGGCAAGCGACTCCGGCAACCGGCAAGACTCTTTGAGATCGGCCAAGACGATGCCGGATAATTCAAATTGGGGGCGGGCAAATCTCCGGCTGAAGCCGGTACGCGCGAATCCTGCCCACGGCAGGACTGAAGAATAAGCCGCCACGGTCCCCAAAAAGGATCTGCGGGTGATGGTCATAAGCTGGCCCTCATGAAAAGCCCTCAGCGGCGTAATGTATCATAGACAGGCGAACACACCAATCTGAATTGGAAAGCGAGAATTTGATGATGAACGTCTCCCCGGGTAAGAAGAAAGGTCTGACCACTCTCAGCAATGCGCGCGGCGTGATTGCCGCCATGGCGCTTGATCAGCGGGGCAGATTGCAAGCCCTGATGGCTGCTGCGGGAGGTAGCGAACCCACCCAAGCCATGATCGAGGAGTTCAAGACCGCCGTAACCCTCGCCTTGAGCCCAAAAGCCAGCGCTATCTTGCTGGACCTGGAGTTTGGCCAGCCCGCCATGAAGGTTCGCCACCCCTCTACAGGTTTGCTGATGACTTACGAAATGGACAGTTACACCAACCACCGCCCAGGTCGGCGGCCGGAAATCATTCCACAGCTCTCCATCCGGCGGCTCAAAGATGCGGGAGCCGATGGAATCAAGGTGCTGCTCCATTATTCGCCCTTTGCGGATCGGGATTTGAACGAAGAGAAACACGCTTTTGTGGAACGCATCGGGTCAGAGTGCAGAGCGGAAGACATCCCCTTCTTCCTTGAAATCGTGGGGTATGACCCCAATGGGTTGAGCGAGCAATCGCTGGAATATGCGCGGCTCAAGCCGCAGATTGTTTCGGGAGGATTGACCGAATTTTCGCGGGGGCGATACGGCGTCGATGTGCTCAAGGTCGAGTTCCCCGTCAATTTGAAGTTTGTCGAAGGCTCGCGTTCATTCGCCGGACAAAGCGCCTATTCTCTCGCCGAAGCTCTGGAGTTCTTCCGGCAATCGGGGGTGGCCGCAACCCTGCCCTTTGTGTATCTCAGTGCCGGTGTGAGCAACAGCGAGTTTGTGGAAGGTCTCGCACTGGCCGCCCAAGCCCACGCCCCTTATTCCGGTGTCCTTTGCGGACGGGCCATCTGGAGCGACGGCATTCAGGCTTACGTCCAGCGCGGCGTCCCCTCGCTCGAGTCGTGGCTTGAGACTGAAGGGAAGAAAAATATTGAAGCGGTGATCACGCAATTGGCGCAGGCCACTCCCTGGTTCAATCGCGGTCTTCCATGATTTCTTCCAGGGTGGGTGGAATTTCAATGGGACCGGCAAGCGGCGCAACGTATTCGCGGAAGCTTGGGCGGACAGTTCCATTGTCGCCAAGATATTGCCGGGGGAGCATGCGCTCGTGCTCCGCCACCAGCTCCAGCGGGACAAGATTAAGTAAGCACCGGTAGCGCCGGCTTTCCGCTCTTGTGAATTTCACCATCACTCCGCTGTGGCCGGCCAATACCGATTGGACAGCGAATCGGCCCGCCTTGTAAGACTCGTCCGCGTCCACTGCTGAGGCGCAGGGCGAAAACGAGCGGCAGAGCAGCCCCGGCTTCTCACTGCGCGCCCGGACTTTCAAGGACTTGCTCGCAAGTTGAGCGAGATATTGGGCGGTGTTCCCTGGCAAGGGGCGCCCGCGCGCGTCGCGGCTGTGGCCGGCTGAGCCTCCGATCATCCGCCCGGATTTGCTGCGCAAACCTTCGGAAACTACGCCGAGCGCCCATCCCAAGCGTTGTAAGGTCCGGTCAAGAACGGTCAGAAATAACTGTTCATCCAACGGCCGCTCGGGGGTATAGATAAAATGGGGTGGGTCGTCAGACCGCCGGCGGGCAAGGATGGTGGCCGCCGCCAGCCATCCGGTGTTTCGACCCATTACTTCAAAAATGCTGACTGGGGTCGGCAGCGCCCGCTGATCGAGTCCGGCGTCACGCACGGCCATGGCCGCGAACCGCGCGGCGCTGGGGTATCCGGGACAGTGATCGGTGTGGCGGAGGTCATTATCAATCGTTTTCGGAATGCCGAGCGTCAGCAGTTCGTAACCCTGTTGGATGGCCATTCTTTGAATCCGCAGCAGGGTGCCCATGGAACCGTTTCCGCCCGCGTAAAAGCAGTAGCGAATCTCGCGGCGGCGGAAGAACTCCAGAATGCGAGCTACGTCGCCGTCAGTCATCGGCCCCCGGTAACTACCTATCAAGGATCCGGGGGTACGGGCAAGGCGGGAAAGGGGCTTTTGAGACATCATGAGCAGATCCACCACGTCACCGCGGAGCACCCCGCCGAGGCCCCAGCGTCCTGCCCACAAATGTGGCAGTTTCCGGCGTCGCGCCTCGTCAATCACGCCGATCAGGCTCATGTTCAAAACTGCCGTGGGGCCGCCACTGTGAGCTACAAAAGCACTGGAATTTTTCAAGACTTAGCTAACCTCTGTCATTCGGACTTGCAAGACGTGCCCGAAAGGCTTTATATTCAGCGTCCGTCACCCCATGCTAAGAGCCCGTTCAGAAATAACTGTTCCATCTTCCAACCGGCGCCCCTCACCCGCCGCTTCGCGTCACCCTCTCCCCGCTCGCGGGGGAGAGGGCAGGGGTGAGGGGTTGTATTTGATCCGAAATGGAACAGTTATTATCTGACAGACCCTAACGGGAGATTTTAATGCCAATCGATGCCCGGATGGTTGATCAAAGTGGTAGATTCTTTGTGGTGGATCTAACACGGGAAACCCTGAGACGGAATCGATCTGTCCCGAAAGGAGCGGCGAAACGCGATGCGTGACACTTTAGTTTGCCTGCTTGCAGGAGGTGCTGGCGAACGCCTTTATCCGCTCACCCGCGACCGCGCCAAGCCCGCGGTTCCCTTTGGCGGAATCTACCGTATCATCGATATCACTCTTTCCAATTGCGTGAATTCGGAGTTGCGCCGGGTTTTTGTGGTCACCCAGTATAAGGCGCTTTCCCTGAACCGTCATCTTCGCGAGGCTTGGAATTTTATGGCCGCCGAGCTGGGTGAATACGTTCAAGTGCTATCTCCCATGAAGCGCGTGAGTGAAAGCTGGTACCAGGGGACGGCGGATGCCGTCTATCAGAATCTTTATTCCATTGGCAGCGAGCTTTGTAAGCACGTCATGATCCTCTCCGGAGATCACGTCTACAAAATGGATTATCAGTTGATGATCCAGCAGCACATCGACGCAGGGGCCGACGTGACGGTGGGAACCATTGAATTCGACCGGTCCGAGGCCAGCCGCTTTGGAATTGTTGAGTTGGATGCCAGCGGCCGCATCACGGGATGGCAGGAAAAGCCCGCCGACCCCAAGCCCTCGCCTCATAATCCTGACAAATGCCACGTCTCCATGGGGATTTACTGCTTCAACCGCGACACTTTGATCCAGGTGATGATGGACGACGCGGCGGACACCGCCTCCGGCCATGATTTTGGCAGGGACGTGATTCCGCGCTTGATTGAATCCCACCGGGTCTATTCCTACAACTTTGTGGACCAGAACAAGAAGGAAGCTCAATACTGGCGGGACATCGGAACCATTGAAGCCTACTATGAGGCCAACATGGATCTGGTCTCCGTTTCACCGGTCTTTAACCTTTACGACAAGGAATGGCCCTTGCGGACTTATCAGCGCCAATATCCGCCCGCCAAATTCGTTTTTGCCCAGGCCGGAACTCGCATGGGCGCCGCGGTGGATTCCATCGTCTCTCAAGGAGCCATCGTTTCCGGGGGCCGCGTGATGGGCTCGGTGCTTTCGCCGGACGTCCGGGTCAACAGCTATACGGATGTTGAGGATTCCATCCTTTTCTCGCACGTCAGTATTGGCCGCCATTCGCATATCCGGCGGGCCATCATTGACCGGCACATCCACATCCCGGAAGGCACCACGATCGGGTTCGACCTGGATGAGGACCGCAAGAAGTATCATGTGACGGAGACGGGAATTGTGGTAGTGGTTCCCGAACAACGCTTTTTTGAAGAGCCAGAATAAATGCGTTGCGAGTTCCATCGGTTGGGGACAAATCTGGGTTTGGGGAAGCTGGTGAAGATCGTCAACTTTGAGTTCAGTGACTGGGTCCGGGATGAAAAGCGGAAGCGGGCGACGATTTCCGAAGATTTCTGTTGAAAGCATCTCCGGGAAGATTAAACTGCTAATTTCGGAAACAAAGTTTACAAATGCAAGGCGGGTAGTGGTAGGTTTTGGCGGCTGTAGCGGCGGTCGGAGACCGCCGCTACAGCGAGGGGCAAAACTTCAGGGTTGGAGAGTGCAAAAATGCCGAAGGTTTATGACGCGGTGGTGGTGGGATCCGGGGCGGCGGGAGGCATGGCGGCGACGGAGTTGTGCCTGAAAGGAATGAAGGTTCTTCTTCTGGAAGCGGGTCCGGACCTCAATATTGAAACCGATTTCCACCACCACACCAAACGCTGGGAGTTCCCTTTCCGGGGCCAGATTCGCCCGCTCGAACGCGCCAAGTACAATTACTCGGCGAATGAGTGGAACAAACCGCACTTTATCAACGAGCTTGAAAATCCTTATACCGGCAAGAAGTATGTGTGGGTGCGGGCGCGCGCGGTGGGCGGCAAGACCCTGCACTGGGGCTTGGTTTCACTGCGTTTCAGCGCCCGCGACTTTCAAGCGGCCAGTTACGACGGCTACGGGGAAAATTGGCCGGTGACTTATGACGACATCGCCCCCTACTATACTCGCGTTGAGAAGATGATCGGGGTGGCGGGCCATGCGGATCATCTGGAGAACAATCCCGACAGTTCTTTCCTGAAGCCTGTGCCATTCACCTGCGTGGAGTGGATTTTCAAGCGCGCGGTCGAAGGCAAAATTCCTGACCGCCATGTCATCTATGGCCGCACCGCAACGGCGACCGAACCCATTAACGGCCGGGCCCCTTGCCACTACTGCGGCCATTGCGGGCGCGTTTGCAACGTGGCCGCATCCTTCAGCTCCAAAGGCGTCCTGCTCCCCATCGCCCAGAAAACGGGCAACCTGACCCTTCGTCCGAACGCCGTAGCTTGGAAGGTGCTGACGGACGGTGAAGGGAAAGCCAAGAGTGTGCTCTTTGTTGACCGGCTCACCCGCCAGACTCAAGAAGCGTTTGGCAAGGTGATCGTTTTGGGGGCCGGCTCGCTGGAAAGCACCCGCATTCTTTTGAACTCGGGCGACCCTGAAAGTCCCACCGGTCTCGCCAATTCCAGCGGCGTTCTGGGCAAGTATTTCTGCGAACAGATTATGGCCGGTGACATCAGCGGCATTGTTCCGCAGCTCAAAGGGCTCAACTCGCCTTCTGACGATGCCCGCCCGGACGGCAGCGGCTTCTATATCCCCCGCTTCCGCAATCTGAAGACGAAACAGCCCAATTTTATTCGCGGTTACGGTTTTGAAGGCGGCGGAGGGAGCGGCGAGATTCCGGGGTTCGCGCTAAAACTGCCGGGGTTTGGCGCGAAATTCAAGGCCGACGTGAAGAAGTATAACGCTACGGTGGTCAGCATTGGCTCCTTCGGAGAAATCCTGGCCCGCCCGGAAAACTACGTTGAGGCGGATCCGGTGGTAAAGGACGCCTGGGGCATTCCCGTCCTGAAGTTCAACATTGAGTGGGGCGCCAACGATCTTGCCATGGCCAAAGACATGGTGGAGACACAAAGGGAGATTTTCAAGACCGCTGGAATCGAAGTGATTGACGAAAGAACCGAACCGCTGCCCCCCGGCTGGAGCATCCACGAAGCGGGCACGGCGCGGATGGGCAACGACGCCAAGAAATCCGTGGTGAACAAATACAATCAAAGCCACGACATCAAGAATCTCTACGTGGTTGACGGCGCGTCCTTCGTGTCATCCACGGAGAAGAATCCGACTTTGACCATCATGGCCCTCTCCATGCGAGCCGCGGATCACATTGAGGACCAAATGAAGGCGGGCGTATTTGGCTGATGCCAATTCCGCGAGAGATCCAAGCCATGCGCCCGGCGGAGCGCCCACTTACGGTTACCGATTTTCGCATCAAAGGAACGGCTGCGCTTCTCGCTTCGTCAACGGTCAAGATTGCCAGGAGACGAGTTGGCCCGCAGTCGATGCAGGTTCCCTTGGCTCAATGCCCAACCCTGGCAAGCGCAGAGTATTTGAGAAGGGAGCCATACCGCTGGTAAGGCGTAATTCCCTGCTGTTTTTGGCGTCAGGCGTGTTGGACCGGTCTCAACCTGGGTAAATCCGGGGAATTGCAATTTGCTCGCATCCCACCGCCTCGCCACAAACCAAGCGAGTGTTACGTTTGGCAAATTCGATTACTTGATTGATCCAGTCGTTCTGGTGTAGCGCCGGCCTGAAGGCCGGCGCTACACCACCACCATCGACCTGGTTATGACACAGCCTCTTTAGCCCGGCAATGCCGCCCTGAAGGGCGGCGTTACAGGCAAATGCCTTTCCAAACGGCACGCAAGCCGTGCCGGATTCTTTGAGCCCATGAATCACCTCAGTCCATCCGATTTTTCCTTGGTGTTTCAGCAAATTTCAAGCCGCCGTGGGGCAAGCCTCCTGCACGTGGCACGGGATCTTGGCCTCAGCCGGACCGAGTTGCGAAAGGTGCTCGATCCTCTCTCCAAACAGGGCTTGCTGACCAGGGATGGCAACTTGCTGCGCCTCAATGCCCCCTATGGCCGGGTGGTGGGTATTGATATGGGTGCCAGCCACCTCCACTTCGCTTTATCCGATTACAATGGCAGAATTCTGAGGGAGGCGGACCAGAAAATTCCGCCGGAAGAGGGCCCGCGAAAGATCACGGAACGGATCAATGAAGGCATTCGTTCGATTGTTCATGCAGAAGAGAATCCCCCGGCCCCTCCCATCCCCGGCGCAAAACCGCGATCCTCGCCATTGAAGCGGGCTAACGCTCAAACCCTTCGAGCCGTTGCTATCGGCGTTCCAAGTCCCGTGGACGTCAAACGCGGCGAAGTCTCATTCGCCAACAATCTGCCCGGCTGGAGGGAAATCCCGCTTGGCCAGGGGCTGGAACACGAATTTCGGGTGCCGGTGTTTCTGGAAAATGACGCCAACATGGCCGCCACCGGCGAACACTGGCGCGGGGCGGCCCGCCATGCCCGCACTTTCGTCTTCATTGCATTGGGTACCGGAGTGGGGTCAGGCATTTTTGTGGATGGGCGGCTGGTGCGGGGGCGGAGCGGCGCCGCCGGTGAAGTCCATTTGATGAATCTGGACTGGCAAAGATGGAATGAGGACTTTGGTGACGTCGGCTACTTTGAGACGCACGTTTCCGGCATGGGCATCGCCTCCGAAGGCCGCAAGGTTCTGAACTCGACATCGTCAAATGGCCCCTCCGGGCTTGCCGGCGAGCGGGACGCCATGTTTGTCTTTGAGGCCCTTCGCCACGGAGACTCAAGAGCGCGCCAACTTTTAGAGAACATTTTTACGATACTGGGCGTGGGCGTCGCCAACCTGGTCGCGGTGCTTGATCCGGAGATGATTGTGTTCGGAGGCGGAATCGTGACCGGCGCGCCCGAACTCCTGGTGAGTACCGTGGAGAGAGTCGTGAAGAGAATTCAGGAGGATCCGCCCAAGATCCGGATCTCTGAACTGAAGGGCCGCGCCCAAATTTACGGTGCCATCTACTCGGCCTTGAGAGTCGCCGCCGAAAGGCGGCTCAAATGCGAAGGTTGACGAAAACTTCCAGACTGGCGTAGCGCCGGCGCACTGCCAACGCGAATCTGGGTAGTGGACCATTTTTGCTGCTGTAGCGGCGGTCTCTGCCCGGCTAATTTTATTTTTCAACAGCTTCCGGCGGTCAGAGACCGCCGCTACAGCAAACTGACCCACTACCCAAATCTGCTGACCCGTCCATTTTCTCCCCCCGGGTCAATGGGGTTGAATCAAGCCCTTCTTCACGGCATAGAGAACCAGCTCCGCGGTCCGGTGGATGCCCAGCGTCTCCATCACTCGGGCGCGATGCACGGCGACGGTATTCACGCTGATATTCAGAAGGCTTGCCACTTCCTTGTTCGACTTGCCTTGGGCGATCAACTGCAAGACTTCCTTTTCACGCAACGTAAGCCGGTCGTGGGGATCAGAAGTGCCATCTTGCAAGGTCCCGGCTTTCAACCCTTCCACCAGGAGATTTGAAATCCCCGGACTCATGTAAGTATTCCCTTCGGCCAAGGCCAGAACGGCGCGGGTCAGGTCAAGCTCAATCGCATCCTTCAACATATAACCCTTGGCGCCCACTTCAAATGCCTTGCGGACGTAAGCTTCGTTCGAATACATGCTCAGGATCAGCACCTTGGTATCGGGGCTGATCTTCAGTATTTCCGCCGTGGCTTCCAGCCCTCCGAGTTCAGGCATGGAAAGGTCGAGCACGGCCACGTTGGGCTTGAGCTTCCGGGCCTGCTCGATCGCGGCAAGCCCGGTGGCGGCTTCTCCCACCACGGCAATGCGGGGATCGTCTTCCAGAATTCTCCGGAAACCGTGGCGGACCAAGGTATGGTCGTCCGCCAACAGGACCCGAATTTTCTTTTCCTGATTCGGAGCTGGAGTTGTGCTCATGTCAAACCCTTTCCTGCAGGAGCAAGGACCGCCTGGGGCAAGGGAATCAGAACGATGACCTCTGTTCCCTTCCCGTAAATCGATTCGATCCTTAATTCCCCGTCCAGCCGTTGCGCGCGCTCCTGCATCCCCATCAGACCAAAACCTTCGTCGGCGGGACGGTTCATTTTACCTTTGACATCGAAACCCGTGCCATTATCTCTGATCCAGATGTGCAAGTTCTCCTCATCCTTGTTGATAAGGACTCGAGCCTGCGAAGCTTTGGAATGCCGTGCCACGTTCCCCAGGGCCTCCTGAACAATGCGGTAAATGTGGATGGATTGGTCGCGTGGGAAGGACACATCCGCGAGGGAAGATTCCAGTCGCGCATCAATTCCCGTTTGTTTGGAAAACTGGGCCACAAACCATGCAAGGGTCTTCATCAGACCGAAGTCGTCCAGAATCGCGGGCCTCAACATCTGTGACCGGTCACGCACACTTTGCAGCGTTTCTTCGACAAGATTCTTGACGGTCTGGGCATCCTGCAACAATTCGGGATCGGCCAGCTTGGCCTTCTGTCCGATCCGGCTTAGCATAATCCCCACTGCGGTCAAAATCTGCCCGAACTCATCGTGCAGATCGTGCGCCACCTGCCGGAGCGTCTCCTCCTGCACATCAATCAGCTTCCAAGAAAGCTTGCGGAGCTGCACGGACTGCAATTGAAGCTTGGTCGCAAGTTGCTTCAGCTTCTTGTAAATGGTGCGGTTCGCCTGAAGGGTATAGAGCCCTGTTCCAACTGCTATCAAAAGAAGGATGACCAGGACGATCAGGTTTTCACGCTTGAAGTTGCTGTAAACCTGATTGATGCGCTGGTTGGCCGCGACTTGCGCCTGGTCATTCGTCACCAGTAATCGCGCCACGATCTCACTGATGACGGCGCGGCGGCTTTCCAATTCGGTCTGGATCATGGTGCGGGCCTGGCGATCCGGCCCTCGGCGCGACCTCTCGAAAACCCGGTCCGAGTCGATCCAGAAATCCCGAAGACCGGACCTGAGCTCTGCATACTTGTCATTGGTCAGTGTGGTGCTCGAGGCGAATTCCCGTTCCAGGGAGAGCGCGTTCTTCATGTCCCCCCGAAGGCGGTCGAATTCGGATTTCCAATCATAGATGGGATATTCCAAGTGCTCCCGGCTCATGTCTCTCAACGAAATTCCCAGTTCATAAGCGTCATTTTGCAGACGCAGCAATTGCAATGAGGCTTTGCGGTTCCTCTGCACTACGTTCACCTGGAAGTCCTCAAGCCATCGAATCTGCCCCGCCGTGTAATAAGCGAAAAAAATGAAGATGGAAAGAATGATGCAAAGGCCAACCCACAACCGGGTGAGGGGCGAAGGAATTTCTTTGATCAAGTCGTGATTGGATTCAGTCTGGCTCATGCTTCAATCGAATGGGCCCCAGAAATGAGCTCGAACCGTGCTCAGGCGGGTCATTCCTCCCCACGCCTGCAACATGTCTGGTTCCGTTATCCCGCTCCCCATACTATCCTAAGCCTACTTGCCTCAATGAAATCAATTTTTGCAAGGTCAAGGGTCCGCTTAATCAAAATAAACCGTCCGCCTAGTTGGTGCGCACTATTGACTAGAAAGAGAGGGCTCGATAAGGTGCATGATGCCCTAGTGGGTGCGTCTGAGTAATTCTCAATGGCAAAGCCCCGGCGAATAAGTGGAGGCGGCAAAGTGTAGGGCGTCTCCACCTGCTTTTCTGTGCTTCAGAAGGGTTGAAACAGTCCCGTATCGAACATGGCGATAAGCACCCGGAACGAAAAAAATTGGAGGAGTCTGGCAGGCGGCGGGCTGTTGATCCTGGCCGTTATTCTGGCTGCCAACTCGGCGTATTTGGCGGCCTTCAGCACTCCGGACGTATTTTACATCGTCAATACCCTTCTGCACCTGGTTCTAGGAGTGCTGGCAATCGTCCTGCTGCTGGTTTTCACGGCTCGCAACCGCGAATTCTTCAAGGGTGGCATGGGAACGGCACTGGGGTTTAGCGCACTCCTGGCGGTCGCGTTCGGAATCTACTTGGCCATTTTCGGAATGACCCGCCCGCATTCCATTGAGCTCTATGGCCACGTTGGCTTCTCCGTGCTCACGCTCGTTCTGCTCGTTACCAAGGTCCGGCCTGCAAGGTTTATGATGGCGGACTGGATTCTTCCGGGCCACGTCTGGCATTGGACTTTCGCTTTACTCCTGGCCTCAGCCATCTTCTATGCGGGTGCTGTCGCGGTTCATCACTTCGATCCCGATTCCAATCATTCCGTCCGCAATCCTACCACCACGCCTTTGAGTATGGACCAGGAAGGCGGCGGCAAGAATTCCCTGGCTTTTCCCAGCTCGGCCCAAACCTCCAATGGCAAGACCATCCCTGCGAGTTTTTTCCAGGATTCCAAAGCATGCCAGCCATGCCATGCGGACATTTACCGGCAGTGGGAAAGCTCCATGCACCACTATTCATCTTTTAATAACCAATGGTACCGGAAGGCCATCGAGTACATGCAGGATACCGTTGGCGTGAAGCCTTCACTGTGGTGCGGGGGATGCCACGATCATGCCCTGGTCTTTTCGGACCAAATGCAAACTCACCCTATCCGGGAAATCGAACAGACGCCGGCCGGACAGGCGGGTTTAGGTTGTATGTCCTGCCATTCGATCGTTCACGTCGGGAGCACCATGGGCCAGGGGGGTTTCGTAGCAGAGTATCCTGCCCTCACCCGGTTCGCCGTGAGCAAGAATCCCACCATGCAGGCGCTCCACAATTACGTGGTCCGGCTCGATCCCAAACCTCACCGCGCTGTTTTCCTGAAGCCGTTCCACACCAATCCGGATCAAGTCGCCAAGTTTTGCTCGGCTTGCCACAAAGTGCATTTGGATGTCCCCGTGAATCACTACCGCTGGCTGCGCGGATTTGACGAGTACGACAATTGGCAGGCGAGCGGCGTTTCCGGCCAGGGCGCGCGATCCTTCTATTACCCACCCCATCCGCAGGAGTGCGTGAATTGCCACATGCCGCTCGTGAAGTCCAATGACTTCGGCAATATCCACGGCTTTGTTCACTCCCATCGTTTTGCCGCCGCCAACACCGCCGTGCCCACATCCCATGGCGATGAAGCCCAGGTGAAGGCCGTTGAGAATTTTTTGAAAGGCGCCTTGCGCGTGGATATTTTTGCGCTTGCGGAGGAGCCGCCGAGCGGCGCCGCCCATGCAGAGATGGCGGGGCCGGCGGGCAATGCCCCCCAGTTATCCACTACCTTCGCTGTGGGGGAGGAGTCCGCCGGCGGCTTTTCCGCGGCTGAGACCGCAGTTGTTCCCCCCGCCAAGTTAATTGCGCCGCTGGGCGCAGTGAATGCTTCTTTGAAGCGGGGCCAGACCGTTCGGGTGGAAGTCGTAGTACGGACGCTCAAGCTCGGCCATTTCTTCCCGGGCGGTACGGTGGATGCGTTTGATTGCTGGCTGGAGCTTCAGGCGCGCGACAACAAGGGGCACATCATCTTCTGGAGCGGCGCCGCCGCGAACGGTGGCAAAGGACCGGTGGATCCTGCCGCTCATTTCTATCGCTCCTTGCAGCTTGACGTGCACGGCAACGTCATCAACAAGCGAAATTCATGGTCGACTCGCGCCGTTATGTACGCCCGCCTGATTCCTCCCGGCGCTGCCGATACGGTTCATTACCGGCTCAAGATTCCCAAAGACTGTGGAGACAAAATTACCCTCACCGCCAAGTTGAATTATCGCAAGTTTGATTGGTGGATCACCCAATGGTCGTTCGCCGGGGTTCGCAATCCTTCGATCCCTCATCCCGGAGTCACCAGCGATTATGACGACGGCACCTGGGTTTTCACGGGCGATGTCTCCAAGGATTCGGAAAGCACGAAAGGCATTCCCAACGTTCCCACTGTCGTGATGGCCCAAAATCAAGTCACCATCCCGGTCGTGACCGATGATCACACGAGTTTTGAGGAGAACATCCAGTACAATGCCAAGGACTGGCAACGCTGGAACGACTACGGAATTGGCCTTTTGCTACAAGGCGACTTGAAAGGAGCCGAACGGGCCTTTCGGGTCGTCACCCAACTCCGGCCAGACTATGCGGACGGTTGGGTGAACATTGCGCGAGCCCTGGTTCAGGAAGGAAATACGGACGCCGCCAAGCCGGTTCTCGAAAAGGCGTTCCAGGACAATCCCAAGCTCGCCAGCGCCCACTACTACGAGGCCCTGGTCTTGAAGGCGGATGGCAACTACCCCGCCGCTTATCAGCAGTTGGCCGATGCCGCGGCGCAATATCCCAATGACCGCGTCGTCCGTGATGAGATGGGACGGATGCTTTTCCTGCAACGCAAATATGCCGCCGCGGTGCAGGAACTGGAGAAGACCCTGAGCATTGATCCGGAGGATCTGGAGGCGCACTACAACTTGATGTTATGTTATCGCGGCCTGAATCAGGATGCCTCCGCGGACCGCGAGGTCAAGCTCTATCTCCGCTTCAAGGCTTATGAAGCCTCCGGCGCCATCACCGGGGCCTTCAAACTTTCCCATCCTTGGGACAACAACGAGTCTCAACCGATTCACGAGCACGATTCGGTCAACCTGAAATCTTTGGTAGCCGGAAACTATGTGGCGCCCGATATGACCCAGGAGATGCACGCTTACATGATTCCGAAAGCTAAGACTCCACACGCGCCTCCGAACGGCGGCAAGTGCGCTGCCGGATTGAGTCTCTCCACCGTCCCACCCGATCCTCGAAGCGCCTCGTTGCCAACTCTGCCCCATGGGGGTCATCGCTGAGTTGAAACAGAATTCCATAACCCGGCGCAATTTCCTTGCAGCACTTGGCCTCTCAGCCGCATCGTGGCCGACAGGCCGCCTCCTGGCCCGTAGTGCGGCCGCCTTCCCAGAGTCATTATTTTCTGGCCCTCCTACCGGCAACTCCATTTATTTTGTAGATATCACCCGCCGGGCCGGGATTCATTTCATCCAAAACAATGGCGCCTTCGGCAAGAAATTCCTGCCGGAGACCATGGGTTCCGGTTGCGCCTTCATCGATTACAACAACGATGGCAACCCCAGCATTTTGCTAATCAATGGGTCGGATTTCCCAGGCCACGTCCGGCGCCACTCCACCATGAAGTTATACCGCAATAACGGGAACGGGACCTTCACGGATGTCACGGCGAAGGCAGGGTTGAATGTTGGAATGTACGGCATGGGCGTGGCGGTGGGGGATTACGATAACGACGGCTGGGACGACATTTACTTCACCGGCCTGGGCGAAGCCCGCCTCTTCCACAATGAGCACAACGGGACCTTCAAGGACGTCACCAAAAGAGCGGGCGTAAATAACACGGGGTTTGGCGCGAGTGCCGCCTGGCTGGATTATGACCGTGATGGCAAACTCGACCTCTTTGTCACCAACTACGTTCGCTGGTCTGAAAAGACCGACCTTTACTGTTCGCTCGACGGCCACACCAAGTCCTACTGCACTCCCGAAGCCTACCACGGAGATACGTGCCGGCTGTTCCACAACCTGGGGGATGGCCGCTTTGAGGACGTGACCGGCAAAGCGGGAATTTATGATCCCACCAGCAAGTCGCTGGGCGTGGCCGTGATTGATTATGATGGCGACGGATGGCCGGATATTGCCGTCTCCAATGACACGCAACCGAACAAGCTCTATCACAACAACCGCAATGGGACGTTCACCGAACAGGCCGTCCAGGCCGGAATCGCGCTCAGCGAAGACGGCATCGCCCGCGGCGCCATGGGCATCGACTCAGATGATTTTGATGACTCCGGCCACCCGAGCCTCGCCATCGGCAACTTCTCCAATGAAATGCTGGGCCTCTACCACAACGAAGGCAATCGATTCTTTATTGATATCGCACCTTCCACGCCGCTCGGAAGGTCAAGCCTGTTATCTCTTTCGTTCGGCCTGTTCTTCTTTGACTACGACCTGGACGGACTGGAGGACCTTTTCGTCGCCAACGGCCACATTGAGCCCCAGATCAACCGCATCCAGCCTCAAGTGAGCTACGCGGAGATGCCGCTGCTGTTCCATAACGACGGCCACAGCAAATTCACCAATGTCAGCACGAGCGCAGGCTTCAACCAGAAATTTGTGGGACGTGGCGCCGCCTACGCCGACATTGACAACGATGGCGCCCCCGACCTGCTGGTAACCACCAACGGCGGTCCGGCATATCTTTTCCACAATGTGGGCGGTAGCCGCAACAATGCCATCCGCATCAAAACCGTGGGAACGCGCTCCAATCGCGATGGCATTGGCGCCGTCGTCCGCGTCAGCACGCCCGAGGGCGCCAACCGCCAAACCGTTCATTCCGGCTCCAGCTATTGCTCCCAAAGCGAACTCACGCTCACCTTCGGTCTGGAAAGAGAATCTCAAGCCGGCAGCATCGAGATCGATTGGCCCAGTGGACAAAAGGACTATCTGAAAAATCTCAAGGCCAACGCCACTTACACGATTCAAGAAGGCGGCAAGATTCTCTCCTCGAGACCGTTCAAGCGATAGCTTCCAGCCCAAGCTTCAATCCTTCACAATTCGCCCTAAGGAAGGGCTTCAACTCACGTGCCCAGATTGCTTTTCTCACGGACGCCCATCGCGCCCTCGTCTTCCGCCCATCAAGCTGCGTCAAAAAACTGTCTCACCTGTCTCACCGCGCTCTTTCCAATCTGCTATGCTGTGACGGAGCTGAAGGCCAAAAAGGAAGTGTGGCTATGGCGGAGTTTCGTTTGAGTTCCTCGCTGCGCCTTTGCATCTTATCACCTCGGCGTCTTTGCGCCTTGGCGAGAGGCCTTTGATTCCTTCACAGCGCCTCTGCACCCGGGCTGGCGTTGCGTGTTTCCTGGCGCTCGGAAGTCTCGCCCGGATTTGCGCGCATCCCGCAACGGTGAATTGTATGTCCAAAAGCACTGGTTACCTGAGTAACGTCGAGGTCACGTCCCGATTCCTGACCGCTGACTTTGTCCCCGGCGGCAATCTCACGAAGCCCGAGTGGTCACATGCTCATCGGATCCGTTTTGATCACAATTGGGCGGGGAATGTTCACAATCCCGAAGCCGCTACCGAGGTGGCGAGTCTTTGGAGCAAACGCTATATTTACTTCGCCTATTGGTGCCGGTATTCGACCCTGAATCTTTATTCTGGCAAAGACCCCTCCAAAGATTTTTGGGGACTATGGGAACGCGATGTGGTGGAGGTCTTCATCAATCCGCAGCCTCAACACATGAACCATTATTATGAGTTTGAGGTTGCCCCCAACAATCTCTGGATCGATCTGGAAATCAACCTTGACCGCAAGCCCTTCAACGACGCCGGCTGGAATTCAGGCTTTGAACACGCGACGAGGATCGATGCCGCTCGCCATGTGTGGACCTGCGAGATGCGCATACCCATTCCAGCTATTGCGGGCGCGCAACACACGCCATCGCCAGGCGACGCATGGCGGATCAACTTTTTCCGCGCCGATGGTAAAGGAAACAATGAACACCGGCGGCTGCTGGCTTGGAGTCCGATACCTGGGAAAAAGCCCAACTTCCACGTACCCAGCCGGTTTGGGATCATCCGCTTTGTGAATTGAAGGTGTCGCCACCGTCCGGGCACGTCGGTCTCTCCGATTGTTATGTTTTTGGCCTACAGCATACTTTTCACGTTTGGCCTGATCTTCATCGCCCCTTTCTATGTGTGGCGTTACCGGGGAACCTCGCAAGTTCGCGTCTCCCTTGGCGAACGGCTGGGCCGGCTCGCCCCCGAATTCAATCAGGCCACGCCAGGTTGCATCTGGATCCATGCCGTTTCCGTCGGTGAGACTCTTGCCGTGGGTGGATTAGTGAGGCAATTGCAAGCGCGCTTCCCGGATCGAAGGATTTTCATGAGCCATGTGACGCCAACCGGCCGGGCCGCCGGTGAGGCCCATCTCTCGAATATCGCGGGACGCTTTTACGCGCCACTCGATTGGGACTTCGCGGTTCGTCGCGTCTTGAATAAATTGAAGCCGTCCCTATTGCTGATAGCTGAAACCGAGTTGTGGCCCAACTTGATTCGCGCCGCGCACGAGCGAGGCGCCGCCGTGGTCCTGGTCAATGCCCGCCTGTCAGACCGGTCGCTGCGCGGATATCGCCTGGTGCGGCCCTTCATGCGCAAAGTGTTGGAATCGGTGGATACCATCTGCGCGCAAACTGAAGAAGATGCCAACCGTTTTCGGTCCCTGGGCGCGCGGCCGGGAAGAGTGTCGGCGCCCGGAAACTTGAAATACGATTTTGAACCTGCTGCTCCGGGTGAATTTTCAATCTGCCTGGAAGTGGCATTGCGGCAAGCGGAAAGAAGTCCCGTCCTGATCGCCGCCAGCACCATGCCGGGCGAAGAACCGTTGGTGCTCAAAGCGTGGCAGAAGGTTCGAACCGAATATCCCAAGGGCTTGCTAATTCTGGCCCCACGCCATCCAGCGCGGTTCGATGCCGTGGCCGGACTCCTGCAAGCCCAGAGTCGAGACGTAGCTCGCCGGACTGCGCTCGAATCGGATGAAGAGAAAATCAGAACAGGCTTAGCCACTGCCGGCATTCTTCTGCTCGATACCATCGGAGAGCTGGCCGGAATGTTCCGCCTGGCAGACATTGTCTTCATGGGTGGAACGCTGGTCGCAGCCGGCGGACATAATATCCTGGAGCCTGCTTATTGGGGAAAACCGGTTTTATTCGGTCCACACATGGAAAACTTCCGAGAAATTTCCCGCCTGTTTCTGGCTCAAGGCGCCGCCATTCGGGTTGAAAACGAAAGTGAGCTTGCGCACCGGACGTTACAATTGCTGGGGGACGAGCCGCGCCGCAAAGCGCTGGGCGAGTCCGCTCAGCACTTGCTGGCGGAGAAATCGGGTACGACAAACCGGATCATTGCGATTCTCTCCGCCATGATCGCCCAACGGGAATCGGTCTCCATGAGCACGGCGGGAGGCAAGCCGCAGTGAGAATGCTTCTTGTGCCCGCTGCAGGGCTTTACAGCTTGGCGGTCAGGCTTCGAGCCGCCGCTTATTCCTGGGGATGGCTTAGAGTTCGGGAACTCAATCATCCTGTGGTGTGTGTCGGCAACCTGACGGTGGGCGGTTCCGGGAAAACACCTTTGGTGGCTGCGCTTACTCAATTGCTGGCGAGCCGGGGATTCAAGCCTGGAATCCTTACTCGCGGCTATGGACGGCAATTCGGGTCGCGGTTGATCGCGCTAGCGCCCGGTGTCCAGCGCGACCCGGATCCGCGCGAGGTGGGCGATGAGCCGGCGCTGCTGGCGCGGGCCTTGCCGGGGGTTCCAATGGTGATCTGCGCGGACCGCTTCCGCGGAGGACGTTTTGCCGAGGAACACCTCGGGGTGAACGTTCACGTGCTCGATGATGGGTTCCAACACTTAGGTCTTCGCCACGACGTCGATATTGTAGCTCTGGATGTGACCCAACCCATTTTTGAAGACGCCATGCTGCCCGCAGGCCGGCTGCGTGAGCCGGTCTCCGGCCTTCGGAGGGCGCACCTGATGGTGCTGACCCGTGTTGGTGACGAGGACACGCAGCGGCTCGAACAGAGGCTGCACGTGGTTAATTCCAAGTTGCAAATCTTCCGCAGCCGGACGGAGTTAAAGGGCTTCGTGAAGATCGCAGACAGCCGGATTCTTCCTGTGGAGGCGCTGCCTCCCGGCCCAGTTTTCGTATTTTGCGGCATTGGCAATCCGCGAGCCTTCTTTGAAGATCTTCGGCGCTGGGGATTAAACGTGATCTCCGCTCGCTCGTTTCCCGATCATCACCGTTATACTGAGAACGAGCTCGCCAATTTGGACCGCAGCGCTATCCAGTCCGGTGCAGCCGCTCTGGTCACGACGGAGAAGGACCTGATGAATCTGCCGGAAAACTGGCAGCCCGAAGTACCTCTGTTTACTTGCCGGATTGAGGCGCATTTTACCGGCCCGACGGAATTTGAAGAAAGTTTGTTGCGCCTGCTAGCAGGCTGCGGAAGAACTCGTTAGGGCTGTCATTCTGAGCGATCACAGCCTTGCGGCTGCCCATCATTGGCAGAAACTCGACGCGTCGCCAGAGGAGAGCGAATGCTGAATCTAAATGACTTATACATCGAGTTTCTGCAGAGCGAAGCGAAGAATCTCTGCATTTTGAAAATCAAACACTTACGAGAGTCTTCGTCGCCTGCGGCTCCTCAAAATGACAGGACCGCAGGGCTTTTCAGCAGCCTTCTGGAAGAAAACCGCGGGGGCTCCACGCTGATTCAAAATCAAAATCTCTTCGTCTTTGAGTAAACTGGAAGTCGGCGATGACCATCATTCGCAAATGCTACCTCAGCAATCCGCATAAGATCATGGTGCGCTCCACCAACTGGATCGGTGACGCGGTGATGGGCTTGCCCGCGCTGGAAGCCTTGCGCGAACGGTTTCCCGAGGCCGAAATTGTTCTGGTCTCAAAGCCCTGGATGAGCGAGGTCTACAAGAATCACGCGGCGATTGACCGTCAAATCCTTTACGATCCCGAGGGCGAACACGTAGGCCGGCGCGGGTTTTCCAAATTGATCCACCGCCTACGGGAGGAGGACTTTGACGGTGCCGTGCTTTTTCAGAACGCTTTTCATGCGGCTTGGATGGCATGGCGGGCCCGAATCCCGGTTCGCCTGGGCTATGCCCGCGACGGACGGAGCGCCTTGTTGACCGATGCGATCGAACCTCCTCCGCCCGCCGCCTACGGCCACCAGTCTTACTACTACCTACACCTTCTCTTTCGCGCCGGTCTGATTGAGCAGCCCGAGGCGCCGCGGCCTCTCACCGAAACCTGGCTGACCGTGGATCAAGCGGAGCGGGCCTGGGCCAAAAGAGAGTTGGATTCGTTGGGACTTCACGGACCGCGCTTCCTGGTGGGAGTGGCGCCGGGCGCCGCCTTTGGCCCGGCCAAGCGCTGGCCGGTCGATCGCTTTGCGGCGCTGGCGGACCGTCTGGTGACGGCTTTGAATGCGGATGTCCTGATTCTCGGATCGCGAGCGGAGAAGCAAACCGCCGGGGAGATTGCCCGCCAAATGGAGCATACGCCTTCGGTGCTGGCGGGTGAGACCACCCTGCGCCAATCGGTGGCGCTGCTCGAATGTTGCCGGCTGGTGGTGACCAACGATTCCGGGCTCATGCACTTGGCTTCCGGGCTCGGCCTGCCGGTGGTGGCCACCTTCGGCTCAACGGACGAGAGAGCGACCGGCCCGCTCGGTCCCAACGCCCGCATCGCTAAACATCGCGTGCCTTGCAGCCCCTGCGGACTGCGGACGTGTCCCATCGACTTCCGTTGCATGGAGGGTTTGAGTGTGGCCAGCGTCTACCGCGCCACCCTGGAATTGGTGAAGCAACTTGGGATCACCCACGACCGGCCGGCGCAGCATCGAGGACCACGTTGACGTAGGGGCAGGCATTCTGCCTGCCGGAGGGCGGCCACAAGGGTCGCCCTTACGAAATTTCACAGCAAGGATGCCATTTTGCCAGGATTGCCAAACGAATCTTGCTCAAGGCCCGCCGTCTTCCTGGACCGTGACGGAACCATTTCCGAAGAAGTCGGCTACGTCAACCATATCAGCCGTCTGCGCTTGTTTCCGTGGACGGCGGAAGCCATTCGCAAACTCAACCAGGCAGGATTTCCGGTCATTGTCGTAACCAACCAATCTGGCGTGGGCCAGGGCTACTTCCCGGAAGAGTTGGTCCATGAGGTCCATGAGAAGATTCAGGCGGAGCTCAAGCCGCAAGGCGCCAGCATTGACGCATTTTACTATTGCCCGCACCATCCGAGCGCGCGCCTCTCCGCCTATCGTGTTGAATGCCGCTGCCGCAAGCCAGACGCCGGCATGTTGGAACAGGCCGCGCTGGAGTTTCACCTGGATTTGCACGCATCTTTCATGGTTGGGGACAGCACTCGCGACGTGGAATCTGGGATTCGGGCGGGGGCGCACACGGTGATGGTGATGACCGGATACGGGCGCGGAAACTTGGAATATCAGCGCCCATCGCTGCCGCGTATGCCCGATTGGACGGTTGAAAATCTTCGCGAAGCGGTTGATACAATCCTCCAGCATCAGGGCGCTGCAAGTCAGGTGAAAGTGATATGAAGATATCCGCCAAAGACCGTGCTTCCCTTATCTCGATCATTGAGCGCTTCCCCACGCAAAGCATCATCGTGATGGGAGACTTGATCGCAGATGAATATATTCACGGTGAGATTTCGCGGGTCTCGCGCGAGGCTCCGGTTCTGATTTTGAAGCAACGGGAGAAGAAGATTCTGCCCGGCGGCGGCGCCAATGCCGCAAATAACCTGGCGGAGCTGGGCGCCCGGGTGACGTTGGCCGGGGTCGTGGGTGAGGACGAGATCGGGAACGCGCTGATTTCCATCTTTAAGCAAAAAGGGGTTGAGACCCGGTGGGTCTCGCGCCATCCTGAGTATTCCACGCCCACCAAGTCGCGCGTGCTGGGCGGCCTGGGGCATGGCCACATGCAGCAGATTGTCCGGATTGACCGCGAGCCCAGCGCGCCCGTTCCGCCTCGACTGCGGCGCGATTTGAGCCGCAATGTGCTGCTGCTGCTCCGCGCCGCTTCCGGCCTGCTGGTTTCTGATTATGGTTTTGGCGCAACCAACGCGCGGGAATTGGACTTCATGCGCTTGCGGATCAGCCGCAGCTTGCCCGTGACCATCGATTCACGGCATGGCCTTTTGACTTACAGCCATGTGACTGCCGCAACCCCCAACGAGCCCGAATTGGAAGCGGCATTTCAAAAGCGAATCGGAAGTGACCTTGAACTTCTGCATGGACTTGGCTTGAAGGTTCTCACCCGCCAATCGCTCAAGGCGCTGTTGGTCACGCGCGGCAAGGAGGGCATCGTTCTGTTCGAGCCCCGGCGTGCGCCCTTGCATCTGCCCATTTTCGGATCGGATCAAGTTGCGGACGTCACCGGCGCAGGGGATACCGTGATCGCGGTGTTCACATTGGCACTGGCCGCGAAGGCCAGTTACGCCCATGCGGCGATGCTGGCGAACTGCGCGGGCGGATTGGTGGTGATGAAAAGCGGAACCGCCACCGTCAGCGCCCGCGAACTCACGGAGGCCCTTCGCAACGCATGACCGGAAAGATCATCGCCCGGAGCGAGGTCCGGGCCTTGGGAGACCGCTTGAGGTCCGAACATCAGTCCATTGTCTTCGCCAACGGCTGCTTTGATCTGCTGCACGCCGGGCACGTTCGTTATTTGGAAGGCGCAGCGCAACAGGGTGACGCGCTGGTGGTCGGCATCAACAGCGATCGGACTGTCAGAACGTTGAAGGGGCCTGGACGCCCGTTCCTGAACCAGGACGCAAGGGCGGAGCTGATTGCAGCGCTCCGGGCCGTGGACTATGTCGTGATCTTCGATGACCTCACGGCCGAGGCCATCCTCCGAGACCTTCGTCCCGGCGTTCATTGCAAAGGTACCGACTACTCGGAGGAATCGGTCCCGGAGCGCAAAGTGATGGAAGAGCTGGGCGGCCGGATCTGCATCACCGGCGATCCCAAGGACCATTCCACGCGGCAACTTATTGAGGAAATAAAGCAACGGTACACGAAGGGTTAGGAGGCCGCTATGCCCATGAAGAACCCACCCCATCCGGGCGACCTGATTAGAACCGAGATCATCGAGGCCCTTGGCCTAAGTGTGTCGAGGACGGCGGAGATTTTGAAAGTCCGGCGAGCCACTCTCTCGGACCTCCTCCATGGCAAGGCCGCACTTACCCCGGAGATGGCGTTGCGCATTGAAAAGGCTTTCGGCCCAGACATGAACCACCTTCTCCGCATGCAGCTTGCTTACGACGTGGCGCAAACGCGCCTGCATTCCAGTGAAATCGCCGTCAAGCGGTACGTCCCGGCCTGAAAGGGTAGCATCCTTGTCCCGCGCGAGATTGGTTGAATGACAGGAAAAGGCGGCGGCGCAGTGCAAGCGTTGAGCTGTCCGCGGGTCCGCCTTATTCGAACAACTGGAGGTGGAATAGATCAGCGCCATGCCGGAAGACAGCCGAAGGCACGACGTGGCATTTTTTCGCTACCAGCCGGTGGCGCAGGGCTTAGCTTCTCATATCTGCTGCGGGGCTTCGCCGGTTCCCAATCCAGAGGCCCAGAATTTGAAGGGCACAAACCCAGCTCGACCCGCGCACAGGGCAGACCCGTGTTATGATTCCCGGTTCGCCCAGCGCAATCTGCGGGCGTAATGATAAACAGGAGGAATGGAATGGGCGAGACAACGTTAGGAGTGATCATTGGCAACCGGGGCTTCTTCCCGGCCGCTCTGGCGCGGGACGGACGCAAGGAGATTTTGCGCGTCCTTGAGGCGCAGGGCTTCAAGGTGGTTTGCCTGGGCGATGAGGATACCAAGTTCGGAGTTGTTGAAACCTTGCAAGACGCCCGGAAATGCGCGGACCTCTTCAAGCAGCACCGCAATGCGATTGACGGCATTCTGGTGAGTCTGCCGAATTTCGGTGATGAAAAGGGCATCGCCAACACCATCCGGTTTGCGGGACTTGATGTCCCGGTCCTGATTCAGGCTTTTCCCGACGAGCCTCACGCCATGTTGATGGGCGGCCGGCGGGACAGCTTCTGCGGAAAGATTTCTGCTTGCAACAATCTGTGGCAGTACGGCATCCACTACACGTTGACTGCCCAGCACACCGTGGCGCCGGCGTCCGAAGCGTTCCAGAAGGACCTGGCTTCGTTCGCCGCCACTTGCCGGGTGGTGAAAGGGTTGAAACAAGTCCGCGTGGGAGTGCTCGGCGCGCGCCCGGCTGCTTTCAACACCGTCCGCTTCAGCGAAAAGCTGATGGAACACTCGGGAATCACAGTGGAGACGTTGGACCTGTCAGAGGTCTTCGGGCGCATCTCACGATTGAAAGACGATGACGAAAACGTCAAGGCTAAGCTCGAAACCATTCACAAGTACGTCGAGACCCGCGGCATTCCCGGACCGTCGCTGGTGAAGATGGGCAAGTTTGGCGTGGTGGTGGACGCTTGGATGAAGGAGAACGAGCTGGCGGGAACTTCCATCCAATGCTGGACGGCGATGGAGGAATTCTTCGGCGTCGTGCCCTGCACGCTGATGAGCATGATGTCGAACAATCTGCTGCCCAGCGCGTGTGAAACGGACATGATCGGCATGGTCGGCATGTATATCCTGCAACTCGCTTCGCAAACCCCCAGCGCCATTGTGGATTGGAATAACAACTACGGCGAGGATCCGGACAAAGCCGTCATTTTCCACTGCTCGAATCTGCCCAAGCACTTTTTCGAGGATTTCAAAATGGATTTCCAGGAGATCATTGCCGGGTCAGTCGGCAAGGACAACACCTTTGGAACGGTGACCGGAAAATTGAAGGCTGGACCGATGACTTATTGCCGCGTGAGCACAGATGATCTGCACGGCCGATTGCGAGCATACGTGGGTGAAGGTGAAACCACCGCCGACCGATTGGAGAGTTTTGGCGGCTATGGCGTGGTTCGCATTCCTGGATTACAGAGCCTGATGCAATACGTGTGCAAGAACGGCTACGAGCACCATGTCGCCGTCAATCGAAGCCATTTTGGACCGGCCATTGCCGAGGCTCTGAAGAACTACAAGGGGTGGGAAGTCTACCATCATGGCGGTGCGTAGGGTGCCGCGGCCGCAGCCCACGAATGGTCGGTGAATAGTGGCGAGTGACCAGCAAGAAAAGCTATGAGAGCTGAGAGGAGCTTCCGGATTGGTTGGAGAGCGTCATTGGACAGAAAAAGCGAAGGCGGGATTGAATCCCGCCTTGCTTATCCGAAGGATTTTGTATTGTCGAACCGGCATCTTCCCCAGGATCGCTCAGTGCCGGCCACCACCACCGTGAGAGCCGCCACCGCCGCCATGAGAACCACCGCCGCCGCCGTGAGAACCCCCACCGCCGCCATGAGAACCACCGCCGCCGCCGTGAGAACCCCCACCGCCGCCGTGAGAACCCCCACCGCCGCCATGAGAACCACCGCCGCCGCCGTAGCTGCGCGAGGCGCCACCGTAGGAGCCGCGCGAACCGCCCCAACCCGAAGAGGGAGCGCGCGATGAGACGATGGGCTTGTGAATGTCAAGTGACGGGCGGCTATAGGACCTCGAACCACCCCAACTGGAACTCGACCGCCGTGGAGCCGATGGGAAGGAGCTCCAGCGGGATGCTCCGCTCTGGGCTCGCGGGCTGGAGGAGAAGCCGCGCGATGCGCCACCGCTCGACTGCCGCGATTGGGAGTTGAACCGTTGCCAGTTGCCACTGCCGGACGGTCCCGCTCCCCGGTTCCTGGCGTTTGAAGAGAATGACTGCCTTCCGCTCGAAGGCGCGCGGGAGTTAAAACGGGAACTTGCCGAAGTTCCTGACCTGCCGCCGCTCATGCTGGGAAACCGGCTCCAATTGGGAGCGGAGCTGCCGCCACGGGAAGGCGCCGTAGCGCCACGGTTTCCTGCCGAAAAAGCGCGGGCGGCATTGCCATTGGCTGTCCGGCCCGCTGCTTGATTGTTGCGCGACATGGATCCGAACCGCTGCCAATTCGGGCTGGAGCCTGTGGGACGCGCGATGCCTGCCGCCCCGGCGGAGCGAATGTTCCGGTTGGAAGATGGACCCGCGCTGAAAGTTCGCGCTGGCTGGGTGCGGCCGCCTGCGGCATTGGTCCTGGAGTTAGCTCCGACTCTTGATTGCTGCCCAAAATTGCCACGGTTTGCACCCGCAACTTGGCTGTGGTTCTGCAACGTCTGGCGCAGTGCTGTCTGTTGCTGGGCAAAAGACCGAGGTCCGGCAGGCGGCTGATGCGTGGCGAAGAAGTGCTGACTCGCCAAAGAACGCGTGGGCATTCCGGCCCGATTGACCGTCCGGTTGACAGGACTGAGGCTGGCCCGAGTGGGAACCGCCGGAACGTGTCCCGACACCAGAGAGGCTTTCCGGAACTGGGCGGCGCTGACCGGGCTCGCGTTCCGCGCAATGCGGCCCGCCGCAAAATTCTGAGAACTGACGTTGGTCAGCGCGCCGCGAACATTCGGGTTGCTCGCTGCCAACCGGAGGTTGGAGATATTCATGCGACCGTTGCGAGCCAGAGGAGCCAGGTAACCTCCCCGGTTGTGATTGGTGAAGTTATTGATGTTGTTTATATTTGTTATATTATTGATTCTTGTAATATTCATGCTGTTGTAGCCCCAACCCCGGCCAATTCCCCACCAGGGAAAGCAAGGATCGCCGGGACCCAAGGGAAGCCAGCCAATCGAACCAAATCCCAATCCTTCGCCGAAGCCAAATCCAAATCCCAGGCCGGCGCCAAAGCCAAAGAAGGATACGTAGGCGGGCGCCCATTCCGGTTGATAATAGGGTGTGACAGGGCCTGGCCACCAAGCCCAGGCGTTGTTGTTATACATCCAGCGGCCATAGTGATAGGGCGCCCATCCCCACGGCTCATAGGACACCCAAGTCCAACCGTAATACGGTTGCCAATCCCAGCTACCATCCCGGTAAGGAACCCATCCCGCGTTAACATGTGGGGTCCAGCACCAGTCACCGTCCGGGCCTTGACTCCACTGCCCGTTGGCGTCCAAGTCTTCTGTTCCGGTGTAATAAGAATTGTCATGGCTCCAGCTCATGGCCGCCAGAATCGTGTGATTGCGGTCCTGGTTCCAATGGTCCCAGTCGTCCCGCTCCGGAGCTTTGGCAATCTGGTACTCTGGATTTTCTTGGCCCTCGATCGTAATCATCTGGCCTTTGCGAACCGTGGTGTTTCCTTGTTGCGTTGAGACTTGGGCTTCGCCTTGGCGCACGATGACAATCGTCTCCGATTGAGAATTCACTTGCACCCGGTAGATTCCGGGCCGGTCAGGATGGACGGCAACGTTCGGAGTATCAACCTCGGCGTCCGCAGAAGCTCCTCTTAGCACGGAGTAATCAACCATCCCTTGGGCGACCTGTACCTGGATGTGAGATTTATCCAGCGCCGCAACACGAGCCTCCGACTTTCCCGCCATGCGCAGAATGTCGGCATAATCCAGTTCCACTTCGGTGCGGGCGTTATCCCCGGTCGAAATCGTATCGCCCTGGGATAACGGAGCGTTGATCGTGGTTGCCACCCAATCTCCGGTATCACCACGCTGCGTGGATACACTTCCGTGGATAAAGCTGATCCTGCCCACCCCAGGTTGAGGAGTATCATCCGCATGGGCCGAGCTGGACGCTCCTAAACTGAGTGCCAAAACCATCAATCCAACAAGGTATCGGGTTTTCATAGCGCACCTCAAGTCAAACCGCGTGGGAAGCTCGCCAGCTTCCAGCCTCTATGACTGCAACCTGCTTGCCAAATGACCGGTTCCAGCAATCTCCGCCATCTCTTGTCGTTGCAGCATCTTGACAACACTTCTCTTGAACGTAAGCGCCAGCCTGAAGCGGGCTTTGGCTGCTTTTCACCAAGAGGTGGTTGAATTCAACCAACCCAATTAGTCCCACGCCTGCAGGTCCAATCAAACCCTTCGGTCTAAAGGCAATACTGTTCAGTTAAGACGAGTCTCATGATCTTGATGTCAGAGGCGTCGCCTGACCCCTCACCCCGGCCCTCTCCCCGCAGGCGGGGAGAAGGGGAACCGCGCAGCAGTGGGTCTGAAGGGCTGATTTCCGGCTGGAGTCTTTCACGATAAGCGTCAGCAAAATCGCGGAAGATTTCCGGATTTTTGTGCAGCCGAAACACTGGGTGCTAAAATAGGGGCTAACACAGACAGATATTATATGAATCAGAACCTGCATGAAAAGTGCCCAGCACATCGGAGGTTCACCGGATGCCCATTTACTCCCACTCTCAGCTTGAAACCTATGAGAATTGTCCCAAGAAGTACAAGTTCAAATACATCGATAAAATCCGAAAGCCTCTGGAAACGGGTATTGAGGCGTTCGTGGGTTCCCGCGTCCATGAAACGCTCCGCAAGCTCTACGACGATCTAAAACTAAAGAAACTGAACACCATCGAGGAGTTGCTTGCCTTCTATCAAGCGCGATGGAAGGCGGAGTGGGGACCGGGAGTCAAAATCGTAAAAGAGGGTTTGGCCGAACAGAACTATCTGGACTATGGCGAGTCCTGCATTCGCAACTACTATGGACAATATCATCCCTTCGATCAGAGCGACACGCTTGACACCGAAATGCGGCTGGTGTTTGGGATTGATCCGGAAGGAAAACATCGTGTCCAGGGATTTGTAGACCGCGTGGCCCGCCGCGCCGATGGCGTCTATGAAATCCACGACTATAAGACCGCGCGCGACCTGCCACCCCAATCTTACATTGACTCCAACCGCCAGCTTGCCCTGTACCAGATCGGGCTCCGCGCCCAGTGGCCTGATGTGCAGGAGGTCGAACTGATCTGGCACTTTGTGAGTTCAAAAACCAGCTTGCATTCGCACCGCACCCCCGAGGAACTGGAAGAATTGGCGCAGCGCACCACGGGCCTGATCGAGGAGATTGAAAGCCAGACGGAGTTTAAGCCCATCAAAAGCCGCCTCTGCGATTGGTGCGAATACCAGCCGGACTGCCCCATCTGGAAGCATGTGCTGGCCGTGGAAAAGCTTGCCCCCGAACAATTCTCCGGAGACCACGGCGTGGTCCTTGCCAACGAATACGCTTCGGTCAAGTCACAGATGGACGGGCTTGATCTGCGCCTGCAGGAATTGCGGGCGGACCTTGAAAGCTTTGCCGAACAAGAAAACGTTCAAATCATCAAGGGAAATGGCGTTCAAGTTTCCGTCTCACACACGCATCAGTTGGCTCTCCCAGCCCGCGAAGATCCGGAGTGGACGATGCTGCAGAACATCATCCGCAATAACGGCAAGTGGGATGAGGTCAGCGAAGTTAGCGCCCCCAAGCTCCGGGAAATTCTGCGCAGCAAGGCGTGGCCGCAGCCGCTCGCCGCAAAGATTCAGAGGTACCTCCAAACTCGTTCCGTCCTGAATATTCGTGTGAGGTCAACCGCCACGGGGGAAGATAACCAGGACTGAAAAACTCTGCACTGCAAGGTCGTAATTTCTTGCTTTCTTAGCAAGCTTTCTGGACCACGTCATTGCCGCGAAAGCGGGAATGACCGTCGCCCTTGGGTTGCGGCTCCGCTGCCCTGCGCTGCCGGCTTAATGACTTGCACAATAATCCAGTCAAGCGAGGCTTGGTTGCCCAGCCACGTGACTGGCCTTGGTCAGGTTGGAGGCTCTATTACCTGGAGGATTGGTCCATTCTGGTGATGAACAGGATGCCGTGAGAGCTTGCCCGTGGCGCACACATAAAAACCAATGTATGCGCCACCCGCGTCTTACCTCGTCGTGGGTCTTTCAGATGGTTATGTTATTTCCGCCAAGTCCCGCGTTCAGCGATGAAGATCTGCCGACCTCAACCTCTTGGTAAGGGCGAATGTCCGCCGGGAGGCTACGCCCGTCACAACGGCCAGGACTGAACCCCCAGGAAAGCCCACGACGAGGTAAGACGTTCGTCGTGGCTACCAGCATACGTCCCGTAGGGGCAGCCCCGCTGGTCACGCGGGGTGGGGCAGGAGACTTGTCCTGACTTGAGTCCGGCGGACGCAAGGCCGGCCACTACACGGGTTCTGGCCCTGTGAGCGGAGCGGCGACCGAAAGCGCCGGTTCCGGCGCGGGAGTCACCGGCACGGGCTCGACCGCCGCAGCACGATGCGCGTTGTACCAGATCGATTCGCTGGCGCGTTGCCACAAGCGGGTGAACAGCCAGATGAAAATAACGGCTTGGCCGAGCAGGAAAGATGCGCCCACCGATTCGGGCCGGACCGCCTTGACCCAAATCCAGAAGGCAACGCCCAATCCCACATACGCCAACAAGCTGATGCGAAAATAGACCCCATAGAGATACCAGAAGTTTCCGCGCATCATTCGCCAGGCATAACCCAGGGCGCGCCGCGAGGCGCGCTCGTTTCCGGCGGCGATATGGACCTCCGCCAGGTCAAACCACAGGCGGATGGCCATCAAAATCAGCAGGACGATGAGCCAGCCGGTGGCAGCCACCAGGAAGGCTCGCTCGCCATAAGGAGAAACCCGGGAAACGTAATTCGAAAGGGCGCGAAATCCGCGGCCCAGAAAATCGACCGGAACCATGACGATCAGCAGCAGGATCACAAGCCGGAAGAAACGCCAGAAACAGCGGCCACAGGCGCGGAAGAAATCCTCTGTGCTCGGCGTTTGATCCTCCACGTAGACCGTCAGGATGCCGCCGCTCAGCACGAGCATGAGGATGAAGAACAGCATGGCCATCACCATCGATCCCATCCCATAAGCGCCGGTGGAGATTCCACGCTGCCGCAAAAGCTCCGTGAGCACCATCAGGTCAAAACCGTGGTAGAGGCGCGCGGAATAGAGGCTGTGATTCATCACTCGGCCGAGCCCGGCCACAACCGGCAGGGTGGCGAAGATGCCCAAGATCAGATTGACGATGTAAACCCACCAGAGGACACGCTGCCGCCTCCACACCAGTGAGAAGCCTGCCGCAATCAATCCGCGTTTTTGATCCGCCATTCCAAACATCCTCCGCCAGGAGTTCCCCGTGCCGGAACAAGCAACTTGCGCGCAAAACCAGGAAGCCCACAGCATAGTGAGGCCGGCGCTACGACGCTCGCCGGACCAACATGCCGGCCCGAGGCCGGCGCTACGGCTTTCACGCCAGCCAGGCCACAAGCTGCTCGAAAAACTGCGTCAGGAACAACCAATCATTCGAGAGCTTGCGGGTGGCGCCCTTATGGGCTTTTGCCGTCTTGCTGTTATTGAAGAAATTTGAGTCCAGCCGGATTTTGTGGTCCGAGTCGACTTCGGCCGAGACGACTTTGGCTTTTTTCAAATAAGTGAATCGCGTCCAGCGGTCCTTGCCGTCCCAGTGTTCACGGACTTTTTCGCCGTTGTCGAACTTGATTTCAACTTCAACCGGAAAGATGAAGTCGCCTTTGCGCCGCACCAGAACCAGATCGTTGTACACGGTCTTGCCCTTTTGTGCCTTGGGAATCTTCTTCAAATACCAATCCTCGCGGTCGGAGCGGATGGTATCAATTTCGTAGTCCAGGATCTTAGTACCAGTGACGGCTTGATCGTAAAACGGCTGCAAGTTCTGCCCGGAAACGTCCTCAATGGTCTTCAGGAAATCCGTGCCGGTGGGATGGGTGAAGCGGTAGCGCAGGAAATAGGTGTGCATCGCCTGGCGCATGGTCTTGCCGCCGATCATGCCCTCCAGCGTCAGCAAAACAGTGGCTGTCTTCCCGTAGGTGATGGTTCCGTAGGCACTGCTTGACATGTACTTCCAGGCAAAGCGCGTCATCGGGTCAGTATCCGGAAGCGTCAGGTAGGAGTCGCGTTGCATTTCGGCATCGTCAGCGGTCATGCCCAGGAAGTTGATGGCGGAGTGGCCGTCTCCGCACAGAGAGTCCATCACCTCCACTTCAGTGTAGCTGTTGATACCTTCGTCCATCCATGCTTCCTCAAACTCATTGGTAGCCACCATCCCGTACCAGTATTGGTGCCCAAATTCGTGCTCCGTCACCAGTTCCGTTAGCTTGAGCCCATTGGGTTCCCACCAGGTCGAGCCCCCGGTGATGAGCGTGGGATACTCCATGCCGCCCGCATTAAAGCCCCCGTGCGGCGGATCGACAATGGTGATCCGGTCGTAAGGATAAGGGCCATACCATTTGTCGAAACGGTCGAGCGTCCCCTTGATGCACTGAATGTAGCGCGGCGCGGCGTTCATGTGGCCGGGGGAAACCAGCAGGTGGATCTTCACGGTCCCGGCACTGCCCGTCCAGGAATCCTCAACATCGGTGAAGTCCGGGCTGGCCGTCCAGGAGAAGTCGTGAGTGTCGTCAGAATGGTAAGTCACGGTCTTCGAGCCATCAGGATTGTTAACGGTCGCAACCAAATCTCCGGCTGCGCCGGTAATGTAATTTCTCGGAACCGTGATTCGAACGTCATAAACGCCAAAATCCGAGAAAAATTCCGTGGTGGCGTGGAACTGATGGCAATTCCAGGCGCCGTGCCACCACACGCCGACTTTCGGAAACCACTGGCCCACCATAAAGAAGTTGCGCTTGTAACCGGTTCGCTCCAGAACCTCAGGAAGCTGATCGTGAAACGCGATCTTGAAATCGACGCTCTCACCCGGCGCCACCGGCTTCGGCAATTTCACCTGGAACACCGTGCGATCGTCCTTGTTTCCGTCATCCGGCTGAATGAATTCGAGCTGAGACGTGAGGTTAGCGCCTTCAGCCACGAAGGACTTCACCACTTCGGCGCCGTAATGCTTGGGATTCCATTTTGAACTGGCTGAAGTGCCGCGCGTCCCGGAAAGCCGAACCTCCCGCATGAAGGTGGATTTGGGCTGAAAAGCGTTCAGATAAAGATGAAATGGAAACGTATCCTGTGGCTGGCCCGTCAGGTTCTTGTAACTCAGCGTTTCCGTCGCGTCGATCGTCTTCTTCACGGGATCGAGGCGCGCTTCAATCTGATAATGCACCACCCGCTGGGAGAGCGGAGCGGCGCTTGATTCCGCCGGGCCGGCTGCGGCGCGTTCCTGGGACCTGGCGAAACCGCAGACAGAAAATGCGATCATCCCCACCATCACCCATCGCAAGGTCCGCATCATTCCACTCTCCTCGCTGAATTGTGTGTCCCCAGACAATTGCGAGAGTCTATCACAAACTTTCCTGCCTTTCGCATCGAGCCTTGTGATTGTACCCAGCGTCACTACGATTAAAGGGGCAGAGTGAATTTCGGTTGGAACTACGACGGGGCTGGCTCCGGCTTTCCCCACGGAAAAAACTAAGGGGCGGGTAAAAACACGCAAGGAACCGGTATAAAGTTTCACCAAATATTACCGAATAGATGTTGACTACTACGGTAATTATCGGTATGCTCGATGCGTATTTCTGATAAGAACGTGCCGGTTACGCTTCTGGATCCTCATGGAAATGGTATCGAGAAGAGGGCTTCGTGGCGCGGGAGTTCGAGCAGAAATAGCCGGGCCATCCCCGGCACACTTGCTGAAGGAGGCGCGATGAGGGGTCTGGAGACCGACCACGATCAAGTCCCTCAAGAGATCAACCCGAACTCCGCCCCTTTTTCCCTCCCAACCCAGGGCGTTCGCTTTCTTGTGGAGTCCCAGAACCCGGATGGAGGTTGGGGGTTTCACGCGGCTTTGAGCAGCGCCACCGAACCAACGGCTTGGGCGGTCATGGGGCTTGACGCTTGTGCCGGACATGTGGAATGCCGCCAATCCGAAGAAAAGGGATTTGCGTGGCTGGAGGAATGCCAGCTTCAGGATGGATCTTGGCCGGCACACCTCGGACAGCGAGAAGGAAGCTGGGTCACGTCTGCGGCTTGCCTGGCGCTCGCGTCAAAGCGGTGCTGGCTTATTGGCGACCCGGAAGAGGCGCTTGCCAAAGGATTGCGTTGGCTGGTCAAGAGCTGGCCCGGAGAGGGAAATCCCTGGTGGCGGCTGCGCCGCGCCAAGCTCAAGCTTAGGCCAGCCAGCCGCCGGGACTCCGGTCTCAGGGGTTGGGGGTGGACGCCAAAAACAAGCGGCTGGGTTGAGCCGACGGCACTGGCGCTGCTGGCGCTTCAGGCCGCTCCGCGCGAGTTGCATCCCAAGGACGCCCAGAAGCGCATTCGGTTGGGACAGGCCATGCTGCTCGACCAAGCGCTGGCCACCGGAGGATGGAATTCCGGCAGTTCGGACAGCTATGGATACGCCGCGCGTCCGCAACCCGGGCCCACGGCGTGGGCGCTGATGGCTCTGAGGGAGCAGCAGCACGGTCCTGAGATTGTTGCAGGACTTGATTGGCTTTGCCAAATTCATTCCCAGGTCAAGGGGTTTTTCTCGTTCAGTCTGGTGTGTTTATGCCTGAACCTCTGGGGAGTTGAATACGGTTTGAGCCACCTTGAAAATGCCTTTTCCACTGGAAGCAAGCCTATTTCACCGATGGCAATTGGGTGGGCTCTGTTGGCCATTACGCCGCCGGAGGGACCGCCCGGACCGTTGAGGGCGCCGGAAATATGAATGGCAAGGAAAGCCCATTATTGCCGCCGCATCAGCGCCCGGTCTCGCGCGTTTGCATCCGGCGCGCAGAAAGCTACACCGTGGACCTGGCCGGTGTGATCGTGGAAAGTCTTCGCGAATTTCACATTCCCGTGCAGGGGAAATCCGTGTTGCTGAAGCCGAACTTTGTGGGATTGGATTCAACGGGAGCCATGAACACTTCACCCGCTGTGGCCGGGGCGGCGCGCGAAGCCTTCCTGCGGCTGGGGGCGCGCCGCGTCACCGTGGCCGAAGGACCGGCGCTGGAGCGGGACACCTGGGCTATCTTGGAATGGATTCGCCTGCGTGATTACATTGGACCGCTCGACCGCAATTTTACGGATTTGAACACGGACCACGTCCGCCAAGTTGAATTGCGGACTCGCGCCACCACCCTCCACCGCCTTTACTTTCCGGAATCGGTGCTCGGCACTGACTTCCTGGTTTCGATGCCCAAACTCAAGACCCACCGCTGGGCCGGCGTCTCACTCTCACTCAAGAACCTTTTCGGCATTGTTCCGGGCAGTTGTTATGGCTGGCCAAAGAACATCCTGCACTGGGCTCAGATTCCCCGGGCCATTCTGGACATTGCGAGCACGGTCCGTCCCGATTTTGCAATTGTGGACGGGATTGTGGGAATGGAAGGGGAAGGCCCTCTGGACGGAAAGCCGAAAAATACAGGCCTTCTGGTGATGGGCGATGACCCGGTGGCCGTGGACGCGACGTGTGCGCGAATCATGGGGATCCGGCCGGAGCGCATTGGCTATCTCAAAGCCGCCGGTTGCCTCCTCGGCCACCTTCGGGAGGAAAACATCCGACAACTGGGCGAGCCGTTGGCCAGCGCCACGACTCCATTTGAGTTACCTTCCACCTTTCGGAAGCTGGCGACATCTCCGGACAAATGCGTTATGAAGGCAGGTGCTTGTTGATGGCCCGATCAAACACATCCGGCACTCCCGGCGTTGCCGACGCGGACCGGTGGAGTTGTTGGCGCCACCTCAGACAAGACGAGCGTGGCTCGGAGATCGTTGAAGTGGCGGCCATCGTCCCGCTGTTCTTCCTTCTGCTGATTGGCATCTTCTGGTTTGGACGCGCCTACAACATTTATCAGACGATTACGCGGGCGGCCCGCGAGGGAGCGCGGGTGGCCGCGGCTCCAAGCTGCGCCCGGTGCGGGAACGCGGCGCCCTCTGCGACTCAGGTGAGGACGGCGGTGAATAACGCCCTGATCGCCTCCGGGCTTAGCCCTGCCTCGTTGCGGAGGTACAATTACCGAATTCGCCAGTCGCTGAGCTCTCCCGGCACTTGCCCGCGGCCACCGCGGCTGCCAACCGCGCCACAAATTTGCGGGGTGGTCATCAGCTTCACCTATCCCTTCAATTTCAGGCTGCCATTTACCACCATCAACGCCGTGAATCTTCCGGCGGAAGCCCGCATGAAGGAAGAGTATTGAGGGCGATCAAACGGTTGGCCACCATGCCGAGGACGGTTGCGAATGCTATGCGAAGGTTAAAGACACTCGCGGCAGGCAGCGAGGGCGCAGCTCTGGTGGAATTTGCCATCATCATGCCGTTGTTGGTGGTGATGGCGGTGGGAATTATTGACTTCGGAGCGGTTTACGTCCTGAAGGACCATCTGGCGCAAGCGGCGCGCGAAGGGGCTCGCATCGCGGTGAGCGAGCCGCGCGATCTGAAGACGACCACCTGCACCTTTGGAGGCAGGACCTACAACACTCCCTGCTCGGTAGCAGCGGCTATGGCGGCGGTGGCGACAGATCTGACAGATCAGAATGTTACGAGTTGTGTCATCAATCCGGCGGGCACGGCGGCGGGCAATTTCACCTGGAATTTCAATTCGTCCGGCTCCGGCTGCGGCGGCAACCCCATTCTGGCCATCCAGCGGAATGTCCAAGTGGCGAGCGGAAATGAGACGCTGCTTTGCACCCGGGTGACGTTGAATTATCCGCAAACCTGGGCATTCGCCTCCGTCATTAAGCTGCTGGTGCCTTCGGCGAATTTTCCGTCTTCCTTCTGGCTCACGGCCAGCGCCGTGATGCCGAACCTTAACTGAGGGAAAGCCGGCGTGAGCGGCGTACCATCCACGGCGTGGAACGCGGTGAATGACCGGGGCATCGCCCTTTGGTTGGTGGCCGCGTCCATGGTGATGATTTTGGGCATGGCGGCGATGGCCATCGATCTTGGCAGCTTGTACGTGGTTCGAAATGAGGCGCAAGGAGCGGCGGACGCTGCGGCCCTGGCCGGCGCGCAGGCGATAGCCAGCTCCGGATTCACTTCCGGGTTGGTGAGCCAGACCACGGCCTCTTCGCTGGCCAGCGCGCAGGCCATTGCCATTGGGAGTCTGAATATGGTAGGTGGCGCTTTCGCCCAACTTCTGCCTTCGGATGTGACGGTGGATTTTTCTCAAGCCAGCGACCCTCGCGTGACGGTCACGGTGAACCGCACGGCGGCGCACGGCAATGCCATGCCCACTTTTTTCGCGGCAGCTTTTGGCATCCAGCAGACGGATGTTACGGCGCAAGCCACAGCCGAAGCGTTCAATCCTTCTTCCGGAGGACCGGCGACGGCTGCGGCCTGCATCAAGCCGTGGTTGGTTCCCAACTGTGATGAGACGCAAACCGTGCCGCGGCCCATTGATAACAACTGCAACTTCAGCGGCAGCCAAAAATTTGATTCGTTCATTAATCCCACCAGTGGCGCCATTATGCACCCCACGCCCTTCTCGCAAGGCGGTGCCCTCGGCGAGACTCTTTCCTTCACTCCTGTCACCCCCGGCGGGCTTACCGGCCCGGCTGAATTTTATCCGTTGGCGCTCGGAAACGGCTCCTATCAGAACAATATTGTGAACTGCAATCCGGTCCCGCTGACTTGTGGGACCAGGGTGCGAACTCTCGGCGGCAATCAAGCCAATCCCACCGTGACTGGTGCTGAGTATTTGATTCATGCAAGGGGTACTGGCTTGGGTCAGGGACAGGACTTGATCAATAATTCAGTGGCACCTCTCTTCCTGATCACGGCCGGCCCGGCCAATCCCTATGCGCCGCCGGGTGCAAGCATTATCTCAAGCGACTCGATCGATTCCTTTCCCCTCTATAACGCCCAGCCGATGAGGGCAGGCGGGCAGGTTGCAACCATCATCGGCTTCTTGCAGCTTTTCGTTACCAACGTGCAGCGCAACGGAATTCTTACCGGAGTGATCTTGAACATTTCCGGATGTGGTACAAGCCGCGGCGGAGCCAATGCCGTCGAAGGCACGGAACCGGTTGCGGTACGGCTGGTGGAGTGAGACTGGATCATGGGGTCGGTTAAGTACATCCCGAATACGGCTGCAAACTCTGGCCCGGAGAGCATTACGGCGCCGCGGTGGTTGGCGTGGCCGCTCTCTTTTCCGGTGCTGCTGGGAGCCATGCTGGTGACCGGAACGTGGGCCGGGGTCCGCCTACGGTTACCTGACCCGGACACCTGGTGGCATCTTGCCGTGGGGCAGACCATCCTAGCTCATCATACGCTGCCGGTGCAGGATGTCTATTCCTTCACGGCAGCCGGCAGCCCCTGGATTGCTTATGAATGGCTGGGCGAAGTGGTGATGGCGATGGCAGCGCGGGCAGGAAGTCTTCAGGGCTTGGAACTTCTTCTGTTGGCTCTTTCAGGCTCTCTGGTCCTGCTGCTCTGGACGCTTGCTTACCTCCATTGCAGGAATGTGAAGGCGGCATTCATTGCTTGTGTTCTGCTGCTGCCCCTTGCTGGAGTTGTCTTCTCATTGCGGCCGCAACTGCTGGGCTACGGATTTCTGCTGCTCACCTTGATCGTTCTGGAAAGATACCGGCAGGGTTCGCGGCAAGTCTTGTGGGCGCTTCCGCCGCTCTTTGTCCTGTGGGTAAACACCCACGGCAGCTTTGTGCTGGGGCTTTTCGTGATCGCCCTCTACTGGGCTGCGGGACTCTGGGAGTTTGATGCAGGGCCGGTCCAAGCCCGGCGTTGGACAAAAAGACAGCGGATCGATCTCGAATGGGTTTTCCTGCTGTCGCTGGTTGCCCTCACCCTGACGCCGTATGGAACGAAACTCGCCGCCTATCCGCTGGAGATGGCTCTGTTGCAGCCTCTGAACGTCGCCAACATTACAGAATGGCAGCCACTTTCTTTCCAATTGGCGTTGGGCAAGTTCATGCTGGGGCTCTTGCTGGCCTTTCTAGTCACGCAATGGCTGGTTCAAATGAAGTGGAGGCTCCAGGATTTGGCGCTCTTTCTGTGCGCTCTGGTGGCCACTTGCCTCCACATCCGGTTCACTTTTTTTCTGGTGGTGGCCACGGCCCCAGTGCTCGCCATGCTAGCGGTTCGATGGGTTGGCGCCTACGAGCCACAAAAGGACCGGTACGTGCTGAATGCAGTCCTGCTGGCCGCTCTCGCAACCGTGATCGTCAAAACCTTTCCTGCGCCTTCAAAACTTCGCCAATTGGTAGCGGAGGATTACCCGGCGGGAGCGGTTCGATACCTCCAACACCAAGCGCCCGTCACCCACCTGATGAATGAATTCGGCTGGGGTGGATACCTGATCTGGAAGTTGGGACGGCAGCAGAAGGTGTTTATCGATGGCCGCACTGATTTCTATGAATACGCGGGAGTGCTCGCCGATTATTTGAACCTGCAACGGCTGGCGCCGGATACTCCGTTCATCCTGCGGAAATACCAGATTAGGGCGTGTTTGATCCGGACGGATGCGCCGCTGGCAATGTGGCTGGCAGTTTCCCCCGGGTGGAGAAAGGCTTACCAGGACGGCGTTGCCGTCCTTTACGTGAATGGGGAACAAAATCCGGCGATTGGTTCGGAGGTACGGGACCGTTCGCGGATACCTAAAACGATGGGGTTCAATTAACCGTTCAAGATTCAGTCCGGACTTTACGGGCGGCAAGGCGTGCCACCATCGTCCAATTCACATCGCCGGTTGTGGCGCTTGGATCAATGGCTTTTGTAAGAATGAATCAAACAGGAGGATAGAAGGTATGAAGGAGCTGATCGCAAGGTTGTGGAAAGAGGAAGAAGGCCAGGACTTGGTTGAATACGCCCTGCTGCTGGCCCTGCTGGCTCTTGCTGCGATTGCTACTCTGGGAACGCTGGCGAGCACCATCAAGAACGTCTTCAGCAATGCCGCAAAGAACCTGACGACCACAACATAAGGTCGCCTGAGGTCAGACTGCGGTTGGGAGCAAGCTGGCTCAATCAGGTCTGTGTCTGCTTTCGTGTAAACGGGGCTTCTGGCAACGGAGCCCCGGCTGGCTGGGATGAACTGAACTTCATTATTGCGCCGCCCGGACAAGTGATGCGTCTTTTCAGTCTTAAGCCCTAGACTTGCTCGGCCGGCTCGGGGCTTGGCGTGTCGGTGAGGATGGCATTTCAAGCGCGGAGGCTAGTTAGCAATGAGGAGAGCACTTTGGCGTTTGTGGAAGGACGAGTCAGGGCAAGACCTTGTGGAGTATGCGTTGCTGATTGTCCTCCCTGCTTGGGCCACTACGGCCACCCTAGGGACCCTGGCCAACACCTTGAAGAACACGTTTTCGAATGCGGCCTCGACGCTCACGACCACCACTCAACCCCTGCTAGACGGCGGTCCGAAGGAGACTACGAAGCATGCATCTATCCGCATGGATTCCCGGCGCTTTCTTGGCGCTCGTTGCCGGCTGGATTGATGTGCGTTCGCACAAAATCCCGAACTGGCTGACGGTTTCCGGCTTCGTGTTGGGTCTTGTGACGAGCGCGGCCTTGACAGGACGAGAGGGCGCGGAGTCAAGCTTGCTGGGCGCTGCTCTTGCTCTGGTCTTGCTCCTGCCGGCGGTGCTGTTGCGGGGGCTGGGCGCAGGTGACTGGAAGCTGATGGGAGCTTTGGGAGCCTGTTTGGGACCGTGGCGAGTGACGATGGTGCTGCTGATGAGCGCAGTAGTGGCTGGCATGATGGCGGTGGTCCAGGTGATTCGCGAGAATCGGGTAAAGGAAACTGCAATCAACACCATGACTCTTCTGCATGGCATTTTCATTTTCGGGGCCCGGCCCAGCTCACCCATTTCTCTCGACAGTCCGGGCGCTCTGGCCCTGCCTTTTGGAGTGGCGGTGGCCATCGCCACCCCCTTGGGATTCTGGGCCAGCCAGATGTTGCGGAGTTTTTGAAAGGACGCGGAAGGCAGAGTATTGTCGCATGGAGGGTATCCTGAAGGCGGCCTCTGCATACCGGGCATTTTGATGAGGCTTAGACATTGAACCTCAAACGGACACTCATCTCGCTGGGATTGGCGCTGGTGATTGGCTTGGCCGCCGCCGCGCTGGTTTACCGCCAGCTCAAGAAAGCGGGATCCGGACAAGCCCTTGCTTCCCAACAGATCGTGGTTGCAGCAAGGGCCATGCCACTTGGCACGATGCTTGATGCTTCAGACTTGCGCGTGATCCCGTGGCCGTCTGAGGACTCCATGGCCGGATCGTTCAGCAATCCCAAGGACTGCGAAGGACGCGCTCTGGTAACCCCCATCGCGGAAAATGAGCCGATCCTTGATGCCAAGTTGGCGCCGCGCGAGGCTGGGGCAGGTCTGCCCGCAGCGATTCCCGTGGGCATGAGGGCCATTTCCGTGCCCGTCAACGACGTTGTGGCCGTGGCAGGCTTTGTCACACCGGGAACGATGGTGGACGTGCTGGTCACTGGGCAGGCACAGAACGCTGCCCGGCAGGATAGCATGACTCGAATCGTTCTGGAGGATGTGCGGGTGCTGGCGGCGGGAGAAAAGGTGGAACAAGACCAGGCGGGTAAGCCAACTCCCGTCTCAGTGGTCACATTGCTGGTGACTCCCGAACAGGCGAATAAGCTGACGATGGCCACCACCGAGGGCCAGATCCATCTGACCCTTCGCAATACCATCGACTCCTCGATCGTCTCACCCCCGCCGGTTTACAAGGACAATTTGTTTCAATTGCAGCCCAAAATGGCGGTTGCAGCACGGCAGCCTGTTCCGGCCGTAGCGGCGAAGGACCAAACGTCAAAGCCCTTCGAAGTAGAAGTGATCCGGGGCGATAAGCGGGTTATGGAACCATTTCCCAACGCGCCGCCCAAGAATGATCCCAAGTGACGATGACCAACAGGATGATCGCAAAGTTGATGGTCGAAAGGCGTCCTCAATCCGGCTTGAGATGGTTCCGGGGGGTCACCCGCTCAAGGTTGGGCACGCATTCGGGACCGAGACGGTTAGTCCTGGGAACGGCCCTGGCGCTGGCTTTGGCTCAACCTCTTGGCCCTAGGCCACTGGAGGCGAGTGGTCCGTCTACGCCCCAAGCCAGCAAACCGGCGCCCCAGGGCAGCACCATGACGGAATCTTTGCACCTGCTGGTGGGGCAGTCGATGGTCATCAACCTGCCGGAGCGCATTACGCGACTTTCCATCGCCGATCCCAGCATTGCCGACGCCATGATTGTCACTCCCCAGGAAATCCTGCTGAACGGCAAATCCCCTGGAGAAGTTTCCGTAGTGATCTGGAAAGAGTTTGGTGAGAGCCATATCTTTGACGTCTCGGTCGACTTGAACACCAGCAGCTTGGCGCAAAGAATCCGGGAAATCTTCCCCAATGAGAATGTGACGGTTTCTTCAGCAAAGAACGTCCTGACACTTTCCGGGGATGTTACGTCGAAGGATGTCGAAAAAGAGCTCATGGAGGTTGCCAGTGCGATTGCTCCCAAGGTCGTGAACCTCATGCAGGTTCCAGTTCCGGCCACCAATCAGGAGATTCTGCTGAAGGTCCGGTTCGCAGAGGTCGATGAGACCGCAATCCAGCAGCTTGGGGCCAACCTGATGAGCCTGTCCGGCGCAAAAATTGTAGGCGCCACTTCCACGCAGCAGTTCTCGCCCCCGCAAACTCTGCCCGACACCGGGCTCACCAATGCGCCCGGCCTTTTCACCCTCAGCGACTTGCTGAACGTCTTCCTGTTCAGGCCGGACCTGAACCTGGCGGTAACCATCCAGGCGCTGGAGCAGAAAAATCTGCTTCAAATTCTGGCGGAACCCAATCTGTTGACGGAAATGGGCAAAAAGGCAAGCTTCCTGGCGGGCGGCGAGTTTCCATTTCCGGTGGTGCAAGGCGGGACCAATTACACGTCTGTCACCATCGAGTTCAAGGAATTTGGTGTGAAGTTGGACTTTACCCCGACGTTTTCGCCCAATGGCCTGATCCACCTCCACGTCCAACCCGAAGTGAGCTCGCTCGATTTCTCCAATGCTCTCACCATCTCCGGTTTTCTGGTCCCGGCCCTATCCACCCGGCGGGTCGACACCGAAATGGATCTAAGGAATGGGCAGAGCTTTGCCATCGCCGGACTGATAGACAATCAGGTCACACAATCGTTGGAGAAGATTCCGGGGATTGGAAGCATTCCGGTGCTGGGCAAGCTCTTCCAAAGCAAGTCGGTGAACAAGAGCAAGACGGAATTACTGGTGATGGTGACGCCCTACCTGGTGAAGAACGGCAGTACGCAGCCGCAACCCAAGTTCCCGGTGCCATTCATCAATTCCTCTCCCCAAACCAATACCAAGCCCGCCGGGCATCGATGAATGCCGGGTTCTTGGGGAGCCCGGATGAAAAAATCTTAAGCCTAGCCCGGATTCTTCACAAGGATGGGCGAATGTTGGGGAATGAACGGAAGGGCGGGGTTTCAACCCCGCCCTTCCGTTCTCCGTGGTGAGAAATCCGGGCTAGGGAGCGAGGAGCTAATCCATGCAAGGCATGTTAACCGCAGTCATTGTCAGCGACGACCCTCAGAGCAGCGCGTCATTGCGCGCGGCTTTGCAACAGACGGGACTGGTAGCCTCTGTAACCGAATGGGAACAGCCGAGCCGGGGCGAATGGACATTGAACCTTTCCACGCCGATCCCGGAAGTCCTGGTCTTGGATTTGCCACGGGATCCTGATTCAGCTTTGGCCTTCGCGTCGCAAGTCCGCCGTCAACGCCCCACCGCCAATCTAATCGCCTGCTCGCCCCTTGCGCAGCCTGATTCAGCCCTCCTGCTCCAAGCCATGAGGATCGGCGTACAGGAATTCCTGCCGAAGCCGGTTCAACTTTTGCCTTTGAAGGAAGCGCTCACCCGCTTCTTGCAGGCGCGCGGAACCCTGGACGTGCATCAGGAACGCAAGCTGATTGCGGTGATGGGAACCAAAGGTGGCGTGGGCACTACCACCGTCACTGTTAACCTGGGCGTGCAACTTTGCCAAGCCACGAAAAAAAAGGTTCTGGTGCTCGACTTCGCCCGCCCCATGGGCCAAGTCTCCCTGATGCTGGACCTGAAGCCGCGATTCTCCATCCGCGACGCCATGGAAAACCTGGAGCGGTTGGATAGCCATTTCCTCGAAGGGCTTCTGGAACGCCACAAGAGCGGCCTGCAAATTCTGGGGGGATCAACCTTCCCCGACGATTGGCAAAGGGTGACAGTGCCGGCTTTGATTCGTCTGTTGAGCGTGGCCGAAGTGGGCTTCGATTTCATCTTGATCGATCTTGGAACGCTATACTCTTCGGAATGGAAACCCGTTCTGGAATCGGCACGCGCCATTCTGATCGTCGCAGAAGCGTCCGTTCCCTCCCTCTGGCCGCTCGAACGCCACCTGATCGCCTTCAACTCTTATGGTGTGGACCCCACCCGCCTGCACGTCATCATCAACCGGTGGCACAAGCAGGATGATGAGACCATCAAGAGTGTGGAGAAGCTGGTGAAGCGATCCATCTTTGCCCGACTTCCCAATGACTACCGGCAAGTGAGTGAATCCACAAATATGGGCGTTCCTCTAGGCAAAGAAAAGTCGAACGGCTTGGTGGCCCGCTACTACGAAATCGCCACACGGTTGGCGGGAACCCAGGTTACCGCTAGGCCTTAAGGCAACCGGCCCAGTGATCTGGAAGAAAATGCGGCGAAGACGGATGGGCATGAGCATGAATTGAACAGTTTCGATGCTGGCGTCCCACATTGGGAAAAGGGAACCTGACGCGGGAAAAAACGGATGTCTTGTCTGGTTGTAAGTCATTGAAAATACAAGGAGCCATGCGCATGAACCCATTGCAACTTCCTGGCTAGTAAGTTGCATGAGGATTCCTATGAAAGGAACCTCATGACAACAACTACAGTGGTTACGCCCTTTGACTTGAATTCGGTCAAAGCGAATATTCATCGCCGGCTGATCCAGCAATTGAACCTGGAACGTCTGACGCGGATGGACCGTGAAACGGTCCAGAAGCAGTTGCGCGAGGCGATTGAGGCGCTGGTGGGAGAGGAAACCGCTCCCATGACCCGCCAGGAACGGGACCGGATCACGGAAGAGGTCCTGGACGAGGTTTTTGGCCTCGGCCCGCTCGAACCGCTCCTGAAAGATCCAACAGTTTCGGATATTCTGGTGAACAGCTATCGCCAGGTTTACGTGGAACGTAACGGACTTCTGGAGAAGACTGCGGTCCAATTCCGGGATGAGGCGCACTTGATGCTGATCATTGAACGCATCGTTTCTGCGGTTGGGCGCCGCGTGGACGAATCATCTCCCATGGTGGATGCGCGCCTGCCGGATGGCTCGCGCGTGAATGCCATTATCCGCCCGCTGGCGGTGGACGGCCCGTGCCTTTCCATCCGCCGTTTTGGCAGCCGCCCTTTGACCGAGGAAGATTTGATCGAGAAGAAGTGCCTGACGCCTTACATGCTGGAATTCCTTCGCGGCTGCGTGCGCGCCCGCTTAAACATCCTGGTGTCGGGTGGAACCGGGTCCGGCAAGACGACGCTCCTCAATCTGTTGTCTTCCTACATCTCGAACCGGGAGCGAATCGTCACCATTGAGGATGCGGCTGAGCTCCAGCTTCATCAGGAGCACGTGGTACGTTTGGAAACCCGCCCAGAAAATATCGAAGGGAAGGGAGCCGTCCGGCAGCGCCAATTGCTCATCAACAGCCTGCGAATGCGGCCTGATCGCGTGATCGTGGGCGAAGTCCGGGGCGAGGAATCGCTGGATATGCTCCAGGCCATGAACACCGGGCATGATGGCTCCATGACGACAGTTCACGCCAACTCTCCACGGGATGCCTTGCAGCGGCTGGAAACGATGGTGGCCATGGGCAATCTAAACATTCCCGAAAGCGCTACCCGCCGCCAGATTGCATCTGCCATCAATATCATCGTTCAAATTGCCCGCATGAGCGACGGCAATCGCAAATTGGTAGCCATCTCCGAGATTACCGGCATGGAAGGAGAGGTTATCAGCACTCAGGATATCTTTACATTCCGGAAATCAGGAATTGGCGAAAACGGGGAAGTTCTGGGTGAATTCACCACCACAGGATTCCGCCCGGTGTGTACGGAGCGGATCGAGCGGTCGGGAGTTCGTTTTCCAACTGAGATGTTTGGCCGGTCAGTGGCCAACTGAGGGTTGCACATGCCCTTTTTCTGGGCGGTTGTGACGTTTGCAAGTTCGGTGGCGGTGGCGGTGCTCTTGATGGCGGCGCTGGGAAGCGGACAGCACTACCAGGTCGCGGCGCGCCTCCGTGCCATTGGCCGGGCATCGCAAAACTTGCAGGACCTGGGCGATTCCAGCCTGGTGAAAAGTGACCGGCTCAGTGACATTGATGGACTGAACCGCCTGCTGCTGCGTTGGAAGTGGCCCACCAAACTTCAGGACTATCTCCTTCAAGCCGGCCTCGGAATCCGCCCGGGCAAGTTTTCACTAACGAGCGGAGTGCTGGCGGGCTCGGTTTACCTTCTGGCTCTTCACTTCTCTTCTTCACCGCCCGTTTCGGCAGCGCTGGCCCTCACCACCCTCTGCATTCCCATCGCCGTGGTTTCCATCAAGCGTTCCAGCCGGATGAACCGGTTTGAAAAAGGCTTTCCGGATGCGGTCGACCTCTTGGCCCGGGTGGTGCGGTCCGGACAGCCGTTTGCCGCGGGTTTGGAGATGGTCCCGCGCGACGCCTCCGAGCCGGTTGCCGGAGAGTTCCGCCGCGTTTTTGAAGAATACAAGCTCGGCCTCTCGCAGCGCGAAGCTCTGCACCGCCTGGCCCGCCGTGTGCCGCTGGTGGACGTGCGCTTCTTCGTCACCGCCGTAGTCATTCAACGCGAATCGGGTGGCAACCTCGGTGAAATCCTGGATAATCTTTCCGGCGTGATTCGGGAACGCTTCAAGATATACGGAGAGGTGCGGACGCGAAGCGCACAGGGAAGGCTGACGGCGGCCCTCCTCATTGCCATGCCGCTGATTTTGATTGCCCTGCTGGCGTTCACCAATCCTACTTACTTACAGCCGCTTTTTCATCAGGCCCTGGGCAAACGCCTGCTCATCGCCGCGGCGCTTTTGCAGGCTGTGGGCTCAGCATTGTTGTGGAAGATCGTCCACATTGAAGTTTGATTCTGAAGGGGTCCCGGTCCGATGATTTGGGTTTTCAGCGCCATCACATTCGTCGCCGGCGTGCTCATCGTCCTGGCCATTTCCTCCGCGCTCGCTCCCGGGCCGCAAGGGACATCCCATAGGTTGGACCAGCTTTGGGCGTCCGCTGAGAAACGGGGCACTCGTTCCTTCCCCGACCTACATCTTGAGCTTCTATGGCACATTTTGCATGCCATTGGCAGGCTGTTCCCCGCCTCCGCTAGTTCCGCCACTCGTGTCGAGGGAATCCTGGCGCGCGCCGGAGTCCGACAAGCCGGCTCTCTCTCCTTGTTGCGCGGCGTGAAGCTGGTCACGGCTTTGGCTTTTGCAGGTCTTCTTTGGGCCAGCGGCCGGTATCAGTCAAATCCCGTTTTCCTGTTTATTTTGGCGGCCATCGCCGGCTTTGTGGTTCCGGACTTCTGGCTGACCTGGCGGGTGCGGCGCAGGAAGCACCGCATTCAGACGGGACTTGCGGACGCATTGGACTTGCTGATCGTCTGCGTCGAAGCGGGTTTGGCCCTCGACCAATCCATCTTGCGTGTTTCGCAGGAATTGTCGCTTGCTCATCCTGAGCTGAGCGAAGAACTGCAACTGATGAATTTTGAAGTGCGCGTGGGCAAAGCTCGAGCCGAAGCCCTTCATGCCCTCGCCGTCCGCACCGGCGTGGACGACGTCCTCTCCCTGGTTTCGCTTCTGATTCAGGCGGAACGGTTCGGCGGCAGCATCGCACAATCCCTCCGCATTTTTTCGGAGAATCTGCGAACCCTGCGCCGGCAGCGGGCGGAAGAGCTTGCCGCCAAAACCACAGTGAAGATGATTCCGGTGCTGGTCCTGTTTATTTTCCCTGCCCTTTTTGTGGTGATCCTGGGGCCAGCGGTTCTTAGAATGATGCAGGAATTGTTGCCCGCGCTTGCGAAATAAAGCCTATGGCAAGGACGGGTTGGTCGCGCAAGGCCGGATGCGACCCGGCGTGGCAATAACTCTGCGGGAAGACTTACTTCTCGACTTGGAATAGAGCTTGGTGGTTTTTATCTTCGTTGAAGAGGAGATTACACTCCATGAATTCAAACACTATTCGAATCGTCGCCGGAGTGCTGGCGGTTGTGATCCTTGCCTTCATCGTCAGGCGCCGTAGCCGTCAGGCTTCCCATTGAACCGCGAGGCAGCCGCCACGAGCCTTCATCCAAGTCACGGCGGAACTTGCCCGCCCGAACCATGCGCAATGAAGTCCCAGCGCCGCGTGCTGGTTCGCAATCTTCGCAGTCAGTCGGTGATTGCCTCTGAGGTGGAAGTTGCGGCAACACACTTGCGCCGCCTTGTGGGTCTGCTTGGACGGACGCGGAAGTGGGCCACTCCGGGAAACGCGCTTTGGATTCGGCCTTCCAAGGGGATCCATACCTTTGGAATGCTCTTTCCCATCGATGTGATTTTCCTGGATGGAGAGTTGCGCGTAGTTCATGTGCAGGAAAACGTGCGTCCATTCTGCATTTCCGCGGTCTGCCTCAGTGCGCAAAGCGTGCTGGAACTTCCGCCGTTCACGATCAGTAAGGCAGGAATATTCGAAGGTGACCAGCTCGAAATTGTGGCATGGAATGACTCCGGAATGCGTACGCAAAAATGAAGGCTTGGGCTAATCTTGGTGGATAGAAGAAGCTTTGGTAGCGCTACCGGGAATCGAACCCGGGTTTTGAGATTGAGAATCTCACGTCCTAACCCCTAGACGATAGCGCCACGGATTGCTTGAACCACATTACTCCCTAACCCAGATTACTCCGGCTCACTGTTTCCGCTGCGTCCGACCTCGCGGCTCAAGCGCTGGCAAGGGTTTGCAATGCAGGCCCCCCTCAGTGACCGCAGTCCAAATCAACCGGCTTTCACCCTCTGATGATCTTTAATGACTTGCCGGGCAGCCGCCAGCACCAGCCAGTATAAGGCGAGAGGAAAGATGATGGCAAAGGCCAGAAGCTCGAATAACTGACGGTCTATTACCTGTACTCGAAGGAAACAAAACCAAAAATGCGCCTGTGCCCAAGACAAGGGCTGAAATCACCAGAAGTAACTTGTGCCAGCCGTGTTCCCGAAACGCGCAGCGAACGGCTGACTGTGCTAACATGAAGATCCCAAGTGGAAATATGAGAGCGACCGCAACCCCATCCAGATTGCGGTGGTGCGTGTGCATCGCCCAACTGCCAAAGCAAATAGACAAAAAGAACAATAGGGGAATTGTTCGGATCCGCTTCCGCATCATTCACCCCCGTTGCAACCCAAAACTCCAGGTGCATACCACGCCTAGTAGTTTTTCCAGCACCGGGACTTAGCACCGGTCAACTGACGCCACTTCAAAACTTGGTGGTGGACGAGAAATTGAACTCGCCCACCTTCATCGCCGGCACCACCATCTCAATCGATTCCTCGCCGGCGGCGCGTTGCGGGGCGCTCATCATCTCCACGTGGTTCAGCATCTCAATCAAACTCTGATTAAAGCGCAGGTTTTTCACGCCGTATTGAATCTCACCATTCTCAATAAAGAACGTCCCATCGCGGGTCATACCCGTCAGAAGTTTCTGGTAAGGATCGACTTCGCGGATGTACCAAAGCCGGGTCAAGAGCAACCCTCGTTCGGTGGACCGGATCATCTCCTCGACCGTGCCGCGGCCGCCTTCCATGACAATGTTCAGCGGCGCTTCGCCCATTTCATTGGGCAACTGGAAACCGTGACCGGTGGGTTCTTTACCCATCTTGTGCGCCGTCTGGCGCGCATAGACCAGGTTTTCAACCACACCGTTTTCAACCAGGGTCACGCGATGGCGAGGAATGCCTTCGCCATCGAAGGGCGCGCCGCTCTGCGAAGGGTGAAATCCATCATCGCGAATCTGAATGTTCCCGCCGAATACCTTCTGCTTCTCCCGCCCGGTGAGGCAGCTTCGCTGCTCGAGCACCGCGAGTCCGCCGAAATCGAGCAGCATGAAGCCCAGCAAATCCATCACCGCCGAGGGTTCGAGGATCACGGTGTAACGGCCGGGCTGAATCTCCTTGGGGTCGCGGCTGCGCAGAGCTTTGGCGGCGGCGCTGTCGGCGAGGCTCATGGGATCAAGTGTCTGGTAACGCTGTCCCGTCTTCTTCGCCCAGCCGGAGCCGGTATCCGCCAGCATGGTCACGGAAAATTCGGAAACCGATTCCTCATGATAGGCGCACAGGCGGCGCGAGTTGTAAAGCGCCTGCGCCACCTTGCCACTGGAAAAGACGCCCGCCGCCGTGAGCTGATCTTTTTCCGCCCGCCTGATGACCTGCTTCACGGTTTCGGCGCGGGCTCTTGGACTCAGCTCCGCCGTCTCTGGATCACAACGCTCCACGGCGCGGTAAGTTTGCGGACCCGGCATGCGCAGCAGCTCTTGATCCGGCCGCTGCAGGCGTGCCAGAGCCTGGGCGGCCTCGCACATTTCACGGATGGAAGCCTCGTCCAGCTTGTTGGAGGTGGCGCGCGCCGTGCGATGGTCCACCACCGCCCGCACCGAGAGGTTCAAATCCTCTTCCGCCATGTTTTGATGAATCGTATTGTTGGCGAAGCGGGTGAGCGAATAGGAGGTGGAAGCGATGTAGGCCTCGGTTTCATCCGCCGTGGAATATTTCAGAACCTTCTCGAACAGTTCGTCGGCGAGCTTGCGATTTAGCATGGATCTGGTGTCCCGACTGTAGGGGCAGCCCTCGTGGCCCCTGCGGGCGGGCACCAGGCCCGCCCCTACCACAAGAACCGTTTTCCGTAAAGACGCTATTGTTGGTACGCCACGCCCACCTGGACGTTCCGGAAGCGCGCCGGGGCCGCTCCGTGACCCGTGCCCATGGTCTGCATGGGCTGGCCCTTGCCGCAGTTCGGTGTGCCCCACAGCGTCCATTCTTCCGGCCCGCAAATGGCATCGCAGGAATTCCAGAACTCCGTGGTAATGCCGCCGTAGCTCGGGTTTTTCAGCATCCGCGTTTTCTTGCCATTCTTAATCTCCCACCCGATCTCTGTGCCGAACTGGAAGTTGTAGCGTCGGTCGTCGATCGACCAACTGCGGTTGGTTTCCATGTAGATGGCATCCTTCGTATCCGCCATCAGGTCTTCCAGTCTCCAGGTGCCGGGCAGAATGCTGACGTTGGTCATGCGGATCAGCGGGATGCGGTTCCAACCTTCGGCCCGCATGGCGCCGCTGGAGCGCGCCTGGCCGACGGATGCGGCGGATTCGCGCGAGCTCAGATAGCCCACGAAGCGCCCATCTTTGATGATGGGGGTACACTGCGCCGGAACTCCCTCATCGTCATAGGCAAAAGTCCCAAGGCCCGACCCATGCTGGACGGTGGCGTCCGCCACCACGTTCACAATCGGCGCAGCGTATTGCAATTGGTTGAGCTTTTCGAGCGTCAGGAAGCTCATGCCCGCGTAATTGGCCTCATCGCCCAGCACGCGGTCCAGTTCGATCGGATGGCCAATCGATTCGTGAATTTGCAAACCCAGTTGCGACCCGCTCAGGATAATATCCATCACTCCCGCCGGGCACTGGTCACAGGCGTGCAGCGCAGCGGCCTCTTCCGCGATGCGCGGGGCGTTCCCCACCAGGTCTAATTCCTCAATCAGTTCGTAGCCCCTGGTTTGATATTGCCCGCCAAAGGAATTGGGGTAGGAGCGACGCTGAATTTCGTTCCCGGCAAAGGATGTGGCCGAGTATCCGGCGCCGGTCTGCGTCTTCACTTGGCGGATTTCAGAGCCAATGCTGGAGAGGAAAAGCTGGTCAATGTGGCGGAAGTCCATGGCGCATTCGGCCAGCGTCACTCCCGCCACGCGCCGCAGCTCCGCGTCCACCTTCAGCATCAAGTCCAGGCAGGTCGAGACCGGCACGGAAAACGGATCAATGCGGCACGGGCCTTGCCATTGGTCAACCACCCTCTGTTCGGGCGCCAGGTTCACGTCATGCTTCTTGCAGAGGGCGCTGGCCTTGGCAATCTCCACCGCCTTGGCGGCCGCGGCGTCCGCCGAGGCGCAGGTCAGGTCCTCTGTGGACGCAAATCCCCAAGCGCCATCCGCAATCACCCGGATGCCCATCCCCACCGATTGCGACTCGCGTACTTGCGCGGCCTGCCCATTCTTGGTGGAGATGAAACGCTGGCGGATATCCATGACGCGGACGTCAGCGTAAGTCGCGCCTCGAACTCGCGCCGTTTCCAGCGCACTTTGTGCAAATTCTTTCATGGGATCACAAGAAGAACGGTAAAATCGAACAATCCAAGAAGCGGTCTGCATTCAGCCAAATGGAAGCGATAGGCAGCGGGCCCTCTTTGAGCATTCTGATAAAACCGGCCCCCACGCGCATAAAAAAGAAGTCCTTAACGTGAATTGTTCACGAGCTTCCCCTGACGGTCTCTGAACAAATTTTCGTAATGGTCCATGCCAGGATGAACGAGTTGATGGAAGCTGAACGCTCAGGGATGAGCGCCTATTTACGTTCCTTCCGACCACGAAGCCAGGTACTCCTCCTGCTCCGGCGTGAGGTGATCGATGGAGATTTTCATGGATTCAAGCTTCAACCGCGCAATTTCCCGGTCGATATCCGTGGGCACCCCGTAGACCTTTGTTTCCAGGTTCTTGCCATTCTTCACCATATACTCGGCGGAAAGCGCCTGATTGGCAAAGCTCATATCCATCACCACGGCTGGGTGTCCCTCGGCTGCCGCCAGGTTGATCAGGCGGCCCTCACCCAGCAGGTAAATCTTCCGCCCGTCGCGGAGTGAGTATTCATCCACAAATTCGCGGGTCTGCCGTTTGCCCTTGGAGATCCCCTCCAACGCCGGAATGTCGATTTCCACGTTGAAGTGGCCGGAATTGCAAATGATGGCGCCGCTCTTCATGGCTTGGAAATGCTCCCCGCGCAAAACGGACTTGTCGCCGGTAAGGGTCACGAAGATATCTCCAATTTTCGCAGCCTCTTCCATGGTCATCACGCGATAGCCATCCATCACCGCTTCCAGGGCGCGCGTGGGGTTCACTTCCGTCACGATGATGTTCGCGCCAAGTCCGTGGGAGCGCATGGCGAAGCCGCGTCCACACCAGCCGTAGCCCGCCACCACCACATTCATGCCGGCAAACAGCACGTTGGTGGCGCGAATGATGCCGTCCACAGTGGACTGTCCGGTGCCATAGCGGTTATCAAACAGGTGCTTGGTGTCGGCGTCATTCACGGCAATGATGGGAAACTTCAGCACGCCGTCTTTCGCCATGCTGCACAAGCGAATGACACCGGTGGTGGTCTCTTCCGTGCCGCCCACGATTCCCGGGATCAGCTCGTGGCGCTTGGTGAGGATGGTGGTCACCAGGTCGGCGCCGTCGTCCATCGTCATCTGCGGCTTGTGAGCCAGCACGGATAGAATGTGGCCGTAATAGGTGTCGTTATCTTCGCCCTTGATGGCAAACGTGGGGATGCCGTAATCCTCCACCAAGCTGGCCGCCACGTCGTCCTGCGTGCTGAGCGGATTTGAAGCGCACAGCACCACATGGGCGCCGCCTTCCTTCAAGGTAATCGCCAGATTGGCCGTCTCCGTGGTCACGTGCAGGCAAGCTGAAACGCGCAGCCCCGCCAGTGGTTTTTCCGCCTTAAATCTCTTGCGAATCAACTGCAGCACCGGCATCCACTGGTCCGCCCACTCGATGCGCAGCTTTCCCTTGGAGGCCAGTTTCAAATCCTTTACGTCAAAAGCCGCTTCATGTACCGTGGTCGCCATTATGCACCAATCTCCTTTTGCATTTTTCCAGGGGCATCGGCGCGCAGTTTTTCAGCAACGCTGGTGCTCTCCCAGGTAAATTCCGGTTCGCTGCGGCCAAAGTGTCCGTAGGCCGCGGTCTTCTTGTAGATAGGCCGGAGCAATTTCAAGGATTCTATGATCCCGCCCGGAGTCAGTTGGAAGTTCTTGCGGATCAGGCTGACCAGCGTAGCGTTATCCACACGGCCAGTACCGAACGTCTCTACCATCACCGAAACCGGCTCCGCCACGCCGATGGCGTAGGCCAGTTGCACCTCAACCCGTTTCGCCAAGCCGGCCGCCACAATATTCTTGGCAATGTAGCGGGCCATGTACGTGGCGGAACGGTCCACCTTGGTCGGGTCCTTGCCGGAGAATGCGCCACCGCCGTGATGGGCGCTGCCGCCGTAAGTGTCCACGATGATTTTGCGCCCGGTCAGCCCGGAATCACCCACCGGCCCACCCACCACAAAGCGCCCGGTAGGGTTGATGTGGTACTTGGTATTCGCATCCAGCATGTTGGCGGGGATCACCGTCTTAATCACGCACTGCAGGACACCTTCGCGCAGCGTTTCGGTGCTGACGGCGTCGCTATGCTGGGTTGAAACCACGACGGCTTCCACGCGCTTGGGAGTGTTGCCTTCGTATTCCACCGTCACCTGCGACTTGCCATCAGGCCGGACGAAATCCAGAATCTTCTTGCGCCGGACTTCGGCCAGGCGCATACAAAGCTTGTGCGCCAGCATGATGGGCAAAGGCATCAGTTCCGGGGTTTCGTCGCAGGCATAGCCGAACATCAAGCCCTGGTCGCCCGCCCCACCCGTTTCGACGCCCATGTTGATGTCACCGCTTTGGCGGCTGAGGTTCACGGAGATCTGGCAGCCATCAGCGGTGAAGCCGCAATCCGGGTCCGTATAGCCAATGCCGCGCACGGTGGACCGCACCAGTTCTTCAATCTGCGGTTTGGCATGGGTAGTGATTTCGCCCATAACGTAAACCGACCGGTCTTTGACCATGGATTCGCAAGCGACGCGACCCGTGGGGTCCTCGGAAAGCACCGCGTCCAGCACGGCGTCCGAAATTTGGTCGCAGATCTTGTCCGGGTGTCCCTCGGTTACCGACTCGGAACTGAAAAGATAGCGCTCTCCGCCTTCAAGCACTGGCTGCCTCCCGTATGTTGGTTATAAAGCTCAGGCACAAATATTCAGGCTAGCATGGCGTGGATGGACTGTCAACGCACCCTCTCCAAATGAGCCTGATGGCATTTAATGTGTTCATTTTACGAATCAAGCAGCGAAAGCCTTGGCAGGGATTTGAATCGCGGGTGGCGCAGACAGTGGTTTTATGTATGCGCCCCGACGCAATCCCGGCTAAACTGCCCCCATGCCACACCCGCGACATTATTATGGCGAGAATCATCTGCGCTTCCTCACTGCGGGCGATGCACACATAAAAACCACGGTCTGCGCCACCCGCGACATGGTGATTAGTAGGATACAATTTGCAAATCTGGGATGTCTGACGACGGAGGTTGTGCCTTGCCTGTCATAAACGAATACGCAGAGTTAAAGCAGATCATCACGCAGAAGGGGTTACTCAACAAGCAGCCGCGCACCTACGCCTGCAGGTTGCTGGTTGTGTGGATGATGCTGGCGTCGGGCCTGATTTTGCTGCTTCTTACACGCAACCTTTTTGTGATCATATTGGACGCCGCTTTTCTGGCCGTTGTTTTCGGGCAGATCGGGTTTATCGGCCACGATGCTGGCCACGGGCAAATTTTCAAAGCCGCCTGGAAGAACGAGATCATGTGCTTTATTCATGGCAACCTGCTTTTGGGAATCAGCTCCGGTTGGTGGATCAAAAGTCACAACCAGCATCACAAATGGCCGAATCGAATTAATTTGGATCCCGCAATTGATTTCTCCATCCTTGCATTTTCCGAGCATCAGGCGCGCACCAAGCGGAGTTTGCAGAGGTTCATGGTCAATTACCAGGCCTACTTCTTCTTTCCGCTCCTCTGTCTGACGCTAGCCGGCATCCGCATGGACAGCATTCAATTTCTTTTGCAGAAAAAAGCGAAGCACCCGCTGATCGAGGCTTTACTTTTGACGGCCCATTTCACCTTATATTTCGGCCTGCTATTTTTTTGTTTGGGCCTCCCGCGGATGCTGCTATTCGCTGCGGTACATCAGACGCTTTTTGGACTGTACATGGGCTCGACTTTTGCCCCAAACCACAAAGGCATGCCCATTCTGAGCGGTGAGGATCCAACGGATTTTTTGCACTGCCAGGTGCTGACCGCCCGCAACATCAGAAGCCATCCTGTTCTCGACTTTTTGTATGGCGGCCTGAATTATCAGATCGAGCATCACCTTTTCCCGGGCATGCCTCGCAACAGACTGCGAGAGGCCCAACCAATCATTAGAGGGTTCTGCCACGCCCATTCTGTCCCGTATCACGAGGCCGGCTTTCTCCAATCGTACTGGGAAATCCTAAAGTATCTGCATGGAGTTAGCGCCGGTTCGCGACAAGCGGGGTAGATCGGAGTCTCCCGATGGTTGATACGCCGCCGCTCATCGTGGTTACAGGATAAGAACCCCCGAGTTTCTGAGATGTGGCGGGGTTTGATTACGCCACTACCCACGCGGGATGAACCGGCCTTCGAGGCGCATGTTCACGGGGTACGTCCATAGGACCCGCCCATTCCGGACACATTCTCGAATCAAGCGCCAAGGCTCCGCAGGCAACTTCCGCTCTGGTATCTTCATGGCCGGTTGATCCATCCGCGGGCCTCTGGCGTCCAGCTTATCAGAATCGCAGACCTGAGAAGGTCTGCGCCAGCCTGCCGGACACCATCTATAACGGCATCGCGGGGAGCGCATACATAAAAGCCAATGTATGCGCCAGCCAGCGTGGGCATGGGATCAGAATGCGCACATTGGTGGGTGGCGTCCCGCACAGCGGGATCGTGTTTCTCTGACGGATCTTCCCCGCTGGGGAGGGGAGGGATTGGGTGGTAAGTATTTCTCGGTGAAGCAGTTGGCAAGTTATTGGGGGACGCGAGTGTCTGGCTACATTTGCATGTTGGGGAGATGGACTCC
>Ga0307373_10000748_pt1 | contig 62350 bp, 63 predicted proteins | sample OX2MG_FD_202534 | JGI IMG/M metagenome (GOLD analysis project Ga0307373, IMG submission 202534) | Soil microbial communities from Risofladan, Vaasa, Finland - OX-2 | ecosystem: Environmental > Terrestrial > Soil > Coastal area > Acid sulfate soil | place: Finland: Risofladan, Vaasa | collected... | reverse complement strand
GGTACTAATCGGCCGAGGGCTTGGATTTTCGCTCGTGCTCGCTATGGATGGCTCACAGGGAATCGCTTCGGCGACCTGTGCGCCACTGATCCCGGTCGTCGCGATCAGTGGCGTTTAGCTAGAGTTTCCGGTGGCCATGGCGGCAGGGTCACACCCGTTCCCATCCCGAACACGGTAGTTAAGCCTGCCTGCGCCGATGGTACTTGGGGGGAGACTCCCTGGGAGAGTAGGGCGCTGCCGGAATTTATTTCAAACAGCCTCACTGCCGATCTCTTCTGAGTTCAGCGGTGGGGCTGTTGTCGTTTCATCGCTCCAGATGGATCTCCCCGGTCTCACCGCCAGAGGGATTGCGGAGTAACAACCACTGGAGTGGATAGACCGCTCCACTATCGAATTAGGGTCACTACTCATGCCTTCGAAATCAACAGGTCGGCCGCCTCGAAAAGGTGACGCTGACCAAGGGCGCGACCCATACCCGCCGCGCAGCGGTCCACGGGTGAATCGGGCGCGTACATCCAAATCCGGAGCCGAACAGCCCACTCGAGCACGCCTTCAATCTCGGACACCCCGGCGAACCTCGGCCGCTGAGATGCGTTCGTCCTCAAAGCGCCCGCCGGTGACCTATGGCGAGGGGAACGATCGCCGTCCAATCCGCCCGAAATCTCAGCCAACACGTCCGCGCAACACCTCGACGGGCATCGGGAGGAATTCTCGTACGCGCGCGCAAGAGGATCGCGATCTCCCAGAGAGGCAATCAGGGACCCGTATTCGCATGCAGCGACCAACCACCTCGCGTCCACAGAGCGGATTCGCGCCTCAACCGAAGCGACGCCAGAACGATGGCACCGCTCGTCTCGCGTCGCGTGGTCGCGGACGTGCCTCACAACCATTTGGGAGACAGATGGAGGCACCGTCTCATGGCTCAGATACCGGAAGGCTCGCGCGAGTCGAGCGCCCCTCCCAGACGAGATCCGAAAGACCAGCATCACGCGGGATCGGTCGATCTGGACGCGCGCCCGTGGCGCCACGAGATCGGGGAGCACGTGCGTATCCGCCGTCGCGCGCCGCGGTGGCACGGCCCCTAAAAGGGTCGACGTCGCGAAAGATTCCCTCTCGTCCACTTCGCCCTCCAGGTCCGCAAAGGCAAGGACCCGCCGATCGACCAAGCGATACCGGTGCAGTCGCTCCACGCAGGAGGCCGTCGGGAGGTGCTGTCTCGCGCGAGTTGCGATCTCGCGCTCCTGAGCAACGTGCGATGCGATCTCGGGACAATAATATTCCTTCGAGGACCCAACAGAGCTCGTCATCGAACCTGGGACGTCGGACCTTGGATACCCGTGCTCGCGAAGACCCTCGTACGCGCCGCCCAACCTGGGGGAGCGTGACGCGCCATGGTGCCCAGTCATTGAGCAGTTCATCTAGCGATGAACGCGTCGCGCCACGAAAGACGGTAGGGTCCGCGCGCCGCCAAGATGCCACACCACCCGATTCGACACGCACGAATGTTCCCACCGCCCATTTCGCGGTCAAAGGTGGGGGGGAGTCCTCGATCATGTCCGCGCACGAGCGTGCCGAGGCACGTCGGCAGGCAATCGCGGCCTCAAGGGTGCCAACCTCCAAGCGACCCCAGCGAAGGCGCAACCTCCCAGTCGATGTCGCGTCCGAACTTGGCTCTGCAGTACCGGCGAGGTTTCTCGCCCGGGTAGAGCTCAGGCTTGCAGACGCTTCGCGCGCCTACAGTCGTGATCGTTATCCGGAGGCGCTGACGATCCTGCGTGAACTCGTCCGCACCACTCCGAGGGTGGCTGCGGTGCGCGAGCTTTATGGTCTTACCTTCTATCGACTCGGTCGGTGGAAAGAGGCGATTCGAGAGCTCACCACCTTCTACGAGCTGACTGAGTCGGTCGATCAACATCCCGTCCTCGCTGACTGTGAACGGGCATTGCGAAACCATGATCGAGTCAATGAACTGTGGAACGAACTCCGTCAAAATGGCGCTGGCAGCGACGTGTTGGCCGAAGGCCGACTCGTCATGGCCGGATCACTTGCCGACCGCGGCCAGATAGCCGACGCGATTGCGCTCTTGACACCACATGCAAGCCGCTCAGTCCGCAAGCCTCACGAGCGACACCTACGTCAGTGGTATGCCCTCGCGGACCTCTACGAACGAAGTGGTGACGTCCCGCGGGCTCGGGAGCTCTTCCGACGCGTCGTTGATGCTGATTCTGAGCTTTCTGACGCGCTCGAGCGACTCGCGTCGCTGCGCTGAGAGGATCGTTTTTACATTTCCCCGCTCCATCGCGACGAGGTTCGATAGGGTTTTGGAAGATAGGTTGCACGGGCAGCCAGCCGGGAAGGGTCCGGTCTGAAGGAGGATGGCGATGGGCATAGATATCGAGGAGCTGCTCGGCGACGAGGCGAAGAGTCTGCTTGGGCACCATGCCACCGCGATCACATCTGACCGCCTGATTCTTCCGGGGCCAGATTTCATCGACCGCGTCTTTGGCGCGAGTGATCGCAGTTCGGCCGTGCTGCGCAGCCTCGGACAGCTCTACAGCCATGGCCGCCTGGGTGGGACGGGCTATCTTTCGATTCTCCCGGTCGATCAGGGAATTGAACACTCCGCTGCGGCGAGCTTCGCGAAGAACCCAGACTATTTTGACCCCAAGAACATTGTTGAACTTGCGATTGATGCGGGATGCAACGCAGTCGCGACCACGCTTGGGGGCCTTGGCATCGTCTCGAGACGCTACGCCCACAAGATTCCGTTCATCGTCAAGCTCAACCACAATGAGCTGCTCACCTACCCCTCCAAATATGACCAGATTCTCTTTGGAAACGTCCGACAGGCGGTCGAGCTCGGAGCGGCTGGAGTCGGCGCGACGGTTTACTACGGCTCTGATGAGGCCACCCGCCAGATCCAGGAGGTCTCTGCGATGTTTGCCGAGGCACACCGCCACGGACTCTTCACCGTCTTGTGGACCTACCTGCGCAACAACGCCTTCAAGACGAAAGAGGCGGACTACCATCTCTCCGCCGACCTCACCGGGCAGGCGAATCACCTTGGCGTCACGATCGAAGCAGACCTCATCAAGCAAAAGCAACCCGAGAACAACGGGGGTTACACCGCTTTGAAATTTGGCCGAACAGATCCCTTGGTGTACTCCCAGCTGACGACGGACCATCCGGTCGACCTGACCCGTTGGCAGGTCGTCAACTGCTATATGGGCCGCATCGGATTGATCAATTCGGGAGGGGAGTCCGCTGGCGCCAGCGACCTCGCCGCCGCCGTCCGCACTGCGGTAATCAACAAACGGGCGGGTGGAACGGGACTGATCGTCGGTCGCAAGGCATTCCAGCGCCCGAAGAGAGACGGGGTCGCGCTGATCAACGCGGTGCAAGACGTCTTCCTCGACACGACGGTGAGTGTCGCGTAGCCCCAACGACGCCTCCACGACCAACCGGTCGCTCTCTGACGTGTGCTGTTGTCAGTCAACAAGAGGTCGGTAAACCATCCCGGTGCGTGGTTTGGGATTGAAAAACGTAGTCTTTGGTGGCATGCGATTTCCGCTCCGAGCCGTCTCGGCGATCTGGGCAACCGTCGCGGGTCGCAACAGCACGGCGCACTGTGCAAAACCATCCGCAACGAGTCCAGCGCAGACATGGGAGCCATGCTGATAGCGGAGTTCGTGGGCAGGAAAACCCTCGAGCGCGAGATCGAGTCGGCTTGAATCGAGGTCTGCCTCAGCCGCGCCGTTGAGTTCGGCGGTGGGAACAAGCAGGTAGTTCCCATCAGGCGTGATCAGGCCGAGAGCCCCATGTGGCACAAGAGACCGTGAGAGGTCGGAGATATCGCCGGGGCCGCGAGTAATGACAAAGTGGCGCGAAAGTCCGGCGACAATGTCAAAGTCCTCGGCAAGGCCCTTGATGAGCCGATGGATTGCCTGAACAAACAGCTCGTCAGGGGAGAGTTCGACAATCAGTGCCATCACGAGGTCGTGGTCGCCAGGCAGATCACCGTTTTGCGCTCGTATCTCGGACCGGTAGTACCCGGATGTCTCATACCGGTGGTGGCCATCCGCGACCACCACCGGCGTCAGGCCAATCAGCTCACAGATCTGCGTGATGATGGATTGGTCCGTGACCATCCAGAGCTCGTGGGTGGTCCCCTCGTCATCCGTCGCGCGCTGGAGAGCGGGCTGGGAGGTGGTGACGCCGATCAGAACGTCGGCGAGTCCTTCGGCGAGAGAGAGGCCCCATATCGGAGAGACATTGATCTTCGTCGCTCGCAGGAGATCAAGGCGATCTCCCTTTGGTTTTGGCATTGTCCGTTCATGCGGAAGAACCGTTCCCGCGCTGGAGGCATCAATACCAAGCGCTCCGATGACGCCCGTCGTGGATCGCATCTGGTCGCTCTCATCGACAAAGCTCATCCGGTAGAGATACAGAGCGTCAACATCGTCACGGCGCAAGACGCCGAGTTGTTGCCACTCGGCGAACAGCTGTGCGGCGTGACCATATCGGTCGCGTTCGCCCTCTGGCTCTGGTAGCTCGACATGGATCGCGTTGAACGGGCTGCGCTCGCTCAACTGTGCATGTTCTTTCGCATCGACTATGTCGTAGGGCGGTGCAATAACCTCGGCCAGACGAGCAAGTTCGTCGTCGTAGCGGAGTCCTAAAAAAGGTTCAAAGCGGGTCATATCCTTTCGTAGCACATCCCTGCCTGCCGGTTTCCGCCAAATTGCATGAAATGGCTTGGTCGATGAGAAGATACTCAGATGACCACACTCGGCACCGATGACTGCTGGCTCGTCGATCTTGACGGTGTCGTCTGGTTGGCCGACAGGCCGATCGCAGGATCGAGTGCAGCGATCGGAGCGCTAAGGGCCTGCGGAGTCCGCGTTGCCTTCTTTACCAACAACTCCTTTTCAACAAGGGTGGAGATGCGCGCAAAGTTCGAACGTCACGGCATCGAATTTGCAGATGAGGATTTGCTCAGCTCGTCACAGGCAGCGGCAGCGTTGCTGCCTTTGGGCGCGAGGGCGACGGTTCTCGGTGGCGCCGGGATCGTCGAGGCGTTGGTCGAGCGTGGCATCGATGTGGTTGACCTTGATCTGCTCAAAGACTCAGAACGCATCGATGCCTGCGTGGTCGGACTGGACCAGAGGTTGACGTTCGATCGACTCACGCGGGTATGCCGTGCCATCAATGGTGGTGCAACCTTTCTTGCCACCAACGATGACGCAACCTACCCAACGACCAACGGCGTGTTGCCCGGTGGGGGAGCACTCGTCGCAGCGGTCCAATACGCCACACGGGTACCACCAGTTGTTGCAGGAAAGCCCTATCCTCCCTCGGTCGATCTGGTGAAACAGGTCCTCGGTAGGGTCTCCGTCGTAATCGGGGATCGCCCCGAGACTGACGGGGAACTCGCCCGTTGTCTCGGTGCCAGATTCGGCATCGTACGCTCGGGTGTGACGGCCGATTCGGTCAACGTCGTTCCAAAGCCAGATATCGATGGACCCGACCTCATCTCGGTGGTCGCCGAGGCGCTTCACACCTCACCTCAGCAAATTCTGGCGAGTTCCGGCCTACACTCATGAGATGGCTGGTTACCCGCGAAAACTGCTCCGAGATGGAGTGGAGCGATTGATCCAAAAGGGAGCGGCCAAAATCGGGTCCGACGATCTCAATCTGTCCGATCTCTTGCAACATATCGCCAAGAGCGCACGCACGACTACCTTCGCCACCGAGTCACATCTCGAAGTGGCCAAGGATCGCGCGAAGAACCTCAGAGAGACGGTTCTCAACATTGCGAAGTCTGTTGACTCATTGGGCGACCTCGAGCAGCGTCTCAAGGCGCAACGAGGCGAGATCGTCGAGGCCGCAAAGACGTTCTCCCAGCAGCTCCACAGAGTGCTGGTGCATCTTGCCGAACCGATTTCACCGGATCAGAACGGCGAGCCCGGAGCCCGAATAGAACTCGGTCCCGGCGCAGGTGCAAAGACAACATCTCAGCCCTCCAAAGACGAGAGCTGAGTTCTGCGATGGAACATCGTTCCTCAACGATGAGGAGCACGCTGTCTCGTTCTCTCAAGACCAGTTAGCGCGATGACGGACAACAGAGAGGCACGGGATTTGCGTGAGATTGCCCTGGTGGTGCACCCGAGACGTCTCGTTGCACGCGAACTCGCCGACATTGTTGAAAGTTGGTGGCAAGAGCGGGGCATCGTAGTACACACGGTCATCGCGTTGGACGGTCCGGTGCAAGAGCTCTTTCAACCCGACATTGCCTTCGCCATCAGCCTTGGCGGCGACGGAACAATGTTGCGCACAGTTGCCCTTGCCTCCCCATCGGGAATTCCGGTGCTCGGAGTCAATCTCGGCAATCTCGGGTACCTGACGACGGTGGAACCCGACGAGATTGTTCAAGCTTGTTCCATTTTGGCCTCTGGGAACTATGACATCGAAGATCGAATGCTGCTCGAGGTGTCGATTACCTCGCGAGAGACGGGGGGCAAGATCGTCTCGAACGTCGTCTCCATGAATGAGGTGGTCGTCCAGAAAACCTCTGACGGGCACACGATCCACCTCGCGGTCAAGATCGGGGATGACCAATTTCTTACCTATGCCGCCGATGGAATGCTGGTGGCGACGCCGACCGGTTCAACGGCGTACAACCTTTCGCTACGCGGACCGATTGTCTCGCCGAGACTCGCTGCTCTGGTGATGACGCCGATCGCTCCTCACATGCTGTTCGACCGCACGTTGATTATCGAGCCTGAGTTGCGAATCAGTTTTGAACTTCTCCCTGACCGGGAGGCAGTCGCAGTCGTGGACGGTGAAAGGATTGCCAAACTCTTGCCGGGTGATCGAGTTGAGGTAGAGGTATCCCCTCATGTTGCTCGAATGATCAAAATCGGAGATCACGGGTTCTACAAGATCTTGCATACGAAGTTCGGGCTGCTGGACCGCTAGAACATGATCAACGAGCTTCGCGTGCGCGATCTTGGTGTCATTGCGGAGGTCAATCTCGAACTCGACGAGGGAATGACGGCGATTACCGGGGAGACCGGGGCCGGAAAGACGATGATCGTTGATGCACTCGAGCTGCTTGTCGGTGGGCGATTTGACCCCTCCATGGTGCGTACCGGAATGGCTGAATCGAGTGTCGAGGGGCAATTTTTCCACGCTGGTACAGAGACAATCATCCGGCGTACGCTGGTACGGAACGGGAGATCACGCGCGTTCATCAATGGGTCACTCGCGCCACTCTCCACACTCGTCGAATTTGGTACCGATCTCGTGGACCTCTACGGTCAACACGCCCACCAGTCACTGCTCGCTCCGGCGGAACAGCGACGCTCACTTGACCAGTTTGCGCATGTGGATCTCGACCTACTCCGACAACTGCGAAGTGAACTCCGAACGCTTGACGAGGAGCTCGAAAAACTCGGGGGGGACGACCAACTCCGCGCCCGGGAGCTCGACCTCTGGCAGTTCGAACTTGGTGAGATCGAAGCGCTCAACATCTCCTCAGCCAATGAGGACGAGGAACTCGCGAGCGAACACGATCTCCTCGCACAGGCCGCTGAGCTCAGAGAGTCAGCCCAAAGCGCGTATATGGAGATTGTGGGAGGGGTAACCAGAGGTGCCCGAGACCATCTGGGAGCCTCCCTGGAATCTCTGGGCCAGCACCAGGCTTTGCACGATATCGCCGAGAGACTGCGTTCGCTGAGCGCTGAACTCGATGATCTCTCAGCAGAGCTGCGCAGGGCGACGGAGACCTTTGAAGAGGATCCAAATCGACTTGAAGAGATTCGCGATAGACGTGCCAGCTTTACTCGTTTGAAAAAGAAACACGGAAATTCCCTCTCCGCGGTCCTTGAGGCCCGCGACGAATTGATCAAGAAGATTGCGCGTTCTTGCTCTATGGACGAAACCCGAACCCAACTGCTCGCTGGGCGCGAGATGCTGCTCGAGAAGATTCGAGATGAAGAACGCACGATTGGAGATCTGCGGCGCAAAGGGGCAGTGCCACTTGCCCAACAGGTGGAATCCCATCTCAAAGATCTTGGGCTTGACAAGGCAAGAATCGAAATTGCACTCCCGGATAACGGAGTGGCCGACGAGGTGACGTATCTTCTTGGTGCAAATCCCGGTGAGGCACCGTTGGCACTCAGCAAGGTCGCCTCGGGTGGAGAGCTCTCGCGTACGATGCTTGCACTGCGTCTCGTCCTCAACGCGGGACCCTCGACGCTCGTGTTCGACGAGGTGGATGCCGGAATAGGTGGCGAGGCCGCTCTGGCAGTAGGACGGGCACTGCGAGAGCTCGGTCGGGACCATCAGGTCATCGTCGTGACGCATCTCGCACAGGTCGCCGCATTCGCCGACAATCAACTCGTGGTTCACAAGGATATGAGTGGCGATCGCACGCTTGCCCATGTCGAGGCGGTCGAAGGTGAAGAACGCATAAGTGAACTCGCGCGGATGCTCTCTGGCCACCCGGATTCTGAAAACGCACGGCGCCATGCAGCTGAACTTCTTGAGAAAGTCGCGAGGGAACGTCAGGTTTCTCGATGATTTATTACGAACATCTCACTCATTCGGTCGAACAGCCGCTAGCGTGAAGGAGGCAGATAACGGAGGATGTAGTGGCTAAGTTCGTGTTCGTTACCGGTGGCGTTTCAAGTTCACTCGGCAAGGGCCTTACAGCCTCATCGCTCGGTCGACTCCTCAAGGCGCGCGGACTCAAGATCCGTATGTGTAAGCTCGACCCCTATCTCAATTTTGATCCGGGCACGATGAACCCGTTTGAACACGGAGAGGTCTTTGTCACCGAAGACGGTGGAGAGACAGACCTCGATCTCGGACACTACGAGCGCTTCATCGACGAAAACCTGCCGCGTACATCAAATGCCACTACTGGTCAGATATATACCTCGGTGATGCAAAAAGAGCGACGTGGTGACTATCTTGGCCGCACCGTACAGGTGATACCGCACATTACCGACGAGATCAAAGAGCGAATTCTCCGACTTGCCGATGACGACGTCGACGTGCTTATCGTCGAGGTTGGTGGCACCGTTGGTGACATTGAAATCGTGCCGTTCATCGAGGCGATCCGCCAGTTCCGGCGCGAAGTCGGAAGAGAGAACGTGTGTTACATACACCTCACCCTCGTCCCGTATCTCGCTCCATCGGGCGAACAGAAGACCAAACCCACCCAGCACAGCGTGACCGAGCTCCGAGGGCGCGGAATCCAGCCTGACGTGATTGTCTGCCGGAGCGACCACCCGATCAGCAATTCGCTCAAGCAGAAGATCTCGCTGCTGTGCGACGTCCCGATCGAAGCAGTCGTCTCTGCGGTCGATGCCTCGAGCATCTATGAGATTCCGCTTTTGCTCCACGACGAGGGACTCGATTCGACGGTCTGTCAGATACTGAATCTGGAGGGACCCGAACGCAGCGTGGATCTGCGCACCTGGGAAGACTTCGTCCGACGAGTAAACGACGCGACGGAGCGAGTACGCGTCGGCATTATCGGCAAATACATCAACATGCCAGATGCTTATCTTTCCGTCGTTGAGTCACTGCGTCATGCCGGGTTTGCGCACGGCGCACGTGTTGAACTTGAATGGATCCAGGCAGAGTCGTTCATCGATGTCGACGTCTCGGCTGATCTTGACAATCTTGATGCAATCGTCATTCCCGGAGGCTTTGGTGAGCGCGGCGTGGAGGGCAAGATAGCCGCTGCAACGTATGCAAGGGAGAACAACCTTCCCTGTCTCGGAATTTGCCTTGGGCTTCAGGTGATGGTGATCGATTTCGCGCGTCATGTCGCACACATGAGTGGCGCACACTCCGCTGAGTTCTCCGACGCCCTCGAATTTCCCGTCATCGCCCTGATGGATGAACAGGTCGACGTGATTGACATGGGCGGCACCATGCGTCTTGGCGCATATGTCGCACTACTCAAGCCCGGATCACAGGTCGAACAGATCTACGGCGCCACGACGGTAACTGAACGACACCGACATCGTTACGAAGTCAACAACCGTTTCCGACAACGGCTCGAAGATGCAGGGCTCGGACTCAGCGGCACCTCCCCCGATGGTCGGCTGGTGGAGTTCATCGAGCTCCCTGGCCATCGCTTCTGGGTGGGGACCCAGGCTCATCCGGAGTTCAAGAGTCGGCCAGAACGTCCACATCCTCTGTTTCGCGAACTTGTTGGGGCCGGACTTGAGCGAGCGAGAGCACGTAATCCGCATCTCTTTGAGATCGACACCCATGTCACCTCCTAGTGGAGGTAGCTTTCGTTTTCTCGGTGAGCGCATCCGACACATGGGCGTTTTTTTTCAACTGACAACGGGGACATTTCTCGATCCCAATGGCTACACATTCGAGCGCGAGATCGTGCGGCATCCGGGCGCAGTATGCATTGTCGCGCTTGAAGGGGATCCCGTTTCAATCCTCATGGTTCGCCAATACCGAGGGGCGCTCGATCGGTTGATTCTTGAGATTCCCGCCGGCAAGCTCGATATTCCCGATGAACCGATTGAACTCGCCGCAGAACGTGAACTTGCAGAAGAGGTCGGGCGGATGAGTTCGCGCCTTTCAAAGCTTGGCTCATTTCTCAACTCACCGGGATTCACGGACGAGTTGACAACGTGTTTTCTCGCTGAAGGCCTTGCGCCGATTGAACGAGATGTACACGGCATCGAAGAGGAGTTCATGACGCTTGTCGCAGTGCCGTTATTCGATTTCTGGCGAATGGTTCGAAATGGGGAGATCGTCGATGCGAAGACGATTATTGCGGTGACCTTCGCAGAGCGCGTGCTCAGCGATCGGGCGGCTCACTAAGCGTTGGTTGTGAGCTCAAAGTGAATTCTCTCAGCCAAGATGCCGAAGAATTTCTGTCATATCTCGTGGTCGAACGAGGTCGCGCGAAAAACTCGATCTCTGCATACCGCCATGATCTTGGGAGCTACGAGGACTTTCTCCGGGCAAGGGGGGTAGATCTTCTCAAGGTAACTACGCCGATCGTCGAAGATTATCTGGGTTTTTTGCGTGCCTCTGGATTACGCGCCACCTCGCGCGCGAGAGCCTTGGCGGCAATCCGCGGACTGCACCAGTTTTGCGTGGATGAGCGAGGAGCGGTCGTCGACCCGACGGCTGAGATCGAAGGACCCCGCGTTCCGAGTGCGATCCCGAAGGCGCTGAGTGAAAAGGAGGTGGGCGAACTACTTGCCGCCACGTCGGACCAAGACGCGCGTTCATTACGGAATCGGGCAATGCTGGAGGTTCTCTATGCGACCGGAATTCGGATATCTGAGCTCGTGAATCTCTCCCTTGGTGACCTCGATTGTGATTCCGCACTGTTGCGGGTTTTTGGAAAGGGCTCCAAGGAGCGGATTGTCCCTGTTGGAAGCTATGCCATGAAGGCGCTGGAATGCTGGTACCGAGCGGGAGGAAGACCGACGTTCGTTCCATTGCAGTGGAGCCGCCGCGAGGACGCGAATGCAATCTTCCTTTCGTCGCGCGGGCGAAGGATGAACCGTCAGGGCGCCTGGGTCGCGATCCACGCCGTGGCAGAGCGGGCTGGTCTTGGCGAGCGAGTCTCGCCGCATGTGCTGAGACACACCTTTGCAACACACCTTCTTGGACATGGAGCGGACATCCGCGTCGTGCAGGAACTTCTGGGACACTCCTCGATCACCACGACACAGGTATACACAAAGGTTTCACCAGAACATCTCGCACGAGCCTATTTCGAGGCCCACCCGCGCGCGCGGGGAACTCCGCAGTACTGACAAGGCAGATAAGCCAAGGTGGGCGACCGATTGCCCCGTGTGACCTCTTGTCTCACTAGGCTGATCTCATGAGCGCCGAACTGTCTCTGACACGATATGAATCTCTACTCCGCGAGGAACGGGGCCGACTCCAGGCAGAACTCGCAGACTTGGGCTATGCAACCGCGACCGACACTGGCCTGAACTATGACTCCAATTTTGCCGATAGTAGTCAGGTCACCGCAGAGCGAAGCGAATCCGAGGCGCTCGCGAGCAAGCTGCGGCGTTCGCTGGCCGATGTCCTCTCGGCGCTCGCGCGAATTGAAGAGGGCAAGTATGGCCTGTGCAGTGTATGCGGCAAGGAGATCTCGCCGGATCGGCTCGAAGCGATGCCGACGGTGACCACCTGCATCGCTGACGCAAAGTCCGCCCGCAACTAAATGCACCGATGAATTTCTCGTCGCGCCAGCGCGCCTATCTGCACCATTACGGACCCTGGATACTTGGTGGTGGCGTCGTACTCGTCGCGTTGTTAATCGAGGCGATTCGCCACCACGTCCTGTCGAATCAGTCCGCACTGTTTTTTCTGATTCTCATCCCCACTATCATCATTCACGAGGTATCACATGGAGTAGTCGCGCTCTGGTGTGGCGACACGACTGCACGTGACGCGAGGAGGCTTTCACTCAACCCGTTGCGACACGTTGACCCAATCGGCACGGTTGTCGTACCAATCCTTCTCATCCTCACAACGGGTATCGCGTTTGGCTGGGCGAAGCCAGTTCCGGTGAATATCAACCGGTTACGACATCCACGCAACCAGGAGATATTGGTGAGCCTCGCTGGACCCGCGGTAAATATTCTCATTGCACTGGCAATGGGATTTGCGCTACACCTGACCGGTAATGCGGCAATCTTGTCAATAAGCGCTTTTCAACGTTGGCCCCTCATCGACCAGGTCCTCATGCTTGCCGGATTCACCAATATTGTTATTGCAACGTTCAACCTGTTACCGATCCCACCCCTTGATGGATCAGTCTTACTTGAACGCCTCCTTCCCGCCTCGGCTCTACCCACTTACTTCCGTATTCGCTCATTTTCGTTGATCCTCGTGCTCGCAGTGGTCTTTCTCGCTCCCGGTGCCTTGAACTCACTGTTCTCACACGCAGTATCCATATGGGAGTCCGTTGTCGGCATCTCACAATTCGGCATCGGACTCTGACGCGGCGGCCCGCCAACGCTACGATCGATTGGACTCGTCAAGGCTGACGGGACGTCGCGTTGCGGGAGGAGCCAGGGACAATCGCGCAAAACTCCAAAGCTGTCGAGTTTTCTGAGGATTTCGATGTCGTTGTGATCGGCGGCGGTAATGCCGCACTCGTTGCTGCGATGTCGGCTCGTCATTACGTGAAGCGGGTACTCGTCCTTGAACGTGCACCGTATGAGGTCCGCGGCGGCAACACGCGGCATACGCGAAATATTCGATGCATTCATCCAAGTGCCGACGCGTACAACACCGGCAGTTATCTCTATGACGAGCTCTGGGATGACCTCTGTCGGGTGGGGAGTGGCCCCTCTGATGAGCGACTTGCTGAACTGACCGTGTGCGAATCTGAGAGCGTTCCCGGCTGGATGAGCGAACACGGTATCCATTGGCAAGCACCGCTGTCGGGAACCTTGCATCTCGGGAGAACAAATCGTTTCTTTCTCGGAGGTGGGAAGGCGCTGCTTAACACGTATTATCGGACGCTCTCAGCGATGTCGATAGATGTGAGTTACTCCTCGTCAGTTGAGGGCTTTGTGGACGAGGGTGACCGCATTACACATCTGCTCGTGGAGGTCAACGGGAAACGGACGAAGGTGGGAGCAAAGGCAGTTGTGTGTGCTTCGGGAGGCTTCGAGGCGAATTTCGACTGGTTGGCACGCTACTGGGGGCCGAGCGCCTATAACTACCTGATCCGCGGGCCAATTTACAACGATGGCACCGTCCTTTCGCTGCTTTACGATTTGGGTGCCGCGCGGGCCGGACAGGAGCGTGGGTTTCATGCGGTTGCCATCGATGCTCGATCTCCACGCTTTGACGGAGGAATAGCGACGCGTATTGACGCGATTCCTTTTTCTGTTGTCTTGAACCGGCACGCCGAACGCTTTTATGACGAAGGTGAGGATCTCTGGCCGAAGCGATATGCCATATGGGGAACCAATATCGCGTTGCAAGATGGTCAAATCGCGTATGCGATCTGGGACTCGAAGGTAGTCCGCGAGTTTCTCCCACCGATGTACGGTCCCACCCGCTCGGCCACATTGGCGGGCATTGCCAATGCGGTGGGGCTGAGCGCGGAGCGTCTCGAAAGAACAATCTTGGAGTACAACGCCGCAATCGTGAAAGGTACTCCATTCGATCCAACGCGACTAGATGGCGCGCATACCTCTGGCCTTGAACCAGAGAAGACAAACTGGGCCCTTCCGATTGACCAGCCTCCTTACTACGCGATTGCCATGCGCCCGGGCATCACCTTCACCTATATGGGAGTCAAAATTGATGGAAGCGCCCGAATTCAACGCGAGGACGGGTCGCACTTTGCGAATGTCTTTGCCGCCGGAGAGATGATGAGCGGAAATGTTCTCAGCTCAGGGTATCTTGCTGGATTCGGCCTGACGATCGGCAGCGTGTGGGGACGCATTGCGGGACGGGAGGCGGCTCGCTATGTCAGCAACTGATCCGGCCTTTCGCTACCGGAACGATGAACCAGCGACGGCGCTCTTTACCGAAGCCAAACGTCAGCTCAACGTCTGTAATTCATGCCGATTTTGCGAGGGTTACTGCGCGGTTTACCCTGCGTTGGAACGAAGGGTTGAGCTAGAACAAGGAGACATCATCCATCTTGCAAATCTCTGTCATGACTGTCGTGCATGTTTCTATGCGTGCATGTACGCGCCGCCGCACGAATTCGGTCTCAACCCGCCCGCAATTCTGGCAGAGGTGCGACGCGACACATACCAGTCAAGTCTTCCGCTCCGACTGCGCCAACGCGATAGTGCGCGAGGTTCGACCCCATTGCGACTTTCATTTTCCAGCGCGCTTTGCTGCATTGCAATTGTATTGACACTGATCTCTGTCAACCACGGACTTGCGGCACTTTTTCGTCGTCTCGATCCTGTTGGCTCGCCGTACGCGTTCGTGAGCTACGAGGCGCTCATTGTGGTCTCCCTGCTGATCTTCGGATGCGCACTGGTCGTAATGACTACCGGGATGATTGCGTACTGGAAGACGACACGAGGACGCATGGCAGACCTGTTTCACTTCGGGCCCCTGGCGCGCGCGATCCGTGATGGAGCGACGCTGCGATACCTACGCGGAGGGCGAGAGGGCTGCTATGTCAAGGAGAATCACGCGTCGTCCGAAAGAAGGATCTTGCACTACCTGGTCTCCTACGGTTTTCTTCTCTGTTTACTCGCCACGATTTCGGCCGGATTCGAACAGGATGTTCTCTCGGCAAAACCTCCCTTCGCACTGCTATCGGTTCCAGTGGTCTCGGGAGTGCTCGGTGGAATTGGCCTCATTATTGGCTCTCTCGGACTGTACCGACTCAAGAGATCCCAGGACACGATTGCCACAGATGGTCCGATGAATTTGATGGACCGGTCGTTCCTTTTCGCCCTTGCGACACTTGGTGTCACCGGGATTGCGACACTGGTCACCCGTGACAGCACGATCTATGGATTCGTTCTCGCCATTCATCTCGCCGTCGTCTGGTCCTGTTTCATTCTCGCGCCTTTCACAAAATTTGCTCATTTTCTCTATCGACTCCTGGCCCTCGTACAAGACAATCTCGAGCGAACCGAAGGCACCGGCGCCCAATGAATGCGCCTACTTGAGTGTGACGCTGTTCTTGCGCCCGTTAACCAGGTGCAAGGAGTCCGACGGCATCTTTCGCGCTGACAAGCGTCTCCGCGGCGATCGTGCGAGCCTTCTCGGCCCCTTCATGGAGCGAGCGCAAAACGAATCCGGGATCGTCGCGCAACTCGTCCATGCGTCGCTGTAGGGGAGAAAGGGTCTCGACGAGAGATTCGGCGACCGCGTCTTTCAATTTCCCGTAGGAGGAGTATTCCCCGGCGAGTTCCTTGGGTGACTTACCCGTCGATCCAGAGAGAAGCTCCAAAAGATTGGAGACGCCAGGACGCGTCTTTGGATCATAGACAACAGTCGTCTCAGTATCGGTAACGGCCCGTCGGATCTTCCTGGCAATTTCGTCGGGACCATCGCTGATATTGATAGTGCCCTGCGGTGAACTCACTGACTTCGACATTTTGCGTTCTGGATTCTGAAGATCCATGACGCGCGCGCTAATGATGGGAATCACGGCCTCTGGAATTTGAAAAACCGCTCGATACCGGCTGTTAAAGCGTATCGCCAGATCCCGCGCGAGCTCGAGATGCTGCCGCTGGTCATCACCAACTGGTACTTGATCAGCTTTGTAGAGCAAGATATCCGCAGCGACGAGCACGGGATAGGTGAGCAGCCCGACGCGCACCGACTCCTGGCCCGCTCCTTTGTCTTTGAACTGCGTCATTCTTCGCAACTCGCCATATGAGGCGACGCATTCGAGTAACCAAGCAAGTTCATTGTGTTCATGAACATGACTTTGCAAAAAGAGTGTGCAAAGCGCCGGATCAAGTCCCGCGGCCAATAGGACTATGGCCGTCTCGAGTGTCTTTGCACGCAGCTCATCAGGGTCAATGTCGAGCGTCAGGGCATGGAGGTCGGCAATGAAGTAAAAGGCGTCGTGACCTGTCTGGGCAGCGACCCATGGTCTCACCGCACCGAAATAGTTCCCGATGTGGATCGTCCCTGAAGGTTGAATCCCTGAGAGCACCCGAGCCATCTGAAGATGTTACAAGTTTCTCCACCGCCGAATGGTTGTTTGAACCCAAGGGAGAGGGGTCTCGAGGGTCACTGCGCGAGCGCTTGGCAGTGGTGTCAGAGTCGGGGAATTTCGCGTTGGCGCATGAATTTGGTGCTTTCGCACGCGGGTGATTCTGCCGACCGTTATCGTCATGATATGGCCTACGAGGTCCATCTTGACGTCTATGACGGTCCTTTCAACTTACTTTTGCAGCTTATCTCCGCGGAGGAGGTCGACGTCTACGCGATCAGCCTCTCGGAGATTGTTGAGGCATTTATTCAAGAGCTTCGTCGCCTCGAGCAAACCAATCTGGAACTTGCGACCGAATTCCTCCTGATCGCTGCGACTCTGGTCGAGCTCAAGTGTCGTCGGTTGCTTCCGGAAAATGAGGATGTGATTCTTGATGAAGACCTGTCGCTGTTCGAAGCGCGTGACTACCTTCTCGCGAGATTGGTTGAGTGCAAGACATTTAGCGGGGCGGCAAAGGAGCTTGCAACGCTTGAATCGCTAGCCTCGCGAGCCTCCCCGCGTCGTGCGGGACCAGATGAGCGCTTTGACGCAGTCGCCCCCGACCTCTTGGAGGGCATCTTGGGGGCTGACGTGCATCGAGCCGCCCTTAGAGCCTTCACCAATCAACCGGCGCGCACCGTTTCTACCCTCCATGTGCATGAGGACGAGTTCACCGTAACCGAGACCCTCGATCTTCTCGTTGGCATTCTTCCCGATCGCCCGCGGATCACGCTGGGACAGCTGCTCTACGGCGATCCGTCAAAGGCGAGGCTGGTTGCAACATTTCTCGCACTGTTAGAGCTTTACAAAAATGGGCTGGTCGATTTGGAACAAGCCGTAAATTTTGGTGATCTGTTGATTATTTGGATCGCGAAGGACAACAACTACGAGATACGCGATGCGGATAACTACGACGACTCTGCAACGGCGAATACGTGATGAGTCCGTTACCCGTTGACTGGAGACCGGAGGCAGCTGCGATCGAGGCGGTCATCATTACCGCTGCCGAGCCCGTTTCCAGCCAGTTGCTTTCGGAACTTCTCGAACTCCCCGTAGAGCGCATCGATCAACTGTGTCAGGTAATGGCAGAGTGTTACGAAGAAGATGAGCGTGGCTTTGAACTGGCTCATGTGGGCGGAGGGTACAGATTCCAGAGTCATCCCGCCTATCGCGGATACGTCGAGCGTTTCATCCTCGATGACATGCCATCAAAACTGTCTCCAGCTGCGCTTGAAACACTTGCAATTGTCGCCTATAAACAGCCGATCTCGCGCGGGCAGATCGCCCAGATCCGCGGCGTCAATGCCGATGGAGTCATCCGCCTGCTCTCACAGCGCGGATATGTCGAGTCGGTCGGTCGGGACGACGGCCCGGGTCAGGCCATCTTGTTTGGAACGAGCCGCCTCTTTCTCGAGCGACTCGGGCTTTACAGTCTCGACGATCTCCCCCCTTTGGAGGATTTCGTACCTGACGTCTCAACGGTAGAGCTCCTTGAGCAGGTTCTCCGGCCCGGTCCCGACGAGTGACTCGCGAGACGAGCGGAGAACGTCTCCAGAAGGTGCTTGCCCGGGCAGGGATTGGTTCGCGCAGAGTCTGTGACGAACTTATCGAAGCCGGAAGAGTGACGGTCAATGGGGAGGTCGCGCGGCTCGGCCAACGCGTCGATGTCGAATCCGACCGAATCACCGTGGATTCAGTCCCAGTTGGAGTACTGCCGGGAATCGTCCATTACCTGGTCAACAAGCCTGCAGGTGTTGTCGTTACGGCATCAGATCCCGAGGGACGGCCCACCGTCCTTGACCTTGTTCCGACCGAGCCTCGGGTCTTCTCCGTCGGGCGCCTCGACTTTGCAACCGAGGGATTGATTGTGCTGACCAATGACGGCGAACTCTCCCAACTGCTTACCCACCCGAGTCACGGTATCGAAAAGGAGTATCTCGCCCAGGTGCGCGGTGAGGTCACCCCATTGGCGATTCGAATGCTGCGTGAGGGAGTCGAAATTGAACCCGGCGTGACAACTCAACCTGCGAAGGTCGCAAATATTGGCGACAATATTCTCAAGATCGTCATCCACGAGGGGAAGAACCGGCAGGTGCGTCGAATGTGTGAGGCTGTGTCGCTTCCGGTGGTACGCCTCGTACGAACGAGAATCGGATCGGTGAGCGACAGCCAGCTCGCCCCCGGAAAATATCGTCATCTCAGCCAGGAAGAGGTGCGCAAGCTCTCCGAAGTTGCCGTGAGGACAACCTCGCGTTTGCTTGACCGATAGGCTTCGAGACCAATGCAAATGACACTTAGAGCCATTCGCGGTGCCACCACAGTCGAGGAGGATGAATCCTCGCAGATCATTGGCGCCACCAAAGAGCTTCTGGAAGAGATTCTCAGGCGCAACGAAATCAGGCGCGACGACCTGGTATGTATTTTCTTCTCATCGACCCCCGACCTCACCTCGGCCTTCCCCGCGACCGGGGCCCATGCACTTGACCTCGACGATGTCCCGCTGTTCGGGGCAGTCGAACTCGGCGTGAGAGGCGCGCTTGAACGCTGCATCCGAATAATGGTGCAATGTTATTCAGAAAACTCCCGTGCCGAGATTCACCATGTCTACACCAAAGGCGCGGTCGTGCTTCGCACCGACCTCGTCGAGTAAAAGAATGCCGGTGCCGCGCGTGACTCCGTTCCCAGTGCCTCGCGCCGAGATCATCGGTCTTGGTCTTATTGGTTCTTCAATAGGACTCCGATTGCGAGAGCTTGGATGGCATATAAGCGGTAGTGACCTGAATCAGGCCAGGAGCGAGCGAGCGATCCAATTGTGCGCTATCGATCGCATTGGCAGCGATATGGATGCATCGGTCGTGATCATCGCGACTCCGCCCTCCGAGGTTGTTGCAATCGCCTCCCAAATCCTGGATGATCCATCCCGCCCCGCAGTGATCGTTACCGACGTCGCCGGTGTAAAGGCGCGGATTGCAGGAGCGCTGCATTCGCCGCGTTTTCTTGGCGGACACCCAATGGCCGGATCTGAACAAGAGGGTCCAGACGGAGCTGACCACAACCTGTTCAACGGCGCGACATGGGTTTTGACACCCAACGAACACACTGACTCCAACGCCCTCCAGAGAGTAAGGGAAATAGTCTCCTCGCTTGGTGCGGACCCACTTCTCTTGTCGCCAGAACGCCATGACGCCCTCGTTGCCGTCGTGTCGCATCTGCCGCACCTCACCGCGGCGAACCTCATGGCGGTAGCTGCCGATGCTTCAAGTGAGCATCGCACATTGTTGAGGCTCGCAGCGGGAGGATTTCGAGACATGACGCGTATCGCAGCCGGGGATCCAGCCATTTGGCCCGACATCTTTCGAGATAATGCTTCAGCGGTCCTCGAAGCACTCGATGCGCTGCGGATTCGACTCGATGAAGCTCGACGAATTGTCGCATCAGGTGACCACGCTGCCCTAGTTGAATTACTTGACTACGCGAAGCAGGCGAGACGAAACCTACCGCCGCGAGTCCCCTCACCAGAGGCAATCACCGAATTTCGCGTACCTGTGCCCGATCGGCCAGGCGTTCTTGCGGAGGTGACGACGGTACTTGGCGGAATTGGAATAAATATCTGGGACCTCGAGATCGCGCACTCGGCCGAGGGGGATCGAGGTGTGATCGTGCTAATGATCAGCGTTGAGGACGCCGAGCGGGCAAGGGAGGTCCTCACCGGCCGTGGGTATCATCCTTCCATCATGGGACTGACATGACGGATCAGGGATTGGTTGTCTCATTTACAGGGCGCGGTTCCTTGACCGGACGTGCCCATGTTCCTGGCGACAAGTCAATTTCGCACCGAGCCCTTTTGCTCGGTGGGCTCGCGGAGGGAACATCACGGGTGAGTGGTCTCGGAGAGGGTACCGACATACTTGCCACGCGCGCCGCGCTCGCCATGATGGGTGTCGATTTTGAGGGAGATCTCATCCATGGTGGTCGGAGTCGACTCAAAGAACCCGAGCGTCCGCTTGACATGGGGAATTCGGGCACAGGCATGCGTTTGCTCGCAGGGGTGCTCTCCTCGCTGCCTTTTCTCAGTGTCTTGATTGGTGACGAGTCCATTCATCGTCGACCCATGGACCGGGTGGCAGTTCCGCTACGGGAGATGGGTGCGCTCATTGATGGCCGGGAACACGGACGATTCGCCCCGCTGGCCGTGAGGGGAGGCCGCCTGCATGGAATTGACTACACCCCTCCTGTTGCGAGTGCCCAGGTAAAGAGCGCTGTCTTGTTGGCAGGACTTGCCGCCTCGGGCGAGACGGTTGTTCATGAGCCGGTCGCGACTCGTCGTCATACCGAGGAGATGATGCGACTCGCCGGTGCCAATATCTCCTGTTCTTCTGACGACTCGGACTATTCCGTCGAACTGAGGTCCTCGACCCTCGCTCCATTTGATCTCGAAATACCCTGTGATCCCTCTCAAGCTGCCTTTTTCATCATCGGCGCGAGCATTGTTCCCGGGAGTGATCTCACCGTCGAAAATGTCTACGTTGGACCGGGACGCGCTGGATTCCTCGACGTCTTGGTTCGCATGGGAGCAGATATCTCAATCACTGAGCGCAACACGAACGTGGCGGACATCCATGTCCGCTACGCGCGTCTTGTCGGAACCGAGATCGGCGGTAAAGAGATACCAGGCCTGATCGACGAAATCCCCATCCTGTGCGTCGCAGCATCTTGCGCGAGTGGAAGGACCATTATTCGCGACGCCGGGGAGTTGCGGGTCAAAGAGAGCGACCGGATCGCGACGATAACGAGTGAAATGCGCGCCATAGGTGCAAACGTAGAGCCCACAGAAGACGGTCTCGTCGTGACTGGATCGGGCCTACGCCCACGCGGGACCGTACGATCTCACGGCGATCACCGAATCGCCATGTCGCTCGCGATCGCAGCGATGTGTGGAACTGAACCACTCGTGATCAGCGGATTCGAATCCGTTGCAACGAGTTGGCCGACCTTTGTTGTAGACCTTGAGGCGATTCAGTGCAACTAATCGCCATCGACGGCCCGGGAGGATCAGGAAAGTCGACCGTCTCAAAGGCACTCGCTGGAAAGCTTGGCCTGCAACGCCTTGACACAGGAGCGATGTATCGAGCTGTCGCGCTTTTAGCGGTCCGTATGGAAGTTGACCTCCATGATGGAGAGTTGCTTGGCCAGATTGCCCGCGAAATGCAGCTTGAGATGGATGAGACGGTGATCTTGGACGGCGAGGACGTCAGCAGGGAGATTCGTTCAGAGGCCGTCGACTCGTCCGTTTCACTTGTCGCACGCCAACCCGAGGTCAGAACTGAACTCGTCAGACGCCAGCGTGAATGGGCTACGAAACATGCTGGAGGGGTCATTGAAGGAAGAGATATTGGTTCGGTGGTTTTTCCCGCTGCGACGCTGAAGGTCTATCTGACCGCATCCGCGTCAGAACGCGCCAGACGGCGAGCTCTCCAGAGTGCGGCGATGGCGAACGTGGATTCAACGGTGATCCAGGCGACGGGAAGATCCATCGCGCGTCGTGACGAAATTGATTCAACGCGTGACACATCACCTTTGCTGGTAGCAGATGGAGCAATTGTGATCGACTCCACAAGATATACCCCCGATGAGGTTGTCGACCAGATCGTCGCGATGTTGTGACCCAAGACAGACCGCTAGCTCTTCCAAGCATCCACCCGGTGTCGAGGCCGGAGCTGCTGTTCTACGCCATCTGTAGGGTGATAGTCGTCGGTCTCTCCCATCTGCTCTTTGTCGGGGGTGTAATCGGTAGGGAGAACATCCCGAAATCCGGCGCATTTGTCCTTGCTCCGGTTCATCGGTCGTACATCGACTGGTTCATCTCGGCGCGTGTATCGAGACGAAGACTCCGCTACCTGGTCAAAGGCGAGGTGTGGAGGGTCAAGTCCGTTGGTCGCCTGCTGGAGCTGCTCGGCGCATTTCCCGTTCAGCGAGGAGCCGCGGACCGGGACGCGTTAAAACGCGCTCTTGAGGTTCTCGCGGCCGGAGAGCCACTCGTGGTCTTTCCCGAGGGTACCCGAGGTTACGGTTCGACAGTTCCAAGCATCCGCGAGGGCGCCGCGTATCTTGCCCTGCGAGCCTGTGTACCGGTCATTCCGGTGGGCATGGCCGGTGTGGAACGCGCGATGCCAAGGGGAAGCATCTGGATACGGCCAGCCCGGGTGGTCGTCAGTGTTGGAGAGCCAATCATGACGGCGGTTACGCGTGAAACCGAGGAACTAGGCTCGCGTCGTATCGCACGAGTGCTCACCGCCGCACTTACCGAAGAGATCCGTACTGGAATGGAACAGGCACAGGCAGCCGCAGACGCGCATCTTCAGGGCAATTCGAAAAGTTGACCCGGCTCTTTCTGTGCGCAGCGGAATCGTCGAGCAGCCCATCACGTGTATCTTCTATCTGCGACCGGTCGTATCGTCTTCTTAAACGAGGTATTCAGTGAGAGTATTGGTGACAGGTGGATCGGGCTTTGTCGGACAACACGTCGTCCGTGCGCTCCTCGCGCGAGGTGACGAAGTCGTTGTGGCTGATCTCAGGCCATTTCCAGATGCCTCCGCTCCAATCCACCAGGAGATCGGAGATCTCCGAGAACCAGAGCGTGTCGCGGCTGCATTCAATCACGATGTGAACGCGGTCGTCCATCTTGCCGCGATCACCTCTGTTCTTCAGAGTGTGAATGACCCGGACGGTGTCTTTCGGACAAATGTATTGATGACACATCTCCTCCTGGAACAGTGCCGACTTCGCGATGTCGATCGATTCGTCTTCGCCTCGACTAATGCAGTCGTTGGCAATATTGGCAGTTCGACAATCAATGAAAACAGCCCGCTTGCACCTCTGACACCATATGGTGCAACAAAAGCATCGGCAGAAATGCTGCTTTCCGCATATGCTGCAAGTTACTCAATGACTTCGGTTGCACTCCGTTTCACGAACGTCTATGGAATCGGGATGCAGCTGAAGGACTCTGTAATCGCAAGAATGATGAAGGCCGCGCTCGTAGGCGGATCCATCGAGATTTATGGTAACGGTGAACAGGTCCGTGACTACATTTTTGTCACCGATGCCGTGGCCTCGTTGTTACTCGGTCTTGCACTTGACACATCGAACGTCCTGACAATTGGATCTGCAAGATCAGTGTCGATGAATGCCCTGCACCGACTCGCCTGTGACGCGACGGAGACCGAGATCGGCGCGACCCATGTCGCTGGCAAGCCCGGCGAGATGCCGGCGGTCATCGTCGATACCTCTCTGGCAAGGAGTCTTGGGTTTTCACCCGCATTCACACTTGAAGAGGGACTGCGTGCAACATGGTTGGATTTTCGGAGATAGACGAAAGCCCTGCCTAGGCCCTGCTGGCGCGTTCACGTATCCAGGTACGAAAGACAACCTTCGCATAGTTTTTTCCGTAGGAGAAATTTCCTCCCTTTTTCGAAGATCCCTTGAACCGCGCCCTCATCGTGACCGGTCTCTCTTGGTAACGAGCGCCGGACATGATCGCGGAAATCAGCAATTCCGAAGCCTGAAACTGAGGCTCGTCTAACACCAACTGACCGGAAAATTCAGCTCTCATCGCACGAATTGGATTTGCGGTATCAGTCACCTGGGTGCCCGTCAGCATCGTAATGATCGCCGCAAACAGGACGACTCCTATGTTTCGCAACGTACCTCGCGACTCTGTCCGCCCAAGTCGGCGGGAACCGTTGACAAAATCAGCGATGTTTTCCACAAGAGGTCTGAGCACACCCTCGAGATCACTTGGATCAGTTTGGCCATCTGCATCTGCCGTGATGATGTATTGAGCGCCGTGCTCACGTGCGACGCGGTAGCCGAGCCGGAGCGCCGCACCCTGTCCGCGATTGACCGGAGCAATCACCGCATAATCAAGATGATCACGGACGATTTGCGCACTTCCATCCTCCTCACCATCAACCACGACAATGACCCCGGTCTTGAGGTCGCACAGAGAACCGGGCATGGCCGAAATCACCGCTCCGATGTTCTCTCGCTCTTTGTAGGCGGCGATAACTATTGCAACCGGAGGAAGATCGGGTTTTCCGTGTGCGAGGTGGAACTCCTCGATTGCTACATCATCGACAAGTTCGCGTACCTGTCGCCTGCGTCGTTGCTCTCGTTGGTTCATTCAGAGCGTGCCAGCATGATCGCAGCTGCGACATTGCGATCCTCGGTCGATGGTGGTTGACCATCGGGAACCACTCCGAGAGCGAGTGAAGCGGTCGTCCAAACCGTTCGCAAAAGATCACGTAACTGGTGTGGGGGAGGGAAGTATTCGTCCTCTTCGATCGCCCGCACGCGTTCGGTACCATTGGCCGGATTGAGATGTTGGACGACTTCATCTACTAGCCACTCGGGTGCAGAGGCTCCCGCAGTAACCCCGACGACACCGACAAGGTCGTCAGGCAACTCATTGGCGGAATTAATACGGAGTACTCGAGGACACCCTGCGCTTGCTGCAACGTGCGTCAGCGAAACGGTGTTCGAAGAGTTTGCCGATCCTATGACGACGACCGCATCGCAATCCCCGGCTATGGCACGAAGCGCCGCCTGGCGGTTCGTCGTTGCATAACAAAGGTCGGATCGGCCAGGCATCCAGAGATCAGGAAAACGTTCCTTCGCGCGGCTTGCGATGCCCGACCATTCATCATGGGGGAGCGTCGTCTGTGCGAGCAAGGCGACCGTGCTTCCGAGATCTTCAAGCGAGTCGACCTCTTCTTCGCTCTCGACGAGGCGCACTACGTTTGGTGCCACTGCCATCGTGCCGATGGCCTCTTCGTGGCCCGCGTGGCCCACGTAAATCACGGTGTAACCCTTGTTCGCGCGTACTTTGAGTTCGTGATGCACTTTGGTGACGAGTGGACAGACGGCATTCACCACCACTCGATCAAACAGAGCCGCAGCATGCTCAACATCTGGAGCGGATCCATGTGCTGAGAGCATGAGAGGCACTGCCGCGGGAACCTCATCGACCGTGTCAACAAAGATGACTCCCTGTCGGGTGAACTCCTCGACGACGAGACGATTGTGCACGATCTCGTGGTAGCAATACACGGGCTCTTCGAATATACGCACCATCCACGCAAGAGCCTTGATGGCCATCTCAACCCCAGCACAAAATCCTCGAGGCTCAGCAAGTAACACTCGGTCGACATTCACGCCTCTTAGGCTACCTAGGGAAACGGGTAGGATAGTGCCATGCCATTTCCGCAGGTTGTGGCCGTTACGCCATCGTCTCCCGCAGATCTGGCCGGATTGACGGTCGGTGATGAAATTCGCTCACTGAATGGGCGGGTTCCGCGCGACATCATCGAATATCGTCTGCTCACCGATGAGCCGACAGTGGAGCTCGAGTTTGCCCGAGGCGGACTTTCGCTGGATCTCACAATTGAAAAGCCTGCCGGCGTGCCGCTTGGTGTCGAGGTATCTTCCGCGCTGTTTGACCAGATCCGCACCTGTGACAACCACTGCGAATTCTGTTTCATCTACCAGCTGCCAAAGAAGATGCGGCGAAGTCTTTACGTCAAGGATGATGACTATCGGCTTTCCTTTCTTTACGGGAACTTCACCACGCTGACCCGATTTACCGAAATTGACCTGGAGCGGGTCGTTACCGAGCGTCTCTCACCGCTATATGTATCGATCCATGCAACAGATCCCGACATCAGGGCGCGCATGCTTCGGAACCGTCGCGGTGCGACAAGTCTTCGTTGGTTGCGCGCACTGTTGGATCACAAGATCGAAGTGCATGGGCAGGTTGTCGTTTGTCCTGGAATCAATGACGGCTGGATCTTCGCCGACACTCTTGGTGGAGTACTTGAACGATTCCCGGAGCTTGCCTCTGTTGGCGTCGTGCCACTTGGTGTCAGTCGATATTCGACGGAACCCGCAATGCGGACACACACTCGAGACGAGGCAAACGCAATCATCGACATCGTCGAGGATTATCAGAAGATTTTCCTTCAGTGCATTGGCCGGCGGATGGTCTACGCGTCTGATGAGTACTACCTAATTGCCGAGAGGGAGTTTCCCGAATTTGCTCTCTATGACGAATTCGCTCAGCACGAGAACGGCGTAGGCATGTCTCGCCTATTCGAGGAAACTTTCGAGGGTCGTTCCACGAATACCGAGGCCGTGCGCGGTGGTTTTTTCGCCTCGATTGATGGAGCGCCTGCAATTGGCTATCGAGCGCCCACGATGGCGCGGTCACACCCACGACAGGCAGTCACTATCTCCAAAAAATCAGGCCCACAACCGGTGACGATTCTCACCGGAGAATACGGCTCCAAAGTACTCACTCCGATTCTTGAACGCTCCGGGCTCTCTGACGTCGAGATCGCCGTGGTCGAGAATCGATTCTTTGGAGGAAACATCTCCGTGGCAGGCCTGCTCACCGGCGAAGACATTGCTCGGACGCTCGCTCCGAGAGATTCGACCCGCCGTTATCTCATCCCCGATGTCTGCCTCTCTGAAGGTCGCTTCCTTGACGGTATGTCTCCACAGGATCTCCCTCTGGATGTGGAGATTATCGAGGCAACCGGAATGGCGCTCGCCCGGTCACTCGGATATCGGCCGAACCACCCAACCGTCGCGAAATCATCATGAGCCATCAAGAACCACCTATGAACCAAGGGATCCCCGCGGAACGCATTCCGGTCGTGGCAATCGCGGGTCGTCCCAACGTTGGAAAATCGACTCTCGTCAATCGCATCGTGGGAAGGCGAGCCGCCATCGTCGAAGAGCATCCGGGAGTAACGCGGGACCGTTATGAACTCAAGGCCGAATGGTGCGGCAGAGAGTTTGTCATCATCGATACAGGCGGCGTCACCGAGCGCGGAGATGCACTAGATCAAAAGGTCACTGCCCAGTCGCTGCGGGCGGTTCACGAGTCGGATGTTGTTGTCTTTGTCCTCGATGTAACAACCGGCCCCACAGCAGAGGACGAGGCGGTCGCGGAGATGCTCAGACGGGTCTCCAGACGGGTTCTCGTCGTCGCGAACAAAGTTGATTCGCATAATCGCGAGGCAGATGCGTGGGGGCTTTCCGCTATGGGCTTTGGTGAACCAATACTGATTTCGGCGCTCCATGGTCGTGGTGTCGGCGATTTTCTCGACATTCTTGTCGCTCGTTTTCCACCTCTACTGTTTCCAGACGACGGCATGCGCAGGTCGCCGCGCGGCGGAGAGATTGAAAGCCGCAATGTGCCTGCCGGCCAGAGGGACCGTGATGCCGTCGCGGCAGTGGCTATTGTCGGACGACCAAATGTTGGGAAATCGACATTATTTAACCGTCTTGTCGGAGATGAACGGAGCGTGGTGCACGATGTTCCGGGCACGACACGTGATGCAATTGACACCATTATTCAGACGGAAATAGGGCCCCTGCGGCTTATCGATACGGCAGGTTTGCGACGAAAATCGCGCGTTGGGACGGGAAGTGAGTACTACTCGCTTGTACGCTCGCTCTCGGCAATCGACAGAGCCGACGTATCGCTGCTCGTTATAGACGGCACCCAGGGAGTCACCCATCAGGATCAACGGCTGGCTGAACGCGTCGACATTGCAGGAAGTCCGATATTAATTGTTTTGAACAAATGGGAAATCTTGTCCACCGATCGCAAACACGAGGTGACCGCTGAGGTTGAAGATCGGCTCGCATTCTTAAGCTACGCGCCTGTACTGCGGATCTCGGCAATGACGGGTCTCGGAGTTCATCGTCTTCTGCCGGCACTGCGCGAGACGATCGATGCCTATCACAGGAGGATTCCGACCGGGCAACTGAACGAGGTGCTGAAATCCATTCAGGCAGCGCATCCCTCACCAGGAGCACGCATCCTCTACGCGGCCCAGGGGGCAATCGATCCTCCGACAATTACACTTTTTGCCACCCGCAAGCTTGATCCCAGTTACCTTCGCTATCTCAGCCGATCACTGCGCGAGCGCTTCGAACTTGGGCCAACGACCCTCAAACTCCGCGTGCGCATCCGCGGCGGAAATTAGCGGGCCAGGTGCAGGGATAGGTGGACCATGGCCCGAAACTCTGTTGAATGGTGCGACCATTGCAACCGGCTCGTCGCAGCAGAGGCCGTCGATCTTGACAGACAGGGAAAACACAGATGCCCATTGTGTCGCAATGATCTGAGAAGCGCCTCAGACGAAGAGCGGGCGTCGACCGATTTGACCGATGAACGTCCAAAGGCACCATGGCATTTTAAGTTTCTGGTAGTTGCAACCGTTATCTACCTGATCTACCGAACTATCTGGATTATCCAGCGGGCAACGCACCACGGCTGAATGGTATTCGCGTCCCCGTCTGGGAGGGAACGACAAGGTCAAGCGACTACGCTTGTTGAAGTTCGGGCTGTAGCGCAGCTTGGTTAGCGCGCTTGACTGGGGGTCAAGAGGTCGCGGGTTCAAATCCCGCCAGCCCGACCATATAAGTCCAGGTTAGCGACCTATCATCGTTCTTCTCGGCGACCTCGGAGGCGCATGACCGACGCGCAGGTGCGGACGGTGTGTCGCGCACCCGTGTAGTGTCCGATGCAGAAAGGTTGCTAAGGTTGTGACTCTTCGTTTCGGTCGATGGCTCGTTTCAGCGAAGAACCCGGCCGGTGTGATCTATGGCGTGCTCGCCGTCGGCACACTTATCGCCGCGGAAGGTACCCGCCACGAGACGTACGAGACAGTGATCGGCGCGAGCGCACTCTCACTCGTTCTCTACTGGCTTGCCCACGCCTACGCCCGTCATCTCGCCGAACGGCTGACGCGACCAGAGGAGTGGCAACCGCGCGACATCGGGGTCACGTTGCTTCACGAAGCGGCGCTCGTGAAGGGCGCAGCACTACCGATCGTCGCATTGCTACTTTCGTGGCTCGCCGGAGCAAGTCTGTCCACCGGTGTCGCAGCCGCGCTGTGGACTGCGGCTGTCGAACTGTTCCTCCTTGAAGTGGCGGCAGGAGTCGGGCGCAAACTGCCGCCGCGAGAGATGGCGGTCGAAGTCGTTCTTGGCGCGGCCTTGGCTGTGGGGATTTTCGGTATTCGCATCGTGCTGCATTGAGTGGGTATACGGCTTTTCGGGCCACTCACGTCTAGCCCGCACTCGCATCGGGGTTGAGAGGAATGATCACATGGCACAAAGAGAAAAATGACGGGGGGATCACTTGGCCACGCAATTGCCATGAGACCTGGGGCATGCGCTGGAAAGGTGGCAGGGCTGACCATTGCGCTGGGAGCGCTCGTCGTCACAGGCTCTGGCGCGTCAGGCGGTGAACTTTCGCGGCGCTCGGCGGCGCTCGTGCGCTCGACTGTTCAGGACAGATGCTTCGACCAACCACCCACGGCGTGCTAGCAACAGAACGTGAGCACCGATCGCGGAGTTGCCCAGCAACGCGTGGCACCCATATCGACGGATCGGGTTGCCAAGTATGTCCGCCTATCCGCGCAGCCTGTTAGCAGATGGCCGTAGAAAACCCTAGGTCTCATTTGGGCCAGGAGCGAGAGGAGAGGCTTCCCTGGGCGTAAGCACGATGACTGCTATCTGTTAGGATAGCAACATGACTACAGCCAGCTCAGTGATCCAAAAGCTCCGGAAGGCAAACGGATTTACACTCCGTTCGCTCGCGGATCGCGCCGGCACGTCGTCTGCGACACTCTCGAACTACGAGCTCGGCATTAAAGAACCGCGGCTGTCCACGCTCGAACGTCTCGTCGAGGCAGGCGGTTCGAAACTCCTCGTTGAGATCATCCCAGCCACCATTAACGGCCGTTGGAATGACGCTCGAGTAAGTGCAGCCGAAAATTCGCGGCGAGTTGCAAAGGCATTGCAGAACAACAAAGAGGAGATCGCCTTTCGGATCTGTCTAGAGTTGATCGACGACCTGAAGTCGGTCACGCCTTATCGTCTCGCACAGCTCACTCGGGACACTCCACCTATCACAGGTGATCCCCGCTACGACGCCCTGATCGCAGCGATTGTCGAGGATGTTTGCGTCAGCGTTGGTGCCCCTACTCCACTTTGGGTATACGAGGACACTCGAGCGGTCGAAAAGTGGTATCTGACAGACATCGAATCCCTCCATGAGGATGCCGATCGAGAGACGCCTTCTGTATACCGACGGCACGGCGTGTTCATTCTCGAAGACGAATTGTCTCGGGCGTAATGCTTACTCGGGAAGAGGCCGAAGCAGCGCTAGAAGACCTCAGCATGGAGCTTGAGCAGCGCGAACGCCACTCCAAGATTTACATCGTTGGCGGGGCTGCGCTCATGCTGGGCTTTGCAAGTCGTGACGCCACGAAGGATATTGATGCTGTCATCACACCTCGTGGCGAAATCATGCCGGTTGTGCTTGAGATCGCACGTCGACGAAACCTCACCGACGATTGGCTGAACTCTGCAGCAGCGATGTACTTACCTCCGTGGCCGGAGGACCCAAATCCCCGAATCATCATCTCGACTGAACATGTGCAGATCTCAATCGCGTCGGCCGACATGTTGTTAGCGATGAAGATTCACGCGAGTCGTGGTCGACAGGACATCGAGGACTTGCGCTTCCTACTTGCCGAAGTAGGGATCAACGACTACCAAGAGGCTGTCTCCCATTTCGAGCGCTTCTACGAGGAGGACTCCATCAAAGATCGAGCAATAAAGATTCTCATCGATATCTTCGGTGGACCTGGATCAAGTTCGTGATCCCTTCGATCAATGTCCATTGTCCCAGCAGTCTCCATCAAACAGTGCATGCAATACCCTGGTACACGGCTTTCCGACACCGTCATCGCACGCACGGTTGCGCACGATTCGCCGGTTATTGAACTCAACAATATGCCTCTGAAAAGTGATCCGTGAGAACCGCCGTGAGAACCATAGGTCGGCTAAAGGCAGATAGTGGTGGTTTACGATGGACAACACAAAGAGTACGAATGTCCAGATCAGAGTCACTATTTGACACTCGTGGTTACTAGCTTGTAACCATGGAAAATGGCTTGGGTCTCACTGGGGGTCAAGAGGTCGGGAGTTCAAATCTCCCCAGCCCGACCACTACGTAGCAGTTCAAGGACACCCCGTCCGAATCCGAAGAGCGGGGTATAGCGGATGAGCACCTAATTACCAGAAACCAGCGGAAGGCTCTGCACATCTGTTGGTAGTTGACACCTACGCATTGGAAACACCGCTCGGAAACAGACCCTACCCGTCCATATGTACTCGAGACCTAAGTGGTAGCGCAACTCGCTTTATCGGCGCGGTGCATGACTCAAACAAGAGGAGGAGGTTCGCCAGAACGAGTGACGAATCTCCTCCGATTTGTAGCGGGCTATTGCGTTGGAGGTCTATTCAATTTGGGTCAGCCGATAATGCCATACAGCTGATTATCTGAAGTGGAATTCGCATACACCGCAGACCTCCCGTCAAAGCCTTTACCGGCGGTGCCCACATTTCAACGTTGGCGAACTCCATTCGGCCATCTCAACCACACCCAAGCATCGACTGCGCGGCGGACGGTTCTGGCACCTAGGGTCAACGGGTCAAATGTTTGGATGAGCTGTGGAATCTGCCGATACGGTGGGGCCGATACCTATCCCGTATCTGACCGCGCTCGGCGACCTGAACTGTTCTGAACGATCTCTAGATTTCATTTTCTGGTGCGTTTAGCATCTTACCGGCATCGCTTGATGAATCGACAGCAACAGGTACCGGAGGAATACGATGAGCGAAGCAAGATTATTGGTTGGCACTCGAAAAGGCGCATTTGTTCTGAGATCGAGCGGGCTCAGAAAATCCTGGTCGGTGGATGGTCCGTTTTTTGGTGGCTGGGAGCTTTATCACCTCAAGGGATCACCAGTTGATCCCGACCGAATTTATGCGTCCCAATCGAACAGTTGGTTCGGTCAACAGATCCAGCGATCGGACGACGGCGGAAAAACCTGGAATCCCGTAGGAAACCGTTTTGAATACGAGGGAACAACCGAAAGTCATCAGTGGTACGACGGAACTCCTCACCCCTGGGAGTTTGCTCGCGTCTGGCATCTCGAACCATCGCTTGATGACCCTGACACGGTCTATGCGGGTGTCGAGGATGCCGCGATGTTTAAGTCAACCGACGCCGGAGAAGAGTGGCAGGAGATGCCCGGACTCAGACTGCAAGGATCCGGGTCGTCATGGCAACCAGGAGCTGGGGGAATGTGCCTGCACACAATCCTTCTCGACCAGTCGAACCCGCTACGGATCTTTGTCGCCATTTCGGCAGCGGGCGCCTTTAGAAGCGAGGATGGTGGCAATTCATGGAAACCAATAAATCGTGGGTTGAGGTCGGAAGAGATCCCCGATCAGGAGGCTGAGGTGGGTCACTGCGTCCACCGCATTGCGAGTCATCCATCCCTTCCTGAGGTGCTTTTTATGCAAAAGCACTGGGGGGTCTTCCGCAGCGACAATGCCGGCGATAACTGGATAAAGGTGAGCGGCGAACTTCCTTCGGACTTTGGATTTCCAATTGCCGTGCATGCGCACGAGCCGGCAACGGTCTATGTCATACCGATCAAAAGCGACGCGGAGCATTATCCACCCGAGGGTAAGTTGCGCGTCTATCGGACAAAGGTGGGCGGCAACGAGTGGGAGCCGCTCACAAATGGTCTGCCGCAGTCGAACTGCTATGTCAATGTGCTGCGCGATGCGATGGACGTAGACAATTTCGACCCCTGCGGTATTTATTTCGGCACAACCGGTGGTCAGGTGTACGGATCATCCGATGCAGGCGATACATGGGAAACGCTCGTCGCGCATCTCCCCGCGGTCCTCTCGGTGGAGGCTCAGACCCTGCTGTGATCCGAGTTGTCATCCCGGCCCAGCTCAGAACCCTCGCAGCGACCGAGGGCGAGGTGGTCTGTGAGTTCGCGGAAGAACCAACAATTCGACACGTGCTCGATTATCTCGAGCGGCAATATCCAATGTTGCAAGGGACCATACGAGATCAAATTTCGGGCAAACGGCGCCCGTTTGTCCGGTTCTTCGCCGCCGGGCTCGATCTTTCGCACGAATCGATCGACACCTTGTTGCCGGTGTCGGTGCGGCGCGGTGAGGAGCCATTCATCGTGCTGGGTGCAATAGCCGGGGGCTGAGGAGTGCCTACACGGCCGATGGCGTCGTTTCAGGCCTATTCAATTTGGCCACGACGACGTATTTGCCTAAGGTGGCGCTGGTTGATTAAAAAGTCCGCCGTTCGAAAAGAGGTAGGCGATGAGTCTCTCGGAGGCCAGGATGACCACGACAGGTCACATGGGTGTTGAATTTGGCGCAATCGATGTCGACACTCATGTTGTTGAAAGCGAGGCCGTATGGTCCCATTTTGAAGATCACGGCCACCTCCCGCGCCCATACCTTGTAGAGGCCGCGGATCCGCGTACCGGAGTCCGGCGTTCCCGCTGGGTGATTGACGGAAAACTTGTTCCAAAACCCGAAGGCAAAGGAGCCCAGGCCGTGGCTACTCCACCGATTGCGGGTTTCGAGACCGGGGACGCAGGAGATGTCATCTGGGCCTGGCGCTCAATGGAGGACGTTGAAGGTCGTATGAGCGACAGCGTTGATAGGGGGGTCTCACGCCAGATCGTTTTTCCGACCATCTTTCTTGCTGATTTGACCTCCGATCCTTTGGTTCAGGTCGCGCTGGCCCGTGCCTACAACAGATTCATGGCAGAGCGCTGGGAGACTGCCAATCGGAACTTCTCCTGGGTCGTTGTCCCACCACTTCGCGATATGTCGAAAGCTCTCGACGAAATCGAATTCGGTCGAACGCATGGAGCGGTTGGCGTCTTATTCCATGGCCTCGAGATTGACCGGTCGATCGGAGATCCCTATTTCGAACAGGTCTACGAGCGTGCCGAAGAACTCGACCTTTCGATCTGTATCCACACAGGACCCGGCTCACCAACAATGCTCGACCTCCAAGACAGTCGATACACCAGAAATTTTGGACATAACCGCGTGCTTCCACTTATCGGTTTCCACGACCTTGTCTTCAGTGGCATTCCCGAGCGATTTCCATCACTTCGCTTTGGATTTCTCGAAGCTTCAGCCTCTTGGGTGCCCTTCCTCTTGCATTTCCTACGCCGTGCGTCACGTCGATCAGGGCGAGATCCACAATTTTACGGCCAGGAGATGTTCCGCGAATATCGAATTTATGTGGCCTGTGAGGCAGACGAAGACCTGCCCTATCTTGGCGAATGCATCGGGTGGGACAACTTGCTGATTGGAAGCGATTATGGGCACACCGACCAGTCCGCAGAGCTCGATATTGTCCAAAAGCTCGAGAATAGAAGTGACCTTGCCCAAAGCGCCCGGGACAAGATCCTCATAACGAACCCGACACGATTTTACGGCCTGGGAGACTTGCAAACGAGAAAGACCCGCTGACTCTCTGGAACTAGCTGCCTATCTGTTCACTTCCGACTTCGGGAAGAAATCCCTTCAGTCCACTCAATAGGCTATTGAGCTCCATCGGTACGACGAGCTTGGTCGAGGGGGAGGTACCAATTTCTCTTAGCGTGTCAAGATATTGCAGCAATAGAGTATTACCGTCAAGGGTCCTTGCGACTCCCAAAATGGTCTCAAGACCCCCCGAGAATCCTTGCGCCCGTAACAAAGCACTTTGACGCTCACCCTCAGCAGCGAGGATTGCGGCCTGCTGCTTTCCCTCTGCAAGAGTGATTGCAGCCTGACGCTCACCCTCAGCAGCGAGGATTGCAGAAGCCTTCTGACCCTCGGCCTCGGTGACTTGGGCCCGACGCGTTCGCTCGGCGGACATCTGACGGGTCATCGCCTCAAGCACCCCCGGCGGCGGATTCACCTCACGCACCTCGACATTGGTCACCTTCACGCCCCAACGCTCAGTCACCTCATCAAGCCTCACGCGTAAAAGAGCATTCATATTTTCCCGTTTTGAGAGCACATCGTCTAGGGGCATATCCCCAACAACACTTCGTAATGTTGTTGCTGCAACGTTCAGAGCTGCACCGGCAAAATTGAGAACTGCCACGACCGATACAAGCGGATCGACAACTTTGTAGAAGATGATGAAATCGATTGATATCGGAGCATTGTCACTCGTGATGGCAGTTTGATGTGGCACCTCGAGAAATTGCTCGCGCAGATCGACGAGAGAAGGACGGTCTGTGATCGGGTTGAGAAAAACCAATCCTGGTCCCTTGAGTCCAATCGCTCGACCGAGACGGAACAGCACAATACGTTGATATTCGCGGACGATCTTGATCGATAGAAAGGTGGCTACCATACCGAATGCAAGCACAACTCCAAGGATGATCCCTACGATCATTTCGATTCTCCTTTGTTCAACGCCTCGTTGTCTTCGCCCCAAACTTCAAGACGCAAACCCTCCCGGCCTATGACTTGAACAACCGCCCCGGCTTTAACATCACCGTTTAAGCTTGTGGCCGACCAATCTTCACCCATGAGATTCACCGTGCCGTCGGGAGTGAGAGCGGATTTCGCGACACCCTGTTTGCCCATCACGTGGTAGTGGTGCCCCAAGGAAACCGACGCATCAAAATGGAGCCCTCGCCATGCAAGTAGTCCCACGCCAACGGTGAGACAGACATCGGCGCTAAATAACGTCCATAGCAGCGCTGATGACTCGCCGGACACCGCTGTCGCGATGAGCCACGCAGCGCCTAACACCCCGAGAACCGTTGCAACCGCGTGGCTATGGGGCCCAAGATGAAAGCCAAGCAACGAAGTCAGGAAAAACATCCCGAGCAAGACTCCGGCAACAGCCCACATATGGTCTCCTTGTCTAGAGTCAACGCTACTCGTAGCGCGATCTTTTCGGTCAAAAAACAGTCGTGACCTCAGAGTGATAAGAGCAAAAGACGAGATTATCGACCGTCTCGTCCCTCGGCAGCTGCCCTATTGATACCAAGAATCGTGCCGAAACACGGCCATTGCGCGAGCACGGTTGGTGGCCCCTTGCTCGAAAACATCTCGGTCGCTTTTTTTGAACGGTGCACAAAATCTGCTCGCACGAAGATCCTGACGGCATTTCTGGTATGGCGGGAACTTGTAACAATTGGATGCTTGACGGATTCGCCGGGTCAGGGTTAACTGACCTTGTAGCCCATTATTGGGTGATGCAGAAACGGAGGTGCAGTTTGGGCACTACCACCGTCGGACGCACGCAACACAACTTCACAAAAGTAGGTGTTGGAACCCCAATCTTTAGATCGGAAATATTCGACCTTCGGGAGAGTACAGCTCAACGATTCAGTGGGTGGAAACTCGGCATGAGGGGTGGCCGACTTAAACGTGCCCAATCCCCGAATGACTAGCAACTCACCTTGAACTCACCGCCCCGCCGCATCATTGCTGCGAGCTGGGGCGGTGAGTACTTTTTGCCCATTCGCATGAGTCGCCAACGTAGCAATAGAAATCGCCCCGGCTTGGTTACCGAAAATAAATCTCCAGGGCGGAAGTTCATATAACGTGTGCCAGTCGGTGCACGACGTACGCGCGAGTAAAGCAGAGTGGGTGAGCGGTTTTGGAATTTACAACTTGGCGGGGAAGTGTCGGGATCATAAAGCCGACATTGCGGCTCGGCGGCACTGAAGAGTTTTTGAGACTCCTTCCGGAGGGAATCGGAATCCTTCCGATCTACCTCAACGTGGACCGCGGGACTACCGAGCAGTTCAAGGGAGTCTTGCCGCTCTACGAACGAGCTACACGTGAACTCGCAGAATCTGGTGTAGATCTCATTCACCCAGAGGGTGCGCCACCATTCATGGTGCACGGCTTTCATGGCGAGCAGGAAATCATCGACAGGTGGCAGACCGAGTTCAAAGTGCCAATCGTGACGTCCTCGATGTCGGCACTAGCGGCTTGTCGAACTCTTGGAATGACCAACATCATCGGAGTGAGTTATTTCCGTGGAGAGATCAATGACCTGTTTGCTCGCTACTTCGAAGAGGCAGGAATCCGTGTCGCGGCAATGGCGGGAATGAACGTTGCGTTCGACAGGGCACAATGGCTGGACTCGCGCGAGGTATACGCGTTCGTTCGGGCACTCTACCTAGATCATCAAGATGTAAACGGTATCTACCTTCTCGGTTCTGGATGGCACGTGCTCGACATCATTGAGCTGCTTGAACAAGACCTCGAGGTTCCTGTTGTACATCCGATCGCCTCTCGCATATGGACGATTCAACATCACCTACATGTCCGTGAGAAAATTCCGGGGTACGGCCAACTTCTGCGAGACCTTCCTCGACCGTTCGCACTTTAACAATTGATCATTGCATTGCAAAACAGTCTGAGGATCTCTGTCCACAGCAATCTTTAAGCCAGCGGCGCGCCACGCAAATTTGGGCCTGAGCACAAATTGAGTGCCCAATCGAGCACAATATGAGCTGTGAGCTGACAGCTCGAAGTGCTGTTTTCAAAGAGAAAAGGGAAGTGTCGTCACCTGATGAACGCGCAGCGTCCAAAACCGAATCAGCAGAGCAGCGTTGGCCGGGCGGATCTGCGCCGTTCACGCGAACTGCATCGACGCCAAATTCGAAAGAGAAGGACTGCGGTCGTAACGCTCTTTCTTGTTCTTCTCGTCGTTTCATTCGAGATATTAAAACCATCTCACATCGCCAATGCGCCAGTGAGGGTGACGCGGGTCGTCAAGCCGAACCCATTTGCCCCACTGCCAACGCCTGCTCCGCTTGCTCCTCTCTTTCACGGTGCTCCCGCAAGCGATGGAATCTGGATTCCGGCGGGTCGCGTTATTGATCAAAGAAGCGCAGTTTTCACAACGACGCTCCATCTTCCTGATCAGCGAACCGTTGCCGCTGGAGTTGCCTGGATGGATTCGAAGATGCTCGTCGCGAGACTCTATTCAGGGAGCTTCAGCCCTGGTGGACTGACGTGGAAATATACCGCTCCGATTACGCCTCGAGCAGCAAGAACCCTCGATGTTGCCTTCAATGGAGGATTTTTGATGAAAGACACAAAGGGCGGTTATTACGCTGAGGGTCGTTACGCGGATCCGCTCGTCAATGGCGCGGCATCACTAGTGATCTATCGCAACGGGCTTACCCAGATCGGAATTTGGGGCAGCGAAGTCAGAATGACCCCGGCGGTCGTCGCGGTGCGCCAGAATCTGGTCCTACTTATCAACAACGGAAAACTCGCGCCAAACATCAGTCCCACCGATACCTACCAATGGGGATATGCGCTTAATCAAGTAGTAGACACTTGGCGCAGCGGACTCGGAATCACTGCCGACGGGGCTCTTGTCTATGCCTATGGACCGATGAACGCCCTCGACCTCGCAAATGTTCTTAAACAAGCAGGTGCAGTTCGCGCGATGGTGCTTGATATGAACCCAGCCTGGACGGTATTTTCCACCTTCAATCCTTCAACACCCAACGGTCACGCCACCCCGGCGAACGGATTAAGCCTGCTCCCCAATACCGACTACGGCCCTAGCCGATTTTTCATGCCGACGTATGCCAGGGATTTTATTACGCTCTCCGTTCGATGAAATTTTCCTCATGCGACTGACCAAAAAGACGAAGTTACGAATCAGATTGTTTCTTGCGGTACCCATATTGTTGCTCGTCACCGTTTTGTTTCAGCTCTTTCCTTCGTCATCATCAGATCAGCCTCCTCTGTTCCACGGGCAGCCGCCGGCTTTGAAGAACTTCAACAATCAACTGAAAGGTCTATCGAAGACTCGTATAAAAATCGTAAAATTGGTCGAATCCCAGATCGGTTATCGAACGAATCCAGTCAAGAGCTACTGCAACAAATTCAGCGCCTATTGGTTCTCGGGTGTCTCCGACTGTCCGAACGGAGAGCTCGACGAGCAGTGGTGCGCGGACTTTGCAGCGTGGGCTTGGAGACTTGCAGGTGTATCTTTCACATATCAATACATAAACGGAGACATCAATTCCTCTTCAGCAAGTTTTTACGAATGGGGAGTTCGTTTTAGGAGATGGCATGCGAAAGGTACCGGGTATAAACCACTTCCCGGTGATGTAGCCGTCTACGGGCTCGATCGAGCAACACTGATTGCAGCACATGTGGCGGTCGTGATTGGCACCTCCGGGCCCAAATATGCACCAGCGGCCGTAAATGGAGATGCTGATCTGAAAAGCTTCAGTGACGTTGAGTTCGTGACACACGAAATTCACCCGGATGCAAAGTACCCGGGAGTTGCCCTTTCGGGATACGTCTCCCCGTAGCCATGATCTTCCTGTGACCGCCTCCAGAGGTTCGTTACGATCCGAGTAAGACAATGCAAATATGATCTGAGATCAACGCGGGAGAGTTTGCCATGGGCCAAGACGGCAGCATTGCACTTGAACAGGTGGAGGAGTTTGTGAGATGGCTGGGGAGGGCAAGCGCGTTACGCGAGGTGTTTCCGGAATATGTCCTGCTCGACTCCTCCGATTATCTCGCTGCGCTCGGAGAAATTAACACTCGGCGAGAAAGCATCGTCGCTATAGCCGAGCAGATTAATCCGGGAGTTGCCCGCAGGATTGCCGTCTGTCTCGATACCGAAGATGATCTGGAGGCAACCGCGATCGCGTGCCAGCGGCTCTATCTCATCCTTGAACCCGAGGGGCACCTCAACTGTTGAATAATCCGTCGGACTGGTTCTAGAGGCTCCGGGGAGGTAGGGAGGCAATTCGCCTCGCGAGGTTCACCGCGTGATCCCCGAGGCGCTCGTAGAAGCGTGCCACGAGAATCACCTGGGAGGAGATATTCATAGGCATCGTCGACTTCGCCACCTCTTCGGTCAGTTGATCTCGGAGAGTATCGAGTTCTTCGTCGGCGAGATCAACCTCGGTTGCGTCGAGGTCTCGATCGAGATATGCATCGGCGGCCTCATGCCACATCGCGATTGCAATTTCACTCATTCGTTGAAAGATACCTCTGCTCCGCGGCGACATCGCCGGGCCTATGTTGAAACGTGCTCTCTGCGCAATATGCTCCGCAAGGTCCGCGCTCCGCTCGAGCTCCGGCAATATCAACAGAACGTTGATTAACTGGCGCAGCTCCATGATCTGAGGATCGGTAGTCTCGATGCGCTGCCACACAAGACCCTCTATCTCGGAGGTGAGATCGTCAATTACCAGATCCGCCTCTACAATGCTTTCTGCGGTCTCCCGCTCGTCACCAAGCAACGCCATCGTCGCGCCAGCGAGAGCTTCGCTCACTAGCGCGAAGAGTCTCGTCACTCCCAAATCGATGGTGGACTGCTGCTGCACCGTATCGTGCACTGTGCCAAGGTTACTGTTCGAGACGGTCAAGGTTCCTCATCGTTCACTTCGAGTTCATTAATAGAGATTCTTACGATCCAGAATCGCCCCTTGACATTCAAGGCGACTGACGCGGAATCGGAATGGGCGAAATTATTCAAAAAGCGAGGGTTCCTCTTCGGCGATCCATTCAAAAAGTGGCTGAAACGAATACCAACCGGCATTTGGTGTGCCACTTTGAGATCTTGTCAGCTCGGCAACCTCATGAGAAATCATCTTTGGTTTTCCGGCCGCCTCAGCAAGTAGCTGTGATTGGCACGAGCGCTCCATTTTTATGAACCACCATGCAGCCTCGTCAACCGTCTTGCCGACGGTTAACAGTCCATGGTTCTGCAAGATAACCGCCTTGTGTTCTCCAAGCGTGTGCGCCAAACGCTTACCCTCTTCGGGCTCTAGAACCACACCCGTGAAGTCATCAAAAACGACATGATCGCCATAGAACGAGCAGACGTCCTGGGTGATGGGATCAAGCGGCCTTCCAAACGCTGACCAAGTCTTGCCATACATAGAATGGGCGTGTGCCGCTGAGACAACATCTGGTCGCGCCGCGTGCACCTCAGAGTGAATCGCGAATCCCGCCGCATTGACCTTTCGAGATCCTTCGACAACTTCTCCTCTGTCGTTCACGAGTAAAAGGTCACTTACTTTGACGCGTCCGAAGTGCAAGCCATAGGGATTCACCCAGAAGTGGTCCGATAGTTCCGGATCTCTTGCCGTGATATGACCGGCAGTGCCCTCGCTCCAACCACAACGCGCAAATATGCGAAAGGCAGCGGCAAGATGCTGTTTGCGATAGGTACGTTCTTCCTCGATGGTCGAAAACGAAGGAATTTGGGGACGCGGCTGGACCGTCATGAACCACCCTCCAAACAATCACCGAAACGAAAAATCGTTTTCTCCGTCATGCCGAGGTTACTCGCTCGATGAGCAAATGCAGGTGCGAGTTCGGCGCGAGTGTTTGATCTCGGAGGCAACCGCAGCGGAGCTCGGTTGAAGGGGATTCCTTAGCACAACTAAACAATTTCTGGCATCAGCCCTTGGCGATCGATGCACACCCCGAGAGATACCGCGGGTGACCCATCGAGATCGAGCCAGGTACCCTGAAGACAAGACGACCCCTTTTGGGGGATTTGCCGGCAGGCCTCTTCCGCACACATGCAGAACAAGATGGTTTGTGCTTGCAAATCATCTCTTGAGCGCGCCGGGTTGGCAAACCACGGATTCCTTGTCGCCGGATCATTCACCACGGCCGTAAGAGCGTATTCATCTCCGTAATTATCAGATCCCTCGAATTCGGTCAGGCGCACGCGCGCCTCGAGGGTGTGACGCAACGTCTTTCACCTTATAGTTCAATTCCCCGGACTTAGTTGGTGAACATCGCGTTGGTCGGATTCAACAGCAGAGAGGTTCCGGGCGTGCTTAAATCGACGACATATGAGTGATCCTGCACTGTCGCCGACAATATGGAGATGTAAACGCTGTGGTGGCCTTATTCACCCTTCAGACGAGCGCAATCCACTCGCATGGTGTGCAAAATGCAATCGTCTCGTCGAAGGTGTACGTGATGGCGGCTGACGTCACACCACACGCTTAGAGTCCCGTTCTCGTGATTGTGGAGCCATCAATGGACAGGGCGAAACCGTCGGACAGGCCCGTCCTGAATGAACATTTAGCGGAATTTGGAACGACGATCTTCGCCGAAATGTCGGCACTCGCGCTGGCCACCAATTCGATCAACCTAGGACAGGGTTTTCCCGACACCGATGGACCAGAGGAGATCAAAGCTGCCGCGATAGCGGCAATTCAGGCAGGATATAACCAATATCCTCCGGGACGTGGTATTCCTGCATTGCTTGAGGCAATATCAATACACCAGACGCGCTTTTATGGCCTCGAGTTTGATCCGCTGACCGAGGTGCTCGTAACCGCTGGGGCGACCGAGGCGGTTACCGCAGCAACTCTTGCCCTTTGCAAACCTGGCGACGAGGTGCTCCTCTTCGAGCCCTATTACGACTCGTATGTGGCAGCCATCGCGATGTCCGGAGCGACGCGCAGAACTGTTCCCCTCCACCCTCCGAACTGGGATTTCGATCCCGCAGAGCTTCGCCGGGCCATCACCCCAAGAACGCGGCTTTTGATTCTCAATACGCCGCACAATCCGACAGGAAAGGTTTTCAGCCGGGATGAACTTCAATGTATTGCAGATCTTGCCGACGAGTTTGACCTATTTGTACTTACCGACGAAGTTTACGAACATCTCGTCTACGAGGGACGGCACCTTCCACTCGCCGCATTTGAAGGCATGCGTAACCGCACAATTACAGTTTCATCGGCCGGAAAGTCCTTCTCATTCACCGGCTGGAAGATCGGTTGGGTGTGCGCAAGCGCGCCGCTCGTCAGTGCGGTTCAAATGGTGAAACAGTTCCTCACCTATGTCAACGGCGCGCCATTCCAATATGCAACGGTAACGGCTCTGAATATGCCAGATCGCTACTTCGAGGACCTTCGTGACTCTTTGTCACGCAAGCGCGACCTGCTTTCGAACGGACTCGCAGAGATCGGTTTTGTCGTGCTCCCTAGCGCCGGCACGTATTTTGTTAACACCCTTATAACTCCCATATCCGCAGAAGACTCGATGACCTTTTGCCGCTTACTTCCAGAGCGTTGCGGCGTCGTTGCAATACCGACCAACGTGTTCTTTGACTCGAAATCACTTGGCTCGGGCCTCGTTCGCTGGGCATTCTGCAAGAGGAACGAACTCCTGCTTGAGGCGCTGGAACGGCTAAACCACCTGAAGGGCTCGGACGTTGCTATCGCACAAGAAGTTTGACCGACACCGATATGCCAGCGACGATAATGACGGCGCGCAGAACGGGGTTTGGCAGACGACGCCCCACGTGTGCACCGAATTGACCACCGAGGATTGACGATATCGCGATAATCGCGACAAAAATCCAGTTGACGTGTGCAAAGGAGATGAACAATATTCCGGCAATCGCATTCGCCATGAACGTGAGCACATTCTTCAATCCGTTGAGTCTCTGAAGAGTTTCGTCGAGCCCGATCGCGAGAATTGCCATCATCACGACACCTTGCGCGGCTCCGAAATACCCGCCATAGACACCGGTTGCAAAAATCCCCAACCTCAGCCAGACGCTGCCATGCTGGTGCCTCGGTCCACGCGCAGCTAGCTTCCGGGCAATCCGCGGCTGGACAATGACGAGGGCAACCGCGGCAAGCACGAGCCAAGGAACAATCGCGATAAATGCTGCCGGACGATAAAGCAGCAACAGCCCTCCGGTGAGGCCCCCGGCTGCGGAGTAGGGGAGCAGGGTTCGGACACGTTTTGCCTGACCAACGAGCTCGCGGCGGTAGCCGTGAACGCTGCTCGCATTGCCTCCCGTTATTCCAACGCTGTTCGTGATGTTGGCGATAAAGGGCGACAGGCCAAGAGCCACCAGGGTCGGAAAGGTGATCAGCGATCCCGACCCGACGATTGAGTTGATCGTTCCCGCGCCAAATCCTGCCGCGAAGACAGCGAGAATGGCGAGAGCGCCGAGGTGATGATGCGTCTGTAGTTCAGAAAGAAGATATTCGAAGCGCAAGTAAGGTGTCTCTCCCTAAGGAGTAAGCAGGTCGCGGATTCCCTCCAACTCGACCCTAACTCGCCGCCACCGCGCCATGAGCCTGATCCGGAGAATGCACCCAGGCCCACGCCTCCGCCAGCTTGAGGACGGAATCACTCGTAGATCCCTGTGCGAGGTGTTGAAGAAGTCGCTCCGATATCGCTTCTAGCAGCTCAGTCTGTGTTGCCATTGCTCACCCCTTGTGGATACTCGCCCCACCGTTGACGAGATTGAATGGCTTCACAATAGGAGAGAATATTTCGTAGCGCGTCATATGTGATCTGCGCCATCGACGTTTGATTCCGGTCACGGCAGAGCGAGACAATTGACCGGTTTCGGGGTTATCTCATCGCGCGTAGAATGAGGAGGCATGAAAGACGCCCACGCCCGTTTTCTTGAATATCTCCAGAGATGGTGGGCCGCTCAATTGGGCGCGACAGGTGACGCTCACACGTGGACGAATGGGCGGGATACCCACGCATTGGCCGCACAGTTTCGCAGAGATCCCCAATTTGAGGTAGCCCAAGCCGGGCTGCTTCATCGCCGCCTTTCACCATTTGAGGCACGCGATGCCGTAGATCATCTCGACCCCCTGCCGAACGTGACCGACGCCGAACTTTTGACCGATGCCCTCGTCAGGGCCAGCTCTACAGCCCGCCGTGTTCGGACCACTACGGCTGCAGGCGCTGTCATCACGATCTCGGCCCTCATGCTTCGCAGGGCGCTCCGTAAACGCTCATAGCCACGTCTACCGGCTGATTCAACTTTCATGCCTGTCCCACGCGATGGCGAACGCCGGATATGGACGATTCCGAATGTACTCTCGATCGGGCGAGTGGCTCTGTTCGTTTGGTTCCTCGAGGAGCTCTTTTTTGCTGACGATCGTTTTTTGGCAGCGGTTGCACTTTCCATAGCCGGCGTGACCGATTACCTCGACGGCTTCATTGCACGGAGATTTGATCAAGCGAGCGAACTCGGCAAGTTCCTCGATCCCGCAGTCGATCGTCTCATGACCACGGGAACCCTCGTCTCTTTGATGGTTTTTGGGGCAATTCCCCTCTGGCTGGGATCGCTGATACTTGCTCGGGAGGTTGTCGTGAGCGTGGCTGCCCTTTTTGTCGCGTCAAAAGGGATCCGGGATATTGAGGTTGTCTTTATTGGGAAACTTGGCACATTTGGCTTCATGTGTGCCCTCCCGATGATCCTCTTCGGGTCCGGTCGGGGCCAGCTAGAACACGCATTTGGAGCGGCAGGGTGGGTCATTCTGGCGCCTTCGTTGGTCTTGGCGATCGCGTCAGCCTGGATATATCTTCCTCGCATCCGAGCCGCCTTTGGTGGTCGAAACAGTCTGACCGGTTGAATTCCAATGACTTTTTGTCACGGGCTGCACCACGGTAAATGTCTGGGTAATCTCTCGCGATGCCGACAATTGGCTACGATGCGCTCATGAATATTCCGGACGAACTTCGCTATACCAGTGACCACGAGTGGGCGCGCGCTGAGGAGATCGGCATACGTATGGGGATCACGGATTTTGCGCAAGAGGCATTGGGAGACGTCGTTTTTGTCGACCTGCCAAAACCTGGAGAGGAATTCGAAAAAGGGGCCAAGATCGGTGAGGTCGAGTCCACCAAATCCGTATCCGAGGTCTACTCCCCGATAGCCGGAAAAGTGGTCGTCGTAAATAGTTCGCTTTCGGACTCACCCGAGATCATCAATTCAGACCCTTATGGCGAGGGGTGGTTCTGTGTTATCGCTCCACGAGATGAAAAGGCCTTCGAAGAGTTACTCAGCGCATCGAAGTATGAAGAATTAACAGACGAGTAACACCGAGTAATTTCCCCCTTCAAAGACCACCTGCGGGTAGAGTACCGTATACAGCGTGTTCTGTCCCAGCTGCGGCCATCGCAATCCAATCGGGGTAAATTTTTGCTCCTCGTGCGGCGCTTCGCTCTCTGGAGTGACGTCAAACACTGCGGCGTTCGTCCCCGATGATCCATCAATCGAACTTGCTTCGGACGAGATTCTCGAGGGCCTCGGAGAACTTGAGTTGGGCACGGGTGTCCTCATTGAAAAAAGCGGCGCGGACGCGGGAACCAAGCACTTCCTCACCCAGCCGAGCATCACTGTCGGTCGTCACCCTGAAAGCGATATCTTTCTTGATGACATTACTGTTTCGCGCAGACACGCAGAATTCATACGTGATGATGGTTCGTACAAAGTGAAAGATGTAGGTTCTTTAAATGGAACCTACGTGAATCGAGAGCGGATCGAGGAGACACTTTTGCGCACAGGAGACGAAGTGCAGATCGGCAAATTTAAGCTCCTTTATGTCTCGGCCCACGTGCGATGAGCGAAATCCGCGGCGTTCCTGCAGGTGCCAATGGTTATCTATCAATACGTGAAGTTCTTGATGAGCTTGTCGCCGATTTCGATGACGTCACGATCTCGAAGATCCGCTTTCTTGAAAGCCGGGGTCTTATCCATCCCGAGCGCACTCCATCTGGATATCGGAAGTTCTACCCCGCTGATGTCAAGCGACTGAGATGGATTCTTCGACAGCAAAAGGATAATTTCCTCCCGCTCAAGGTAATCAAGCGGCGACTTGACCTCGAAGACGGACGAACACCTGATCTACCCGATAGTCCCTCACTTTTTGATGATGAGATGGATCTTGAGGATCGCGATCGCGAACTTGCATCAGTTGTATCGAATATCCGCCAGGTTGCGCGCTTCGGCGCGGAGGGACAAGTGCCCCCGAACGAAACACAACCTCAACGGGCAATCGTCAACGATTCGATATCTTCTTTGCAAGAGACCTCTGATCTTCCTACGGCATCTCAAAAGTCTCATCTTGTCGCCGTGCCGGTTACAGCGGCACTCGCAAATGGATTCGAGGACTCAGCCAAAGACGATGAAAGTAGTTCCGGGACGCGTCATCCAAACCATCCTTCCCAGGCTGAGGCGAGCGAAAGCTCTGCGCAGTCGAACACGTCATCGGTCGCTCGGCAGAAATCGCAGAGTCCGAGCGCGAACAAAAAACCGACCGGTGCGCCATCGAATCCAGATGCTCGAATTGACAGCGGAAAAAAATCGAGCAACCTCTCGGATGTCTGCTTTTCCATCGACGAACTCGCATCGGCCACATCGACGACGGTCGACGTCATCGCAGAACTTGAGGAATTCGGCTTCATCTCGAGCCAGGAAGTTGGGGGAGTACCGTGTTTCGACGGCGACGACGTAATAGTTGCAAAAACCATCGTCAGTTTCAGGTCGTACGGTTTGGAACCACGGCACCTCAAGTCAATTCGCCACGCCGCCGAGCGCGATGCAGCACTCTATGGCCAGGTAGTTACACCTCTCTTGCGGCAGCGCAATCCCGATGCGCGAGCTCGGGCGCAAACCCAACTGGGCGAATTGGCCGACCGGGGCGCGACACTCTATGAACAGATTCTTCGCGCCGAACTTCGCCGCTTGAGCGGCGGTTAGGAAATCTCTTATGTTCTCCCAGAGAGGCGGACGAGGCGCGCTTCCTGGTCTATTGGTGAAAGTGCGACGGCGCGAATGCACCGAGAAACTTCCTTCCCATCGGTAGACTGCCGTCATGCGCGAGGTTCAGCTAGTAGGAGTAAGAATCGACCTCCAGACCAACACTCCGATCGTCTTGCTCGAGGAGGTTTATGGGGACCGAACGCTGCCCATCTTTATTGGCTCCGCTGAGGCCTCGGCGATCGCGTTTGCGATCGAGGGCGTCGAAGTACCTCGACCGATGACTCACGATCTCTTGAACAACATACTGAACGAACTTGGCGCGGAACTTGTCCGAGCCGTGATTTCAGATGTCATTGACGGGACCTATTATGCGGAGCTCTACGTACGCGCGCATGGAAACGACCATGTGATCTCCGCACGTCCTTCAGACGCAATTGCGCTGGCGATTCGGAGCGGCTCACCGATGTACATTGCAGACGCTTTGATGGACAATGCCCCAAGACTCATCGAAGGGCCAGAGGGAGAAGATCGAGAGGAAGAGGATGCACCCGAGGAGATCGTGGACGAATTCCTTGAATTCCTCGACAATGTTCGTCCGGAAGACTTCGAATAGAGCACTCCGACGAGCTCCTCCACAGCGCAACAATTGTCATTGACGGACATCGGTACAGCTCCTAGTGTTATGACACTGACGTAACTACGCCTTTGTGGTCTTTTGGAGGCACGAGGCCTCTCAACTTCGCGTGAAAGAGGAATGATCACCAATGACATCCAATGCTGGAAAGGGATTTCGCGGGACCAAGGTCTGCAAGATAGTCGGGATCAGCTATCGCCAGCTTGACTACTGGGCCCGGACCGGACTTCTGCGTCCATCACTCGAAGAGGCAAAGGGCAGCGGTTCCCAACGCCTCTATTCGTATGAGGATGTGTTGGAATTGAAGGTGATCAAACAGCTGCTAGACGCTGGGATCAACCTTCAACAATCACGACGTGCTATCGCGTGCCTGCGCGAAGCAGGTGAAGATATTTCGAGTTCAAATCTTGTGATTGCCGGGAAGGGCACGGTACTTGCGCGTTCTGGAGAAGAGATCGTCGATCTTCTCAAGGGAGGACAAGGGGTCTTTAACATTGTTCCCCTTGCCGGGGTTGTTGACGAGATTGACGCGGCAATCCTTGAATTCGGCGAATCGAACCCATCCGCAATTTCGAGCGATTTGCCCGCAAGTATCTCACTTGCGAACTGATTCTCCGAGTCGTGGCAACTGACGCTCGGTTCGCGCCACCCCGGTCGTTAAGCGATATCTTCAAAACATGGATTTAAAGCGAAGCCCGCTCCACGCTGATCACGTCGCGCTGGGAGCAAGACTCACTGAGTTTGGTGGCTGGGAGATGCCGCTTTCCTACCAACATGGGACGATAGCGGAACACCTCGCCTGTAGGAGTGACGCCGTCATGTTTGATGTCAGCCATCTTGGTACGGTTCGAGTTGAGGGTCCCGGTTGCGTTGCCTTGCTGCAGGCGAATTTCACAAATGACCTCGGGAAAATTACGCCGGGAAAGGCGCAATATACCCATCTTCTCGACGCGCGCGATGCGTCAGTAGTCGATGACATCATCGTCTGGTGGGTTGATCAAGATCGATTTGACGTCATGCCAAACGCGTCAAATACCGAAAGAGTGCAATCGGTCATCGGGGGCAGTGATATCACCTCCAACCGCGCAATTATCGCCATCCAGGGACCAAAGGCGCGCGAACGGGTGGGTCGGTTATTTCCCGAGGTTGCCTCGGTTCCTCACTTTGGAGTCTCGAAATTTGAGTTCATGGGCGCGCCCTGCATTGTTGCCGGGACCGGTTACACCGGTGAGGACGGCTTTGAATGTGCTGTCGATTCACAGGTTGCCTCGGAATTCTGGCGCGCCATCATCTCCTCTGGTGTGCTTCCCGCCGGTCTCGGGGCACGTGACACCCTGCGTCTTGAGGCAGCTCTGCCATTGCACTCTCACGAGTTGGGTCCCGGAATTACGCCGCTCCAGGCAGGACTTTCCTGGGTGGTCTCATGGGACAAGGGTGATTTTCGCGGTCGAGACGCGCTTGATGCAGAGCGGAGGCGAGGCGTGGCTCGAAGGTTGCGTGCCCTGTGTTCGTCGGGACGCCGGCCCCCGCATCCGGGCGATTCGATCGTCACCGACGACATTTCGGTCGGTTTGGTGACGAGTGGGAATTATTCACCGGTTCTTGCTCGAGGGATTGCGCTGGGTTTCGTCCCACCAGACCTTGTGATCGGCACCAAGGTCGAAATCGAGACGCGCGGAGTTCGGACCGAGGCGACGATTGTGAATCCTCCGTTTCATCGACTTTCGATCTGACGGCTGCCCACCGAGTGGCTATACGCTCTCAGAATCAGAACCCAAGCGCGTGAGCTTCAATATGCACACCGGGTCTCGCGCGACAATTATCGAAACTCTGAGAACGAGGATGTCCAGTGCCTGACTTTGTACCGCATACGCGTGAAGACATGGATCGAATGCTGAAATTTCTCGGTCTCAATTCCACCGACGAGCTCTTTGCCTCCATTCCCGCAGCCATACGTCTCGCCGGTGGTCTGGACCTCGAGTCTGGGTTATCCGAGGCGGATGTGGCCGTCGAGCTTGCGACCATCGGCGCCGCGAACCTCGCGACCGGAACCGGCGGCACGGGTCTTGTCTGTTTTGCCGGCGGAGGCGCATACGACCACGAGGTCCCAGCAGTCACGCGAGCGCTCGCTGGCAGATCGGAATTTGTTACCGCATATACCCCGTACCAGCCTGAAGTCGCCCAGGGAGTCCTCGAGGCCCTGTTTGAGTATCAGACCTTCATCTCCCGGATCAGCGGACTTCCGATTTCAAATTCCTCACTCTATGACGGATCAGCCGCGCTGGTCGAGGCGGTGAATCTCGCTGTAGCGGAGACCGGGTCTTCGCGCGTCCTTGTCTCGACCGGGATCCACCCGCGTTGGCGGAGCGTCCTCGCCACGTTCGCCAAGGGAACGGGTCACCAGATCGAAGCGGTCAGGCTGATTGACGGAGTGACCGATTGGGCCTCAGTCACGGGCAACCAGGCTGGATGCGTCGTCGTCGGATATCCGAACTACGTCGGTGCCATTGAATCGCTCGCGAGCGCCCGCTCTCTCGCGGATCGACTTGGTGCCCTGCTCGTCGTCTGTCAGGATCCTGTGTCAGCGGGGCTATTGAAAAGTCCCGGGACAGGCGGTGCCGACGTCGTCGTCGGTGAGGCCCAGGCGTTTGGAACCTCGCTCTCCTTCGGGGGGCCATATCTTGGTTTTCTTGCCTGCGCTGAACGGCTCGTGCGGCGACTTCCGGGCCGTCTTGTCGGAGAAACCGTCGACCTTACCGGGAAGCGATCCTATGTGACCACGCTTCGAGCACGCGAGCAAGATATCCGGCGCGAGAGGGCGTCATCGAACGTTTGCACGAACGAAACGCTGATGGCGGTAACGGCGGCGATCCAGCTTGGATGGCTCGGTACCGCGGGAATTCGAGAGATTGCCATCGCGGGGGCGCGGGCGGCAAACTATGCCAGAAAACGGTTTGCCGAGATTCCCGAGATACAGTTTGCCACCGCGGCGCCGATGTTCCGCGAGTTCACGCTTCGCCTTCCTATTGCGGCAAGCGAGACGATAGATCTTCTTCTCGAAGAGGGTTATCTCGCCGGCATCGCGCTCAAAGAGGGATACGAGGGCACAGATCTTGAGGAGACGCTGCTGCTTGCGTTCACCGAACGCAGAACAAAAGAGGAGATCGACCATTTCGTCGCTGCCGTGCGAAAGGTGGCCGTTCGATGACTCAACCAATCCTTCGGCCTGGAGCAGGGCGCGCTTCAAGCGCTCCTTTGGTAGGTAACGAAAGTGAGCCGACGTTGTTCGAGTTCTCCTCTCCGGGGCGTCGAGCATTTTCACTGCGCACAACAGCAATTCCAGCACTTCGCGCGGATGAACTCATTCCAGCTGAACATCTCAGACCCGATGCCCTCGAATTGGCTGAGGTCTCCGAACGAGACCTTGTCGGTCATTTCACAAGGCTTGCCCATCGTCAGTACAGCGTTGATCTTGGGGCCTATCCCTTGGGGTCATGCACCATGAAGTACAACCCCAAGAGCTGCGACGAGGCGGCAGCACTCCGTTCATTTGCAAGTGTGCATCCCACAACTCCGGTGCATGCTGTTCAGGGATGGCTGCAGGTACTCGTAGAGCTTGAAGAGGCACTGTGCAAGATCACGGGTATGGCTGCCGCGACGCTACAGCCGGCAGCGGGAGCAGCCGGCGAGCTCACCGGACTGCTTTTGATGCGCGCCTACCACGAGGCGCGCGGCGACAACCGGACCCGGGTGATCATCCCCGATTCCGCTCACGGGACAAATCCGGCCTCAGTGACTCTTGGTGGATACGAGGTCACAACGGTCGGTTCCGACGGGCGCGGATTTGTCAATGTTGACCAATTGAAGGGAGCCCTTGGGCCGGACGTGGCAGGAATCATGCTGACGAATCCGAATACTCTCGGCCTGTTCGAAGAAGACATCGTCGAGGTTGCGAGACTTGTGCACGAGGTCGGCGGTCTCTTGTATTACGATGGCGCAAACCTCAATCCGATCCTTGGCGTCGTGCGACCCGGCGATATGGGCTTTGACATCGTCCACATGAACCTGCACAAGACCTTCGCGACACCTCATGGTGGAGGTGGACCGGGCGCGGGTCCAGTGGCTGTGAGCCCTCGTCTGGCGGACTACCTCCCAGGACCACGACCCGTGCGCGATAGATCAGGCTCCGTCGGATTTTCGCTCGAACTGCCACCCCATTCCATCGGTCGCGTGCATTCGTACTATGGCAACGCGTTGGTGCTGTTACGGGCTTGGACGTACATTCGGCTGAATGGCGCAGATGGTCTACGACGTGTTGCCGACATGGCAGTACTCAATGCCAACTGGCTGCGCGAGAGACTCCGGGGCGTCTACGACTTTCCATACGACCGTCCGGTCATGCACGAGTGCGTGATTTCAGTTTCCACGTTGAAGCGAACGACTGGAATGCGGGCGCTAGATGTTGCCAAACGACTCCTCGAATTTGGCTTTCACTCGCCGACGGTCTATTTCCCACTCATCGTCGACGAGGCGCTGATGATTGAACCAACCGAGACCGAGAGTCCCGAAACGATTGCGGCGCTCGCCGACGCCTTGATCGATATCGCAAGAGAGGCAGAACGCGAGCATGCACAGGGTACGCAATTGACATCGTCACACGCACCAACGTCGACTCCGGTGCAGCGCGTCGACGAGGCACGGGCAGCACGGCGGCTTGTTTCGACGTACGACGCCCGGCACTGACGCGAAACGCGCACCAAAAGCCCTGCTGCGTGCAGTTGCTTTCTGCGTCCAGCTCGCATTAAGATCTGCATCGGATATCGACCGGAGGGGATCTGTGCGCACCAGACTCAACCGACTGAGGCACACCCTTTCCCCGCCAGAATGGCGGCGCGTCGCCGGGATGTCCCTCTTTGTCCTTTTGTTGCACGTCGTTGGATGGGGACTCTTTGTCTTCGTCATCCTCCCAGCGCACTACCACCTGCTTGGAATCGGAGTCGCGGTCACCGCGTACACCCTCGGCGCCCGCCACGCATTTGATGCTGACCACATTTCCGCGATTGACAACACGACACGAAAATTCATGGCCGAGGGCAAGAGACCTCTCAGCGTGGGCTTTTGGTTTTCCCTCGGGCACTCGTCAATTGTCGTAGGACTGGGTATTGCCCTTACCCTCGCGGCGAAGGCAGTATTTTCCCAGGTAAGTCACGGAAACTCGGGTCTGGCAAGTTTTGGCGGCGTGATTGGCACGGCTGTTTCCGGGACGTTTTTGTACCTCATTGCCATCTTGAACCTCGTGATTCTGATTTCGATCTCAAAGATATTTATCGCGATGCGCAGAGGGCTCTACAGCGAAGATGAACTCGAAGAGCAACTCCAGGCACGCGGACTCATGTTCCGGATTTTTGGGAAGATGATGAAGAGCATCTCGGAGCCTTGGCACATGTACATCGTCGGTTTGTTATTCGGCCTTGGATTTGACACTGCAACCGAGATTGCGCTTCTTGCAGCTACCGCCGGTGCTGCAGAATCACGACTTCCCTGGTATGCCGTGCTTGCCCTGCCGATCCTCTTTACCGCTGGAATGAGTCTTCTCGACACGATTGACGGATCTTTTATGAACTTTGCCTATGGCTGGGCCTTTGCGCGTCCGGTTCGCAAGGTCTATTACAACATCACGATTACCGGACTTTCCGTCGCGGTCGCGATGATCATCGGCACAATTGAGATACTCGGTCTGGTCGCAAACGAGGCCCATTTCGGAGGAGCATTCTGGCGACAGATGGCGACGTTTAACATCAATATCGCTGGAATCATCATCGCCGGCATGTTTCTCTTCGTCTGGATTGTCGCACTGCTGCTGTGGCGCTTCGGGCAGATCGAGCAGCGCTGGGATCGCGCCGCGATCAGAGCACGCGAGGAACGAGCCATTGATGAGGCGCCTTTGCTCCCCGCGCATGAGACGGTCAGCAGTTTCTGAGGACCGAGAAACATGCTCCATCGAGGATCCCGTAGGGGAGAGGCGAAATGCCAAAGATCCTCTTCACTTCACTCCCTATTCGATGGGGACCGTGATCTCGCTCAAGTCTGACTGGCTGTAGTGCGACTGCATCGGCTTCTTGGGCAACAACAGAGCGAGTCCAAAGGCAACGATCGAAATCGGTATCGAGGCACGGAAAACGACGTCCAGCGCGTTCGTGTAACTGGCTGAGATCACCGCGTGAATGGGAAGTGGCAACGCCTTCATGGCCCGTGGGGTAATCGCAGATGTATTCAGGTGCCCGCTGTATCCAATTGCGACGAGGTTCCGCTTCAGGTCGCCAACGAGAACGTTGGTGAAAATCGCACCGAAGATCGCAGTGCCAAAGGAGCCTCCGATGGACCGGAAAAAGGTGATACCTGAGGTGGCGGCACCAATTTCAGTTTTGGGAACCGCGTTCTGAGTGGCGATAACCAGCACCTGAAGCACGCAACCGAGACCGATCCCGAAGAGGAACATGACTGCATAGAGAACGAGGTAGTTGGTGCGAACGTCCAGCAATGAGAAGAGTCCAAGGCCGACGGTCATCAAAGCCGTACCGACGATCGGGAATTTCCGGTAGTGGCCTGTTCTGGCAATGATCTGCCCGGACCAGACTGAGGTGCCGACTATACCGATCATCATTGGCAACAGACGGAGTCCTGAAGAGGTCGGATCGACGCCCCGCACAATCTGTAGAAAAACGGGGAGAAAGACGATCGAACCAAACATTGAAAAGCCCATGACGAAGCTGACCGCGCTCGAGACCGCAAAAGAGCGGTTGTGAAAGAGATGCAGGGAAAGAACCGGCTCGACCGCTCGGCGCTCGACGAGTGCCCAGAGAGCCGTGCAGACAACACCGCCGATTGCGAGGAGGTACATGGGTGTCGAACGCCAAGGATAGGTATTCCCGCCGAGACTCGTGAAAAGCACAAATGCCGTTGCAGCAAGCGCGATCAGTGCGGTTCCGAGATAATCGATCACATGGTGGTGCTTTGTCAGCCGTCCCGGTACAAGCAGTGCCACGGCGATGAGCGCGACAATTCCAATCGGAATATTGACATAGAAGATCCATCGCCATGAGAGGTGGGTGACAAACAGTCCGCCGAGGAGAGGGCCGACGACGCTTGCCAATCCCCACACTCCTCCGAAGACACCTTGATACTTTCCCCGTTCGCGAGGAGGGACAATATCTGCCACGATCGAAAGGCCGCCGACAAAGAGGCCTCCACTACCCAGCCCCTGAATTGCACGGTAAATAATCAGTTCGATCATCGAGTGGCTCATACCCGCAAGTACGGAACCCACAAGGAACAACAAGATGGATGCCTGAAAGAACTGTTTGCGCCCGTATTGATCGCCAAGTTTTCCCCATAAGGGAGTAGAGGCCGTGGATGCGAGGAGATAAGCGGTGACGACCCAGGAAAGATGAGAGGCTCCCCTTAGATCTGCAACGATTGTCGGCAGCGCCGTCGAGACAATCGTTTGATCGAGCGCGGCGAGAAAAACACCGAGCATAAGGGCTCCCATGATGATGTGACGGTGACGAATCGTCACATCGAGCGGTGCGACTGAAAACGACTGGAGATCGGCCTGAGAGGAGGTGGTTACCTCGTTCGACATCAATATTCCTTTCAGCTAAGGGTTGCAATCGCGTTCAACGCGTACAAGCCGAAATTACAATTTCGAAGCGCCAACCCGAAGAACGGATCAGATGCTCTCTCCGCGTGGCTCTCGACGACGGTGGGGCCGGTCAAAGAGCACAAGGACCAGAATGACAGTCAAGAGAATCACTCCGAATACTCCACCGAGCATAGAGGCGTGAGCCTGGACGTATGTCGCAACATGTCGTTGAATTCCCTCAACAAACGTGAGGAGCGGATTTGAACCGAGTGGATCGACTATCGCGGAGACCCAATAGGTCGTCATGTAAAAGCCAACTGCAATCAAAATGACTCCTCCAAGTGGCCCAACGAGTGGAGAGAGAATACGAAAGCGACGAACCGTCGCAAGCTCCGTAATTGACATGACAAGTGCAACAATCGTCAGAAGTAGTCCCATTCCAAGCGCATAGGCCACAAAAGTCTCGATGCCATGGACCAAGCCACGATGAGCAAAGGACGAGGCGACACCGCCGAGGAACAGGGGGAGCGAACATCCGAGAGAGGCAACCCCGTAGGAGAGTCCAAACAGTCCGATCGCGAGCGGGCGTCTTTGCGCTAGACCAGGTCGTATCTCGGGAATGTGAAAATTTATTCGCCGACCGGAGAGGGTCACAAGGCCATAGACGGTGAGCGCGACGCCGAGGAGAACCAGGGGATAACGGGCCCACGAGGCAGTGAGGTCCGACGCACCCGAGAGACCCTCCTCGGTGAGGACCCCGATGACGCCAAAGAGCAATACAAAACCGCATGTCGCGTAGACGCCTGCCGTGAGTCCCCGACGTACCTTCGTGATGACCGGAAGTGGCACAGCACTCTTTCCCTCGATGAACAGCGAGAGATAGACCGGGAGCAGGGGAAAGCCGCAGGGATTTACCGCAGCGACAAGTCCAAGCGTAAAGGGGTACAAGAGCCAGCTATTCATGTCCGAAAGGGCTCACTTCCGAGGTCCAAATGACGAACGGCATCGGAACGATGTTCTTCACAACCCGATGATATTCCCGTCGCGCCTGTTCCTTTGCGCAAAGGGCGCGCCAAAGCCTACTGGCGATATGAGGGATCTTTCTGGTCAAGCTCCCGCTGGAGTGCCTCGAACGCTCTCGTTCCTGCGCGAGGCGAGGCCATCTGGGCAAGAAAATCCGCCGAGGAGCGTCCGCGCGCCGCTGCAGACACCTCGGTTACCGGCACACCGGCACTCAGCATCGCCATTTGGATCTCACAGGCGCGCTCGATTGTCCAGAGACGGAAAAACGCGGCGGCCAGGGTCGCGCCGGCGGTCAGAATTCCATGGTTGCGCAGGACGAGGATGTTCCGGTCGCCAAGATCTTGAACGAGGCGTTGCTGCTCTTGCGGTTCGAGGGTGATCCCCTCAAAGTCATGGTAAGCCACCTGATCAGCAAGCATTGCCGAGTAAAAGTTGTTGCCGTCGAGTCCACCTCGGAGCCCGGCGACGGCCGAACCAGCCGTCGTATGAGTGTGCATGACCGCATGCACATCGGGTCTTTCGCGGTGGATGGCCGTGTGAATAATGGATCCGGCGGGGTTGACCGGCCAATCACTCTCGCCAATCAGATCTCCCGAAAGGTCGATCTTTATGAGGTTCGATGCCGTGACCTCTCGATAACGAAGCCCAAACGGATTGATCAGAATGCTCGGAGTTGAACCGGGAACCCTCAGCGATATGTGATTGAAAATCAACTCCGTCCAGCCGAGAAGATCAAAGATCCGATAACACGCAGCGAGCTCAACGCGCAGATCCCACTCCGCGTCAGAGACCGAGCCGTGCGAGCTCTTGGGAGCGACCGTAGATAGCTGTGAGAGCTGCATGCATGACCCCCTCGACGGTTCGATTGATCTTTCTAGCACGCAGGGCCCGTGCGGCGCTGCAGCGACCAAAGAAGCACACCCTGGCGATTCCGAGAGAGAGCCAGAGAAAACCAGCGCATCGCAATCCCTGCATAATATTACATAACGAACCTTATAGGCGTTTATATCCGAACAACCAGCAGGGCGATGGACCGCCATGCGCACTCTTTTTGGCCCCCACAGGGTGCACCGAAAGTGATTCCAGGCACCCTCCAAAAGGCCGTGAAGAGCGCGGCGAGCCACTCGTCGCTGCAGCCCCTGTTGGCGGAGTTTTAGAGCGTGGCAGGCAGGTAGCGCTCGGGATCTACATCGAACGCGAGCGCACAGCCGACATTGCAAAATGAGTAGTCCTCGCCCTTATACGAACGATGCGCGGCAGCGGTCAGGGGATCGACGGTCATGTGGCAGACCGGATCAATGACCGACTGACGATGGGCCTCGGTTGAGAAGGTTGCCTCACCGTCTCTCGGCTCCGCTGTGCCGTGTTCAACCGTCTCGTCATCGAGGAAACGGTCTGGGTCCCGATCGAAGCGATCCCTGCAGCGGTCCGAACAGAAGTAATAGGGACTGTCAAGATAGATGAGATGCGCGGGTGCATTGGCCGTTTCAACTTGCATCCCACAGACGGGATCGACCGCGTATGCCGCCCCTCCGCCATATTTTCGTCGGTTCCGTGCCAGCCACCAGACCATGCCTGCCAGTATAAGGAAGACGAAATCAAGGTAGGTGGTGTAATTCCAGGCAACGTGCGCCGTCATCACCTTCGATGAGGATCGAACCGGGACAAAAGAGAAGACTCCAAAAAGCGCCTGGGTGGCGAGTCCTGCGACAGCCATAACGGGATAGAACAGCGCCACGATGCGAAGGGTCAGGGGCCACCCATAGAGCTGGCGATAGACCAGAATCAACGGCATCGAAATGAGGTCGGCAAAGATGAACGCGATCACCCCTCCGAAGCTGATTCCTCCGTTCCACAGCGCTGCTGCAAGCGGCACATTGCCGATCGAGCAGACCCAGCTCATCATCGCGACGATTGGCCCCACTGCAGCGTTCTCGAGGGTCGTCAGGGTGCCATGGCCATGCAAAAACAGGCTATTCCAAAACTGAACGGGCACGAGAGCTGCAAGGAAGCCGGCGACGAGATAGCCAATTGCGAGCTCTTTTTTCAACATGGTGACATCGGAGACCGCGTATTGGGCAGCGTCGGCGAGCGAGGCGCGCGACACGCGCCCCCGATGCGTCTTTTCGACCTCACGCGTTGGCGATTCCTCCGTCGCGCAGCCCTGCTCGAGTTCAACCAACTGCGCCTGCGCGCGGCCAAGTCGATGACGTGCAGCATCAAGAAGTGGCCGGGTAAAGACCACTCCCCCAAAGAACGCGATCAGCACAATCATGATCGAACCGCCGACGAACTCACCGATGGCAAACTGCCAGCCAAGAAGGACCACGAGCACGACACCGAGCTCGACGACGAGGTTGGTCGAGGCAATCATGAATACCATTGAGGCTGTGAAATCGGCGCCCTTGGCGAAGAGGGATTTCGCCATTGCGGAGGCCGCGTAGGAGCAGCTTGAGGAGACCACCCCGTACGCAGAGGCCCGCGCTATCGCGGTTCCTCGGTGATTGCCGAGCCGCTCGCGCATTTTGTCACGAGAGACAAAGGACTGGACTACTCCCGACAGCGTAAAACCCAGCACAAGGGCCCAAAGGCTCTCCCAGAACATGTAGAACGCCTCGCGCAAACCGTGTCCTAGTCCAACAAAGATGGAAAGAGTTGCACCAAGTTGCATTAGCTACCCGAGTTCTCTTTTCTGGAGCCAGATTCCTCGAAGTCCGCGCGGCCTCCGTCGAGACTATCGTTCGGCGGAGGCCAGAGGAGCCCCATCCGTGGAGCTGTCAGTTTTTGTTCGCGACAGTCAAGATAGGCAACGGATCCCCAGACAAACCGGTCAATCTCCCCGTCGAAGGGCCAGTAAGAGTCCTCGACAACCAATAGGTAAAGATTCGGCGATAGTTCATCAGGAACCGCAAGACTCACATCAAGAAAATCCTCCTCGAGGCTCTTGCGGACATAGAACGAGACGCGCTCGGGTGGATTCTCGAACTCGACGTAGCGCGCGGCTGCTTCGGCGCCTCCGATAACCCAGCGGCTATCGGCTCGCATTCGGGTGAGCGCGGCTGACGTGGCGCTGAGCGATGCGACGACGGCCCTCCCCCGCAACCGATGACATAACTGCTCGAGGGGTTGGGAAAGGTACCGGGCAAGACGTGCTCTCTCCTCGCGATGCAGAGGAACTGGGAGTGAACGTCCCTGTAGCGTTGCAAGCAAGGACCAGGCGAGACGCTGGCTGAGCACCCGGCCTGCATAGGCAATACGGTCACAGAAATAGTCAAGCGAGTGCTCGTCAATGAACCATTGACCTCCGACTCGCGAGGCGGGAAGCTCGCCCGAACGGACGAGGCTGCGAATACGCGCCGGACTGCACCCGACACGTGCCGCTGCCTCTGGTACTGAAATGACCGCACTCAGGTCCACCGTCACATAATACTACTATCTATATCGCTATTGTGTGACGCGGGTGGAAATTTCCCCGTGCATCTCCATCAGCTCATGGATGTCTCACCGTTCCGAATAGACCGACTCCGGCATTTCGGATTTCAGACCCTCTTTCGCGAGCTCGGCCGCAAACATCTCCCGCACGAAGGGATCCTCCTCCCCGTAGGCAATCGAACTGCCCCCCTCGCGGATGTTGAGGTTGCCGCTCGTGATCTGTTTGGATTCGTCACCATCGTCACGACCCATCGAGCCACGAAAGTTCGTCGGACCCCCCCAATAGTTGATCACGCGAAAAGGCTCTTTCGACACGTTGAAATGCTGATGGAACCACATACCTCCGCCCGGAGCTGCCGCAACGAGACCGCCCTGGGTGTAATGGATCGTACGGACCTGATCGGCGTTTCCGTCCTTCCACGGGGTCATGCCGAGTTCCCGTGGCCAGTTGAATGTGTAGCCGCGACCACGGAGGCAGACGAGCACCGCCCCGGCGGCATGCCAATGGGCACGCGAATATCGCCCCGGCGGATATTGGGAGATGAAGCCACAGTGATCGTATTCAAACCCTCGGAATCCGGGCTGAATTCGTCGATAGCCTGGAAGACGCTGATTGTCGAGTGGAAGATCGGCATTGATGATGTCGGGAAAGAAATTCGTCCGCGCCTGGGCACGTTGGTTGACAGGAACCTTGTAAAGCTGCTCGTCGTATTTATAGAAATCATCATCTTCGGAGTAATGCGCCTTGAAGATGAAGTCGTTGTCGAAGATGAAGTCATAGTCCCGGTGGATATTCCAAATCGGAGGAGCATTGGTCGTCGCGATGATCAGGACACGCTGGTTGGTAGCGTTCACCAATCGATGCATAACGTTTGGTGGAAAATACATCAACGAACCGGGCTGCCACTCGGTTATCCGCTTGCTCGAGGATCCCTCCACCCAGGTTTCCGTGGTACCGCGACCTTCGATGACAAGATAGAACTCGTGGTAGAGATGACGTTCGGGCCTGAGCATTCCCCCACCGGGAATCTCGAGCACATACATCCCCTTGATTCCGTCGTTCCCATCGAGATACAGATAAGCACCTCTCGCGCCCATGCGATCCCAGTCTCCAAGTTCGAGATCGCGAACGTTGCTTACTCCTATTCCCGTATGGATCGGGATTCCCTCGGATTCGATGAACTCCCGGTACGGCGTCTTCACCCGATCCCACGTGCGCAAACCAGCACGATCCCTGTCTTCTGACGTGGGCGGGGTAAAAAGCTCCTTGCTGAGTCCGTCCATAGCCTCTCCTCGAATCCTCCAGCCGCATCGCGACCAACACCACTAAGGGCCCACCGAGAGTCAGTTTACGCAATGGTGTAGTTCCAGTCCCCGTGGAATTCATGTCGTTTGAGCGGCACCGTAGCCAACTCTGCGTCGCTCACC